>Ga0302322_100004898_pt1 | contig 11702 bp, 34 predicted proteins | sample Fen_T0_2_FD_203757 | JGI IMG/M metagenome (GOLD analysis project Ga0302322, IMG submission 203757) | Peat permafrost microbial communities from Stordalen Mire near Abisko, Sweden - Fen_T0_2 | ecosystem: Environmental > Terrestrial > Soil > Wetlands > Permafrost | place: Sweden: Abisko... | reverse complement strand
TCTACGAGGCGGTGACGCGCGCACGCGCGATGGCTGAGCAGACGGCGGTGGAGTTCTTGTGGGATGTGGCCAAGGGCGGGCACCTGATCCGGCAGTCGACCCGTCACGATCCTGCTGGTGAGGGGTACGTGGTCGAGGAGTCTTTCACCGCCCCGGACGCCAAGCCGGTGATGTTCCTGCTGGAACGCTCGTTCCCGCAAAGGTGGACGCGGCGCAGCCAGTTGGATGTGGGGCTGAACCCCGACGGTCCGGCGTATGGGCCGACGGGCCAAGACGATGTTGAGCGGTTGAACGTGCTCGCGCAGCGTGCGGCGGCGGCGTTGGCGACCGTGCGCGGCGAGGTGGTTGCTGAGGAGTCCGCATAAGGAGGGGTTATGGATCGGATCAAGAACGAACCGGCGGTGCTGGCGGGGATCGTCGCGGCGTTGATCGGGGTGGCGGTGGCGTTCGGGCTGGACCTGTCCACTGAGCAGCAGGCGGCGATCATGGGGCTGGTCACGATCGTGTTGGGGGTGGGGGTCCGTACGCAGGTCGTCCCGACCCGGACGTTGCCGCCGGACAAGCCCTGATGGATGCGTGGTTCGCGTGGCTGCTGCTGGTGGTGCTGGTCGGGTGCTGGTTCGGCGCCGGGGTGTGGGTCGGGTACTGGCTGGCCGGGCGTCGTGAGCACAAAACGGATGTTACCGGCGAGTATTGGTGGCAGTAGCCCACCGGCGGGTAAACCCCGGCGTACCGTCAGAATCATGGTGCTCATGGCCATCTGCCCGGTGGACGGCACACCGATGCCCGCGTTCTGGCCGGGCACTACCCGGGCGCGGCTCTACTGCTGCCAGCACTGCCGCAGCCGGGGCACCACCTTGTTGCGTTTGGAGCGGGAGCAGGCCGAACTGGACCCTGTGGTGGTGGAACGTCTGGTCGCCGGGCGCCCTGCACAGTCCACCCAAGCCGAGCGCATGGCCGCCGCAGCAGCCCTGACCCGGCGCGGGCTGAGCGCCTCCACGATCGCGCTGCTGATCGGGGTCACCCCCGCTACCGCCGCCCGCTACCTGCGCCAACTGGCCGAGCCGCAACGCGTCCTGAGCGTCACGGCGGCGCGTAGCCGCGCTGAGCACCTGTACGCGCCCGTGCTCGCCCGCATGACACTGGTTGGCTGGCAGGTTGAACGGAGCCCAGCATGAGCGACGACGACGCCGATACCGGGTGGTTCGCCGGGTTGGACAAGGAGCAGGACGTGTTCTACCCGGCGCTGGCGACCAAGGCCCACGTGCTGGTCCTGCCGCTGAAGTTCGGGACCCGGGCCGAGTGCGACCTGTTCCTTGAGACCCACGTACTGGGCCGGGGCAGGATCGGAACCAGCGAGTTGCTCGCCATCCAGATCCCCCCGGCGCAGTAAGGTTGGGGCTGGCCCCTGATCGCGTTCAGGTGGCGCCCCGATCGCGTTCGGGGCAGACGAAAGGCCCCCGCTGACGCGGGGGCCTTTCGCTGCACCCCGCCTGCGCGGGGAATGGAACAGTCTCTACACCCCCGCCTGCGCGGGGAAACGAACTGGGGCCGAGCCTAGCAAGGGAGGTGTGATGTTCCCGCAGGGAAGGCTGATCTGGGTGAGCCTGCCGTACGCCACCTACGGGCTGGTCGTGGACGGCGGGCGGGTCGTGGCTGCTCCCCCGATCGCGGCGTGGATGCTCGGGCGCACCGAGGTGCATGTGGCGGGCTGGCTGCGGGCTCGGGGCGCGAGGGTCGTGCCCCTCGACCCGCCATTGTGATACATTGGAGTTGTATACGAGGTAAGCAACCCCGACCACGAGAGGTGACCCCCCATGACCAACCCCACCCCCCCGATCTGCCCCCGCTGCCGAGGGTTCATCCCCAACAACGACCACCCCGGCGAGTACGAGGGCGCCCTGTCCCGGCTGACCCGCACCGAGGACCAGTCCACGTGGGTGTTCATCTGCTCCGCGTGCGGGCTCGACGAAGCCATGGGCCGAGGTCTGATCCCGCAGGCGGCATGGCCCCTGCTGACCGCGACGTCCATCCCGGCCAACCTTGAACTGTCCTACGCCGAGGAGATCACCGCCGCCGTCGGGCAGTTGCCTAGCCCCCTGCCCGACCGGGAGCCGAAGTCACACCGGCTGACCCGCGACGACGGAACCACCATGATCGTCACGGACGTGCCCGGCATCGGACGGGACGAGAACGACCATGGCTGACGCTGAGAAGTGGGCACGCCTGTCAGTTCCCGACAAGCCCCGGGAACGCATCAAGGTCGCCGTCAACCTCACCATCGACGTCGACAAACAGGCATGGATGGACACCTACGGCCCCAACGGGAGCCTGCGGCAGGACATCAAGGACTACGCCCTCGGCTGCGTCGCCCAGTCCGCAGGCATCGAGGAGTGCGACGGCACAGTCGAGGCGACCCTGCGATGAGCCGACCGCTACGCACCGAGGCCGAGAAGGCGCAGGAGGCCCTCGACCTCGCCGAGCGCAAACTCGCCCGCAAAGAGCACCTGCTCGCTGAGGCCGTCGCCGTCGCCACCGAACTGAAGGCCAAGGCTGACGAGGCCAGAGCGATCCGTGACTATGCCGCCAAACACCCCGCCCTACTCAAGACAGCGGCGCCGATCCCCGATATGAGGACCGACGCAGAGTGGGCCGAGCACAAGGCGGCCCGCTCCCCCAGCGGCAGACCACCCAACGAGATCCCGGCTGAGGAGGCCAAAGCATGACTGGAAAAGTGGCCCCACTGTCACTGACACGCAACCCGATCATGGTCAAAGAGCACCGGATCATCAAGGTCCCCGCAGAACTGATGCGCCCCGGCTACATCATCCTTGAGGGCGTCGTCTACGGCGTACGACCCGTCAACCACGGGTTCATGCTGGACGTGGTCAACTCCACCGTGTTCGCCCGCGAGGGCGAGACCGTGCAGGTCTACGCCCAGATCGAACAGGACATGGCCAAGGCCATCGCCGAGACCATCGCCGAGGATGCGGCGGAGTACAAGAGGAGCGTGAGGGCATGAGCATGGGCGGTGCGGCGTTCGGGATCAAAGCCCCGATCTGCCCACGCTGCCTCGGGTACATCCCGGGCAACGAAAACCCCGGAGAGTACCCCGGCGCCACGTCCCGCCTCACACGCGGACGCGACGACGACCCAGTCGAAATCTGCTCCGAGTGCGGACGCGACGAGGCCATGGGCAACGGCATGGTCCCCCAGTCCGCGTGGCCCATCAAGACCGCCACCTCCCCGTCGGCCAACGCCGTCATGCCAGTCGACAGCAAGCACCGGAACGCCGGGTACAACACCGAGGGTCAGTGGGCTGACCCTGACGGCGCCGGGGCGCAGATACAGGCCGACCTGAACAACCAGTTGTCGACCGCCAGCGACCGGCTGGGCCGGATGCTGACCCAGCACAGTGAGTCCGACATCGACGGGAGGACCCCATGACCCAACCTGAGGTGCTCCGGCACGCCATCAACGTCGTCGCCCAGCAGGCCATCTACGCCGCCACCCGAGAGGACGTCGGGACGGGCGTCGAGTGGGGCATGTACCCCGAGATCGGCGAGGACGACTGGAAACGCGTGCTACGTCAGATCGACCGGGCCACCCCCCCACCCACGCGCGGGGAGTACGACGCCGCCTACGAACTGCTCACCTCCCGCGCCGACCCGACAGCAGAGCCCAACCCATGAGCACCGTCAAGATCCTGCGCGTCGACGTCGACGCCACCACCGAGGTCCTACACGTGCAGAACAACCTCGACGGCCTCAAAGCCGCGATCGGCGGCGGCTGGCTAGAGCCCATCGGCCCCACCAGCGGCGGCGGCGGGTGGAGCGCCTACCTTGACGAGGAGGGCAAAATCAAGGGTATGCGCGTCAACGCCACCGCTACCCAACTGGCCCGCCTCATCGGCTGGAACAGCGCCGACGTGCTCTGTGGGCCGGTGATCTTCCTTGGCCCTGTCGACGCCAACGGCGACGAAACCGACGTCGGCGACGACGTCCTTGGCGTCGCCCAGATCCAAGGGATACTGCCATGAGCGTCATCGACCCACGCAACGTGGTCCTGACCGAGACCATCAACTTCCGCCTCGACGCCGAGACCCGCGACGCGATCGACAAGTGGGCCGGGCAGGAGAACCGGAAACGCTCCGACATGGCCCGGGTCCTGATCGAGGAGGCCCTCGCCGCCAGAGCCAAACGCGCCGAACGCCGCGTCCAGCACGATCATGTCCCTGCCGAACCGTAGACTCCACCCCGTGTGGGGGGTAAGCGACCCGCCACGGAGGAGGAGACCATGGCTGGCGACGGCGCACTCAACCCCTGTCCTGAGTGCGCCCAAGGCAAGTGCGCGAACTGCATCGGGGAGACGTGGGACCCCGAGGCTGATGACGTCGTGGACGTGTGCCCGTGTGCGGAGGCAACACCTCACGAGGTGGCCCGGTGAACCTGTTTCGCGGTAAGAACCACGACACGGCGCCGATGGCCTGCCCGGCGTGCTGGTATCCGGTCGACGCGGCGACCGGGATCACCAGCGACGAAGCCCCCGAGGACGGCTCCGTGTCCATCTGTCTGGCGTGCGGTGCGATAAGTGTCTACTGCAACGGGGCCAGCGCCCTGCGCCCGCCCACGGTCGAGGAACGCGGGGAGTTGATGGCCGACCCCGACATCCAGAAGGCGGTGCTGGCGGTCCTGAACGCCAAGGACCACTCCCCCGACGGCTGGCCCAAGGGCGGCAGGCTTCGGTGAGCCTGCGTCTGTGGCATGGTGGGGTCCCCGGGCTGGGAGTCGGGGACCTGATCGTGCCCGGCCACCAGCGCAAGCCAGTGGCCGGGTGCGCGTTCTGTGAGGCAAGGGCGGCGCAGGCTGCCGGTGGGGCCACTCCGGCGCTCGACCCGCTCGCACTCCACGGCGACAGGGTGTACCTGTCCACAGACCGGGAGTACGCCCGCCACTACGCGTCCCTGTACGGGTACGGCGACCTGTACCGGGTAGAGCCGCTCGGGGACGTACAACGTTCGACTGAGGACTCCTTTGAGACCTACCTCGCCGCGAGCGCCCGGGTGCTCGCCGTGTACGCCCGGGCGGTCCTGCTCACGGCCTCTCAGCGCCGGGCGCTGGACCGGGCGTGGGCTGCCGCCGACGCGGCCCGCCGATGAGCCTTGATGACGTCGCGTTCTACGCGCTGCTGGCAGGGTTCTGCGTGGCCACATGGCGCAAGGACCAACGCTGGCGTGACGGGTGGTGGTGCGCCTTCGGGATACTGCTCATCGTCATCACCCGGTTCATCCTCAACCCCCATTACTCCGACGGCGTCGGGATGCGGCTCCTGTCCCTGATCGGCGGCCTGTTGTGGCTGGGCATCGTCATCGGGCGCTACTCCCGCTCGGGCATCCCGTGCTGGCATTACGGGCACGTCTGGGCGACGACCGTGGTCACCGCAGGCGGGCACGCGATCTTCTCCACCGAAGGCGCCGACCCTGAGACTGAGCGCCAACTCGCAGCCCGGTTCGCCGACGTCCCGCACGCGCAGGTCAGCAGCCAGTGCGCGGTGTGCAGGCGGCCACGACCTGACGGCGAGCCTCCGACAGAGCACTGAGCGTCCATAGCAGGCTGTGTGAGTGGAGCCCCTGTGGTGCGTATGCGCCGATCAGATGGACCTATTCGCGGAGGACCTGATGGAGCCAGCACATACCCCGACACACTGCACCGGGACCACGACGGTCAACGGGGTAGAGGTCGAGTTCGACTACGTCGGGTGCTCGGTCTGCCGGATCGACCACCCACTGGTCGGCGACGGGATCGCCCAGCCGTGGGAGCGGGCACACCCCACACCGCTGCCACCCACGGCCACACAAGCCATCCCTGACACCAACCAGATGCGGCGCTGATGGCTACGGCAGGCACCGGCGGGCGGTGGCCCGTCGTGGACCGCATGGTCGCTCTGGCGCCGACCGAGACGTGGGAGCAGAACTGTGTTGAGGAGCCCAACGTCTACTGGGACGGGACCCGGTGGGTGATGCTCTACTCCGGGGGCTGGGCCAATGAGCGCCTCGGCTGGGCTACCGCGAGCACCTTGGACGGGCCGTGGGTCAAGCAAGGGGTCTTTGCCTCCGGGGGGCTACGTCCCTCCTCAGGGCGTTCGTGCATCCTGTTCGATCAGGGCCAGATGTACGTGTACTACGACGGGCAGGTCTGCCACGGCCCGGACATCACGTCGATGGGCGCCGCCAGTACGGCGCTGGCGGTGGACAACGTCACGATCGACCGGGTAACCAACGCCTCGGTCATCAAGGATGGGGCGACCTACCGGATGATCTTTGATGGCAAGGCCCCGGGCGGGACGTACTGGAAGTCGGGGTATGCGACGGCAACCAGCCCGGACGGGCCGTTCACGATTCAGCAGTTCCCTCTTGACCTTGGGGTGGTCATGGACGGCGGGCCGTGCCTGAACCGGGTCGGGCCGGTGTTCCAGTTGTGGTGGCATGGTGGGGTGGGGAACCTGCCCAACGACATCTACCACTCGTGGTCGAGCGACTGCCTGACGTGGCACAACGAGTCGGGGCCACGGATCGTGCGGACCTTCCCGCAGGAGTATGACCAAGTCGCTGACCCGTTCTATGTGCGGGACCCGGCCTCGGGGGGTTACCTGTTCTGGTCGGCGATGAACAACATCGGGCCGGGGTCTCCGGCGGCGAGCATCATGCGTTCGCTGAACATGACGATCAACCCCTGAGCCGGTCTGCCGCTCCCCCTGACCGTATGGCCCATGGGGGCGGCGGTTGCCCATTTTGGTGTCAACGCGGAGTTGACACCTGAAACAGGTGCTTACCGGGTTAGCAAACGTGGTACACTTGAGGTGGAGGGGATGGGGTAGCCACCCGAGATCCCCCCGGCAAGTGGAGGTGAGACAGACATGAGGCTCTACGAGTTCGACGCAGTCCTCGGTCTGCGACGCGTCCTGCCCCCTGTGTTCCAGCAGGGCGGATGGGGCCGCGCAGTCGTGGAGCCACCGGCCAAACCAGCGGTGGTCGTTCAGTTCCCCAAGGGTCCGGTGTTCACGCCCCGGCCAGCGTTCGTCGCAAGGGGGCTGTGATGTGCGACCACGAAGGCCGAGAGTGCCCGGGGCGTTCCTGCGAGTGCGTGTGCATGAACTGCCTGCCGTACGACGAGAACGGCAACTGGGTCAGTTCCGTCAACTTCACCTTCCCGCTGCGTAACGGACGACACCGCACCACGCAGGCCGAGAACCGCAGGACCGGCGAGATGCTCGGCTCCTACGACTACGAGCACAAAGAGGGATGGACCTCTGACGGCGCCAACTTCACCGGCCCCGGCGCAGAGTTCGCGTGGGTCGCAGCCGTGAACAAACTAGCCAAGGGAGGCAAGTGATGGCCGTGTGGCGTGAAGTGACCGACCCCGAGCAGATCCGCGCCAGCGAGGCACGGCGAGTGGCCGCAAGGGGCGGGGTCAAACTCAGCCCCCGCGATCGGCTCGCCATGTACCGCACCGGCCACCTGTACGGGATCAAGGCCGAGGACCTGTCCGACGAGATCCCGCTGACACCCGGGACACTGGTCGTGCTCACCAAGAGTTCAGGGGCCGAGGGTCAGCCCGGCACGATCGTGGAGGTCGAGGGCGACGAGGGCGACCCGTGCTTGGTCGCCGTGGAGTACCTCGTGGCGTTCGGTAGCAACGGGCCTCTCGTGGGCCATCCTCCCCTCTGGTTCCGCGACAAGGACGTCAAGGCCCAGCCTGCCAGTTCGCCCGGTGAGCGTGAGGACCCCCCGGGCTCTACCCTGACGGGAGTGCAGACATGATCGCCCCCGAGGAAATCAGGGCCATGGTGACTCGCAGGGACTACAACGCCATCGCGGCGACGTTCGCCGATGAGATCGCACTGCTGGATCTGCTGCCGAACGCGGATGCTGAGCGGGGCGTGGTGTGGCGTCTCGCCCGGCGGTTGGCGCTGGTGCTCAAGGCTGACAACCCGAAGTTCGATACGGCCCGGTTCTTGAAGGCGTGCGGGTTGCCCAAGGCGTTCGTGCCCGGCGAGTAAAGGTGTAAACCCGGTTAGCAACCGTGGTACACTTGAAGTAGCGAGAGAGGTGAGAGACATGGCGATGACCAAGGCCCAGATCCGGGCATGGCTGCTCGACTACGCATGGCTCGACGAGCCCGAAGCGGCCAAAGCCGCCAACGTCGACTGCATCATGGCCCAAGAGGACTACGAGTTCGTCGACGTCGTGGCCGACCAGTTCGCCGGAGCACAGGAAACCGGCGGCGGCCCGGCAGAGTTCGCCGCAGGCATGGAGTTCGCCCTGAGCGCCCTCTACGAGTGCCACGAAGGGCCACACCTGCCCACCTGCCCACGGAACGAGGAGTAGCGATGACGCGCGAGGCGTACGACCCAAACGGGCTCCGCAGAGTACCCCCAGTGGCCGAGGCCCTTGAGGAGGCGTACGACGCGCTGGACGTCGCGCACATAGCCGCCAACCGCGACCTACGCCCCGAACAGCGCCAAGCCCTGAACGCCGCCCTCGCTGCCGCACGGGCAGCGTTGGAGGTCCCGCTGCTGCCCGGGGACGAGGAGCACAAGAGGTGCATCAGCGAGTTCGGCCCCCACCAGTTCCACGGGCAGCAGCCGGAAAGCGGCTACCGCAACTGCGACGAACTGATCGACGCCATGGGCCAAGGCCCAGAGGACCCGGACGCGCCGGACCCCGACTACGGCACACCCCACTACCCGAAGCCCGACATCTGGGAGGGACCATGACCACGTTCAACCTGAGTATCGACATGGACAACGCCGCGTTCGACGGTGACGCGGTGACCGAGGTTCAGCGCATCCTGCGGGATCTCATCACGAACAGGCTGCCCCTGTTCCCACAACGGGGCGGCGGTCGTCTAGGCCGGAGCGTCGGCCCCCTGCATGACATCAACGGCAACACCGTCGGCACGTGGGAGGTCGTCGACGACGAGCCCGACGAGGCTGAGGAGCGCGAGATCCGCGAGCACCTCGGCTACGAACTGCCGAGAGAGGAAACGGTATGAGCGTCGACGATCTGGCTCAGCCGAGCCCGGCTGAGGATCTGGACTACGTGGCGTGGATGGACGCACAGGACCACGTCCTGCCGTGCGGGTGCATGGCGTCGGCCCCGGAGCATCACTGCGAGGACCCGGTCCCTGACGACGACGGTGCCCCGTGAACTGGGCGCTGGCGATCTCGCTGGTCAGCCTCGGGTTCGTGATCGGGATGCTGACCGCTGACCTGATGGCGCGGCGGCGATGAGGCCCCCGACCCAGTCCAACGCCATGGTCACCGTGAGTTTCGGGTTCACCTGCGGCTGCACCCAGCGGCCCAGCGCGCCCGTGCGGGCGATCGAGGCGTACTCGCTGCCCGGGGCCGTCATCATCTGCGAGCGCCATCAGGAGTACGCGGTGTGCAACCGGGTCACCACCCGGCTGGTCCACGACCCGGAGGTGCTGCGGCGGCTGCTGGCTGAGGCGGGCGTCGACGAGGACGACACGTGGACGGTGCCGCTGACCCCTGACGGATTCCCCGATTGAGTGCTAACCCGGTAACCAAACGTGTTACACTTGAGGTGGAGGGGGAGAGAGGGTGATGGAGATGACCGCACTGATGCTGGCACTGGTGCTGGCGCTGGCTGGTTACGCTGCCGGGCGAGTCGAGCAGCGACAGGTCGCCTACGCGTGGGCGCAGGCACGAGGAGAGGAACAGCGATGACCGAGGTGTTCACACTGCCCAAGCCGGAGTTCAAGACACCCGGCCTCGACTACTACGGCAAGCCCGAACGAACCCGCAAGGCCCTGTACCCGGTCGGCCCGGTCACCGAGACCGCCGAGGGCGAAACGGAGCAGCGGTTCGTGCAGGTCTACGTCGGGCACTCCAAGGACCGCAAACAGTTCTACGCCACCGCGAACAGGGTGGTCGTCGGCACCCGACCGCTGAACCCCAAGGACGGTCTGGGCGGCTTCGCCTTTGAGCGGTCGTTCCCGTTCAACGGGCTCGGGCTGGGCCGTGTGCCGGTGGCCCGGTACAGCGTCAAGGCGCTGGAAGCGTTCACCGCCAAGGTGGTCGAACTGTTTGAGGCGCAGGTCGCCGTGACTCCCGTCCTGCGGGCGATGTTCAACGAGGACGAGGGCGAGTGGGCATGAGCCTGATTGAGGAGCGCAACGCGTGGCGGTGGATCGACTGGTCCGTGAAGGACCATGTCGACGAGGCTGAGCGGCTCGCCCGCCAGTATGCGGAGGAAGCGCACACGGCAGAGGTCCGGGCGGAGTTGCTCGCGCTGGTCCAGATCCACGCGACGCTGGCCCAGACCAAGGCCCAACTACGCCAGACCGAGAGGGGCTACTGATGAGCGATCGAGTTGAGGTCGCCGCGCTGCCGATGTGCGACGTGCACACGTACCTCAAGGGCAAGGACGACGTCCCAGCCGCCTACGACGGCAAGACCACGTCCGGCCCGTGGGCCAACATGTGTCAGGAGTGCTTTGACGAACTGGGCGTCGGGCTCGGGACAGGACTCGGCCAGCGGTTGGTCGTGCGGGGAGAGGGAGCATGAGCACGTACAAGATCATCCGGTTCCATCAGGACGGCCCCGACGAGACGGTCACCCATGGGCTGACGTTGGAGGCGGCGCAGGCGCACTGCCGACGTGAGGACACCCATGGGGAGGGCTGGTTCGACGGCTATGAGGAGGAGCCCCCGGCTGGGGCGCCTCTTGATGGGCAGAACCGCTCTGGTGCCCTTGAGTGACCGGGTGCTAACCACGTTAGCGAACGTGGTACACTTGAAGTAGAGGGAGAGGTGAGCAAGATGACAACCACCACCGAGTTCCGTGAGTGCGACACCGCCGAACTGCTCGCACAGATCGGTCGCATGAACATCTTTTCGATCAGCGGCGGGCGCGTGGAGCGCCGCGAGACCGGCGTGACCTTGCCGGTCGGGTCCGGGTACTCCGTGACCGTCGACCTGAACTGGGACGACACCTACGTCGTTCGCAGGATGTTCAAGCGCGGCGCCAAGGTCTGGGTCAAGGGCGAGGCCACCAACGTCTACGCCGAGGAAGTCGGCGAGACCGCCTACCGCGCGTCGTGTTTCCGCAACGGCCCGTGGGGCGACGGCGTCGACGGCTACTGGACAGGGAAGTGAGCATGAGCGCACTGAACGTGGCTGAGGTCGTCAAAGAGAGCCTGTGGCACCTCGATGCCGAACTGGAAAAAGAGGGCTGGGACGCCCCGCCCCGGCTGCTGATGATGCTGCCCACGACCGTGGAGGACGTCGGGCTGGCGATCCAGATAAAGCCCCTGACCGGCTGGGACGTGGTCGTCCCCATGGCCAACAGCGCCCAGCGGGCGCTGGGCGCGATGGTCCACGTCTACGCCGAGATGCCCACCGAACTGCTGCGCGGCGGCATCCCCGAAAACCTGTTCGCGCTCGCGTTCGTGTCTGAGTCGTGGATGCTGAAGGTCGACTACAAGGACGAGGGAGCCGCCGCGTCGGCGCTGAAGGCCGGGCGGGAGCACAAGATCAACGAGGACCCGCGCAGGGTCGAGGCCCGGGTGATCTACCTGCAACCGGTCGGCGGGCCGAGCGCGATGCTCATGCACGAGCGCGACGGTGTGGTGGAGTTGCAGGAGGGCGACACCGCCGGTGGTGAGATCCCCCGGTTGCTGG
>Ga0302322_100004897_pt1 | contig 11702 bp, 7 predicted proteins | sample Fen_T0_2_FD_203757 | JGI IMG/M metagenome (GOLD analysis project Ga0302322, IMG submission 203757) | Peat permafrost microbial communities from Stordalen Mire near Abisko, Sweden - Fen_T0_2 | ecosystem: Environmental > Terrestrial > Soil > Wetlands > Permafrost | place: Sweden: Abisko... | reverse complement strand
CGCATCTCCCGCAGCCGGGTACTGACCCGGCGCATGCCCGCCATCGAAAGCCTGGGTGCCGCCACCGTGCTGTGCGTGGACAAGACCGGGACCCTGACCCTCAACCAGATGACGTTGAAACGTCTGGATGTGGCGGGCCATTCCGAGGATCTGAGTCTGGTGGAAGCGCAACTCCCGGAAGCGACCCACGAGCTGATGGAGTTCGCCATCCTGGCCAGCCGTCAGGATCCCTTCGATCCCATGGAGCTGGCCCTCCACGCCGCGGGCAAGCGGTGGCTCATGGAGACCGACCACCTTCATCCGGATTGGTCGCTGCAGAGGGAATACCCCCTCGCGCCGGAGCTCCTGGCGGTCAGCCAGGCCTGGAGCAGTGGCCCCGAGCAGGTCACCGTGGCGACCAAGGGCGCGCCGGAGGCCGTGGTGGAGCTATGCCACCTGTCGGAGGAGCAGCGCACCCAGGTGGCGAGTCAGGTCCTGGCGCTCGCCTCCCAGGGCCTGCGGGTGCTTGGCGTGGCCCGTGGCCGGTACGGTGCCGCCGACCTTCCCGAGGCGCACCATGATCTGACCCTTGAGTTCATCGGCCTCCTTGGTTTGGAAGACCCCGTTCGACCGAATGTCCCCGCGGCGGTGGCGGAATGCCGGTCGGCGGGCATCCGCGTGATCATGATCACCGGCGACTATCCCGCCACGGCCCAGAGCATCGCCCGCCAGGCCGGGATCGACGTTCCGGAAAAGATCATCACCGGCGACGAGCTGACCCAGATGAGCGACGAGGTTCTCGCGGAGCGCATCCAGGAGGTCAATGTCTTCGCGCGTGTGGTTCCGGCGCAGAAGCTCAGGCTGGTGGTGGCGCTCAAGGCCCATGGCGAAGTGGTGGCCATGACAGGGGATGGCGTGAATGACGCTCCCGCCTTGAAAGCCGCCCACATCGGCGTGGCCATGGGCGGCCGTGGCACGGATGTGGCGCGGGAAGCAGCTTCGCTGGTGTTGCTGGATGACGATTTCGCCTCCATCGTGGCCGCCGTCAAATTGGGTCGCCGCATCTACGACAACATCCGCAAGGCCGTGGCTTTCACGTTTGCCGTACATGTCCCCATCGCCGGGCTCTCCCTGCTGCCGCTTTTCATTCCCGGCTGGCCGCTGCTCCTGCTGCCCGTGCACATCGTCTTCCTGGAGCTGGTCATCGATCCTTCCTGTTCGCTGGTGTTCGAAGCCGAAGAGGCCGAGGCGGATGTCATGCAAAGGCCGCCCCGTGCGACGGACGAACGGCTGTTCAGCCTGAAAGCCATCGGCCTGGCCGTTCTGCAGGGAGCCACCGCGCTGGCGGCCTGTGCTGCGGTGTATCTCCTGGCCCGCCCCGTGCACGGCCACGATGCCGCCCGCGCCCTGACCTTCGCGGCCTTGGTGGTCTCCTTCCTCGCCATCATCCTGACCAACCGATCCTGGTCCCAGAGTCTGTGGGGCAGTCTGGGCAATCCCAACACGGCGCTCTGGTGGGTGCTCGGCGGGACGAGTGGGTTCCTTGCCCTGGTTCTGTATGCGCCCATGGCCCAGCGCTTCTTCCATTTCGCGCCGGTGCAGGGTGTGGATCTGCTGCTGGCCTGCTCGGCGGGATTTGTCAGCGTCCTCTGGCTGGAAGGGATCAAGGTGGCGCGCCGCCACCACCTGTCTCCTGCCAGCTCAGTGGACCCCTTAATCGGAGACCTCGGATGAGTCGCCTACAAGCCATTGATGCCACCCTTCCCGTCAGCCTGCAGGCGCGGGATCCCTTTGAAGACGTGGCCGCGCGCCTGGAGGCTTCCTCCAGGGCGGGTGATCGTTGGCTCGCGGGCTATGGAAAGAACAAGGTGCGTCTGGATCACCTGTACCGCAAGGCACTGCCGTGGATCCTCCCCGGCGCCAAGGTGCTGGACCTCGGGTGCGGCATCGGCCTCATCGGGCTGCTCCTGGAGTCGCGGGGTCTGGGCAACCAGACCCACGGCATCGAGTGGGATCCGGCCAAGGCCCGCTTTGCGCAGCGGATGATCGAGGGGAGCGGCTCGAACCAGGTGGTGTGCGGCCATTTGCTGGGGGAAGCCTGGCCCGACTGCACGGTGGTCACCGCCCTGGATGTGCTTCATTACTTCTCACCGGAGCAGCAGCGGGCCCTCATTTTCAGGATTGGTTCCCACCTTCCGAAAGGCGGCCGACTGCTGCTTCGGGTGATGGATGGCACGACCGGGGGGATGGCGATTTTCACGCGGTTTTGTGAGCGGTTGGCCGTGCAGTTCGGTTGGAATCTTGCGCCAAGCGTGCACTGGCGTTCCCTGGCCGAGCTTCGCAAGGATCTGTCGGATGCCGGCTTCCGGAGGCTTCCCAATCCATCCATCGCGGACAGCCTCTCCGGCAACCAGATCCTGGTTTGCGAGAAGCCGACGAGAGCCTCAGGTGCTCCGGCGCTCCTGGCGCGCTGTGGTTGAGCCTCCATCGAATTGACCGGGGGGCGGCTTCGTCTTGATGGAATGAGTTCCCTTCACGACCCCTCCCTGCATATTCAAGTCACTCCGTTGCAAACGCTTACGATCTGGCATGAAAAACGCCCATGGAGTGGTTGTAGCAGGCGGGCTCTCTCGGCGCTCACGAGCGCTGAGCGGGTGTGTCCAGCCTCGCGGAGGGTGACACCATGACATCTTTTGGGCTTATCAATTTGGGCGTGCTTCCCCTGCTGCTGGAGGCCATGACTCCGGTCTATGCGCAGCATGATCAGCGGGAACAGGAAGCCAGGCGCCCGCAGCAGGAGCAGGAGGCCAGGCCCCGGCCCCAGGAACAGAAGGGCCGGCCTGAGCGCCAGGAACAGCCCCAAAGACCCCAGGAAGCCAGGCCCGAGCGACAACCCCAGCAGGGTCGGCCCCAGCGTCAGGAACAGCCGCAGCGACCCCAGGAAGCCAGGCCGGAAAGACAGCCCCAGCCAGGCCGGCCGACCCGCCCGGACCAGCCCCAGAGACCCCCGGAAGCGAGGCCTGTACCTCAGCCGGGCCGACCGACCCGTCCTGACCGACCCCAACAACCACCCGAATCGAGACCTGGACAGCAACCGGGTAAACCCACCCGACCAGACCAGCCCCAGAGACCGACGGAAAGCCCCGTGTCTCCCGTCCGGCCGGCGGGCCAAGGTCAGGGTCAGGACCAGCGGGGCAGGGCCCAGCAAGAACACCAGCAGCGGGATGCCCGGGGTCGACCGGAGCCCACGCGTCAGCCCCAGCCCAGTCGACCCCTCCAGCAGGCGCAGCGCGAGTACCAGGGCCAGCATCAAGGCACCTGGCAGAATCGCCGTGCGCATGACTGGGGGACCGAACACCGGAACTGGCAGCAGCGCGGCGGCTACACCGGCTATCGCATCCCCGATGCCCGCTTCCGCGGGAGCTATGGCCCCAGCCACGGCTTCAGGATGTACAGCTTCCCCCTCCTGGTGGTCGGCGGCTTCCCCCGGTTCCAGTACGGCGGGCTCTGGTTCAGCGTCATGGATCCCTGGCCGGAATACTGGTCGGACAACTGGTATGGCGATGACGACCTCTACATCGAGTACTACGGGGGCGGCTATTACCTGCACAACCGCAGGCACCCCATGGATCGAATCGCCATCAGCGTCTACGTCAACTAGACAGTCCCGAACACGGACACCACGGAGCACGGATATGGCAATCATTGCCGGCAAAACAGACACGGACCTGAAGATGGATGTTCTCGCCGAATTGGGGTTCGAACCTTCCGTGAACATCACGGATATTGGCGTCCTGGTGAAGGACGGCGTGGTCACGCTCCATGGCCAGGCAGCCAGCTATGGCGAGAAACAGAACGCCGTGCGGGCGGTCAAGCGAGTGGCCGGGGTCGCCGCGATTGCGGATGACATCGAAGTCAGCCTGCCGGAGTTCGGGCACCATTCCGACAGTGATATCGCCGCTGCGGCCGCCAATCGAATCAATTGGTCCACGTTGATCCCACCGGGGGCGGTCATGGTGACGGTCAGCGGCGGCCACCTCACCCTCGCGGGTGAAGTGGAGTGGGGGTACCAGAAACACGCCGCCGAAAACGCCATTTTGCACTTGGCGGGTGTCCATGGCATCAGCAATCAGATCGCCATCCAGCCGACCCGTACGGTTGGCGAGATTGGCACCAACATCACCATGGCCATCAAACGCAACGCCATGCTGGACGCCAAAGATATCCACGTGCAGATTGCCGGAAGTGGTGTGGTGCTCACCGGCAAGGTCAAGAGCCATGCCGAATGGGAAGAAGCCGAACGGGTGGCCTGGGCTGCGGCCGGAGTGCTCTCCGTAGACAACCAACTCAACGTGGAATGGTTCTGGGATCTTGCCGACTGACGCCACTCGCCGAATGTCTGCGAATCAAAATCGGCCTTCGCGGAAGGACCACCTTCATCCGAGCGAAGGGTCCACACCCTAGCTATCACGTTTCAGGAAGCACCATGAAAACCAATGCAGGCATTTGGGACGATCTCCCGCAAACCGATCCCATGGTCGGCCCTGGCGAGGCCAAGGTCGAACTCGGGATGCGTTTCGAATTCCAGCCAGCCGTGGCCCACCTCCAGGTTCCGGCCGGGTGCGGGAACCCAACGGATCGGCAAATGGCTGATCGGGCCCGGGACCATCTTTATACCTGACCTGGACCGGTCCCTCTGAGGAGCCAGACCCAATGACCAAGACATCGAAGGCCTATCTGGTCGGAGGCGGCATCGGCTCCCTGGCTGCCGCCGCCTTCATGATTCGCGATGGCGAGATGCCGGGCGAAAACATCACCATTTTCGAAGCCATGCCACTCCTGGGCGGAAGTCTGGATGCGGCCGGAAGTCCATCCACCGGCTATTCCCTGCGCGGCGGGCGCATGCTGACCTCCGACAACTACGAGTGCACCTGGGATCTGTTCAAAACCATCCCCTCGCTGACCCGCCTGGGGAAATCGGTTTTTGACGAGACCATGGCGTTCAATGAGCAGCACGAGCCGCATTCCATGGCGAGGCTCGTGGACCATCGCCGAGCCAAGGTGCCCGTGTCCTCGATGGGATTCTCCATGCAGGACCGGATCGAGCTGTTGAAGCTGAGCCAGGCCGGAGAAGACGACCTGGGTGCGAGCGCGATCACGGATCACCTCTCCCCGGCGTTCTTCGAAACGGAATTCTGGTTCATGTGGGCCACGACCTTCGCCTTCCAACCCTGGCATAGCGCCGTGGAATTCAGGCGCTATCTGCACCGGTTCATGCTTGAGTTCTCGCGCATCGAGACCCTCGCCGGCGTCAAGCGCACCATCTACAACCAGTACGACTCGCTGGTCCTGCCCCTGCTGACCTGGTTGACGGCCCGGGGGGTCCACTTCGTCAAAGATTGCCAGGTGACAGATCTCGATCACACGACCGTGGATGGACGCTTCCTGGTGACGGGCATCCACTGCCTGCGGCCCGACGCGCGTGAGGTTGTGTCCGTGGCTGAGGGCGATCTGGTCTTCCTGCAGAACGGGTCCATGACGGATTCGTCCAGCCTGGGTTCGATGGCAAGTGCACCCAGCAAACTGAAAAAAACGGACCTTGGCGGATGGGCGCTATGGGAAAAGCTGGCCGAAGATCGCCCGGAGTTTGGCCACCCTGCGACCTTCAACAGCTGCATCGCCCAGTCCTGCTGGGAATCCTTCACCGTCACGCTGAAGAACCCCGCCTTTTTCGAGCACATGCGCCAGTTTAGTGGCAACCAGGCGGGAACGGGCGGGCTGGTGACCTTCAAGGATTCCCATTGGCTGCTGTCCATTGTGCTGGCCAACCAACCCCACTTCATCGGCCAGCCAGCGGATGTGCAAGTGTTCTGGGGATACGCGCTGTTTCCGGATCGGATCGGTGATTTCGTGCCGAAACCCATGGACGAATGCACCGGCGCTGAAATCCTTCTGGAGCTCTGCGGCCACCTGCGCTTTGACCTGGAGACCTTCCAGTCGGCCCAATGCATTCCTTGCCGGATGCCCTACATCACGAGCATGTTCATGCCCCGTCTGCGCGGTGACCGGCCGCTTCCGGTACCCAGTGGTTCCAAGAATTTCGCGTTCATCAGCCAGTTTGTCGAGATCCCCGACGATGTCGTCTTCACGGTTGAGTATTCCGTGCGGGCGGCCCAGATGGCTGTCTATGAACTGCTCGGGATCACCCGGGCGGTTCCCCCCATCACGCCCCACGACAAGGCCTTCCGGACCCAGTTCGAAGCGCTGGTCAAGGCCTTCGCAGGATAAGGGCTAGCAGCATGGAAACACTCAGCGATACCCCTGAAGCCACAGCTACGCCAACGACAGCCAAGCCGGAGTTGCCGCCACCGAAGGGCTTCGCTTCCAGGCTCAAGGGCATGATGAAGCACCGCGCTCTGTGGTGGATCGGGGGGGGCCTCGCCTTGACCCTGGGCGTCCTCGGCTCTATCTCGATGTTCGGCAAAGCCAAGGTGCAGTACGCCACCGTGCCCGTACAACGCGGAGATGTCGAAAGCACCGTGGTGGCCGCGGGCATCGTGCAGCCGTTCAAGTATGTCGATGTGGGCGCCCAGACCTCGGGGATGCTCAAGACCGTCAAGGTCATCCGGGGTGACCAGGTGATCGTGGATCAACTCCTGGCCGAGATTGATCCCATTCTTGCCAACACGGCCCTCCTGGCCGCCAACGCCGCGCTGAGGAACATGACCTCGCAGCGAGCCGTGAAACAAGCGCAACTGGTGCTCACCAAGGCTGAGCGCTTGCGCAACGACACGCTTTATGCGGATCAGCTGATCTCCACCAATGACCGTGATGTCACGCGGGCGAATTATGATGCGGCCTTTGCAGAGGCGGCGTCCGTCTCCGCACAGATGAAGCAGGCCTCGGCCGTGGTGGATACCGCCAAGGCCAACCTGGGCTACACGAAGATCACCGCGCCGATGGCCGGGGAAGTCGTCTCCATCAGCCTGCTGGAAGGCCAGACGCTCAACGCCAACCAGTCGGCTCCCAACATCCTGCGCATCGCTGATATCAGTACCGTGACCGTCTGGGCGCAGGTGTCGGAAGCTGACATCGTCCGGGTGAAGCCTGGACTTGAGGTGTATTTCACCGTCCTCGGGGATCCCCGCCGCTGGACCGGGACAGTGCGCCAGGTGCTTCCCACCCCTGAGCTCATCAATAACGTGGTTTTCTATGATGTCCTCTTCGATATTCCCAACCCGGGGCGCGAGTTGAAGATCCAGATGACCGCCCAGGTCTTCATCGTCCTGGCCCAGGCGAAGGGCGTCCTGATGATTCCGACCGCAATCATCGGCAATGCCGGTGAAGGGTCCGAGGTCGAGGTGAAGGTGCTGAAGGCCAACGGCAAGATCGAACAACGGACCATCCGCGTGGGCATCAAGAGCGAAATCATGGTCGAGGTCAAATCCGGGCTCAAGGAGAAGGAACAGGTTGTCCTCAGGGAAATCACTGCCAAGGGTGGTTCGAAAAGCGCCCTGACGTCCCGCCGAGGGCCCTGATGTCCCTCCCGATGCTGGAACTGAAGGCGGTCAGCCGGACCTATACAGCCGGGGGCGAGCCCCTGACGGTCCTCAAGGAAGTCAGCCTCGCCATCGAGAGCGGCGAATTTGTCGCCATCATGGGAACTTCTGGTTCAGGCAAGTCCACCCTCATGAACATCATCGGCTGCCTGGACAAGCCCTCCCTCGGTGCGTACTTCATTCGTGGAATCGACGTCGGGACGCTCAAGGGAGATGAACTGGCGGCCCTGCGCCGGGATACCTTCGGCTTCATCTTTCAGCGCTACAACCTGATGTCTGACCTGGATGCCGTGGAGAATGCCGAAGTCCCGGCGGTCTATTGCGGCATGGCGAAGGCCCTCCGTGCCGAGCACGCCAGCGGACTTCTCCGGGAACTGGGCCTCGGCGATCGACTGCAGCACTATCCCAGCCAGCTGTCCGGTGGCCAGCAGCAACGGGTGAGCATCGCCCGGGCGCTCATGAACGGTGGCCCGGTGATTCTGGCCGATGAACCCACCGGGGCGCTGGACAGCCAGGGCGGCAAGGAGGTCATGGCCATCCTGGTGAAGCTGAACCAGCAAGGTCACACCGTGATCCTGGTGACCCACGACAGTGCCATTGCGGGCTATGCCCATCGCATTGTTCAGATCGCGGACGGGCGCATCACCTCCGATGAGCGGCAGGACCATCAAGACGCAGGACAACAGACCGCTCTGAGCGAGGGGGCCAAGGACGCCAGTCAGGGTGTGGCTGTTCTCGGTGAATCTTTGATGATGGCCCTGCGTTCCCTGCTGCACAACCGGATGAGGACGGCGCTGACCATGCTGGGGATCATCATTGGCGTCGCCTCCGTGGTGGCTTTGATGGCCATCGGGAATGGCGCGAAACAAGATGTCCTGGAACGCATCCAGGCCATGGGCACGGACCTGTTGAATGTCAGGCGCGGGCCACCCAACGTCCATGCGTCCGCAAACGTGGTGACCAGTTTCCTACCCGAAGACCTCCCGTCCATCCGCAGCGTCCCAGGTGTGGACTTGGCGGTTCCCGAAACGACCCTATCCGCCCTGCTCCGGTACGGCGATCAGGATCTGACCATCTCCGTGGTGGGTACGGGTGAGGATTTCCCCAAGGTCCACGACTGGCCGGCTCAATCCGGTGTGTTCTTCTCGGAGGAACATGTGCAGAGGTACGCCCAGGTCGTGGCGCTTGGGCAAACCACAGCCAAGACCCTGTTCCCGAACGATATGGATCCCCTTGGACAGTATGTGCTCATCGGAAATGCGCCGTTCCTGGTCATAGGGGTCATGAGCAGCAAGGGCCTGACCCCCAGAGGGGACGACATGGACAATTCCGCCTGGTTGCCCTATACCACGGCGGGAGCCAGGGTTCTTGGACAGCGGTTCTTCAACGGTTTCGTCGTGAGGGTGAACCCGAGTGCGGACATGGGCCTGGTGGAGACCGGCCTTCACGCAGTACTGCTGAAGCGGCATGGCAAGGAGGATTTCAACATCCGGAACATGGCCGACACCATCGCCACCGCCAACGCCACCCAGAACACCCTCACCTACCTGCTCGCCGCGATTGCCATCATCTCCCTGGTGGTGGGTGGCATCGGCGTCATGAACATCATGCTGGTATCGGTCACCGAGCGGACCCGGGAAATTGGCATCCGCATGGCCATTGGCGCCCGTGGCTTCGATGTGATGTTCCAGTTCCTCACGGAGGCGGTGATGGTCTGCTTCATCGGTGGACTGATCGGGGTCCTGGTGGGCATCGGCGGCGGCTTGTCCACTTCCGCCATCGCAGGATGGCGGGTCATCTTCACGGTCCCGCCCATTCTCGTGGCCTTCTCCTGTGCCTTCTTGACCGGCATTGTCTTCGGCTACCTTCCCGCTCGGAAAGCCGCGCAGCTCGACCCCATCGAAGCGCTGGCGAGGGACTAGCAACCAGCAATCGATCCACCTCACGCCCCAGGAGAAGTCATGATGGCCGCCCCCAGAACCGTTGCTTCGATTGTCGTGGCGACCTTGCTGGGGGTGTTCGTGGGCGTCGCGACCTTCTGGGCGCTTCGGCAGATCCGGGACAATGCGGACGCCCGGCGGCAAACCGCTGAGGTGATCAGCCTGGCCAATGACATCATGTCCTCGTTGAAGGATGCAGAAACCGGCGAGCGGGGCTACGCCTTGACCGGCAATCCTGATTTCCTGGCGCCCTACCTGGCGGTGCGGGATCAAGTGCCCGGCCAACTGGCTCGGCTGCGCCATCTCGCCAAACAGGGTGAGGGTCACAAGCAGCTGGATGCCCTGGTCCCCTTGGTGGATGAGCGCTTGGCGGCACTGGCTCAGGTCGTGGAGCTCAGGCGCAGCCAAAACCAGCCTGCTGTTTTGGCGCTGGTCAGCGGCGGGCTGGGCAAGCGATTGATGGACGCCGTCCGTCTCCAGATGAGCGCCTTCGTTCGCATCGAGCAAAGGGAACAGGCGCTGGCCGAAGCCTCCTTCCAGGCGAGCATGCGCCGGCTGTTCGCAGTCATCGTGCTCGCCAGTGTGCTTGGGCTCTTGTTCGCCTTGTCTTACGCCACCCTGATCCACCGGAACGCGAAGCATCAGCAAGACACCCTCGTGCACCTGCAAACGCAACGGCTCCTGACCATCGAAGAGGAGTCGAACCGGCACCTGCAGACGACCCTGGGAATCTTGCAGATCAGCGAGGAGAAGCTGTTCGTGACGCTCAATTCCATCGGCGATGCCGTGATCGCCACCGATGTCGATGGCCTGGTGGTGCTGCTGAATCCCCGCGCCGAATTGCTGACCGGATGGACCCAGGCCGAGGCCGCGGGACATCCGGTGGATGAGGTTTTCCACATCATCAATCAGGAAACGCGCAGGCCCTCCACCATCCCTGTCCTCGCGACACTGGCGCACGGCACGATGCAATCCCTGGCCAATGACACGGTTCTCATCGCCCGCGGCGGGAGTGAATGCGCCATCGCCGACAGTTGCGCGCCCATTCGCGATCGCGAGGGAGCGGTGGTCGGCGCTGTCCTGGTGTTCCGCGATGTCACGGCGGAATATGCGGCCCACCAGGCCGTGCATGACAGCACCACACTCATCCAGACCATCCTCAACACGGTGGTGGATGGCATCATCACCTTGCGCGCGAGCGACACCATCATCGAGACCATCAACCCGGCGGCCGAGCGGATGTTCGGCTATGGCCATGGGGAACTCGTCGGGCAACCCTTCAGCCGCCTGATTCCGGAGCTTGATCGGGAGCAGAACAACGGCTTTCTCGAATACTACAGCGCCAGCGATCAGGAACGGGCCATTGGCATGGGGCATGAGGTCGAAGGCCAACGGAAGGATGGCAGCAAGCTTCCCTTGGAAATCGCGCTCACGGACATGAAGTTGGCCGGCGAGCGCTATTTCACGGGCATCTTCCGGGATATCACCGCGCGCAAGCTGGCCGAGGAGGCGCTGCTCCAGGGCGGGGCGCTCCAGAATGCCATCTTCAACAGCGAGAATTTCTCAAGCATCGCCACGGATTCCCATGGCGTCATCCAGATCTTCAATGTGGGGGCGGAACGCATGCTGGGGTACCGGGCCTCTGAGGTGGTCAACAAGATCACTCCAGCAGATATCTCGGATTCACTCGAGGTGATCGCACGGGCGAAATCCCTGAGCCTGGAGCTGGACACCCCGATCACACCCGGGTTCGAAGCACTGGTCTTCAAAGCCCTGAGGGGCATCGAGGATATCTACGAACTGACCTACATCCGGAAGGATGGCAGCCGGTTCCCGGCCATTGTCTCGGTTACCGCGCTGAGGGATGTCCAGGGCGCCATCATCGGGTACCTGTTGATCGGAACCGACAACACCGCTCGCAAGGCCGTCGAAGCCGAGCAGAAACGGCTCGGCCAGCGTCTCAGGGACAGCCAGTTCTACGCGCGGTCCCTGTTCGAATCGAACGTGGATGCGCTGATGACGACGGACCCTTCCGGCTTCATCACGGATATCAACAAGCAGATGGAAGCCCTCACCGGCTGCACCCGGGATGAATTGATCGGCGCCCCATTCAAGAGCTACTTCACGGATCCGGAGCGGGCTGAAGCCGGCATCGAATTGGTGCTGAGAGAAAAGAAGATCACCAACTATGAGCTCACCACCCATGCCAGGGACGGCAAGGAAA
>Ga0302322_100004896_pt1 | contig 11703 bp, 10 predicted proteins | sample Fen_T0_2_FD_203757 | JGI IMG/M metagenome (GOLD analysis project Ga0302322, IMG submission 203757) | Peat permafrost microbial communities from Stordalen Mire near Abisko, Sweden - Fen_T0_2 | ecosystem: Environmental > Terrestrial > Soil > Wetlands > Permafrost | place: Sweden: Abisko... | reverse complement strand
CCAACAATTGGAAAACGAGGGAATTAAAAAATTCAAGCAACCTTTCGACCATCTTCTTGGAGAGCTCAAACGGAAGTTGGCAACAGCCTCCGCCTTATTCGGTTCTTTCCTGTCACCTGATGGCTTCAAAAACACCCTCGACTCGACCGACAAAGATTCGCCGCCGCGCGAAACTGACAAAAATCCCACGGTGCACTCCATCCAACGGCACTGATAAATAACCATTGCAGACAATTCATTTCCTGCCGATCGACTCGTGCGCCACCAATATCATATTTGCATCCAGTAATCGTATATGCCTGATCAGCCAATCATTGCACGAGGTGGCCGCTATATAATATTGGCGATCGGACTGGTTGTGCTCGTGTTAATATTATGGCGCATTAGAGATGTCGCCATCGTCACATTCGGTGGGGTGATCGTGGCGGTTCTACTTCGCGGCGTGGCACTGCCGCTATCGCGAAAGACCAATCTTTCCGAAGCCTACAGCCTCGTCATTGCATTGGTTAGCCTGGGCATTTTGATAGCATTGTTTGGTTGGTTTTTCGGGAGCCAAACAGCTAATGAAATTGGTCAAATGCAGCGTCTTATTCCAGAAGCTTTAACACGCCTTAAGAATTCCCTACAAGGTTCCACTTTCGGACAACCGCTCCTTGAAGCTATCAAACATACCCCAGCGGACGCCAAATTCATTTCAGGTATGGGAATAGCAGCAGGAGCTATGCTAGGAGGCCTCGCGGATTTCCTGTTAATGGTTTTTTTGGGAATCTATTTCGCATTTAGTCCGCGCGTGTATATAGAAGGTTTTCTCTATTTGATTCCACCTCTGTACCGAGACCGAGTGGGAAGGGCGCTCGTGGACGCGGGCGACGCTCTGCGTAAGTGGCTCGTTGTCCAATTTTACGCGATGATCATTATAGGTGTCTTGGTGGGCGTCACTTTGGCAATCATCGGCGTTCCTCTCGCGCTGTTGCTCGGCGTTATCGCAGGATTACTAGAATTCATTCCGGTGGTCGGGCCCCTGCTGTTCACGGCTCCCGCCCTGCTCGTGGCATTTACACAAGGACCGACCACAGTTTTTTATGTACTCCTGGTCTACTGCGGCCTTCAACAAATTGAGAGTAACTTTATTACTCCGCTATTACAGCGTTGGGCGTTTCAGCTGCCCCTGCGGTCACTTTACTCTCTGTTGTAGTTGGCGGTTTATTGCTCGGTCCACCGGGAGTAATCTTCGGCATCCCTCTCACTGTTGTTATAACGGCGTTGGCCAAACATATCTATCTGGAAAACAAAACTGAGAAAATGGGTCACAGCATTTACTCTACTTCCACGATTGAGCACTCCCTGCAGTTCTAGGGAGCGCATACGCTCACCACCTTTGTGGTAGATCATCTATTGGTTTGGGTCAGGTTTGCAGTTTCATCCTCTTTCACACCTCGGGAACGCTTGCGTTTAGCCGGACCGCTGGAGGTGTAGTATTTCTCGTTTTTCTTCGCCTGCATAGATTCAGGAATAAGCCGCCTGGCCGCTACCATCGTATTGTTAATTGCTCCGGGAACTATAATCCGCTCACCTGTCATTAGCGCCTCGTAGGCGGCTTCAGCAACCGTTTGAGGCGCCGTTAAGTTTTCTTTTAAAACACAGTGGTTCCAACAATCGGCTTGCGTGTATACAGCCGGCGGAACTGCGGTGGCAATAGCATGAAGATACATCTTCTTAAATTAATGAACTAAATGATAGAAAAGGTTTATCGGAAGAGCCCTTGCACGGGCGCCGATTCGGAAACAACGCTGTAGTATTCCTCCTAATATAAATGGGTGAAACAATGATGCGCACGTCAATCTAAGCCTAAATTCTCTGCATAGCGCTGTCATTATATAGCTACATGCGTTGCCCCACGAGCGTTCGCCTCTCGCCCAGTCAATTAGCGGATCAACAGCAAGCGCTGCGCTAGTAAACGCCATCGCCATTCCGTCGCCTGTAAACGGAGGAATCATCGCGCTTGCATCACCGAGACGCAAACCGTCACTTGTATTCACATTGCGATCAAATACAAAACCCGCGACAGCCTTTCGCGAACCAGGCCGGACTTCGGCTGCCTCAAGTCGCCTAGCTAGTTGTTCGAGCCCGTTTGCCTTCAGGTATGCGCCAAAAATCTCATCACGATCGCACCGCAACTCGGGACGACGCCGAAACAAGCCGCAGATATTGGTCCAACCATCTTCCACTGATGAAAGGCCGACATAGCCGTAATTACCTAAGTCGAATTCTAGGTTCTTAGTAGCTCCCACATCACGAGCATGGAGCTTGAGTCCGAGCCATCGAGATTCTCCACTAGGCCTGCGGCCAGAGGCTTGTATCCACCCAGGAGCAATTGCTCGCGGAGAGACCCGCGTGCGGGTTAAAAGTTTTCCACCGACAGATTCGAATAGTTTAGCAAGGCGCGCGTCCAATGCGTATCGGCTGATCATCAGAGCTGGCGTCGGCAACGTAGTCTGCCTGATCGCATTTCCTTTCAACAGCCACTTTACAGAACTACAGCTTTTGGTTTCGATAAATACAGAATCAATCCCCAGCTTTTCGATCACCGTAACCGACAGCCCGGTGACGAACTCACCGCAGACCCGATGACGCGGATAATCACCAGCTTCGAAAACTACCGTCGGCACTCCCGCCCTCCGCAACGCTATGCCCAGTGAAAGACCGGCTAGTCCGCCGCCAACGATTGAGATTGGGCTGAGCTTCCTCATAAATTCTTAACCGCAACTAGGCGATAAGCTCCAAAGCAAGTTTCAACTACACGCCAATTCCAGATAGCCCGATTCAGATGTAGCAAATTTGGGAGTTCTTCACTCATAAAGCCGGCGGCGACACTCATTTTACCGTCGTACCGAGTAACCGGATGCGCACGGATCAATGGACACAAAAGAGCAAACAGTAAGTTTGTCCGTCGTCTACGCAGAGGATCGCTGGTAATGAGAACCCGCGTGTGTTCGTTAAACCATGCACCCAATCGCGCTAAACCGGCGTGGTCAAAATGGTGAAAAACCAGATTCCCGATAATGACCGGATAGTCCGCCCATCTAGTAAAATCGAAAACATTGGTCTTGTACCATACCGCTTGCCTAGGCCATTGGCGCGGTCGACCGTTTAGGTCGAGGCCTGCGAGGACGGAAGCATTTATAGACAATTCCCGACTCAGCTCGCCAATCCCTGCTCCAATTTCAAGGACACGATCCCCTGGCCTATATATTTCGTGCAACGTCTTTCTAAACCATTTATTTGTCCCTAAAAAATTATTTATAATGTGAAGATCATTACGTGAGGCAAGCGCCGCCGGCGATTCCTGGTGTAGCACATCCAGAATCTCTGGACGTACTGAGCGAACTAAGCTCACGTTGTGCATAGTCATGATCGGACATATTGGACATTACTCCGTGCCACCGGTCCGTTTCCGCCAAAAATTGTATCATCGATCATTCGTTTCGTTGATACGTTTTTTAAGGAACTCAATTGCACCTCAGAAACGATACCGTAACCCGCAAACGTCGGCATCAGGTGAACTTCTGCCATCTGTATAGGTATTTAACTGAAGCACTGCCCTCCTCCGTTAGCCGTTGCGGATTCGAGGAACAAAATCGCTTCAACGGTTTCAGTTTGGTTCAACCCTCATGAGGTCTTGATCGCAGCACGCCTTTGCCAATTCACTGTTACAAATGACGGTCGGCGATGAGCCAAAAAACGGTCAGCTCTCTTGATTCCGAACAAAGGAAACGGCATGTCCTCCATCTTTCTTAACCCTATCGTTATTGGAATTGCGGTATTCACGGTAAGTGGTGCTGCCGCCAAATCATCTCAAGTTTCCAAGTATGAGTCCCCTGACGGAACTTGGACACGCGAATCTATAAACGCACAACTTGGACCATCATTTGAAGCGCTCAATCCCGGCGCGCGGGAGGATCGACCCACGCTATTCAAACAGCCGTCGCGAAGCTGTACCGGAGGTTTCGCCAATCGAGTGAACCCCTACGAATTAGGAGACCATTGTTTTCCCGATAACGACTACTGGAGTGAAAGCGGACAGGTAGCTTACGCCCCGGACGACCCCACCAAAGATCCGGGGCTCGATCGCATTCAGGTATTCGCGTACTACGACCACGTTTTTGCGCTAAGCCCTCGGCTCGATTTGGCCAGTGGTAATCCCCATCCAGATCCACAAACTCGGGAAGAAAATTACACCAAGCTGCTTGGACATTCTCCGCGCGAGCCCGTGGCCTTGGTCAGAAACTACGGAATGCTACAAAATGAAGCTCTTGTCATTTACCGGGGCGGACTGCTCGCGGTCGCTGGTACCCAAACCAGTCGTGCTGATACAGAACGGCCGTACCCAGGATTACTTTTGCCGGCGAATAAAGTACCGAGCGCACTGGCTGTCACGACTGAAAACGAATTCGCGCTCATCACTGTCACTGACACGGACACAGGACAGGGGCAGATTGCCGTCGTAGCCCTAGAAGGAAAATATATTCCGTATCATACTTGGCCCTACATGGGGCTGGTTAACCAAGGAAGTTTCTCTGATTTCAAATTACTCGGCTACGTGGACCTTCCAATGGGAAAACCGACAGCTATCGCTTCTGCAAGCAATGGTTGGTGGAACGGACCATCCCAAACCAACAATCAGGTACTGAGTCAGGTAAAGCTCGATGACGAAGGCACACGCCAAGGAATACTTAAGGGCGAACTCGGCTGGCAGTCGATTGTGGCTACGAAAGGCTATGCGGTGGTAGCGTCACGGGAGGAGAACAAAGCCGTTTTCGTGGACCTTTCGCCTCTTATTCAGTACGTCAGGGAAAGCTACCTTGCCTCGGCGGAATCCTTCCAGCGAACCGTAAAGCAACGAGGCTCTGGACCGCGCGATTGGCCGGTCGTTTTCACCGAGAACCCGAGCGCTCGGCCTAAAGTGGTATTGAAAGTGGAACTACAGCGACCGACCTCTGTTTTGGCTGGAATGCAAATCGATCGATGGGAAGGCGATCACCACAAAGCCTACGTGGCCTGTGAAGATGGTACGATCCACATTTTTGATGCGTCCTCTTTGATCGCCCGCTGGGACTGGGAAGGGAATGCGCCATTGGCTGAACTCGGTACGGTTAAGGTGGGACGCAATCCGGTCAGCATGGTGTTCACTCGATTTGGCGACTACCCTTTGCCGTTCCTTCCAAAATGGCCCGACGGGAAACCTATGCAACCCGAACCACTCAACAATACCTTTTATGTCGCCTGCCGTGGGGACCGCGAAATCGACGCCGTTGTCGTTTGGAAAGGTGCGGGACAAGTCTATCGAAAGATAAAGGACCAGCGCATGGGTGACCCTGTTGCTGTAAGTGTCGCAACGCGCGGTAATATCGTTTCAGTAGCCGATTTCCATGGACGCAAGATTCTGAGCTTTCGAATTGGCCCGATCACCGGAAGGTATGGAGAATTCTACGGAGCGGGCGAAGATGGAAAGGCGGATTTTGAATTCGCGGGAGAACTTCCCATTGCGGGGCACCCGTTCCTGCTCAATTCAGCTAACGTGAACTGATATACCTACCGGTTGGTTATCGCATGGGTAAGAACCGATTGCTGATCAGCTATTCATTTAGCAAAAATCTCGTCGAAAAAGAGCTTCATGTGCTGCCACGAATGACGTGCAGCTGCTTCGTTGTAACCGATACCGGCTAGCCCCGCAGAAGCGTGCAAAGCATCGGCGTCTGGATTCGTGAAGGCGTGAAGAGCATTCGCATAAATAATGAATTGATAATCGATATGGCCGTCATCGAGCGATTTTTTGAACGCCTCGACGGCCTCCGGCTTCGTGAACGGATCAATCGCACCGTGGCAGATGAGAAATTTCGCTTTGTTTTTAGCCGCAGCTTCAGTCGAAGCCGGAATCAGACTCCCATGAAAACTGACGATTCCAACAAGCGGTGCTCCACTGTAGGCTAAAGCCTGGCAGGTCGCGCCGCCGAAACAAAAACCGATCGCGGCGATTTTTTTGGAGTCAACTAACCCGGTTTTTGTCAATTGATCTAATCCAGCCTGCGCCCGCTCGGCCATAAGTGGCTTGCCATAAAATTGGCCGGCTAGTTCTCCGGCCTTTTTCGGATCGGTCGTGACAACTCCAGTTCCGTACATATCAGCAGCAAAGGCAACGTAGCCCATATGCGCCAACTGTTCGGCACGGCCCTTCACATAATCATTAAGCCCCCACCATTCAGGGATAACCAGCACACCGGGACGCTGCCCTTTGATGTCATTATCGTACGCTAAGAAACCCTCGAGTTTCACGCCTCCCTGTTCGTAACTCACAGGCTCGGTAACGAGCTTAGCCTGGGCTACGACCACCAGCGCCAGGAGGAAAATAAGGTGCATCTTGTTTTTCATGACCTCACGACCATGCGCACGAATTCCCCTTCGTCAAACGGCGCCGTCGAACCTGCCCTTCTGTAGCGAATGGCAACGATGGGGACGGGTAAACGGAAACTTCTCTATATTGAGAGCAGTATAATTTCCGTATATAATTAATTCGGTTCACCGACGAGCCGGGATATTTTCACCGATCTGCATATGGCCGCGCTTAATATTCAACGAACTAAGATTTTTCTGCGCCCCGACAGCTCCCGCGTATTCTTTCGACCGTTCGATATGCCGAATAAAGAACGGCTTATTCGGGTGCTTGCGCGTGTCATGGCGATGAGTGAGCGCGCTGTTAAAGAAGAAGCTGATCGAATGCTTCGTAGGTTTGTTGAGCGGCATCAAAAATTGCGTGAGCACTTGTTGGAACGTTTCGAGACGGTACAAAGTGAGCTGATCACCGACCGTCTCCCGAGCGAATCCCGCAAGCTGCTGATTGGCGCGTATCTGACTCTCGAATACTCTCTTGAGGCGGCCGCGCTATTTAATCCGTCGGTTGTGGCACATCCTGATCAAACGAATGTACCTGCGGGCAGTTTGCGGCTGGTCCTCAGCCTTCGCGCGACGGGTGAAGGGCATCTGTCGTCCATCGTGTTTCGCACCGCCGAAATTACCAATACCGGTCGACTTACAATCAACTCACCGACGCCTTTCGTCACCGCGACCGCACCGTATCCGAACGCATCATACGAAAAACGGTTGTTCGAACGTAAGCTCGTTGAACTCGGTTTGCTCGACGAATTTGCTGCTTCTCTGCTTCGTGAGCTGGAAGATACCTTCACGCTCGAACAATTAAAACATTGTATCGACCGAGGACTTCGGCGTGGACGCTTTTCTACCCGAGACCACCAGTTGAATACTACGCGCGGCATGCTCGCACTCGCGCAATCGAATTACGAATTGCGCTTTGACCCATCGTCGCGGCTTTCCGAACGAGTGATTTTCCCCAATACACCCGCTGAAAGCCGCGGCATAGAAGACGCACGCTGGGTGATGTTTCGCGACGATGATGGCAGCGTAACTTACTACGCAACGTACTCCGCGTACGACGGCCGCATTGTTTTGCCCCAGGTCGTTGAGACAACCGATTTCATTAACTTTCGCATCAGCACGCTTAACGGCCCGGAAATCGTCAATAAAGGCCTCGCGCTTTTCCCCAGAAAAATAAACGGACGTTATGCGATGATTTCACGCCAAGATGGCGAAAACCTGTATATCATGTTTTCAGAACTGCTGCATTTTTGGTACGAGAAGCATCTTCTACTACGACCCACCGAACCGTGGGAGTTTATACAAATCGGCAATTGTGGTTCCCCCATAGAAACCGATGAAGGCTGGTTGGTGCTAACCCATGGTGTAGGCGCGATGAGGCGTTATGTACTTGGCGCAGTTCTCCTCGATCTCGAAAATCCTACGCGCGTCATTGGACGTTTGCGTGAACCGCTCCTCACCCCTACAGAACGCGAGCGCGAAGGCTATGTGCCCAATGTAGTTTATAGCTGTGGGTCAATTATCCACGAGGGCATTTTGCTCATTCCTTATGCAATGAGTGATCAGAGCACGACCTTTGCTACGGTGCCTCTGAGGGATCTATTATCTGAATTAAAAAATCATCCTCCCTCTGCCGTATGATAATACGAAAACATTCCACTAAAATCGCGCTCGTTTGTGATTACTTGCCACGTAAATGCGGGATCGCGACATTTTCCAATGATGTGCGTGCTTCCATATTGGGGCAATATCCGGACGCGGAATGCATGGTGATCCCAGTAACAGACGTGGCAGATGGCTACGATTACCCTCCAGAAGTTAGTTTTGAAATCATAGAACAAGATATTAGATCCTACCAACGCGCAGCTGATTTTATTAATTTTAGCGATGCAGAAGTGGTAGTTCTCGAACATGAGTTCGGCATTTTCGGTGGCATCGCTGGCAGCCATATTCTTACGCTTTTGCGAGAATTGCGTGTCCCGGTCGTGGCGCATTTGCACACGATCCAAGACCGACCACGGTCCTCTTTTCGACGAGTGATGGAAGAGATCGTTAGGTTGTCCGCTCGCTTAGTCGTAATGAGCGAACGCGGCAGACATATATTAGAAACGATTTATCACGCTTCTTCTGAGCGCATTGATGTGATCCCACACGGAATTCCCGATATGCCTTTTGTTGATCCCAATTTCTACAAGGACCAGTTTGGCCTCGAAGGTCGAAAGATGTTACTCACGTTCGGCCTTATCACCGAGAACAAAGGCATCGAATATATGATCGGGGCGCTTCCGGAGATCGTGAAGCAATCTCCTGAAGTGGTCTATGTGATACTTGGTACAACACACCCGACCTTACAGCGACAAAAAGGCGAGGCGTATCGCCTGAAGTTGGAGCGGCTGGTAACTACACTAGGGCTCACAAAGCATGTGGTTTTCTACAATCGATTCGTTAGCAACGAGGAACTCAAGGAATTTCTCGGTGCTACCGATCTGTATATAACTCCTTATCTAGATCGCGTCCAAATCACTTCAGGCGCCCTCGCGTATGCCTTCGGCTGCGGAAAGGCCGTCGTTTCGACACCTTATTGGCACGCCGAAGAACTTTTGGCCGACGGCCGTGGTGTACTCGTGCCATTTCGCGACAGCGTAGCACTCGCAGGCGAGATTTCTGCTCTCCTGCAAAATGAAATCCGTCGACACGCAATGCGGAAACAAGCGTATCTGCTGGGACGCGAAATGATATGGAGCAATGTAGCGCATCAGTTAATGCAATCTTTTCAGAAAGCGCGCCTTATTCCGGCAAACAAACGCCTCACGCTGAAAACGCTCGAGGAGCAACATTATCAATTGCCTGCTCTCCAGCTTTCGCATCTCGAGCGACTCTCGGATAGCATCGGTGTTTTTCACAACGCCAGCCACTCCGTGCCCGAATATGCTCAAGGATATAAGACGGTCGATAATGCGTCAGCGCTGCGTCTAACCGTATTGCTAGAAGAGACTGGTGACGTGAGTAGTCGCACGAAGGCGCTCGCCGCCATTTATGCCGGATTTGTAAATCACGCTCTGATCCAAGACAGCGGATATTTTCACGAGCACCTTTCGTTTGATCGCCGTTGGCAAGAGGACACGATTTCGGACGACGTCTCGGGAGCGGTCGTCTGGTCACTCGGTACTTGTCTTGGACGCTCACAATCCCCCGGATTGCAACGCTGGGCTGCGCACCTACTCAACCGTGCATTACCGACACTCGCCTCCACGCAGTCGCTGCGCGCGTCCGCGCTCGGCTTGCTCGGAATCCACGAATATTTCCGCCGCCTCAGCGGTGATCGAAAAGCGGACCTGTTACGAGAATCTCTAACACAGCTCCTACTTGATAGCTTTCATAAAAATGCGACTGACGACTGGCCTTGGTTCGAAGCTAACTTGAGTTACGATGCCGCGCGTCTCTCTCACGCGTTAATTCTCAGCGGACGTTGGACCGGCCAGCCAGAAGCATTGGAAGTCGGACTGCGTAGTTTGAAATGGCTTATGAGCAAGCTAACTCAGGCCGACCGCTTCCGCGCCACCTCTGCCACGATTTCACGCGACCAAGTCGATCTGCCTGCCCGGCTGGATCAAATGCCGTCAGAAGCGTCGGCTGCAACCGCAGCGTGCATCGAGGCATACGCAGCGACAAAGGAAATCGCGTGGCAAGAAGAGGCACGCAGATCATTCGAGTGGTTTCTCGGACGCAACGACCTTGGCGAGTCGCTATACGATCCAACAACAGGCGGTTGTTTTGATGCTCTTCACGTAGACCGTCGTAACCTAAACCAGGGTGCAGAGGCAACTCTCGCTTTTCTTCTTTCACTCCAAGAAATGAGGCTACTCGAAACGACACTTCAGACTTTAGATCAATTCGGAGCGTCTGGCGTCGATATGACAGAATCTGACCAAAATAGTCGCGAACTGCGTGAAACAGGTTAGCGCGCCAACTATCATTTCCCTACCGCAGCAAGCATGTCGCGTATTCGGAACTCGGTTACACCGGTTACCGAATCGGCTGCTCCGTAGTAAACGAGGGCTGTCTCGCCCTGCTCGACTATGCCAGCTGGAAAAACGACGTCGGGAACAAAACCCGTTCTCTCGAAATCGGCTTCGGGTATAAACACTGCTTCAGATAAGCCTCGTATCCGAGTTGGCTGCTCTGAATCGAGTAACATCAGACCGCCACAATATCGCCCCACCCGGTTTTCATTATAACGCTGATCGTTGCCGTGATAAAGTTCGAGCCAGCCTTGCGCTGTTCGAATCGGGGGCGCTCCTGCACCCACTCGGCCAATTTCCCAATCTTTCGTCCCACCGTGTACAGGAGAATAGCGGCCCCAATCCTGCAGATTCTGCGACGATCCGATCCAAATCTCCGGTCGTGTGAGCGATGCTGAGATAGACGGTCGATGAAGCACAACGTAGCGACCGTCTATTTTTTCTGGAAAGAAAACAACGTCTTTATTGTCAGGACAAAAAATTACACCGTGGCGGCGAAACTCGCGAAAATCTCGTGTTGATGAGAGCATCGTGGCCGGCCCATGGCGCGAAACGCCTACGTATGTGATATAAAACTCATCTCCAATTTTGGTCGCACGTGGATCTTCTACCCCGAAATCTTCAAGAGCACTCGCCGGAAAAAAGCGTGCTTTCGCAATGTTGTCCACTGAGCGTCCATCGCGACTTTCCACGACGCAGAGATGCGAAACGAACGTGAGCCGAACAACACCATCGTTTTTGAATCGAACACTCCGACTGTCCTCACGAATGACTTCATTTTCCGAAACCCAATCTATCGTCACACGACCGGCGCCAAGATCCCAGCGAGGTAGCCCAACCCAGCCCGGCCGGTTTTCTTTTGGCACTTCGGCGACACGAACCATCAATCTCACACCTTCGGACGTCCCAACAGCGGCCGGATTAAATGCACCGACAACGGTCAGCTCATCCTGCGAGGGCGGCACATCTTCCGGGCGCAACAAACAGCGTGTAAACAAACGAGGAAGCTTCATGTCGCTAATCGACCGCTTTTTAGCGCTTTGGTTTCCTCGCACACTTAGCGACTGGCAAAATTTAAATAAGCTTATCGGGAGTGATAGGAAGCTCGCGTATCCGTTTACCGGTTGCGTGATAAACCGCATTGGCGATGGCAGCAGTGATCCCGGTAATGCCGATTTCGCCAATACCGCGACAACCAACTGAGCTGATGTGTGGATCAGGCTCGTCGATA
>Ga0302322_100004892_pt1 | contig 11706 bp, 7 predicted proteins | sample Fen_T0_2_FD_203757 | JGI IMG/M metagenome (GOLD analysis project Ga0302322, IMG submission 203757) | Peat permafrost microbial communities from Stordalen Mire near Abisko, Sweden - Fen_T0_2 | ecosystem: Environmental > Terrestrial > Soil > Wetlands > Permafrost | place: Sweden: Abisko... | reverse complement strand
CAACGCGCCGCTGCGACGTGGCTCAATTCGCGGGCCAAGCTCAACCGGCGCGTTGGGGACAACGCGCCCTACCCCCTGAGGCGGAATCAGCGATCCTGCCCTACAACCGATCTTTGTGTAATAAGCATTCATGATTCGCGGATCCAGACCTGCATCTCGCCCTCGCCGCGGTTGTTCCAGAGGCAGTAGGGCACGGCCTTGAGCGGGGCGGGGCCGGCCGCCGGCTCGGCGGTCGAGTAAAGTTCGTTCCCGGCGGGACGCACGCGCGCCGCCGGACCCTCGATGACCACCGTGCCGCCGAGCAGCTTCGCGTCGAAGCGCGCGGTGAGCGGGGCATCCTTCGGCAGACGCAACAGGCCGAGCGCGGCGCCGTTGTCCGCCTGCTCGACGCAGAACACCATCGGCCCGCGCTGCAGCGCCACGCAGCCGGCGTCGTGATGCACCGCGGGATGCGCACGGATCCGCTGCACGGGCATCGGAAAATCCAGCGTGACCGTGTCGCCCGCGCGCCACTCCCTCGCCAGGTGCAGGTAGCCGTCGCGTGTGTGTGCCGCGAGATCGACCGCCTGGCCGTTCACCTGGGCGGCGGGGGCGGTGCACCAGCCGGGCAGCCGCAGCCGCAGGGTGAAAGCCACCGGTTGCGCGGGTGACACCTCCAGCCGCACGGCCCCGTCCCACGGGTAGTCGGTGTGCAGCGCGAACGCGGTCTTCTTCCCCGCAATCACCGCGTCGAGGCGGCAGTCGGCGTAGAGGTGCACCGCCAGCCCGTCGGGCAGCACGGAATGGGTGTGGTAGCCGAGCGAGGTGAGCGTGCGCGCGATGTTGGGCGGGCAGCAGGCGCAGCCGAACCACGGCACGCGCTGCGTCTTGATGTAGTGCTGGTCGTAGCGGCGCTTCGCCTCGGCAGGGCGCAGCTCCAGCGGGTTGACGTAGAAGAACGTCTTCCCATCGAGCGCCATGCCGGCGAGCACGTTGTTGTAGAGGGCGCGCTCCATCACGTCGGCGTAGGTGCCGCGCAATTCGAGGTCGAGCATCCGGCGCGCCCAGAAGACCAGGCCGATCCCGGCGCAGCTCTCGGCGTAGGCCCGGTCGTTCGGCAGGTCGTACCGCTCGGCGAATTTCTCTCCCATCCACTCCGAGCCAATGCCGCCCGTGACGTAGAGGTGGTAGCGGCAAAGGTTGTCCCACAGCGTGACGCAGGCGCGGCGGAGCGAGTCGTCGGCCAGCGCGAGGTCGGCCATCGCCGTCGCGAGGTACATCATGCGCACCGAGTGGCCGGTGGGATCGACGAGCTCGCGCACCGGCCGCGAGCCCTGCAGGTAATCCCAACCGTCCGCATGGAAATACACGGGCAGCTTTTCGAACTTCAGCCGCTTCAGCTCCGCCTCGAAATACAGGGGCGCCACGCCCCGCTGGTTGATGAAATACGCGGCGAGCTGCGCATACCGCTTTTCCCCCGTGGCGCGGGCCAGCTTGACCAGCGCGAGCTCGATTTCCTCGTGGCCGCAGTACCCCGGGATCTGCCCCGGACCCGTGCCGAAGGTGCGCCCGATCATGTCGGCCAGCTTGCCAACGATGCCAAGCAACGTGCGTTTGCCCGTCGCCTCGAAATGGGCGACGCCCGCCTCGATGAAATGGCCGGCGATGTAGAGCTCGTGATACTCGAACAGGTTCGCCCACTTCATGTGCGGCTCCTTGAGCTGGATGTAGGTGTCGAGGTAGCCGTCGGGCTGCTGCGCCTTGCCGATCGTGGCGATGATCCCGTCGAGCTGGGCCTCGAGCGCCGGATCGGGGTGCGTCGCCAGCCGGAATGACGCCGCCTCGATCCACTTGGCGAGGTCGGAATCCTGGAACCAGAAACCGTGGAATTTCCCGGTCTTCTCACCGGCGGCGATCTGGAAATTGCTCACGGTCCCGCTGCGTTCCGCGCCCGGCACGCGGTCGTTGAGCGCCTCCCACTGAAACGGTATGACCACGTCGCGCACGAGGCGCGCGCGCTCGGCGAGGAAACCGCGCTCGAAGCGGATTTTCGGCAGGGCGGAGCAGGTGGGCGAGGTCATGCGAAGCGGAGCGAGGCGACGGCACCGGGCGGCAGCGTGGCGTGGACGTTCTGGCCGGTGACCCGGACGCCGTCCAGCGGCCGGGTGATGACCGCCTGCGGCCGGTCGAAGGTGTTGCAGGTGGTCAGATCGGCGGAGGCAAGGAGGCTGGCGGTGGCGAGCGCCGGCTTCCGACCCGTGAGTGCGAGCGTGATCGTCGCCGGTTCGGCGGGATCGGTGTTGCAGAGCGTGATCGTGATCGCGCCGTCGCCTCCCAGCGAGGCGGTGGCGGACACGGCGGGATATTCCAGCCCCTCGTGCGCGGAGACGGGCGCGTCGCTCTGCACCGGCAGGCGTTTCGCCCCCTGGTGCGCGGCGTAGAGGCCGAACACGTGCCAGGTCGGCGTCAGCACGAGCCGCCCGCCCCCCTCCTCGGTGAGCGCGACGGCCTGCAGCACGTTGACGGTCTGCGCGAGGTTGGCGATTCGCACGCGCTCGCAGTGGTTGATGAAAACATTGAGCGTGAGCGCCGCGAGCACCGCGTCGCGCACCGTTTGCTGCTGGTGGAGGAAGCCCGGGTTCGTGCCCGGCTCGACCGCGTACCACGAGCCCCACTCGTCCACCACGAGGGCGGTGGCCGCCGCCGGGTCGAAGCGATCCATCACGGCGCGGTGGCCGCGGACCAGCGCGTCCATCTTCCAGCCGGCCGCCATCACGGCCTTCCAGCCGTCGTGGTCGAACGGCGAGGCCGGCTGCTTGTTCTCCCACGAGCCCGGCACCGTGTAGTAATGAAGGGACAAACCCTGCAGCAGCGGAGTCCCGCCGAGCGGACCCCGGTAGGCATCGCGCATGACGACCTCCGTCCAGCGGAAGTCGCCGCCGTTGGCGCCGCAGGCGACGCGGTACAGCGGCCGGTCGGGAAAGTCGCGCGTGTAGGTGACAAAGCGGCGGTACTCGCCGGCGTAGTACTCGGCGGTCATGTTGCCGCCGCAGCCCCAGTTTTCGTTGCCCACGCCCCAGAGCCGCACCTGCCACGGTGCGCGGCGGCCGTTGGCCGCCCGCTCGTCCGCGAGCGAGCCGGCGGTGGCGTGGCAGTACTCCACCCATTCGCGCAGTTCGCGGGGTGAGCCGCTGCCGACGTTGCCGGCGATGTACGGCTCGCAGCCGACCTGCTCGCACAGGTCGAGGAACTCGTGCGTGCCGACCGCGTTGTCATCGAGCACGCCACCCCAGTGCGAGTTGATCCGGCGGGGGCGCCGCGCGCGCGGGCCGATGCCGTCGCGCCAGTGGTAATCGTCGGCAAAGCAGCCGCCCGGCCAGCGGAGATTCGGGACGCGGATCTGCCGCAGCGCCGCGACGAGGTCATTCCGCCAGCCGCGGGTGTTCGGCACGGGTGAATTCTCCCCAACCCAGAGGCCGTCGTAGATGCAGCGGCCGAGGTGCTCGGAAAAATGCCCGAAAATGTGCCGGTCGATGACCGGGCCGGGGGCGTCGGCATGGAGGGTGAGCTTCACTTGGGGCATGGGGGAACGGAAAATCGAAAATTGAGAATCGAAATTCGAAAATAGCCACCCTCCTCAGGGCGTGACGCTGTCGGTGATCGTCAGCGTGTTGAAATCGAGCACCCGCTGGAGGCGGCCGTGGGTGAGCGTCAGCTTGCGCGAGCCCTTCTCGGCGTTGAGGTACGGGCCCTCGAAGAGTTTCCACTTCGAGTAGTCGACCGCCGAGCCGTCCACGACCGGCGCCGAGCCGTAGGTGACGACGACCTCCCGGCCGCGCAGCGTCTTCAGCTTCACCGTCGGGACGGGCTCAAGGCTGAACGTCAACGGCAGCGCGATGATGGCCGCCTTGAACGCGGCGAAGTCCTTGAACTCATCCGCGCTCGCGGCCTGCACGATCGTGCCGTTCTTCAGGTGCGGGCTGTAGAGGCGCTGGTCGCCCGAAGGAATGCGTTCGCCGGTGAAGGACGACTTGATGGCCGCGACCGGCAGCAGCTCGTAACCGGCGAGTGGCCGGTAGGCCAGGTACGTGTTGCCGCCCTGGGCGAAGATCCAGCCGGACGGGTCCACGGTGAGGTTCACGAGGTCCTTCGAGAAGAAGCCGTTGACGTGGGGAAAGCGCGTGCCGGGTGGAATGTCATAGAGCGCGATGACCGTGTCGTGGTCCTGGAACACCTGCTCGAAGCGCGACCCGCCGAGGAGCTTGTCGGCCGAGTCGTAGGACGCTTTGCCCTCGCGCGTCACGCCCTGCATCATGTGATCGGGGAACTCGGTGAAATACGTCTGCATGTCGAACGCCGCCGAGACCGGGTTCATCGAGAACATGGTGTTGTGCTTCCCGCGCGGGTCGGGCACGGCCCAGGTCACGTCCCAGATGTGCGTCTGGATCGGGTCGGACATGCCGCCCTGGTAGGAGCCGACGGCGTAGTCGCGCCGCGTGTAGTTCTGCTTGTAGATCGGCGCCATGAAGACGTCGCTGTTCCGCCAGCGGCGGCGGGTGCGCTTCAGGTCGCGCTGCAGGAAGTCCTGGTCGCGGTCCACGCCGATGCGGTAGATGACCTCGGGCAGCTCGTAGTTTTTCGCGGCGGCGGCGAAATAGACGCCCCAGCCGCCATAGCCCGCCGGCGGCGGGGTATTGCCGAGCAGCAGCCAGCTGAAGAACGAGGAGAGGCAGTTCCAGCGCTCGATCACCGCCACGTCGTCGGTGCGGGCGTTGGCCCCGTGGAGGACGCCGTTGAGCGAATTGGCGAACTGGTCGGCAAACAGCCAGTCGAGCATCAGGTGGCCGCGCTGGCGCATGGCGGGATCCTGCGCCCAGCTGCTGAGAAAGAGCATCGGGATCGCATATTCGCCGATGTAGTGGGAACAGGTGAATTCCCCCTGCCCGATCGTCGTCGCGAGGTCCATCCAGTGGATGAGGTAGCCGCGCGCCTCGGCAAGGTTCTCCGCCGAGCTCTTGCCCGTGTACCAGCTGGTGCCGGGCTCGTTCGGATACAGCTCCGCCATCAGGTAGAGCGAGGTGTAATACATCGCCCAGTGGTTCTCGGTGTCGCCGCGCAGCTGCATGCCCGAGCTCCATGCGGTCCGGATCGCCTGCCGCGCTTCCGGCGACAGCTGGTCGCGGCCGAGGAAGGCCACGCTGACCACGGGAAACATCCAGAACGGGCCGCTGCCCGGCTCCTTCATCTGCGCGATGACGCTGCGCGAACACAGGTCGGCGTCCTCGTGGCGGGCGAGCTTGGCTGCGATCGCGCCCATGTCGGGCAGGAGCGCGTCCGTGGGCTTCAACTGGCCCACGCGCCAGGCGAGCACCTCGTCGATGCGCTGGTAATAGGCGGCGCGGCGGAGCTCCGGCCGCGCCACGAACGCGGTTGACGGCGCGGGGCCCTCGAAGGCGGGTTGCGCCAGGAGCGAGGCCGCGGGGGCGGTGGCGAGGCAGGAGAGCAGAAGAAAATGGGTTTTCATGGTCGGGGGCCCGGGGCAGGGTTACTTCGCCGCCTTGGGCACGAAGACAAAATTGTAGACGGTGGAGCCCTCGAGCCCGGCGTTGCGCCAGGTGCGGCCGAAGTCGTCCGAGACGGAGATGAAGTTCTGATGGAGGCTCGCGTAGAGCCGGCCGTTGTCGGGATCGATGCCGACCTTGAACACGTGCTGGTCGGGCAGGCCCGGGTTGCGCGCGGTCCAGGTGCGGCCGCCGTCCTCGGACACGAGCACGCCGTGGACCCAGCTGGCGATGGCGAGCCGCTGCGGGTTGGTGCGATCGAAGGCGGCGTTGTAGAGCGCCTGGTCGGCGGGGACGCCGGCGATCATATCCCACGTGAGCCCGCCATCGCGGGAAAGTTGCGCCCCGTCGCTTTGCGTGACGGCCAGCCAGAGCTTCGGATCGTGCGGCGACTGCTGGATGTCGTCGACCGTGGCCTTGGCCGGAAACACCCGGCGCCACGTCTGCGCGCCGTCCTCGGTCAGATAAATGCCGGACTCGCAGCCGGCGAGCACGCGGCCGGCCTTGGTGCGGTCGACCTCGATGGTCTGGGTGTACTTGCCGCGGTCCGGCAGGCCGGTTTCCCGGCGCGGCCAGGTGGCCCCGCGGTCGGGTGAAACGGCGATACCGTCCGGCAGCGCGAGGTAGATGTGGTCCGGGGCGCCCGGGTCCACGCACACATCCTTCGGCTCGGTCATGTCCCAGCTGGTGCCGATGCGCCAGGTTTTGCCCCCGTCACTGGTCAGCACGCAGCCGTTGAGCGTCGCCATGTAGAACACCCTCCCATCGCGCGGATCGGTGGAAAAATTCAGGATGCCGGGAAAGTTGAGGCCGAAATGCTCGAAAGTCCCGTCTGCCAGGCGCCGGAACAGCCCGTTCGGGGTGACCAGCTTCGAGCCGATCACGTAGTTCTTGTTGATGGCGGCGCAGAGAAAGAGGTCATGCTCGGCGGCGGCGGGCGCGGCGGCCAGCAGGGCGAGCAGGAAAATGGCGGTGGCGGATTTGTTCATGACGGAAAAACAGCGTTCTGGAATTGCGGCGGAGCCCGGGACCGGACAATGGTCTGGCACCCCGATGAAACTATCCTGGATCTTGGTGTTGGCGCTGGCCTGGGCCCTGAACGCCGCGCACGCGGCGGATGATCGCTCGCCCGAGCAAAGACTCGCGGCGCTCGGCCTCACCATGCCGGCGGTGCCGGCGTCCGTCGCCAACTACGTGCCGGCGGTGCGCAGCGGCCACCTCGTGTTTCTCGCCGGCCAGCTCGCGCGCGGCCCGGATGGCCGGATCCTCCCTGGCAAGGTCGGGCGCGACTGCACCGAGGCCCAAGCCGCGGCCGCCGCGCGCACCTGCGCGCTCCAGCTGCTCGCCGCGCTGCAGGCGGAGGTGGGCGACCTGGCCAAGGTGACCCGGATCGTCCGCGTCGGCGGCTTCGTGAACTGCACCCCCGACTTCACCGCCCAGCCCAAGGTCGTCAACGGCGCCTCCGACCTGCTGGTGGCCGTGTTCGGCGACCGCGGCCGGCACGCCCGCGCCGCCATCGGTGTCGCCGCGCTGCCCGGCGATGCGCCGGTCGAGATCGAGATGATCGCGGAAGTCGCGGACTGAGGCGGCCATCGTCAGGCTTTTTTCAGGACCTCGCCGATCGCCCCGACCAGCCGGTCGCACTCCGCCTGGGTGTTGAAGAGGTGGGTCGAGATGCGGATGGCGTCGAGGCCGACCTCATCCACCGGCCGGCAGCGCAGGTGATGGTCGACGAGCAGCCGCTCGAAGAGCTGCTTGTGGCTGATCCGCGGCGAATGGAAGGTCAGAATCGACCCGCGCATGGCGGGGTCGGCGGGCGTGAGGATCTCGACCCCGTCGATCTTTTCGATGCCGGCGCGCACGTGGTCGGCCAGCGCGTGGCCGCGGGCCGCGATGCGTTCCCGGCCGATCTCGTTCTGGAAGCGGGCCGCCTCGGCCAGGGCCAGGACCGAGGCCGCGTTGCGGGTGCCGTATTCGTACCGGTGCGCGCCCGCGGCGTACAGGAACTCGCCGGGATGCTTGAGGTTGATGTCCTCGCTGGAGTGCGCGCCGACCTGCCGCGGGACGACCTGGTCCATCTTCTCGAGGCGGATCCAGAACACGCCGGTCTCATGCGGGCCGCCCATCCACTTGTGACCGCTGGTGGCGAACGAGTCGCAACCGAGCGCCGGCAGGTTCAGCGGGATCATGCCGGCGGACTGCGCCCCGTCGACGTGGAACCACGCATGATGCTGCTGGGCGAGCTTCGCGATGGCCGGGAGCGGCATGATGATGCCGGTCGGCGAGGTGATGTGCGAAACCTGGATGACGCGGGTGCGCGGCGTGATCAACGCGGCGATCCGCTCGACGTTGCCCGCAGCCCGCACGGGGTCGGGCTCGAAGGTCTTGACCACGATGCCGTCCGTCCGCTGCCGGTTGAGCCAGGGGAACGACCCGCCGGGGTGGGCATGGGACTCGAGGATCACCTCGTCGGCGGCCTGCAGCTCGAGGCCCGCGGCCACGACGCAGTTGCCCTCGGTGGCGTTGCGCGCAAAGCAGATCTCGTCCGGCCGCGCGCCAAAGTAGGCGGCGACGATGACCCGCGCCTGCTCAAAAAAATCATGCCCGGTCTCGACCCGCTCCTGGAGCTGCCGGCTGGCGAGCGTGAGCATGTCGAGCACGCGCCGGGAGGCCGGCCCGAGGCCGCCGGTGTTGAAGTAGATGCGCCGCGGCGTCATCGGAAACTGCGCGCGCACCTGCCCCCAGTAACCCTCGGGGTCCTCGGGGGTCCACACGGGCGCGGAGGTCTGTTCCTCCGGATCGGTTTCGATGGCCCCCCGGCCGCGGGTGGCGAGCAGGCCGACGGCGCCGGCGCCGAGCGTGCGGAGAAAGGTCTTTCGGTCGAGGTTCATGGGGAAGCGAAAGCGAGGGTGTGGTCGACGTCGAGCACCGCGTTCGCGGCCAGGGTAAGATTTTGGTCAAACTGCACCGGGAACGCCACCAGCGGATAGTTGCGGCGCACAAACCAGTGCAGCGGGCCGGAATTGTTGGCAAAGCGGATGATGACCCGCCGGAGCGATTCGTCGAGCTGTCCGTGCCATTCCATCCAGCGCGCGCTCGCGCCATGGACCGCCTCCACGCCCTCGCGGCCGCCCTCGGCGGTGATCTTGATTGTCGTGTCGCCGTGGTCGTCGAGCAGCTCGCGCGCCCCGCGAAACTGCAGGCCGGTGTAGTGCGAGCCGGGCTTGCCGCCAAACGAGTGCGGATTGCCGAGCGAGAGTTCACGCCCGCTCGTGTTCACCAGCCGGCCCCGCCAGTGGAGCGACCACGACTTGGCCGCGTCGTCCACGGCAAGGCCGAGCGTCCGCTCCTCGCGGAAAATCAACTCCCGGGGCGTGCGCCACTCCAGGGTGTGCGCGAGCGTCGCCTGGTTCCCCGCCGCCGCGAGCTTCGTCCAGGCCGCGTGGCGCTGCTCGCCGTGGTCGTCGCGCCACTGGTAGCCGTCCTCCGGCCGGCAGGTGGGCCCGCCCCAGAAATTCATGCCCGACACCTCCGTCAGGGTGAAGGCGAGCCCGTGATGCCACGGGTGGTCGTTGGGGCGGAAATTCGTCAGCGTGTCCCCCGCGAGGGAGTTGAGCGGGTGAAAATACGGCTTGGGCGACTCCTTATGCTCCACCCCGGACACATAAACATAGCGGCAAAGCAGCCGGTCGCCGGCGAAAACGTTCACCGCCCGGCCTTCCTCGTGCTGTAGGCGGAGCGTGCTCATGCGAGGGTGAAGGCTTCCTCGAATTTGCCGCCCGTGCAAGTGCGGACGGCGCCGCCGGGCGCGGCGATGGTGAGCCCGACCGCCTTCGGCGCACTGACTTTCAGGTGAAATTTTCCGTCCGCCACGCGCCACGCGACCTCGATCAGGCCGTGCGGCGTGCAGACGCTGCCGGTGGCGTGCGTGAGGCCGCAGCGCTGCGGCGCGATGCGGGCCTGGGCGAAGCCCGGCTCCGTGGGTGTGACGCCGAGGATGCGCTGCTGGAATTCGAGCACCGGGTGCGCGCTCCACGCGTGGCAGAGCGAGCGCCAGTAGCTGTTCTCCTCGACGAAGGTCGAGAGGCCGTAGCCGACGGACTCGTGCCACGGCCCGAGGTGCTGCGGCATCTCGTCGCTGCGGCCGCACTTCGCCAGCGCCGCAAAGCCCGTGTGCCACCAGAAGAAGGAACCCGGCGCGAGCTTCGGGTCTCCGGGAAAACGCTGCATGATGATCCCGCGCTCCCGCTCGCCCGCGAGCCCCGCGACGATCGCCCAGGCGTTGCCGTACTGGCTGAGCTCCGGCCCGCCGGGCCGGTCGAAGTAGAGGCCCTCCGCCTCGGACCAGAACAGCGCGTGCGCCTTGGGGCGCAGGGCGGCGGCCTCGCCCGCGAGCGCGGCGGCCTCGGCGGCGCCGCCGAGGTGGCGCACCAGCAGGGCCGCCTCGTCGAGGGCGTTGATGTACTGCGCGGAGTGGATGCAGGTCGCGCCGGTGTCGGCGCCCGGCACGACGCCGCGCGGCCACCAGGGGCACCAGTCGGTGATGTTCCAATACGGCAGCTTCGCCGGCAGCCCGGCCTCGTCCGTGTGCCGGCGGTACCAGTCGAGCACCGCCCGGACGCCCGGCAGCAGGTCCCGCACCGTGGCGCGGTCGCCGGTGATCTCGAAGTAGTCCTTGAGGTTGGTGATCCAGTGGATGCTCCACGCCGGGATGATCTGCACGAGCCGCGAGGGGAACCGCGCCTGCGTGAGCCCGTCCGACAGCCGCGACCAATCGAAGTGATACAGTGCCTGACGGCTCAGCCGGTAGTCGCCGGTCGTGAGCATGCCGAGCTTCGAGGTGATCATCGTGTCGCCCGCGTACTGCATCTGCTCGTAGTGCGGGCAGTCCTCGAACGTCTCGTGCGAGCACATCCGCATCGTGTGCAGGCCGACCTGCCAGATCCGGTCAAGCGCCGGATCCGACGACTTGAACGTGGCGGCGATGCGGTACGGGTAGGCCGTGAAGCGGTGCGCCACCGCGCGCAGCGTGAGCGGGGCGGCGCCGGTCTGGATCGTCAGGCCGATGTAGCGGAACGCGCGCCAGTGCAGCGGCTCGAAAATTTCCTCGCCGCCCGACGGCTCCCAGATGTCGCCCCACCCGGTCACCTCGCCGCGGCGGTCAAACGTCCAGCCGCGGCTCTCGTCGGCAAAATGCGAGGCGAGGTTCGCGAGCGACTGCTGTTTCCCCAGCAGTTTGGCGCCCGGCGTGTTCCATGGCAGCCGCAGCGCCTCGGCGTAACGCAGGCGGACTTCGCTGCCGGCGCCGCCCGTCACCGCCAGGTGCGGAAACGCGGTCGTGAGCTGCGCGGCGTCGAGCACGAGGCTCACCGTGGTGTTCGCCGCGAGGGTCAGTGGCGTGCCGCGCTCCAGCAGCGCCGACCACGGCGCCGGCACGGCCGCGCCGCCGGCCAGAAACGCACCGGCAAATTTCTCCGGCGCGCCCTCCTCGAGCAGCGGCACCATGCGCGGCATCAGGCCGTAGGGGCTGGCTGGGTCGCGGCGGTTCTCCAGCCGCTCCGCCTTGAACAGCACGGGCGCCGCCGGCCAGGCGGAATCGTCAAACTCGGGCGTGTTCCAGCCGGCCGGGATCAGCCGGGAGACGCGGTGCTCGAAATAGCCGAGATAGCCCTCGAACGTCGTGTGCTCGTTCTGGAAGCGGTGCGCCCGGTCGACCGCGACTTTCCACGCCGCGTCGGTGCGCAGGTCCGCGAGCACCGCCCCGGCCTGCGTCGACAGCGCGCCCTCCAGCACGAAGCCGCCGGTGTACGTCATCACCGAGCACGGCGGGCCGAGCAGCGCGGGCCGGTGCGCCACGCGCGACATATCGAGGACCAGCGCCGCGAGGACGTTGCGGCCGCGGCGCAGGTGGGGCGCGAGGTCGAACGTCTCGTAGAAGTGATGGTTCACGTCACCCTTGGCCGGGCCGCGCCCCAGACAGGTGCCGTTGCAGAAAAACAGGTAGCGGCTGTCGCCCGAGACGTGGACGGTGAGCTGCGCCGCCGCCGGATCGGCCACCTCAAACGCGCGCCGGAAATAGCGCACCTGGTAGTGCGAGGGCGTGGCCGCCTCGGGCGGCGGCGCGGCCTGGGAGCCCTCGGCGGACCAGATCCACGAGGCGGAATTG
>Ga0302322_100004891_pt1 | contig 11707 bp, 12 predicted proteins | sample Fen_T0_2_FD_203757 | JGI IMG/M metagenome (GOLD analysis project Ga0302322, IMG submission 203757) | Peat permafrost microbial communities from Stordalen Mire near Abisko, Sweden - Fen_T0_2 | ecosystem: Environmental > Terrestrial > Soil > Wetlands > Permafrost | place: Sweden: Abisko... | reverse complement strand
CTGCGCAAAGCTCAGGCCCGCACATACCCAGATCTACTCCAAGCCATCGCCTCAGCCTTGGCTGCCGTCACTCCTGAAGATGCCAGAAACTGGTTCGCCCATTTCGGCTATAGCTTTATTTGAAATGCTCTATCCGCAGATTACAAAACCCGACCCCGTCTGATTGCGCCCAAACCGGCGTTGTCACTCCGCGGCGCCACGGTTGTGATCACGCGCTGGGTGCACGGCGGCGCGCGGGTTGTCACTGACGTTGGCTCAGTCTTTTCTGACTTTTGCCGAGGCAATCGCCAGTAATGCTTTTTCTTTGGCCGATAGACTGTCGAGGCCTTTGGAGGAGATTTTTTCAAGGATGCGATCGACTTCGTTTGCCTCGGCTCGGCGTTGCTTTGCTACGTCGTAGTCCTGATAGCGAATGTTGGCCTTGTACTCTGGTTCGCGTGAGATGCGGAATTTCCCCGTTATCGCTAGGGGATCCTTGACTGCAATATAGAGACCGACTGCGGAGATGAGTAGGCAGGTCGAAAAAAGCACGGGGGAAGCAAAGCAATTTTCGTGGGCAAAAACCAAAGCCAGCGCCAATCCAGTTATTGCTCCGCCAAAATGGGCGTCGTGGCCAATATTGTCTTTTCGGCGGCGCATCGCGATGAAGGACCAAATCAAGAAGCCCACGGCATAAATAGGACCTGGAATACTGATTGGCAGTAAGAACATACCAACTCCTGTGCCTGGTTGAAGGAAGATGGCTGCGAACAGAACCCCGCAGCCGCCTCCTGAGGCCCCGAGTGCTGCATACGCGTGGTTGCGGTGTATATAGAGAGAAAGCAGCGATCCCCCTAGAATCGAAAGCGCATAGACCAAGAGAAAAACTGCTGAGCCATATCCAAACTCGATCGCGCTACCGAACGAGTAAATTGTGATAAGATTGAAAAATAAGTGCGCGCCATTGGCATGGATGACCGCGCACGAAAAGAGCCGATACCACTGTTTCAGGGCTAAAATTGCGTGAGGGTCGAAAATCAGTTTCTCTCTGAGATCTGTATTCTGAAATACCCACAGCGTTACGATTGCTGTCGCAACGCAGACAAGCAGAGTTAGCGATATGCCCATTCGATTTGTTGAAGCCCTGGATTGAAATGACCCAGAACCATCATGGGGTTTAGTGGTTTGGGCGTAAGAAGGAACTCACGCTATCTCGGGTTATAACAGTACCTAATCAAATTCATTACGGAGCCTATGCGCCGACGAAACGGCCGGACCGGGAAAGCCAGATAGTTATCTTGTGCCTGTTGCGATCCTTTAGCCTGAAAATCCAGTCTTTATTTTTCAAGAATTAGTGCTTTTAAGTTGTTCAAGCATGGTTCCAGTCCGGGGCCATGGTTCAAACAACAATCAAGACAATATCTCATGCATTCGTTCAAAAAATGGATCTTGTTCAGTGTGTTTGCAGGCGTCATCAGCTTGCTCGGCGGGTGTGCTTCGGTGCCGATGGCACCTGCGACGTTGGATCATGCGGCCAAACAGTTCGCCAAACTGCCCGACAAGGGCAACGTGTTCATTTATCGCGATGAAAGCATGGGGGCTGCGATCAAGATGGGAATCTATCTGAACGAGGCTCCAGTTGCGCAGACTGCCGCCAAAACCTACATCAACCTCCAACTCGCGCCCGGCCAATACAAGATACGTTCCCACGCTGAGAACAACTCGGAGGTGGTGCTCGATGTAAAGGCTGGCGAGGTCTACTTCCTCTGGCAGGAGGTCAAAATGGGTTTTGGCTCCGCACGCTGCAAACTGCAGGTCGTGGATGCTGAGACTGGCATGCGGGCGGTGAAAAGCTGCAACCTGGTCCAAGAGTCGGTGAGATAGGCTTGTGACTACTTTAAATATTCTGAAGCCCGTGCGAACGCGCGGGCTTTTTTTTCGATCCGGACTCAGTTTGAAGTAAGTCGGATCACACTGTAGTTGGAGGGAAAAGTTGTGGCGCGGCTTGTCGAAGAGCAGTTATCCGCTGGTACGGTTTGAAACGTGGTCTGAGATGGCGAAGGTTTCACTGACTTGATGACCCAGAGTCGTCGGTGTCAGGCAGCACACTTCTCGCGAAACCATGAACTCCTCCGATCAACTCTATGATGGCGCCACGGTTGTGATCACGCATCGAGTGCGCGATGGCGCACAGACTAGTTATAATGAATGGTTAAATGAAATCGGTCCGCTTTGTCGGGTCGCACCGGGCCACCTTGACTGGCAGATCATCCGCCCGGTCGCCGGGCTCACGACCAGCTACACCGTGATCATCGGTTTCGATACGCCCGATCACCTGCGGCAATGGATGGGCTCGTCGGAGCGCAGGCGACTCATCGACAAAGTGCGTCCGCTCCTGGTCGAAGACGACGATTATACCATTCACAGTGGTTTGGATTTTCTGTTCATGCCCAAGGGCGCGAAAGCCAAAGTACCCGTGCGCTGGAAACAATTTCTGGTGACTTGGTCGGCGATCTATCCGCTATCGCTGGGCGTGCCACTGATTGTCGTTCCGGCGATAGGCGCCGTCGGACTACCGGGAAGCCGTTGGCTCACTGGGCTGTTGGTAACGGGCACGATAGTCGGCTTGATGGTTTACGCCGTGATGCCACATTACACCAAATTCGTTCGTCGCTGGTTGTTTCGATGAACACGGCGTCGCTGGCGTTTTCGATCAGTTGGATCTGCCAGATGTCTGAGATTGATGTGCCCCTGCGGGCCGAATTCCTTTTGCCAGGTCTCTCGAACCGTTCCCGGCGGGATGCGTGCGTGCCCGCACTACAAATATTGATTTCTGAAATACCCAGGAGCTCCGGGGCATCTTTACTTAAAGACGAAGTTCACACGTTCGTAACGCGAACGCCATAATTCTGTAGCGTAGACCGGGCAAGGTGCGGACGCGTCGGTATCCAGCCGGCGTATATATCCAAAGCAACTCCACCAATCCCGTATGGCTACTACACGTTTCAAATGGACCGCGCTCCTTGGCAGCGCAATAATCGGCGCCGCGACCGCGGCCTTCGCCCAAGATAGCGGTCCGCTTATCGACTTACTCGTTAAGAAAGGCATCGTTAACGCTCAAGAGGCTGAAAACCTGAGAGCCGATCTTGCCCGCGATTCAAGTGCGGCGGTCGTATCGACGATCTCTGGCGGCAAGAGCACAGTCGGCCTTTCCCTCACGGGTCGAATCCAAGTTCAATATGCTGACATCGGCGGGAAAATTGATGGCGCGTCCTCCAATCTAAACGCAACCAACCACTTCTTTATGCGCCGCATGTATCTTGGCGCAAAGGCTACACTGGGCAATGGCTGGACTGGCAATTTCAACTACGATTTCGCGGGCTCGACGTTTGACGCGGCTTTCATCGAATGGCGCGCCAACGATGCTTTCTCGGTAGATGTTGGTTTCCGTAAAGTACCATTTGGGTTGGAAGAGTGGTACACTTCGAGTGGCAGTTTGAAGGCGATCGAACGCTCACCGGCTACGCGATTTTTCGTAGAGTCCAACAATGGTCGTCGCCTCGGCGCGGGCAGTTACCGCACGGGAGTGTTCGTGGGTGGCAAGTTTGATAACGGCATTTTCTACAATGTCGCTGTGACCAATCCGGAGCGCGACGAATCCGCGGCCGGTGTGGCTAGCACAGGCACTAAAGCCAACAACAACTACGCTTACTGGGCTAATCTTGGATATAGCACGAAGATCGGTGAGAGCTGGACATACACGATTAGCACGGCGGCGGGTTACTTGCCCGATCAAGGCGGCACGGTTCTTGGTGCGGGCGACAACCTCACGGTCTACAACGGTTTTATCGAGGCAACAAACGGTGCGTTGGATCTTCAACTCGAGTATTTTGGCAGCGATAATCAGCATGGCGTCTCCACGACAAAAAATTCCAAAAGCAGCGCATATTCCGTTCAACCTGCCTACAAGTTTAACGAGAATATCGAAGGCGTCGTTCGCTACACTTATGTCGATTCCGACGGTCGCGGGGTTCAGACATCAGATGGCATTCGGTCCGCTCCGAGCGGTGGCACGATGGATAAGCTCTCCGAGTGGTTCGTCGGTGGTAATTACTACTTCCGTGGCAACGACGTGAAGTTGCAGCTTGGATACATCTTTGGCGAGTCGAAGGACACCGTCACTGGCGGTCAGGCCAAAGCGAAAGTTCAAGGAATTCGGAGCCAGATGCAGGTTAACTTCTAATCTACGACAATCAAAACCCGCTAATTCTATTTACCATGAAAAAATCTCTTATCCTTCTCGCGGCCGCGTTTGCCACTGCTGGCCTTGTTCGAGCTGAAAAGCTCGTCATCAAGGGCTCCGACACCCTCGGGGCCAAGCTCGTCCCGCAACTTTCTGAGGAATACAAGGCGAAGAACCCTGACGTCTCGTTTGAGATCGCCGCCGAAGGTTCTACCACTGGCATTGCTGCGATCATCGACAATACCGCTCAAATCGGCATGTCGAGCCGACGCGCTAAGCCTACGGAAATGTCGGGCGGTCAAGCTAAAGGCGTCGTCTTAAAACCCACGATTGTTGCTTACGACGGCATTGCCGTAATCGTAAACGCCAATTGCCCGGTCACCAAACTAACCAAGCGCCAGGTCGAGCAGATCTTCGCTGGCGACGTGACCGATTGGTCAGCTGTCGGCGGCACCGCGGGCAAGATCTCGATCTATACGCGCAACACCTCCTCAGGAACGTATCAAGATTTCAAGGACCTCGCCATGAACAAGCGCGACTACGCGGGCTCTTCGCAAAAGATGGCGGGCAACGAGCAGATCGCGTCTGAGGTGGCCAAAAATCCCAACGGCATCGGCTACGTCGGCCTGGCGTACACTGACACTCCTGGTATCAAAGTTGTCTCCATCGGTGGTGTGTTGCCCAGCAAGGAAACGGTGATCGCGAGGCAGTACCCGTTTGCGCGCCCTACGTTTTATTACACCAACGGTGATCCCACGGGCGAAGCGGCCAAATTCGTCGAATTCACCTTGAGCGATGAAGGTCAGAAGATCGTCGAAAAAGTCGGATTCGTTCCGATTCGCTGAATCTGAAGTGTAGATTGTTTCGTGAATGTAACAGAGGCCCACTTGTCCAGAACAGGTGGGCCTCTGACTTTGATGATCACGCACAGACGCTAATCAGAAATGTCTTCCCCTAGTACAACGGCCGCTCCTGCTTTCGCGATCATCAAGACGCGAACGCGCTTCTTCGGCCTCACCTCGGACGAATGCATTCAGGCCTTTTTCGGTGGCAATGCGCTGGTAGCGGTGATCGTCCTGGGGTTAATCACGTTTTTCCTTTTTCGCGAAGGATATGAATTTTTCAGTGAGAATTATAGCAGCCTGACGGTTTATCGCCGTGCTGGACTTGAGTACGTTGACGTTATGCGCCGGCAGGAAAACGATCACACGGCGCTAACACGGTATCTTTCAGATTTGCGTGTTCGCGCTCTCGATGCGCTAACCAAAGAAAAGAAACTCTCGTTGGCCGCGGCTAATGCTGAACTCGCTTCTTTCGACGATTTTGCCGGCAACTTTTCAGATGCGGTCAGCCCCTTGCGTGGTGTTGTCTCCGATCTGACTGAGGTGGCTACAGCGATCAAGGAAAAGTTCACGGTGAACAACGATAGAAAGACCGAGCGCTCCCAACTATTGGCTGAGCACAAAGACGCTGCGGCAGCGAAGGTCGTCGTGGCGGACGTCGATTTTAAAGCGGCGCTCATCCCTATCATTGGGACGCTTCCGGCATACAAGGAGGCGAACAAGGCGTTTGCCGCTCAACTTACTGCGGTGCTTGCGACGGCGCCAGCCATGCCAACGACCGCACTACAAACGCGGATCGAGCATTTCACACAGCTCACGAAAGAATACATCGCTCAATTCCCTGAACACGAACGTGAACTTGAGCGGTGGGATTACCTCAAGCCTGTTCCTCTCTACGAAGCGTTTACGAGTTTTATATTTGGTCGGGAATGGCTTACGGCGAGTTTTTGGCAAGACTGGTATGGCATAATTCCTCTTTTTGTTGGTTCGTTGATGGTTTCTTTGGTTGCCCTTTTGATTGCGGTCCCGCTGGGCGTGGGTTCTGCAATCTATGTAAACCAAATCGCCACGCGGACCGAGCAACGTTTGATCAAGCCTGCGATCGAGTTCATCTCGGCGTTTCCGTCGGTCGTGCTCGGCTTTTTCGGCATCGCGGTGTTGGGTCAAGCACTCCGCGCGTTGTCGCAGGTCTCTTGGTTGTCGTGGCTCCCTGGTTTTCCCGTCGCTGAGCGCCTCAACATCCTGACGGCGGGTTGTCTTCTCGCGCTGATCGCTGTACCCACGATTTTCACGCTGGCCGAAGATGCGATCAACAATGTGCCGCGCTCGTTTAAGGAAGCTTCCTTTGCTCTGGGCGCGAATCGCCTTCAGACGATCATCAAGATCGTCGTTCCCGCTGGCCTTTCTGGTGTGATTTCGGCGGTGTTGCTCGGCTTTGGCCGTGTAATTGGTGAAACAATGGTGGTTTTGCTTTGCGCGGGCAACCGCATCGCGATTCCTGATTTTTCGGCGGGACTCGGCGTATTCACGCAACCGGTACACACGATGACAGGCATTATCGCGCAGGAAATGGGTGAGGTGGTGCATGGCAGCGTTCATTACCGCGCGCTTTTCATGGTCGGGATTGTGCTCTTTTTCCTTTCGCTTGCCATTAACTATATCGCGCAATTCATCGTGCGCCGCTACCGCATCTCAATCGGCTGATCATGAGCTCTGCTGTTCATAATCCTTACGCCGCGAAAATCACGGCGGTCCGCAATTGGGAAAAGTTCTTCTTTTCGATCTTTCGGGGAGCGACTTATTTCATCCTCCTGTGCGGTGCCGTGGTGTTCGGACACATTGTAATTAAGGGCTCGAAAACAGTATTCCGACTTACGCCGCCGTTCATAAACGTGCCTTTTCTCACGCAGGCTCCGGAGACGCTGAATGTCTTCGAGCGCGACGGAAAAAAAGTCGAAATGGGCGATAAAGAATTTCGTGCATTTCGGCAATCCGAGGAAGCGAAGGCCAAGGCCGCGGGTCAGCCGGCACCTGTTTTCAAACCCGAGACTTACGCCTATTCAGCAGGCGGTATTTTCCCCTGTATTGTCGGTACGGTCTTGTTGGTGCTCGGCTCAATGACGATCGCACTCTTGCTCGGTGTGGCCGCGGCTATCTATTTGACGGAGTATGCCGTTCAAGGTCCGACTGTGCGGGCGATTCGTTTGGCGATACTCAATCTCGCCGGCGTTCCTTCGATTGTGTTCGGGCTTTTTGGTTACGGGATGTTTGTTATGTTTTTCGGCTGGGATACTTCGCTGATGGCTGGCTGGTTTACCTTAGCGTTCATGGTTTTGCCGGTGATTATCACCGCCAGCGAGGAAGCGCTTAAAACCGTGCCGAAGGGTTTTCGTGAAGGCTCGCTCGCGCTTGGCGCCACCAAGTGGCAGACGATCCGGAAGTCTGTATTGCCTTACGCACTACCGGGAATATTGACCTCGTCGATTCTTGGCATTGCACGTGTGGCGGGTGAGACGGCGCCGATCATGTTTACGGCGGCGTTCGCTTCGAGCGACAAGCTTCCGTGGGACGTTTTCCGTAGCGGAGGTTCCTTTACGCAAGGTCTCCACGATTTCTTTTTCCAAGGTGTCATGGCGCTGCCGTATCACATCTACGTGGTTAGCTCCAAGATTCCGCAAAACGAATATACTGAGCGCGTCCAATACGGCACTGCGTTCGTTTTCATGCTGATCGTCGCCGTTATCGCGACGGCTTCCATCGTGCTCCGTAACAAACTCCGCAGCCGCTACAAATGGTAACCGCCAACGCCACCGCGCCCATGGACAACTTGTCTGCCCCCGCCACAACCGCTTCGCGTGCACCGTACGTGCCCGCGCCGCGTCAGTTTGCACCTGGCAACACTCGCACGATTATCGATATCGAGAATCTCGATTTCTACTATGGCGAGAAGCAGGCGCTCTTCGATATCAACCTGAAGCTAGAGGAAAAACGCGTCACTGCGTTTATCGGGCCTTCGGGTTGCGGCAAATCCACGCTCCTGCGTTGCTTTAACCGCATGAACGATCTGATCGACGGGACAGCCACCAAGCGTGGTTCAATTAAGATCAACGACGTCGATATTTCTCGTCGCGATGTTGACCCGATCGAACTTCGCAAACGGATTGGTATGGTTTTCCAAAAGTCGAATCCGTTTCCTAAATCGATCTACGAAAACATTACCTACGGCCTCCGTATTCAGGGAGTGAAGAGCAAATCACGCCTCGACGAAGTGGTTGAAAAAAGTCTTCGCGGTGCGGCGCTTTGGGAGGAAGTAAAAGACCGCTTGTACGAAAGCGGTCTCGGTCTTTCCGGTGGCCAACAGCAACGTCTCTGCATCGCGCGCGCCATTGCAGTCGAGCCCGAGATTATTCTCATGGATGAACCGTGTTCCGCGCTCGATCCTATCGCTACTGCCAAAGTCGAGGAGCTTATCCACGAGCTAAAGACTCGCTACACGATCATTATTGTCACGCACAGTATGCAGCAGGCAGCCCGCTGTTCTGACAAGACCGCGTTTTTTTATATAGGTCGGCTGATCGAATATGCCGATACCCGCACCATCTTCATGAACCCATCCAATCCTCAGACCGAAGCCTACGTTTCTGGTAGGTTTGGTTGATTAATTTCCGTAAACGTATTTTCTCCGTGAACACATCGATGAAACGCTTCTTTGACGCTGAGCTCGAAACCTTTCGCTCGCACCTACTCATGATGGGCGAAAAATCGATTGAGCAAGCTCGGCGGGCGTTGAACGCGTTGGTCGAGGCTGATATTTCGCTAGCCGATCAGGTCATTGCCGCGGATGACGAGATTGATCATCTCGAGGTCGAGATCGACGAAGAGGCCATTCGTTATATGAACCTCCGGGCTCCGATAGCGACTGACCTACGGCTCGTAATTGTTGGCATGAAAGCCTCACACGACCTCGAGAGAGTGGGCGACGAAGCGACTAACATCGCTCGGCGTGCGGTGCGGCTCGCTGCCGAACCACAGCTCAAACCATATGTAGACATCCCGCGCATGGCGGAGATTGCGCTCGAAATGCTTCGTGACGCACTTGATTGTTTTCTTAATGGCGATGCGAAAAAAGCCGTGGCCGTGGTACAACGCGATGTCGAGGTCGATGCCATCAACAAGCAACTCTACCGCGAGCTCACAAGTTTCATGATCGAAAAGCCCGACACGATTTCACGGGCCATCGAACTTATGTTTATCTCTAAATCGATCGAACGTATCGCTGATCACGCGACCAATATTGCCGAGGAGATGGTTTTTCTCTTTCAGGCGCGTGATATTCGCCACAACGACGAGATCAAGAAATCTGGTGCTGTCGCCGGGTGAGCCGACTCTCGCCTTAAAGGTTAAATAAAACCTACCCGCGGTGCTAACTTTCCTTGCTCTTGAACTTGTCGATCCAGACGCGGTTCTCGTAGAGCGTTGAGCGAGATATACGCTTGTCGGGATCGCGAAACGCTTCGCGTAGATATTCGCGGATAGTATTATAAACGGGTGCAGGCATTTTCTGGCTAATCGTGATTCGCGTGATCGCGCGCAGATCGATCTCTACTTCGTAGCAGGCGTTACTGGAGCTTCCTTCCCAGATGACGCGGTATTCTTCTTCGCAACGGTAGGGCCAGCGTTTGGTGAAAGGGATGCGGTCGACCTTAATGGAATGGTTGGCGAGGTAACCGATTTTTCGATACACGACCGGCCCGTGCCGGAGGTCTGGATGTTGGCCTAATATTTCGGTGAGCTTTTTGCCGTCAAACTCGATACAGCAACCACTGATGCCATCGGCGAAGGTTTTCCAGTGGTGAATCGTCTCATCACCTTGGCTGAAGCAGAGCGCAAAAACCTGATCGACCTTTCGTCGTTTTTTATATTCGAGCAAGATCGCGGAGTCGTTCTTGTCTTCCCACGACGCAGGATCGAGTAGCACGAGTCGCTTGCGTTTCAGCAGATCGAGAAGGACGGGCAGTGTCGTGTAGCGTTTGAGAATGATGGGGGTCATGAGGCGAGATTCTTTTTGCACAAATGAAATCCAAGCCACAAGCAGCCAGCGGAGTAGGTCGCAATGCCCGTGATCGAAATCGCGAAGGCCAGCATCGCCCCGCCGCCGTAAAGTAGGGCGCCAAACAACACCATATAGCCAGCTAGTTGCGGAAATTCTTTCGAGCGAATAATGGCAATGCAAAAGCTAACGATGCCGACCAAAATACTAAGGCTCGCCGCTGCGCGAAACACACTCACCAACGGATCGTTTTTCAACACTCCTTCGCTGAGCAAGAATACAGAGCCGGGATGATTAACTATAATCGGGTAGAGGAAGATCTCCCAAGTCACCTTGCAGGCCTGCAGCAGATGGGCGAATTCTACCACGATAAAACCGAACAATCCCCAAGCACCAGCACGTTCCGCGAATCGGGTATATACCGCTGCGAAGCCAATCATGGTCGCGATGACCCCGACAAACGCGATGGCCGCTAGCGGTATCCACCATCGATTAACGACGAGCTTGGAATAGTCATGAGCCTTTTCGCTTATCGGCAGCAGTGCCGGAAAGAGGATTGCGTAAACGAACAACAAGATTGCACCTAAAATCAGGAAGAGGACTCCCTGGAATTGGAATCGTTTTGTTTGCATCGTGAAAAAGTGGTATCGGCCATGAAAACAGAGCCAAGGCCGGTCCTGTCAATCATCCGCTAAGAAAACAGGGCCTTCAATCCACATCCAAAAGCCATCGGCAGGACGCTGTTTGGCTTAGCGTAGTCCGAGGAAAGTGAGCGTCAGCAGGAGGATTAGGACGATGGCGATGTAGTGCCAAAACCAACGATTTGTGTCTCTGTTTTGGCGGGAACGGGTATCTCTTTCTTGCGTCTTTTCGTCGTCGGGGAGGTCTAGACCGTCATAGATGCTTTGCTCGGCCCAGCCGGTGCGTTCGTCAGCGCCGCATTCGGGACAAGCGCGGGCATAGGGCGGAATGGCTGCGCCGCAATTGGCGCAGTGCTCAGGTGCGGTTCGCTTCGGCATGACCGGCCGGAATCTCTTTAGCGGCGAAGTAGCGCCATTTCACAAAACGCCACGCAGTCACGAAGAAAGCGGTGAGGGGAATCGCAAGGATCATACCGAGGATGCCTTTGAACGCGGTGCCCCAAAAGAATATTGCGATGATGATAATGACCGGATGTAACCCGGTACGGTCACCCATGATTTTTGGTGTGAGGAACCAACCTTCGACGTTTTGTACGACGATCTTAACCAGGAGCACGAGCGCGACGAGGCCGAAGCCGCCGCCGGGTTGGAAGAATGCGAGCGGGATCGTGACAACCAGGCCGATGATCGTGCCGAGGTAGGGAATGATGTTAAGCACGCCTAGGGTGAGACCGATGAAAAGTCCGAACTTGAGGCCGATTATGCTGAAGCCCACAGCGAGTAATAGGCCCATGATGAGGCCGATAAGAAGTTGCCCGCGGAAAAAGGATACCACGATGTTGACGAACTCTCGAACGAGGAAGACGACGTCGTCGCGAGCGTTTTCCCGAAGGAAGGGGAGATGATCGGGCAGGCCCTGAGTGAGGTCACGACGAACCAGCAGGAAGAAGAA
>Ga0302322_100004890_pt1 | contig 11709 bp, 5 predicted proteins | sample Fen_T0_2_FD_203757 | JGI IMG/M metagenome (GOLD analysis project Ga0302322, IMG submission 203757) | Peat permafrost microbial communities from Stordalen Mire near Abisko, Sweden - Fen_T0_2 | ecosystem: Environmental > Terrestrial > Soil > Wetlands > Permafrost | place: Sweden: Abisko... | reverse complement strand
GTCAGTAATCTCAATCATGGTTCGGTGTTCGACAACCTTTACCAGAACGCCCTCAACGGTGTGAAAATCGACGGTCAGGTACTCTATGCGAACCCATTCGGTCCGGAAGACGCACGCGTAACCAGCTATTACACCCACGACAATCCGACGAGTGCCTCATTCCAGTTACGCACCTGGGATTTCAACACAACAGGTGAAATCGTGGATCTTCCCGCCGGACCGCTTGCGTTGGCGCTTGGCGGCGAAATCCGCACCGAAAAGTTCAGTAACAACGAGACGGTGGCCAACATCACTGGAAATATTGTCGGCGGTGCCGAAGGCTCGTCCATCCGGGGCGATCGCAACGTCAAGGCTGCGTACGCAGAATTTCGCGTGCCGATTGTCACTGGTCTCCAGCTTCAGCTCGCCGGGCGGTTCGAACGCTACAGCGACTTTGGCTCCACGACCAAGCCGAAGTACGCCCTATCTTATCGTCCAACGACTTGGTTGTTGCTGCGCGGTTCGTATGGCCAGTCGTTCTTGGCGCCGAATCTGTCGTACCTTTACTCGAGCCAGGTCACGCAGTTTTCCGACCAGCCACTGGATGACCCGAAGCGGCCACAGGACGCAGCCCGGCAGATCGTGATCCACGCGGGCGGCAACCCAAAACTTAAGCCCGAAACAACCACCACCTACTACGGTGGCTTTAGTGTGGAGCCCTCCACCGGTATCGCAAAGGGGTTGTCCGTCGGTGTAGACTGGCTGCAGTTCAAGCAGAAAGATCTGATCAATCAGCTGGGAACGAGTTTCCTCCTGGCCCACGAAGACAGCCATCCCGGCGCGATCGTCCGCAATCCGCCGACAGCTGGGGACCCGGTCGGTATCATTAACTACATCAACGACACCTATACCAACACCGACAACCAGACCTATCGTGGCTACGACTTGGAACTAGGCTATCTCCTGAAGACAAAAAACTTGGGACGGTTCCACTTCGTCGCCAACGCGACCTATTTGAAAATGTTGGAGCTCTCAGGCGACGAACTCGCTGGAACCTATGATCAGCCTAAGTGGCGTGGCGTATTCTCCACCGATTGGGCGCTTGGCGATTGGTCGGCCGCAATCTTCGTCAGTTACATCGGGCGTTTCGACAAGTATGCGGCTTCAGGTACAACGGCAACCGCATCGCTGCCGTCCCAGACCTTGGTTAATCCGCAGATCTCCTACTCGGGGTTGTTTAAGACGAAGATCACGTTGGGCGCACGCAATGCGTTCGATCGCAACCCACCGTTCGATCCACATACCTCGACCGGCTGGAACGCCGATATCCACAATTCAGAGAAAGCGTTCGTTTATATGCGCGTGGCGCGCGACTTCTAAGCGCTTCGCTAATCACTCAAACAAAAAAAGCGGCCGGAGAAATCCGGCCGCTTTTTCATTGTCCAAAACTTTGCTCAGATGTGGATCGCTTCGCCCATCGTGGCGGCAGCGGCTTCCATATTCGCTTCGCCGAGCGTCGGGTGCGCGTGGATCGTCTGGTGAATATCCTCGACCGTCGCCTCCAGGTTGATCGCGAGGCCGTACTCAGCGATGAGTTCGGTCGCCTCGGAGCCGATGATATGCGCGCCGTAGATTTCGCCGGTCTTCGCGTCGGTGATGATCTTCACGAAGCCTTCGCTCTCGGCTGAGGCGACGGCTTTGCCTGAAGCGGTGAAGGGAAATTTGCCGATCCGAATATCGAGCTTCTTATCCTTCGCGGCTTTTTCCGTGAGGCCGGTGCTCGCGACCTGCGGCTGACTATAAGTGCAACCGGGAAAGTTCTTCACACGTTTCGGTTTGCCGTGACCGAACATGCCGTTGACTGCACTGACGGCCTCGTAAGTGGCCACGTGCGCGAGCCACGGCGGTCCGATAATGTCACCGGCGCCATAGATACCTTTGACCGTCGATTGGTAATCGTCGCCGACCTTCAGGTAGTTGCGGTCGAGCTCGGGTTTCACGTTGGCCGCGAAAAGACCTTCGATGTTCGCCGTCACGCCGATGGCGGACAAGAGAACCTCGGCTTCGACTTCCGTTTTTTTGTCTCCAGCGATCAGGTCGACTTTGACGTTGTCTTTGCCCACGCGGAAGTTTTCGCACTTCGTGTTCACGTGCGTTGCGATACCCTGCTTGTCGAACGCGCGGTTGAGCGTGCGTGCGATTTCCTCGTCCTCGATCGGCAGGATCTGCGGCAGCATTTCGACCAGCGTCACCTTCGTGCCTAGGGCGTTGAAGAAATACGCGAACTCCACGCCGATCGCACCGGCGCCGACGATGATGATCGACTTCGGCTGCTTGGTGTTGGCGAGAGCCTCGCGTGACGTCATCACGCGCACGCCGTCGTAGGCGAGATCGGGGATCTTGCGCATCTTGCAACCGGTGGCGACGAGGATGGCTTTCGTTTTGAAGAACTGCCCTTTCTGTTCGCCCGCGGTCAGCGAAACCATGCCGGGTGCATCAACGCGGGCCTGGCCGACGATGTAGTCGACTTTGTATTTCTTGAAAAGGAACTCGATGCCCTTGGCCATCTGGCCGGAGACGCCGCGCGAACGTTCGATGATTTTAGCGAAGTCGAACGACACGTCCTTAGCGGTGATGCCGAAGGTTTCGGCCTTCTTGATTTTCTGGTAAAGCTCGGCGCTTTTCAGCAAAGCCTTCGTCGGGATGCAGCCCCAGTTGAGGCAAGTGCCGCCGGCGCGTTCCATTTCGATGCACGCGACTTTCTTGCCGAGTTGTCCGGCCCGAATCGCGCCTGCGTAGCCCGCAGGACCGCCGCCAATAACAATGAGGTCGTATTCAGTAGTTTCAGCCATGTTGGGAAAAGTGTGTGACGTTCGGAAAAGCGCAACCGTCTCCGCCGCTCCAAGCCCGGTCAACGGGGAAATCCAGCGCGTTCGCCCGCGCTTAGATGTCGATCACGTCGCTGCCACTCGACTTCGGGCGCGCCGAAGGTGAGGCCGGCGGTGGACGTTGACCGCGTAGCAGTTGGCTGACGACCATGTTGGTCACGCCGACCACAAGTGCGCCGCCAAGAGCCGGCCAAAAACCCGCGACCGAAAACCCTTCGACGATGCGTCCAACGAGATAAAACAACCCGGCATTGATCACGATCAAACCCACGCCCAAGCTCAAAACAATGAACGGTAACGTGAAGAAAACCAGCAGCGGCTTCAGGATGGCATTGAAAAATGTCAGGAGCAGCACGACACAGAAGAGCGTGAATGCACCATCACAACGGATGCCTGGAATGATTTTGGTTGAGAGCGCAACGCCCAACGCCAGTACCGACCAGCGTACCAACACTTGAAGCAACGGATGTTTCATCGACGCCCACACTTTTCCTCCCCCGGCCGCCCGGAGCAATGAAAATTCTCGTCATCCAAGACCGGCTCCGCAGCGGCGGTACCGAACGCCAATCCGTCCTTCTTTCCAACGCCTTCGCCGCCGCGGGACATGACACGACATTGCTGACTTTCCGTCCCGGCGGTGCGCTCGCCGAAACGGTGACGTCGACCGTCACACGGCTCGTTTTGCAACCACTCGACACCGGCCTCGATTGGCTCGCGCCCAAGCTCTATCAAGGCATCGCCGCGAGCGGGCCGGACGTCATCCTTTGCATGGGTCGGATGGCTAATTGCTACGCCGGCGGACTTCAGGAACGTTTCCCGGCCACCACCGTGGTCGCAACCATGCGTACCGGCAAAAAACTGCCCACGCTGTTTCGCCGTTCGCTCGGCATCGTACGCGCCATCGTCGCCAACAGTCACGACGCCTGCGCGAACTTGATCGCGCACTACGGCGTCGTCCCCGAACGCATCAGCGTGATCCACAACTCGCTCGTCTTTCCACCCGCGCCTGCCGGCGGAATTCGTGAGCGAGTGCGCGCCCAACACGGCGCAACAGAGAAAACCGTCGTGTTGCTCTGCGTCGCCATGTTTCGCCCAGAGAAAAACCAGCGCGAGCTGATCGCAATCGTGGCACAACTCCCCGCCAACCTCGATTGGCAACTCTGGCTCGGTGGCGACGGCCCGGCGCGCGACGCATGCGAGAAACTCGCGTCCGCAAAGTCGCTCAATTCCCGCGTGAAATTTCTCGGTTGGCAGCGCGATCCTTCGTCGTTCTATGCCGCCGCCGACCTGGCGGTGCATGCGTCGTCGAGCGAGGCGCTCTCGAATTTCCTCATCGAAGCCCAAGCCAGCGGTCTGCCGTCAGTCGCCTACGACGCACAAGGCATCGCTGAATGCTTCGTTCCCGGTGACACCGGATTCGTGATCGCGCGTGATGATCGCGCCGCGTTTTGCCGCAAGATCATCGAGCTCGCCCAAAGCGATGATTCCATCAAAGCCGCTCGCGCCAGCCGCGCCCGCGACTATGCGCGCAACGCCTTCGATCACGATCAGCAGGTCACGCGTTATCTCGAGCTGTTCGCGAGTCTACCGCAGCAAAAACGCGCGTAGAGATTGCCCCGTCGCCGTTGAGTACCGCGCCGACTAGCCGACGCGCGGCTACTGACAACGTTATGTCAGGAGACTTCGCGGTACTGCTGCTCGCAGTTGAGTTCCGCGCGGACTGCGCATCTCTTTTGGCCCCGTGGTCAAATCAGTTTCAGTTTCTTCTCCGCCCGAGTGCATCCGCCTGCGCGGTGTGCGCCAGAACAACCTCAAAGGCTTCAATCTCGATCTGCCGCTCGGCAAATACATCGTCGTCACTGGCCTGAGCGGCGCGGGCAAATCGTCCCTCGTTTTCGACACCCTCCACGCCGAAGGCCAGCGCCGCTACGTCGAAACGTTTTCCGCCTACACGCGCCAGTTTCTCGAACTGCTCAATAAGCCCAAAGTCGACTCGATCGAGAACATCCGGCCGTCGATCGCCATCGAGCAAACCAACACCGTCAAAAACTCGCGCTCGACCGTGGGCACGATGACCGAGCTCACGGATTTTTTCAAAGTCTGGTTCAGTCACGTCGCCGAGTGTTTCGACCCGGAATCTGGCGAGAAAATCGAAGACGACAATCCACGCACCATCTGGACGAAAATTCTCGCCCGCTACGCCACCGAATCACTCGTCATCGGCTTCCGCGTTAAAAAGCCGGACAACCTGACCTGGGCGGAGATATTTCAAAACCTAAAGGCTCAATCCTACGTCCGCGTTCTTATCCCCAAAGCCGACGGCACCGTTACCGCTCAACGCATCGACGACCTGTTAGACGACGCTCACGCCACCACCTTCGACGCGAAACTCACGCACCTCTTCGTCGCGCAGGATCGCTTTGCAGCCGAAAAGGCCAACGAAGCACGCGCGCTCGAGGCGATCGAAACCGCCCTGCACTTCGGCCATGGCGAAGTGTTTATCTTTGGGAAAACCGAACTGGTTGAAATCGGTCATTTTGCCCGCGGCCTGCGTTCCCCAAAGAATGGCCGCACTTTTCGTCCAGCGACTCCGGCACTCTTTTCGTTCAACTCGCCGCTCGGCGCCTGCCCGCATTGCCGAGGTTTCGGTCGCGTGATCGAAATCGACTACCGCCTCGCAATTCCCGACCAAACCAAATCCATCGACGACGGCGCGCTCAAGTGTTGGGAAGGCGAAGTCTACAGCGCGTCGAAGGAAGACCTGCTCAAGTTTACCAAAAAGAAAAAGATCCCGACCAATATTCCTTTCGCGGATCTAACGCCCGAGCAGCAAGCTTTCGTGATCGATGGCGAACCTGGCTATGGAACCAATGGCCTGGAATGGCCACGCGCGTGGTATGGCGTGAAGGGATTTTTTCGCTGGCTGGAAAAAAGCACCTACAAGATGCACGTGCGGGTTTTCCTCTCGCGCTATCGTTCCTACAACCCCTGCCCGACCTGCCACGGCCAGCGCCTCCAGCCCGAGGCACTTTGCTGGAAATGGCGTGGCCGCACGCTGCCCGAACTCTACCAAATTCCGGTCTCCGATCTGCTCACCTACCTAGCCGATTGCCGGCCAACAAAGGACAGACCTGCTGGCGCAAACAACCCCCAGCACCAACGCGATCTCGCCTACGAATCCATCGTCACCCGCCTGCGCTATCTCGAACAAGTCGGCCTCGCTTATCTGACGCTCGATCGACAATCGAAAACGCTCTCGGGCGGCGAAGTCGAACGCGTCAACCTCACCTCCTGTCTCGGCACTTCACTCGTTGACACGCTCTTCGTGCTCGACGAACCAAGCGTCGGACTCCATCCGCGCGACATTGACCGACTCATAGCCATCATCCGTTCGCTCACCGCCGCTGGGAATACGGTGGTCGTCGTCGAGCACGACGAGGCAATGATCCGCGCCGCCGAACACGTGATCGAGGTCGGCCCGGAGCCCGGCGAACGCGGCGGCCACATCGTTTTCCAAGGCAATGTCGCCCAGATGCTGCTTTCGCCTGAAAGCATCACAGGTAAATATTTCTCCGGCCGGGAAACCATCGACGTACCGGCCAAGCGCCGCCCGGTCACCGCCTCGCATCCCTCGCTCCGCTTCCAAAACGTCTCGAAGCACAATATCGCCAACCTGTCCTTCCGCCTGCCGCTGCAACGGCTGGTCTGTTTGTCGGGAGTTTCCGGTTCCGGTAAATCCACGTTACTCGACAACGTCATCCACCAGGGCTTGCTCGCGCAAAACCACCTGCTGACCGAAGATCCTGCTGCCATCGCTAAAATCACCAGCGATTTGAAGTTCAGCGAAATCGTTCTTGTCGATCAGTCGCCGCTCAGTCGGACGCCACGCTCCAATCCAGCTCTCTACACCGAAGCGTGGGAATTGATCCGCGAGCTCTACGCGCAGACACCTAATGCGCAGTCCGCTGGATTTAGTCCGTCGAGTTTCTCTTTCAACAGCGGCGATGGCCGCTGTGATCACTGCCAGGGCCTCGGCTACGAACGCGTCGAAATGCAGTTTCTCTCCGACGTTTTTGTCCCCTGCCCGGTCTGCGAAGGTCGTCGCTTCAAACCCGAAGTGCTCGCGATTACCTGGAATGGAAAATCCGTGGCCGATCTGCTCGCCACCAGCATCAACGAAGCGCTACCGCTTTTCAAAGAGCACACCGAAATCCGTACGCGCCTCGCCAGCCTCGAATCTGTCGGCCTCGGCTACCTGACGCTCGGTCAACCACTCAACACGCTTAGCGGTGGCGAGTCGCAGCGTCTCAAACTGGTCAGCTACCTCAGCGCGTTCACGTCCGGGGTTGAAAACACCCTATCTGGCGCGCTCCTCCTTCTCGATGAACCTACAACAGGTCTCCACCGACACGACGTAAAACGGCTGCTAGGCGTCCTGCATTCCCTCGTCGAACACGGCCACAGCGTTGTCGTGATCGAGCACAATCTCGATGTGCTGAAATCCGCCGACTGGCTTCTCGAAATCGGCCCCGACGCTGGAGCCAACGGTGGTCGCGTGGTCGCCGAAGGCACACCCGAAATGGTCGCCGGCGCCAACACCGCCACCTCGCCCTTCCTCGGCGCAGTGTTGGGTGAGTCGCGCGATACACCCGACACCTTACGTCTGCTCGCGGCCGAAGACGCCGCCGTCTACAGAGGTAAAACGCAACCTGTGCGCACAGCCCTAGAACTCACCGGCGCCCGCGAGAACAACCTCAAAAACCTGTCCCTTACTATCCCGCACCGCCAGCTCACGGTCGTCACCGGCGTGTCCGGATCCGGCAAATCCACTCTCGCGTTCGACATCGTCTTCGCCGAAGGCCAGCGACGTTTCATGGAGTCGATGTCGCCCTACGCGCGGCAGTTCGTCGAACAGTTGGCGCGGCCCGACATCGATCGCCTCACCGGTATTCCCCCGACGGTTGCAATCGAGCAGCGAGTCACCCGCGGTTCGCGAAAATCCACCGTAGCCACCATCACCGAAGTCGCCCAATACCTGCGACTACTTTACGCCCGCCTCGGCATCCAGCATCACCCCGATACTGATCGCGCCGTCGAACCTCTTTCCATCGGCCAGTTGCGCAAGCTCCTGCAAAAAGTGCTCGCCACGCCCAAAGCAAAAAAGGCAAAGCACCTCTACCTTTGTGCACCGCTCGTCCGCGGCCGCAAAGGCCACCATCAACCCATCGCCACCTGGATTGGGAAACAGGGTTACGAGCTTATGCGCGCCGACGGCCGTCTCCTCCGCGTGGATACGTTTGTGAAACTCGACCGTTACAAGGAACACGACATCGAAGTCGTCGTCGCAGATTTGAAGACTGCGTCGAAGCACGACCAAGCGCTCACAACCGCGCTCCAACTTGGCAAAGGCGCGTGCTTTCTGCTCACGCCAACCGGAGAAACCCTCTCCTGGTTTTCGACCACGCGCACCGACATCGACACCGGCGAGTCCTTCCCTGAACTCGACCCGAAACATTTCTCCTTCAACTCACCGCGCGGTTGGTGCCCGACCTGCCGCGGCCACGGCCGCGTGTTTCCGTGGATGCTCGAACTCGACAAAGAGGCGGAGGGCGAGGAAGCCGACACCGCGCTGCGTCTGCGTGCATTCGGCGTCGAATCCGCTGATGACATTTCAGACAACGGCCAACCCTGCCCCGATTGCCATGGCGCACGCCTCAACCGAACCGTGCGCGCAGTCAAACTACACTTTACCGGCAAACAGCCGCCGCTTTCGTTGCCACAACTTCTCAATACCGTCCCGGTTCGACTGCTCGCACACCTGCGCGCCCTCGACCTCGACCAACGCGGCAGGCTCATCACCGAAGACATCGTTCCGCAGATCGAGGAACGCCTGCGCTTTCTCGACCACGTCGGCCTTGGTTATCTCTCGCTCGACCGACCGACCGAGACGCTTTCAGGCGGCGAGGCTCAACGCATCCGCCTTGCCGCGCAGCTCGGCTCGAACCTTTCCGGTGTTCTCTACGTGCTCGACGAACCGTCCATCGGACTGCACGCCCGCGACAACGACCGCCTGATCGAAACGCTCCAAGCGCTCCGCGCAAAGGGAAACACGCTCCTCGTGGTTGAACACGACGAAGAGCTCATGGCCAAAGCCGATCACATCATCGATCTCGGCCCCGCCGCCGGTATCCACGGTGGCGAACTACTCGCCAGCGGTACGCCTGCCGAAATCAAGCGCAACAGCAAATCCCTCACCGGATTGTTTCTCGCGAAAGGCATCGCGCACCCCCAGCGCGGCGAATATCGCGAAGTCAACAGCAGCAAAAAAACATCTTCACCCAAATTGGGCTGGCTCGAACTCCGCGGCGCCCGCCTGCGCAATCTGAAGAACTTCGACCTACGTCTGCCACTCGGTCGCCTCATCATGGCTGCGGGCCCGAGCGGCGCCGGCAAATCCACGCTCTTCCGCGATCTGCTGCACCCGGCCGTCACGCACGCCATCAAGGGTGAAAAAGCAAAGCTCACCGGCAAGGAGTTCGCGAAAACATCGGGCTTCACTTCTGATTTCGCAACGAAGCCCGACGTCCGCGCAACCCCGCCTTTTGACGAGCTGCTCGGCGCCACCGCCTTCAAGTCCGTCATCGAGGTTGATCAAGCACCTATCGGCAAAACTCCGCGCTCCACGCCCGCCACCTACCTCGGGATCTTCGACCTAATTCGGCAATTCTTTGCTTCGCTACCAGAATCGAAAATCCGCGGTTACTCCGCCTCGCGGTTCTCCTTCAACACCGCTGGCGGCCGTTGCGAAACCTGTTCTGGCGCTGGCCGCATCAAACTCGAAATGGCCTTCATGCCCGACACGTATCTGCCTTGCGACGACTGCCGCGGCTCACGCTACGGAAACGAATTATCCGATATCGTTTGGAAGGGCAAAAACATCGGCCAGATCTTACAACTTACCTTCGAAGAGGCTGTGACTTTCTTCGATTTCCATTCGCAGCTTGCCCAAATCTGTCAGCTCATGGTCGATTGCGGTCTTGGCTACCTGAGCCTCGGCCAGAGTTCCTCCACGCTCTCCGGTGGCGAAGCCCAGCGCCTCAAGCTCGTGACTGAACTTTCGCACGGGCTTGCGAGCTATCGCGAACGCAGTCGCGGCGAGCAACCGCGCAACCTATACCTGTTGGAAGAACCAACGATCGGCCTGCACTTGAGCGACTGCGAAAAACTCATCCGCGTGCTCCACTCTCTCGTCGACCAGGGCCACACCGTCGTCGTGATCGAGCATCACCTAGACCTGTTGGCGGAGGCGGATTGGATCGTAGAACTCGGGCCGGTCGGTGGCCCCGACGGAGGCGAACTGCTTTATCAAGGCCCACTCGCCGGACTGCTCAAAATCAAGACCTCGCCAACCGCGCCGTACCTGCGGACCCGGCTAAAATTGTAAACTATCGGTTAGCCGAATCGACGAAATCTTTTGCCGCCAACTCCACCACAGCCTAGGTAATTTTACGAACCAGCCTTAACCGCCAGATCATGGGCACGGACGGCGTCCTTAACGATCTTCACGAGATCGGCGACCTGCACCGGCTTGAGCAAATAACGATAAAGCGCCGCTTCGTTCACGCTTCGTAGAAGCATTTCCGGCTTCATATAACCAGTGACCAGCACCCGCTGCATGTGCGGAAATTCCTCACGGCACCGCACCAGGAAACTCATTCCATTTCCGCCGGGCATCAAGTGGTCGGCGATGACAGCTTTGCAGGGCTTCTTGCGCAAAATGAACTCCGCCTCACGCGTCGAGGTGGCTGTGGAGACATCAAAAAGCGGCGACAGCGCTTGGACATAAACATCAAGGAGGCTTCGCTCATCGTCGACCAACAGAACGGGGTCGAGAGGCGCTGACGATGGTACATCGGCATTCATTCTGGTTTGCATGCTGTTTTCCTCCGCCACATTGGCAAATCCAAAGCACAAATTTCGGTTACAGCGGAAACGTCCAAAATTGGGTTTTTGTTTGCTTCGATCTCACACGCAGCGTTCTGTTTCTGTCCAATTTACGGTATGACGGTCGAAGAACTTCACGCGGCTTTGCGCGACGGACGCCTGAAACCCGGTGAGGCAGCTAAACTGACCGCCGAGCAGTTGACCGTGCGCAATGCTTCCGGCAACACCCCCCTGCATAGTACCGCCAAATACGGCCTGCTCAATCAGCTCTCGGCGCAGATCCTCACCCGGGAAAATCTGCTGCTGAAAAACGACTCGGGCTACACACCGCTGCACCACGCCGCCCTCGGCGGGCACCTCGACCAACTGCCCAAGACGGCATTGACCACCGACGCACTGCTGACGCGCAGCAACCTCGGCTACACCGTCCTCCACGTCGCCGCGGGAAACGGTCACCTCAACCAGATTCCATCGGCCTTGATCACCGCCGAGATCGTGCAGACCAAGACCGACCTCGGAAACACGCTCCTGCACGAGGCGGCGGAGAACGGCACACTCGACCGCTTCCCTGCGGCCTTCATCACCGCTCCGCTGCTCGGCCAGTCAAACGCCAGCGGCGAAACGGTTTTTCACGTCGCTGCCCTCAACGGCAATCTCGCGCAAATCCCCCTCGCGCTGATCACGCCGGCCGCTGTGCTCGCCAAAACCGGCTCGGGCGACACCGTCCTCCACGCCGCCGCTCTCGCCGGACGGCTTGAACAAATTCCGGCAGCGCTGTTGACCCACGAACACCTCACCATCGCGAGCAAGTCGGGTTTCACCGTCATCCATGCTGCCGCCGAAACCGGCCAGCTCTCCAAAATCCCGCGCAAAGAACTCACGCGCGATCTCCTGCTTA
>Ga0302322_100004889_pt1 | contig 11710 bp, 15 predicted proteins | sample Fen_T0_2_FD_203757 | JGI IMG/M metagenome (GOLD analysis project Ga0302322, IMG submission 203757) | Peat permafrost microbial communities from Stordalen Mire near Abisko, Sweden - Fen_T0_2 | ecosystem: Environmental > Terrestrial > Soil > Wetlands > Permafrost | place: Sweden: Abisko... | reverse complement strand
GTGACGATCGAGGACCCGATCGAGATCCTGCACTACGACAAGCTCTCGATGATCAACCAGCGCGAGGTCAAGCTGGACACCGCCGACTTCGCGACCGCCCTGCGCGCGGGCATGCGGCAGGACCCCGACGTGATCCTCGTCGGTGAGATGCGTGACGCCGAGACCGTCAAGGCCGCGTTGGCGGCCGCCGAGACCGGCCACTTCGTCATGTCGACCCTGCACACCACCGACGCGGCCGAGACCGTGAACCGCATCATCGACTTCTTCCCGCCGCACGAGCAGAAGCAGATCCGGCTGTCGATGGCCGAGTCGCTGCGCGGCATCTTGTGTCAGCGCCTCGTGCAGCGTCAGGACGGCTACGGCCGTTGCGTGGCCATGGAGGTGCTGGTGAACACCGGCCGGCTGGCGGACGCGATCGTCGACCCGGAGAAGACATCGTCGATCACTGCGCTCGTCGGCGAGGGTCAGTACTACGGCATGCAGACGTTCGACCAGCACCTGGTCTCGCTCATCCGCGACGGCGTGATCAGCCTGGAGGCGGCCATGCTCGCCTCGTCGAGCCCGCATGACCTCACCGTGGAGCTGCGCCGCCTCGGGCTGGTTGCCTGACCGGGTACCTCGCATTTGCCTGCGGCTAGCCTGACGGCATGGTGCTCGCGGTGGGGTGGCAGGCGACGCTGGTGCACACCGTCGGTGACGACGACACGGCACGGGCGGTCGGAAGCGGTGACGTCGCCGTGCTCGCCACGCCCCGGCTGCTCGCGTTGTTCGAGGCCGCCACGGTCGCGGCGCTGACCGAGGGCGGCCTGGAGGCGCAGCGGACCAGCGTCGGAACCCGGGTGGCGCTGGAGCACCTGATCGCCAGCCCGGTCGGGGAGACCCTGACCGTGACCGCCCGGCTGGATCACGTGGACGGTCGACTGCTGCGCTTCGAGTGCGTGGCCACCGACGACGCCGACCGGGTCGTGGGCCGGGCCGAGGTGACCCGGGTCGTCGTCGACCGCGAGCGGTTCCTGGCCCGGCTGGCCCGACCGGGCCCGATCAGCTGATCCGGATGTTGCGCCAGAGGGCTTCTTCGCGCCAGTCCGACCACGCCCGTGAGGGCGCCGGACGGTCCCGGCGAACGGTGCGGATGGTGGCGCCGATCAGGGCCAGACCACCCACGACGAGGAGCAGGAGGAACAGGGTCGAGAGCAGGTGTGCGTTCATGGCAGGAACTATCCGCTCCAAGACTTCCCGCCACCAGTGGCAGGAAAGTCACACTCCATTGATTTCCTGCCAAGTGCGTGCCACGCTGACACCGTGAGTGTTCTCGACGCTGCTGCCGACCGCTGCGACCCCGGACTGCAGCGGGCGGTCCGGCCGGCGCTGGACGACGTCGCGGTCATCGTCCTGCCCGGTTGTGCCCCGTTCGAGCTCGGCGTGGTGTGCGAGGTCTTCGGCATCGACCGCAGCGACATGGGGGTGCCGCGGATCGCCTTCGACCTCGTCACCGAGCACCCAGGGCCGGTCCCGACCTCGATCGGGTTCGACGTCGTCGTCGACCGGGGTCTCGACCGCGCCGGCACCGCCGATCTCGTCATCGTCCCCGCCAGCCCGTACGACGCTCCCGCGTCGGCGGCGGTCCAGCAGTTGTTGCGCGAGACGGTCGCCCGGGGGGCGCGGGTGCTCAGCGTGTGCTCCGGTGCGTTCGTGCTCGCCGACGCCGGCCTGCTCGAGGGCCGCCGCTGTACCACGCACTGGATGCACACGGCCGAGCTCGCCGAGCGCGTGCCGACGGCGACCGTGCTTCCCGATGTGCTCTACGTCGAGGACGGACCGGTGGTCACCGGCGCCGGCACGGCGGCGGGGATCGACGCGTCGCTGCACCTGGTCCGCCAGTCCTACGGCGCGGCGGTCGCCACCACGATCGCCCGCCGGATGGTGGTGCCCCCGCACCGGGACGGGGGCCAGGCCCAGTTCGTGGAGGCCCCCATGCCCGAGCTCGTCTGCGAGACCCTGCAGCCGTTGCTGTCGTGGATGATCGAGCACCTCGACGAGGAGCTGAGCGTCGACGACCTCGCGGCGCGGGCTCACCTGTCGCCGCGCACCTTCGCCCGCCGGTTCCGGGCCGAGACCGGCAGCACCCCGCACCTGTGGTTGACCCAGCAGCGGCTGAACCAGGCGGAGCGGCTGCTCGAGGACACCGACGAGTCGGTCGACCGGGTCGCCGCACTGACCGGATTCGGCTCGGCCTCGCTGCTGCGCCACCACTTCACGCGGCGCCGCGACACCACGCCGCAGGCCTACCGCCGCACGTTCCGCACGGGCGTCAGCCGGTGAGCGGCAGCTCGTAGGCCATGAGGAGGAGCTCTGGCCAGGGCCGCCAGTCCCGCTCGGCGACGCGCCGGAACCCGGCCCGCTCGTAGAGCCGGTGGGCCGGTTGGTTGATCTGCACGACCATGAGGACCACGCGCTCGAACCCGCGTTCCCGCGCGAGGTCGACGACGGCGTCGACCAGCTGCCCGGCGATCCCGGCCCCCCAGGCCGACGGAGCCACGGCCAGCATCCGCATCTCGATCTCGCCCTCGCGGGCGATCTCCGACCACTCGTTGCCGGCGGGGGCCACCGTCACCGTGCCGACCAGGGACCCCGAACCGTCGATGGCGACGAGCAGCTCGGCCTCGGTGGCGCGGCGGGCACCGTCGAGCAGCACCGGGACGTAGCCGTCGTCGTCGGTGAGGACCCCTGCGGCCCGGTAGGCGTCGACCGTGAGCTGTCCGGCTGCGTCGTACTCGTCGGGGCGGGCCGGTCGGATCTCGAGGTCGGTCACGTCCCGCCTCACACGCCCGTGGTGCTGCGGGGGTAGGCGATCGCCGGGTCGGTGAGCACGTTGACCAGGTACGGGACGTCCGAGGCGAACGCGCGGTCCAGCGCCGGACCGACCTCGTCGGCTCGGGTCACCGTCTCGCCGTCGCCGCCCAGGGCGCGGACGACCTCGTCGTAGCGGGTGCCGGGGGCGAGGTCGGCGACCACGTCGTAGCCGTAGAGGAAGTTCATGGGGTGCTTCTCCAACCCCCACACGCCGTTGTTGCCCATGACCATGACCACCGGGAGCTGGTGGCGCACGAGCGTGTCGACGTCCATGAGCGAGAACCCGGCCGCGCCGTCGCCGAGCAGCGCGACGACCTGGGCGCTGGGGTCGGTCAGCCGGGCGGCGATGGCGTAGCCGAGGCCGGTGCCCAGACAACCGAACGGGCCGGGGTCCATCCAGCGACCGGGCCGGGCCGGCTCGACGAACCGCCCGGCGAACGAGACGAAGTCGCCGCCGTCCCCGATCACGATCGCGTCGTCGGCCAGCCTCGGCCCGAGCTCGCCGTAGATGCGGGCCGGATGGATCGGGTCGGCCGGGCTGGTCAGGAGGCCGAGGTCGGCCGCGCGCGCCGCCGACGCCGCGTCGCGCAGGTCGGACCGCCAGGCGGTGACGTCGTGGTGCCGGATTTCCTGCTCCCAGGCCGCGCGGACGCCGTCCAGCGTGGCGGTCAGGTCACCGGCGGCCGAGGCCGCCAGGTCGACGTGCCGGGCCACCTGCTCGGGAGCGTCGACGAGGTGGACGACCGCGGCCGGCAGCGCGCCGTCCTTGCCGCCGAACCGGCCGTACCCGAGCCGGAAGTCCAACGGCGATCCAACGACGACCACGAGGTCGGCGGCTCCGAACGCCCGGCTGCGGGCCCGCGTGACCAGATGGCCGCTCGCGGGGTCGACGATCCCGCGGCCCATGCCGTTGGCGATCACCGGCAGCCCGAGCGTGACCACCAGCCGCCGGGCCGCGTCGACCGCGTCGTCCATCCAGACGTCGCCCCCGAGCACCACGACCGGCCGCTCGGCATGGGCCAGGAGCCGGGCGACCTCGGCGACGTCGTCCGGGTCGGGCGGCCGGCGAGCCGGCGCCGCAGGCTCGGGCAGGGTCACCTCGGCGCGGCTGTAGAGCTGGTCCATGCCGATGTCGAGGAACACCGGGCCGCGGTGTGCAGTGGTGGCCAGCGCGAACGCCTGGTCGACCTGCTCGGGCACGGCCTCGGGGTGCCGGATGGTCGTGGCCCACTTGGTGACCGGGGCGAGCAGCGGCGGATGGTCGAGCTCCTGCAACGCACCCTGGCCCCAGCGGTACTCCGGCGCCCGGCCGCCGATCACAACCACCGGTGACCCGTTGAAGTGCGCGGTGGTGACGGCGCTGACCGAGTTCGTGACCCCCGGGCCGGCCGTGACGACGGCGAGTCCGGGGCGGCGGGTCAGCTTGGCCAGGCCCTCGGCCGCGAAGACCGCCGTCTGCTCGTGCCGCACGTCGAGGAGCCGCAGCGGCGGGTGGGCGTGGACCGCGGCGTCGTACAGGGGGAAGACGTGGGCGCCCGACAGCGTGAACATGGTGTCGACGCCGTGCCGCTGGGCCACCGACACGGCGTGGGTGCCGGCGTGGCCCTCGACCGGCCCGTCGGCGTGGGAGTCGGCCTCGGGCTGGGTCATGGCCGGAACCTAGTCGACCCGGCCGACAAGCGAAACGGCGACTCGAACCCGATGGGTCGAGCCGCCGTCGCCGGTCGGTGGGGAGCCGTCAGGCCGACGCCCGGGCCCGGTTGCGCCGCTTCAGGGCCCGCCGTTCGTCCTCGCTCGTGCCGCCCCAGACGCCGGCGTCCTGGCCGGACTCCAGGGCCCACTGCAGGCAGTCGTCCATGACGGGGCACCGGCGGCAGACCGCCTTGGCCTCCTCGATCTGCAGCAGCGCCGGTCCGGTGTTGCCGATGGGGAAGAACAGCTCCGGGTCCTCGTCACGGCAGGCGGCACGGTGGCGCCAGTCCATGCGGATCCACGCTCCTTGCTTTGCTGACGCGGGGTGGGGGCCGTCGTCCGCCGGGCCGGGGGTGTGCCCGGCTTGTGAACGAGTTCACGAGCCTCCCGCCCCGGGGGTCCGTCGGTTCAGCCGACGCACGGGTTCGGGGTGGTTGAGCCGGGTCCGCCTGCTGGCGCTCCCATCTCTTGTCGAACAGCCTTACAGACGTTGAAGGGTCACACAAGGGTTACGACGCGGCAACCGGAGGCCCGTCGTTGTCGCCTTCGTCACGTGACCTGCGTCACACCACGACGTCCAGGGCGTCGGGAACGCCGACGAAACCGACCCGCGAGCGGACGCCCAGGTAGTCGCCGTCCACCTGGAAGGCCACCGGGTGGCTCGCCGACACCACGAACTCGGCCAGGTCGTGGCGGTGCACCACGGACTTGCCCCAGGGAACCCGTCCGTTGGGCGTGAGGATCTGCCCGGCCGCGAGGAGGGTGCTGGCGATGCCGAGCCGGCTCAGCGCGACCACGTCCAGCCCGTCGTCGAACGAGGCGTCGGGGAACGGGTCGACGCGCAGCCGGCCCAGGAAGGTCCAGGGGCTGGTGTTGCCGACCAGCACCAGGAAGAGGCCGGCCACGGGGTCCTCGCCGGGCACCTGGAGGGCCAGCGGTCCGTCCTTGCGCTCGGTCCCCCCGAAGAACCGTCCGACGGCGGACCGGACGTAGAGGCTGTGGGTGGAGCGGCGGCCCTGCGCGCGGCGTTCCTCTACCGCGGCGACCACCTCGGCGTCGAGGCCGAGCCCCGCGGTGAAGGTGAACCAGCGGTCGTCGGCGCGACCCAGTCCGATGCGGCGCGAGCGACCGTCGCGCAGCGCCTCGAGGATCTGCCCGGTGGCCTCGACCTGGTCGTCGGGCAGGCCGACCGCGCGGGCGAAGACGTTGGTCGATCCGCCTGGAACCAGGGTGAACTGCGGGACGTGCGGCCCGGGGCCGTGGGCCAACAGCCCGTTGACGATCTCGTTCACCGTCCCGTCGCCCCCCAGCGCCACGACGAGGTCGGTGCCGGAATCGACGGCCTGCGCGGCGAGGGTTCGCGCGTGGCCACGCTGCGTCGTCTCGGTGACCTCGAGGGTGAGGTCGGACCGGAGGGCGTGGATGAGCACATCGCGGGTCCGGGGGCTGGTGCTGGTGGCCTTGGGATTGACGATCAGCCGGGCCCGACGCACCGGGTCAGCCTAGGGTCGCGCGGTCGAGCCGGCCGGCTGGGGCGGCTCTAGGCTGCCGGCGTGAGCTCGCCACCGCCCCCGCCCCCGCCGTCGACGCCGGCCGCGCCGGCCGCACCCGCTCCCGCTCCCGACGGGGCTGGCCGGCTCCGGCTGCTGGCCGCCCTCGTGGCCGGCCAGGGCGTGCTCATGCTCGGGGTCGGGATCGTCACCTTCGGCTACGTGATCGTCGAGGGCGACAGCGGCTACCAGCGCCGGTCCGACGCCGTGGTCTCGGGCCTGGGGGTGCTCGGGCTGTTCGCCATCTGGGGGGTCGGCCTGCTGCTCACTGCCCGGGCGGCTGCGAACGGCCGCCGCTGGTCGTTCTCGGTGATCTTGTTCACCGAGATGATGTGGGGCCTGATCTTCGTCTCGTCGCTGAAGGCGTCCGCGGGGCTGGCCCTGGCGGTCGACCTGGTCCTGCTCGCCTGGGTCGTGGCGATCCTGGCCCTGCTGTTCCATCCCGACGTGCGCTACCGGCTGGGTCGTGGTCCCCGCCGTGGTCCCGCCCCCGGCCCCACCGCCGACCCCACCCCCCGTTGATCTTGGACTTGATGTGCATGTTGATCACCCCAGGACGACAGCTTCTCCTTGATCAACAACACGGGGGCGGCCGAGCGACGTCGGGTCCGCTGGCCTAGACGGCCTCCGGGTCGCCCGCGTCGTCGAGCTCACCGCGGGCCAGCCGGGCCAACGGTTCGCCGGTGAGCCGGAACACCGTCCACTCGTCCATGCCGATCGCGCCGATCCGTCGGTAGAACTCCACCGCGGGGTTCCAGTCGAGCACCCACCAGTCCAGCCGGGGGTAGTCGCGCTCGACGCAGATCTGGGCCAGGTGGGCCAACAGCGCCTTGCCGTAGCCGAGTCCGCGGTACTGCTCACGGACGTACAGGTCGTCGAGGTAGATCGAGTGCTTGGCGGTCCAGGTGAAGAAGTTGCGGAACCAGATCGCGAAGCCGGCGACCCGCGACGTGCCGGACTCGTCGACGTGTTCGAGGATCGAGCACCACACGGCCGGATCGTCGGCGAACAGTGCGTCGTGCAGCAGGTCCTCGGTTGAGTGCACCTCCGATCGCGACTTCTCGTACTCGGCGAGCTCACCGATCATCGCGAGGACCTCGGGGACGTCCTCCGGAGCCGCCGGACGGATTCGGTGGCTCACGACGTAAGCCCGGACGCGCACGAGGGCACACCCCGTGGTGGGGTGAGCCCTCGACACCGGGTGACGACGGACAGTGCGCTCAGCCTTTCTTGGTCTCCCAGAAGATCGTGGCGATCTCGTCGATCTTCGCCAGCAACGAATCGGCGACCGCCGGGTCCGTGCTGCTCTTCGTGCCACCCGCGCCGGCCAGCTTCGTCGCCTCGTTGAAGAGCCCGTTGAGCTGCGGGTACTTCTCGAAGTGTGGGGGCTTGAAGTAGTCGGTCCACAGCACCCACAGGTGCTCCTTCACCAGGTCCGAGCGCTGTTCCTTGATGAAGATCGCGCGCTGACGGAACTCTGCGTCGTTGCTGGCGTTGAACTTGTCGATGCACGCCTTGACCGACTCGGCCTCCAGGCGTGCCTGTGCCGGGTCGTAGACGCCGCACGGCAAGTCGCAGTGGGCACTCACCTCGGTGATCCAGGCCATCTCGGGTCCTCTCACGTGGTCCAGGGGGATGATCGGACACTACCGCCGCGTCGGTGCGGCCGCAGGAAGGGGTGGGCTTGGCCAGGTGGGCGCTGGTGCGGGTGCGTGGAGGCTCGATGTCGCCCACCCTCGTCGAGGGAGACCTGCTCGTCCTCGACCGACGACGACACCCGCAGCCGGGTCGCCTGGTGGTGGTCGGACTTCCCGGGGGGCGCCCCGACGGCGTCAAGCGCGCGCTGCGACTCGACGCCCACGGGTGGTGGGTGGAACGGGACAACGCCCGCGAGGGCGTCGACTCGTGGAGCCTCGGGGCGATCGCGCCCTCAGCCGTGCGCGGTGTGGTCGTCGCTCGACTCTGGCCGCGTCCCTCCCGCCTCCGGTGACCTTCGGCCGGACCGGCTCCGACGGCCCTGTGACACGATCTCGCGTACATCCGGCAACGGCTGGCCGAGCCGCCCGGTCCGTAGGTCATACGTCGTGGAAAGTCGGACTCACCGTGTCGTCTCCCCCTCACCCGCTCGAATCGCAGCCGGACGAGACCCCTGTCCAGTCGTCGGACGCAGCGGCACCCGAGGTGGACCGGCTCGACGCCATGGATCCGGTGTTCGCGCTGCACCGGCACGGCAAGATCGAGATCCGCCCGACGGTGCGGGTTCGCGACCGGGAAGGGCTGGCGCTGGCGTACACGCCCGGGGTCGCGCGGGTCTCCCAGGCGATCGCGGCCGACGCGTCACTCGCCTACGAGTACACGTGGAAGCCGAACGTGGTGGCGGTCGTGAGCGACGGGACCGCGGTTCTCGGGCTCGGGGACATCGGGCCGTTGGGCGCACTCCCGGTCATGGAGGGGAAGGCGTTGTTGTTCAAGGAGTTCGGCGGGATCGACGCGGTGCCGATCGTCCTCGGTACCACCGACGTCGACGCGATCGTCGACACGGTCGCGAACATCGCACCGGGCTTCGGGGGCATCAACCTCGAGGACATCAGCGCCCCACGCTGCTTCGAGATCGAGCGGCGACTCCAGGAGCGGCTCGACATCCCGGTGTTCCACGACGACCAGCACGGCACGGCCATCGTCGTACTGGCCGCCCTGCGCAATGCGGCTCGGTTGACCGGCCGCGAGCTCGGCGACCTGCGCGTCGTCATGTCCGGTGCCGGGGCGGCCGGCATGGCGATCGCAGCGATGCTGATGCGCGCGGGTATCGGGGACCTCGCCGTAGCCGACTCACGGGGTCTGATCCACGTCGGTCGCGAGGGTCTGACCGATGCGAAGCGCGCGTTGGCCGAGCTGACGAATCGCGGTGGGCTCGAGGGACCCGTCGAACTGGCGTTGAAGGGAGCCGACGTGTTCGTGGGCGTCTCGGCCGGCCACATCGAGGAACCCGCGATCGCGGCGATGGCCCCAGGGGCGTTCGTGTTCGCCCTGGCGAACCCCACGCCGGAGGTCGACCCCGAGGCGGCGCTGCGTCACGTCGCCGTGGTCGCGACCGGACGCAGCGATTTCCCCAACCAGATCAACAACGTGTTGGCCTTCCCCGGTGTGTTCAAGGGCGCGATCTCGGTGCGAGCGAGCGAGATCACCGACGGCATGAAGCTCGCGGCGGCAGACGCGTTGTCGGCCGTGGTCCGCGATTCCGAGCTGGCGCCCGACCACGTCATCCCCAGCGTCTTCGACTCGCGCGTTGCTCCGGCGGTGGCTGCCGCCGTCGCTCATGCCGCGCGCGAGGACGGCGTCGCCCGCGCCTGACCCGTCGCGCAGTGCCCCGGCCCAGCTTCGGCAGTGCTCAGACCGAGACCGGAACGAGCGTACGGACGGCGGCCGCGAACTCGTCGACGTCGTCCTCGGTGGTGTCCCACGAGCACATCCAGCGCACCTCATGCGTCGTCTCGTCCCACACGTAGAAGGGGAACCGAGCCTGGAGGGCGGGGATGACCGGCGCGGGCAGGATCGCGAACACCGCGTTGGCCTGCACGGGGCGGGTCACCGCGACGCCCGGCACGTCGCTCACTGCTTCGAACAGGCGGGCCGCCATGGTGTTGGCGTGCTGGGCGTTGCGATGCCACAGGTCGTCGGTGAGCAGGGCAAGGAACTGTGCCGAGACGAAGCGCATCTTGCTGGCCAGCTGCATCTGCTGCTTGCGCACGTACCGGGCGTCCCTGGCGAGCTCCGGTCGGAAGAAGACCACGGCCTCGCCACCGAGCAGCCCGTTCTTGGTGCCACCGAAGGACAGCACGTCGACGCCCACGGCGCCGCTCGTGGCCCGCAGGTCGATCCCCAGCGACGCAGCGGCGTTGCTGATCCGTGCGCCATCTGCGTGAAGGTACATGCCCAGGCTGTGCACCGTGTCGGCGAGCGTCGCCAGCTCGTCGGGGGTGTAGACGGTTCCCAGCTCGGTGGACTGCGTCACGGATACCACCCGAGCCTGGGTGCGGTGCTCATCACCGACCCCGCTGATGGCGTTGCGCACCAGGTCGGGGGTCAGCTTGCCGTCGTCGGTCGGCAGATCGATCAGCTTTGCTCCTAGTGCGCGTTCCGGCGCACCGCACTCGTCGACGTTGATGTGCGCCGTGTTCGCACAGATGACGCTCTCCCACGAGTGCAACATGGGCTGCAGACCGGTGACGTTCGCACCGGTGCCGTTGAAGACGAAGAAGGTCTCGACGTCGTCGCCGAGGACGTCACGGAATCGGGCCTCCGCCTGGGCTGTGACCTCGTCCGCGCCGTAGGCCGGGGCATGGCCGACGTTGGCCTCGGCGATGGCGGCCAGCACGTCGGGATGCACACCGGCGTAGTTGTCGCTGGCGAAACCTCGGTGCGTCACGTGTGGCTCCCGGCGTAGAGGCGGACGCGCTGGCCGTTCATCATCGCGGCTGCGTCGGAGGCCAGGAACACCAGGGTCTGGGCGATCTGCTCAGCCGGGACGTGAGTGCGCCAGGTGCGATCGGGCTCGGCGATCCGCATGGCCGGCGTGAGGATGGCGGGCACCACGACGATGTTCGCCGTGGCAGCCGCACCGGTGGACGCGAAGTGGTGGGCCAAAGCCAAGGTCGTAGCCTCGGCGGCGGCCTTGGTCGCCGCGTAGGCGGCGTTGGTGGAGGTCGGAGCCACGGCCTGCGGGGACGAGACGATGGCGAAGCGGCCGTGGCTGCTGCGGATCAGCGGCTCCGCGAACGACCGCGTGACGTTGACCGTGGTCGTCACCAACAGCTCGTGCAGCCACTCCCAGTCGGCGAGGGGAGCCTCGGGCAGGGGTTCGCCGCCCCGCCATCCGCCGACCAGGTGCCAGAGCACGTCGACGCCGTCGCCGGCCAGCTGCCCGGCGAGGCCGGCCACGACCTCGGGGTCGGTCAGATCGACCGCATGGGTGGCGGTGACGGAGTCCGGGAACGCCGCCGCGAGCGGCTCGAGCCGGTCGAGCGCGACGTCCACCAGCACCAGTCGGGCGCCGCGGTCGGCGGCGGCCTCGACCACCGTGGGCCCGAGGCCACCGCCGGCTCCGGTGACCACGACGGTCCGGTCGGCGAGCTGTCCGGACCACGACGTGGGCGGTTGGCTCCCGACCGGCGGTTCGGCTGACGTCATGACCCACCTCCGTGTTGATCAAGGAGAAGATGCTGGCTCAAGGTGATCAACATGTACATCAAGTCCAAGATCAACAGGGTAGGTGGTCACGGTGGGTGGTCAGGGTGGGTGGTCAGGGTGGGTGGTCAGGGTGGGTGGTCGGGCGGGTCAGTCGTCGAGGTCGTCGAGACGGGCCAGCCAGGTGGCCAGCCGCTCGACGGGGGTCTCGAACTCGGGGTTCAGGTCCACGAAGGTGCGCAGCTGGTCGGCCAGCCAGCCCAGGGTCACGTCGTCGTCGCCGCGTCGGGCGGCCAGCTCCTCGATGCCGCGGTCGGTGAAGTACATCCCCTGCCTCAGCCGAATGCCGCAGCGATCAGCTCGGCCTGCTCTCGTTCGTGAGCCTGCGCCGACCCGGTGGCCGGTGCCGAGCCGGCTGCCCGGCTGAACCG
>Ga0302322_100004887_pt1 | contig 11710 bp, 11 predicted proteins | sample Fen_T0_2_FD_203757 | JGI IMG/M metagenome (GOLD analysis project Ga0302322, IMG submission 203757) | Peat permafrost microbial communities from Stordalen Mire near Abisko, Sweden - Fen_T0_2 | ecosystem: Environmental > Terrestrial > Soil > Wetlands > Permafrost | place: Sweden: Abisko... | reverse complement strand
GCATACAACTCATACTTTGCAATTATCAAATTACCAACCTCAGGCAATTTTTTCATTGCCTCCACCAAATCATTTCGCCCTGCCATTTTCGCACAGAAGGCCGTCACTGCTACGTACATCGATGCAAACGAACGTGTCTGCGCCACGGATTCTTCTTGTCCCTTATCGATCACGATGCTCAGATCTGCCAACCGCGAAAGGACTTCATCGTAATTACTCACAACAATTACATCCCCGCGTTTCTCTGATTTGAATTTCTCAACTGCTTTGATGGTTTCAGTTGTTGTTCCTGACCGGCTCACGGCAACCAACAACGTTTTCGTGTTGGTCAATACCGTCTCTGAATTCAGCAACAACTCTCCGGCAGGGATAGCTCTTGCCACACGACCGGTCAATTCCTGATACAAAGCGGCTCCCGCCAGCGAGAGGTAGTAGGTCGAGCCGCAGCCAATAAAAAGCACCTGGTCGTAGTCTTCAGCTTTCGGGAAAGAAGAAGCGTGCACTACATCCAATGCTTGTGCCCAAGCTTCGGTTTGCGTCTTGATTTCGTTGTAGGTGTGATGCGCAGGGATCGTCATTTCAAATCTCCAAGCCAGAGCGAGAAACGTTGTTGAAGTTTTGAAAGATGAATTTCAAGGATCGACTCGATGGGCAATTCTTTTTTTGTGATGATGTCATTGGTAATATCGTCAAACGCAAAGCCAAGCTGTTGTTCATAACGGCTCCATAAGCGGATGGGCTTGTAGGAATGCCCATGTTCAAATGTTTCTGTGAGTATGGGTACCAAGTTTTCGATGGGCGATTGTATGGCAGTTAATGAATCCCGCCGAACAGGCAATTGCTGCAAGGTGCGGCTAAATCGTTTCTGCGCGGTTTCGCTCACCAAAAACGAAACCAGATCAAGGGCAATTCGTTCGCGATCCGGGGTGTGACGAGTCTCCTGCCAGATGATCAAATTATCACCGCTGACGAAGGGCACACCTGGCAAAGCATGTACGCCAACTTTATCTATGAGTTCGGGGTTCTCCCGTTGAAGCGTGCTCGGAAAACCACAATCAGCAATCACTACCGAAGCAGAACCCTGCACGAATCGTTCAAGGGTTTGCTCATAATCAAGTTGATAATCATCAGGTGACATCAGCCGATGAAGTTTAAAGAAGTCCTGCAAGCCGGCGCGCGTGTTGGGGTTATTAAGAAGAACTTGCTTTTCGTCTTGACTGACGTAATCGCCGCCCGCTCCCCACATCCAGCTGGCTGCAATATGAACACGATCAAGGAAGTTTTTTCCAGTGGGCAGAATCAGCGGTGATATAACTTTGCTATCTTTAAGTTTTTGGATCGTGTTAAGAAAATCGTCAGCGGTATCAAAGGCATTTGTCTCCTTAATACCAGCATCTTTTAAGTGGTCGCGACGATAAAAAACCAGAAAGGTAAATGAAGACCAGGGAATAGAATACACTGTATTGTCGAGAGTGGCGCTTTGCCAGGCTGTAGGCACAAAGGCAGTGACGCCGCCCATTGCTTCCACTTCTCGTAAAGAAAAACTACGTACGGCGTTCATACCGACGAGGGAACTTACCCACGTAGAACCAACATGAGATACATCCGGGCTTTTGCCGGTTAGCGCATATGAAAGTAATTTTGTCCAAGCATCCTCCCACTCCATTTGCTCTACTTTGATCTGCACATCACGGATCTGCTGAAATTCATCGAGCAACTTGAGCAAATCGCTGGATGGTTCTCCGATCACAGAAAATACAATTGGGTTTGCCATTTTTTTTATTCCTCCACCAAGGTTAATTTCAAAAGTAAGGCGCCTTGCATTTTGACTTGCATGCGAGGGTTTGCGCCCGTTATTTTTCCAAGCACATATTCGTTGACATAATCAAGGACTTGATAGGTTTTTGTTTCGTCCAAGCCTCGCAATTCGATCTGACCTGAATATTGTTCTTCCAGTGTATGGCAGAAGAAACCATAATACAGTTCACCATCCTTGCGGATCGTATGCGTTTCAGGGAAATCAAACGCCAGGTCATATAGATTCAAATATTCGCCATTGGCAAGAGAATGTTGCGCGGCAAGATCAAACCACTTTTTCCAAAGTAATTCCTTTTCCTCGGTAAGAGGCCAATATTCATGCAGACGGCTTTTGACAGAATCTTCAAGAGGGTGGATAAACTTTGTTGCCAGCACGCCGCCCGCCCCGAAGCAAGAGGCGAAGTCCACTCCGCCATCGGAGAGTTCCACGTGGTCGGCAAAGACCGCAGCGCGTTCGCCCATCAAGCCTTTGTAGAATTTAATCCGCTGACGAATCTGCGCGCTGGAGGTTGGGTCGGCAGTGACAGTTTGATCTGTCGCAGAAATGAGTGTATGCGTCAGTGTTGAGCCACACGGACAAATTTGCGTCACCGAGTAAGGCTTGAGTTCACGCGTGATGTCAAAGATCTGGCGATACACTTCCGCAAATCCACGCACGGATTCTTCGGGGTCGGCGTGATTATGTGTGGGGTTATAGCAGGCAGGCATGGTGTAGATGTTATCGAGCTTATGTCCGTCGAAATCCCAATCGCGAATGAATTTGCGTGTCAACGCCGCTGTGTAATCGCGCACCTTGGGCAACCCAGGGCAAAGCATTGCCAGCCCGCGATTGTTGCGTGCCACAGAACCATCGGCATTGAGCACAAGCCAGTTGTTATAATTTTTTAGAGTCCGTGATGTGCCGTATACTTGCGCGTCCCAACCACCGACGCCATCTTCCACACATAATGGATACCACCAGATCTGCGAAAGCGCCCCAGCGGCATGGATCTGGTCATTCATATCTTTGAGATCTTTCACACCGTTTGGAAATGTATCCGTGCGTGGATTCCAATCGCCATAACGGTCAAACCAGCGGTCATCGAGTGTGAGCCAGTGAATCCCCAGCTCTTTTAGTTTTGGCACTATGCCCGTCACCTCAGAAGGCTTCACATCAAACTCATAGCCCCACGAACACCATGCGGGAGCAAAATCTTCAGAGTTCGGTTCGGGAGCTTTCAGTCCCTGTCGTGACATCACTTCACGATAAAGTTTCAACGGTTCGAAAAAGTCACCTTGATGAAAAGACAACATCACACGGGGCGATTGAAAAACTCCGTTCGGATTTAATGTACGGTTGCGCCTGTCTTCAAATGAAATTCGTGTTCCTGATTTTGATACCGACACAGGCATACACCATAATTCCTGAGTCGTCTCGATATGTGCGAGGCTCAACCCGCCAGAGCGATTCCAGAAATAGAGAATTGGAATTCCGCCGCCTTCTCCACTTTGAATGTGACCCAAATAATTTTCACGTTCCAACTCTGAAGGCAATTCAAAAGCAAAATCCTGTCCCCAAGTGATAGACGCTCCCTGCATGGTCCACAAGTTCTGTGCCCATGTTGGATCCAATGCAAGCACAGGCGCAGAAATGGAATTCAAATGTATCCCCTCGTTACCCATGTTCTTGAACGTCCATTGCAAGATCAAACAATCATCCAAGCCGTCATACGAATCAACGATCACTGTAATATGTACATCGCCGCGTTGTGTTGACCATGTAAAACGCTTTCCCGTTCCAAGAAGTGTGGAAATCGCTTCCTCGTTCATGGTTTGGAAATCACTGCCCGCTCCACCTGCATTGCCAAACAAGACATCACCTTTTGCTAAAAGTAAATTCCGTCCGCGAACATCAAAGGCAAGATCATCCTGCATGGCAACCGAGAAATTTTTATTTGTAATCATGCTGTTACATCCACTTTTAAAAGCTTTGCGGCGTTCTTGTAATACACCTTTGCAAGCACATCATCGGGCAAACACAAACCATACGCATACCAACGTCCCTGCTTTGGCACATCGCTTGTGTTGTAATTGAAATACTCATCATCCGTTTCAAGGAAGCGATAGCACAAACGATACGCATCGAGGTCAGGACTCATATCTGAGCCAAACAAAATACGATCTTGATACTGAATAAAAAATTTCCGCGCGGTGTAAGGTTGTCGTCCAAGCTCACCCAACCGGGCAGAAATATCAATGAAATAATTCGGGCACGCATCCAGCATCTGCCCCACCCAACCCAGGTTCTCGCCATAACATCCAACATGTGCGCCGATAAAATTTGTATTCGCATGTTGCTTCACCAAATTGAACAACCCATTCATGATCTCCATAAACGGCGGAAACGGCGGACTCGTAAACGCCCAATCAGGGTGTGCACCAATCTCCTCCCAACGTTCATTGGTTTCATCGATCGGGTCAAAAAACGCTACAGGGTCCGCTACATGGATCATCACTGGCAAGCCCAACTCACCTGCTGTTTCCCATATCGGACTCAAGCGCGCATCGTCCACTTTGACCAATTGCCCCTTATCGTCTTTGACATGCAACCCAAACGGCTTCCAGATCTTCAACCCCTGCGCGCCCGCCTCCTTCTGGACCTTAAGCCTGCCTGCTGCCCAATCAGCGAATCCATCACCCATGCTTTCCCACTTCGACCAATCCACCCCGCCGAAGATTTGGAAACGCTCTGGTGCGCCTTCCTTGAAATGTTTTAGATGTGAATAAAGAATATCTTCACCCCAACCACCATCGAGGTCAACATAATGAATCACGCCTGCTTCATCAAGCAGGTCAAGCAACTGGCTCAACGGCTTCTTGTCCCATCCACCACCGAACGGTTCACCAAGATGATTGTGCGCGTCGATGACAGGGAACTTCGGTTTGTTCACCAAAGTTGTTTTGGTCACCAGTTTGGATTGCGGGCGAAAGTTTTCGAGAAGCATAATTTTCTACGCCACAATCACTTCGACATTTTGTTTTTTCAACGACTGCATAAACTTTTTATCAGCAGACGAATCCGTCACGAATGTTTGCATCGCATTCAACGGCGCAAGTAAAACTGTTGAGACGCGATTAATTTTTGTATGGTCGGCAACAACGATGACATCGCGTCCGATTTTCAGAATTGCACGGTCAGTCAGAGTCTCCTGCAAATACTCATTCGTCAAACCATGCTCAAGACTGATGCCGCGCGTCCCCACAACCACTTTATCCACGCGCACCTCAGCCAACGCTTGTTCGGTAATATGCCCAATAAAGGATAATTCGCTGTCGCGCAACATTCCACCCAATGAAATGACTGTGATCTCTTTGATCCCTGCCAGTACATTCAACACAGGCAGGGAATTGGTAATCACGGTCAGGTTTTTACGGTCACGCAGATTTTTCGCCACTTCGAGCACGGTTGTGCCCGAGCCAAGAAAAACAGACTCGTTATCAGCGACCAGTTCCGCAGTCGCGTGCCCGATGCGAATCTTTTCATCCGCCTGCTCATTCTCTCGCTCAAGGATTGGCGACTCAGGCGGAGCCTTCTCTGCCGCGATCGCACCACCATGCACGCGTTGTACTTTCCCCTCCGATGCCAGCGACTCCAGGTCGCGCCGCGCTGTGGCTTCGCTGACCTCAAATTGCTCAACAATTTCTGCCACGCTCAACCGTCCCTGTTTGGAAAGCAGGGCAAGAATCTGTTTTTGTCGTTCGGGGGTCGGAGTAAAATCAGTCACAATCAATCAAAATCCTTCAAAAACAATCATATCACTTTTTAAGAAGTTTACAAGATGTAATTTCAAGAATCAAAAAACGCACCCTAATTGGATGCGTTCCAATAACAACATTATCTCCTTTATCTTAATCTTTAGACGATACTGCCATACATCCGCTAGATGTATGGACTGAAGATCTTCATTTCCACCATGTCTACCATAGTCCGCACCAACTTTTGGTTTGAATTTCCAGATTGGCAGAAGTTTCTCCACAGTGGTTGCCGTTCAGTTTTTCTTAATTGATACGCCGAATTTCTTTATGAAGAATTAGATCTATTTTATGTTCCGTAAATAGCAAAGGGGGATTTTGACGATCTATCTCTTCACAATATTTCAATGAGTCATCACGCTGCAAACTGGAAACGCAAAACCGCGATGCTACCTTTACCCGCTTCACTCTCCATAACGATCTCCCCATCCATTCTCTCAATCAAAGACTTGGCGATCGGCAATCCCAAACCAAAGCCGGGAATATTAGTAGCATCTTCGCCGCGATAGAAACGATCAAAGACATGTTCTAATTTTTCAGCGGGAATACCTTCGCCAAAATCTTGCACACGGATTTCGACCAGTGCGTTTTTTTGTTGCGCAGTGATATGAATATCACTTGATGAATGTTTCAGAGCATTATCTAAAGTGATCAACAAGATTTGTTTAAGCGCATCTTTATCACCCAGAATTTTCAAATTCAAATCAACATTTAATTCGATCTGTCGTTGCGGGTCAAGCTGACGTGCTTGACGACAAGTGTCATCAATGACTTCAGCAACATCAATAGATTCTTTGGCGAGATTTCGTCCTGTATCAGCGCGGGCGAGCGAAAGCAGATCGTTGACCAGGCGAATGAGACGGTCGCTTTCATCTACCATATCGTTGAGGATATCAGCTTGGTCTTCGGGGGGCGCAGGCGGATCGCGACGTAGCAAACCCAAATTCCCGCGTAGAGTCGTGAGCGGAGTCCGTAATTCATGCGAGACATCTGCTACAAAGTCGCGTTGCATTTGGAGTGAGTGTTCCACTTTTTGAAACGCATCCTGCAAACGCGACAACATGGAATTAAAAGTACTCGCCAGTTGCCCTACTTCATCGGGCGGACCTATGTAATTCAAACGCTTTGAGAAGTCACGTTCATCACCGATGGTTTGTGCGGTTTGCATTATGCGATGAATGGGACTTAAAGTAATGCCTGCCAAAAACCAACCGATACCAAATGCAACGACAATGACAATGATACTTGCAATCAACAAAGTAGTGGCTAATGATTCAAGCGTACGGTCACGTTCCATCAGTGGACGTGCATCCTGTACGATATAAACGACCACGTTATTCACGATCACAGGGCGGCTATAGATCAATGTCTTTTCACCTGATACAACTGCAGTTTCCCACCAATCTTGTTTGCTCTTTAATGCTTTCAGACCTTCTGCGCTGAGTGGCAATGCATCTCCGGGTCTGCCAAACGGACTCGAAACGAGATTGCCATTGGAATCGAGAATGCGGCTGATATCTTGTTCGGAGAAAGCCTGAAAAGCCTGGTCGCTGGAAAATTGGTCAAAGGGAATCGGTTGCGGCGGTGATTGACTATCAGGGGTGAGCGGTTCGTGATGCGAATCAGGTTTGAGGGCGGCTTCGGCTAGTTTATTGGCACCCTGACTCAGGTCCAGTTTGAGCGCGCCTAGCGTATCCTGCGCTTGAATGGTATAGAGCGCCACGCCGAAGAGCGCCAATGTCACTGCGAGGATCAAGGTGTAAAGTAAGGTGAAGCGTAATCGAATGGACATTATTCCTCGCGCAAAACATATCCGATACCGCGCACGGTATGGATCAGGCGTGACCGACCGTCGACCTCTAATTTCTTGCGCAGATAGCCAATGTAAATTTCCAACACATTATCATCGCCGCCAAAATCATAACCCCAAACATCGTTCAGAATTTGACGACGTTCAAGCACCTGACGTGGATGTCGTAATAATAAATGCAACAGATTGAATTCAGTGACCGTTAAGTTGAGCAGCGTTTCACTGCGCTTCGCCTCATGCGTAGATGGATCAAGCGTGATATCTGCATAGGTCGCTATTTGATTCTCAGGCTTCGATTCGACTCTCCGCAGCATGGCGTGGACACGTGCAACTAACTCAGCCGGGGCAAAAGGTTTGATCAGGTAATCATCCGCGCCGCTTTCAAGTCCTTCCACGCGGTTTTCGATGGCATCACGCGCCGTAAGCATCAAGACCATGGTTTTATTTTCTTCATCACGCAAACGATTAATGAATGCCAGTCCATCCATCTTCGGCATCATCCAATCCACAATGATCAAGTCGGGACGGTTGGTTGCCAGCAATGGTAAAGCTTCCAAGCCATTGCTGGCAGTGGAGACGTTCAAGCCTTCATAGACCAGTGTGCGCTGGAGCATTTTTAAAAGTTTGGGGTCATCATCGACAATGAGTACATTCGGCATGGTTCTTCTCGTGTTTTCAATCTGATTATAACTGAAAGACCTTCGGGTCTGTATATTCATTACTATAAACAATCTTGCTGTGAAAAAGCTGTGAAGAAAGAATGAGTTTTAATTCTCAAAACCCCATCTTGTTCCTTAGAGAACACTTATCGAATTTATACATTTTCCACAAACCATTCTTGGCTTTTTCTCAGACACAGATCATAAAATAGTCTTTGTAAGTTCGCAAACCAAATCTTTAAATTTTAAAAAGAGGTAAACATGAAAAAATCAATCCCCGCGTTAATCGCCGCCATACTAGTCACAGTCATCCTTGGTAGCGGCATGTTCCTAATTGGGCAAAACGCCACAGCCAAAGCAGCCGATGCAAATACAGTCTCGGTCTCTGTAAATACAATCCAACAGTACGAACAACTTGTAGCGCAAGTAGCCCAATATCAAGCGCGTGAAACTCAATATCAGGCTGAGATCCAGCAAGCCACCGCACAGATCAATACTGCCAATCAACAGATCACAAATACCAGCCAACAGATGACAACTGCCAACCAGCAGCTTCAACAATATCAAGCTCTGCTAGCGCAATTGCAAAACAGTGGATTGATCACTGTTGACGGCAATGGCACAGTCACCATCAACCAGTCGAATCAACCAGGATTCCTGCCATTCTTCGGCAAAAATCAGGGCGGAGATGGAGATAATAACTAATGAACACTTATCGTAAGTTCCTGCGTATTTGGCTCACAGTTTCAAGCTTTATCGGTTTTATCGTTGGCTGGGTATTTCTATCGCATATATCATCCACGCCAAATGGCGTCACCCAGGTTGGCAATACGCAATTGCCTGCAATTCAGGCAATCCCAACGCTCATCGGCGCTACTACGAATACTTCAGCGCTCAACAATGTTCAGACCTTCACGGTCAACACCGTTACATCTCAAATCCAAAATCTGTTCTCGCCGCGTATGCGGACCGGAGGTTCATAATGCAATTCCATCGTTTTCGCGCCATGAATACCGCTATTCTATTAGCTGCAGAAAGTAAACAGCCTGAGCAGGTATTTGAGACGGCACAGAAATTCGTTGAACAAAGCGAACAGCGTTTCACGCGCTTCAAAGAGACCAGTGAACTTTCCGCCCTCAATCGTTCTGCTGGAAATTGGATCTCTGTCTCACCAGAAATGCTGGACTTGCTGCTCGTGGCGTTGGAATGTCATCACGCCACCAATGGGATTTTTGACCCTGCGATTCTGCCCGACCTTCAAGCTGCTGGCTACACCAAAAGCTTTGACCAACTCCTCGAGCACAGCGCAGACCTAAGTCCGAAATTGAATCGTGGTTCAAGATCGAATCCATTTGCCGCTATCGAGATCGATTCACTGCAAGGACGTGTCCGCCTGCCTAAAGGCATGCAGGTTGACCTCGGCGGCATCGCCAAAGGTTGGATCGCAGAAAGAGCCGCCCATAAAATGGCGGAGCATACCTCAGCTTGCGGCGTTAATGCTGGCGGCGATATGTTCCTGATCGGTCATCCGCAAGGAAGAGAAAATTGGGAAGTCGCATTGGAAGACCCGCGCAATCCTATCCAGGATCTAATGATCTTGCTTGTTGACGGCGGCGCAGTCGCAACTTCATCAGTGATCAAACGCTCGTGGATTCAAGGCGAGATCAAACGCCATCATTTGATTGATCCGCGCACAGGTGAACCGGCTGAAACGCCGTGGTTAAGCGTCACAGTCTTTGCACCCAAAGCAGCTTTGGCTGAGACCTTTGCCAAAGCTATACTCATCGCCGGACCTGATGGCGCCGACACTTTGCTTGATAACAACTCTGAAGTTTCCTTCATTGCCGTGGATGCAGACGGGCAGATTTGGAAATCACCTGTGGAAAAGGAAGTCATACATGAATACGCATAATAACCTTGCCAAACGTCACGATCAATCATCAACCATCGTCAATGCTTTTTTCCTGGTTGCCGCGCTAATGCTTGGAACATTGGCAATGTCAATAGGCTTATTCGCCGTACAAATCGGGACAGGTATTTCAGTAATCCAACTCATCAACAACTTCATCGGCTTGGATAACATACATATCTGGTGGTATATCTCACGCGCCTCAGGCTTGATGGCTTATCTGCTGCTTTGGTTCTCCACGATCTGGGGCTTCGCCATCAGCAGCAAGATCCTTGACCCGTTCATGGAGCGGATGTTCACGTATGACTTTCACGAACACCTTTCGCTCCTCAGCCTCGGTTTCTTGATAGTTCATCTCATTAGTCTTACGCTGGATCGCGTTCAGCCGATGAGTTGGGTAGAAGTATTGATACCGTTCGTTTCAAGCTATCGACCTTTCTGGACGGGGATCGGCATCATCGCCTTCTATCTATCTATACTTGTGACGGTGACGTTCTACATCCGCAGCTTGATATCCATGAAGACATTCCGCATAATCCACTACGCGAGCATCCTCGCCTATCTCGGTGGACTCTTCCACGGCTTATACGCCGGAACCGACTCAGCCTTGAATTGGACCCAGCTTATGTATTGGGGTACTTTCCTCAGCACCGTCTTCTTTTGTGTGTATTGGCTGGCGATCCTCAGATTGCGTAAAGGCGTACCTGCTCAGCAACTTCAGACTCAACAAAAGTCATAACCGTTTTAGGTATATAACAATTCCGAGGTCTGCTTGTGAAACATTCACAGGCAGACCTTTTTTGATTGTTAAATTCACAACAATTTCACAGGTTTCTCATGGCTTACTCACAGCGGCGGATTCTACAATAGTTTTTATAAGTTCAAATTCAGCAATCATTCAAAGGAAAACATCATGTCTACAAAAAACAATCTCATTCTTGATCTCAGCATGTTCGGCATTTTTCTGGTCATCGCCAATCCACGCTTAACTGGTGGTTCAGTCCATGAATGGCTGGCGGTCTCTTTCTCAGCCGCAATCATCACTCACCTGCTCGCCCACTGGGATTGGATCGTCAAGATCGGTAAAGAGTTCTTCAAGAAACTCTGGCATCAATCCCGCTTGAATTTTTTGGTGGATACACTCTTCTTCATCACCATGACGGGCAGTCTTGTAAGCGGTCTGATGATCTCACAAAGCATGCTCGCCACACTCGGAATTCAGCTCGACGTCAATCGCAGTTGGCGCAGCATCCACAGCCTTATGTCCAATACTTCCGTGATGGTGATGGGCTTGCACTTTGCCCTACACTGGAAGTGGCTTACATCCAATGTAGAACGTTACATCATGAACCCAGTCCGAAATTTATTCCCGCGCTCTGTGCCAAATGTGTTGGCAGCCCAACCGCTGCAACTCAATAAAGATAAATAATTTCTTCTCCTAATGTAGGGCAGGTCTGGTAACAGCAGCACCAGACCTGCCCGATCAAACTTAATCAAAAGGACTTCCAATGAAAACAATTTTGAAAATCATCACCATTTTGATCGCAGCTTCCACCATCGCTGGAGGTTTTATTCTGGCGGTAAACAAATCGCTGGGCACATCCAGTTCAAACACAGGCAATCAGTTCCCTACTAATGGTCAAATTACCGGTCAGCCATTGGGTCACCCTGAAGGTTTCGATAGAAGCGAAGCATCCACTTCACGCGGACTCGCAGGCATGT
>Ga0302322_100004884_pt1 | contig 11711 bp, 2 predicted proteins | sample Fen_T0_2_FD_203757 | JGI IMG/M metagenome (GOLD analysis project Ga0302322, IMG submission 203757) | Peat permafrost microbial communities from Stordalen Mire near Abisko, Sweden - Fen_T0_2 | ecosystem: Environmental > Terrestrial > Soil > Wetlands > Permafrost | place: Sweden: Abisko... | reverse complement strand
GACCACCTGTCGAACGACGCCGAGAACTTCGGGGGAATGATGACCGAGGTCAACATCTGTAGCGCTGGCGTCGACCCGACGACCAAGCTGTGCATGTAAGGAGAACGGGGATGCAAACCAATCAATCGCTCAAGTGCTTTTCTCGCGCCCTGAACTTCGCAGTCGCCTGCTTCGCTGGGGGGCTCTTTGCCTCCACGGCACAGGCTGCGGCGCCAGGCATCACCGGGCCCTCTTTCGATCTGGTCGCTGCCGCGGGCAATATCTCCCAGCCCGACGGCGCCTCGATCTATTCGTGGGGCTACGGCTGTAACACCGCGCCGGCATCGAACGCGTTCGTCCCCGCCGCGATCACCACCGCGTCCTGTCCGGCCGGCCAGATGCAGTTGCCCGGCCCGACGCTGATCGTCCACAAGGGCGATACGGTGACGGTCACACTGCACAACAGCCTGCCCGCCGCGGCCGGCAACACCTCGATCCTGTTCCCGGGGTTCAAGGTGACGGCCACCGGCGGCTCGGCGGGACTGTTGACCCAGGAAGCCACTCATGCCGTCACGGTGACCTACACCTTCACCGCCGACACCGAGGGTACACATTCGTATTACAGCGGTACGCAGGGCGACCTGCAGGTCGAGATGGGCATGTTCGGCGCGCTGATCGTGCTGCCGAGCACGTCGGCCAACACGGCCATTTGCGCGAACGGGCAGGTAACGGCAGCGCAACAAGTCGACCGCGGTTCCGGCACGCCGGCCGACTTCCGCCTCGCGACCGCCGCCTTTGACCAGGCCTCGGCCTGCTACGACCGCGAATACCTGGTCCAGACCTCCGAGATCGACCCGCGCATCCACGAGCAGGCCAAGGCGCAGGCGGGCAACGCATGCACCAGTGCCACGGGCTGCATGACCGTCGAGACCGAGCCCTACCACCCGGCCTATTTTCTGATCAACGGCCGCTCGTTCCCGGACGATCTGGATCCGAACTATGCATCGCAGTACCCGAACCAGCCGTACAACATGAATCCGCACATGCATCCGGGCGAGGTCACCCTCGTCCGCATCATCGGTCAGGGCCGCCTGCAGCATCCGTTCCACGAACACGCCAACCATCTGCGCATCCTGGCCCGCGATGGCCAGATGCTGCTCAATTCAGCCAGCCATCTGTCCGGCCCGCTGCTGTTCACGACCACGACCAGTCCCGGCCAGACCCTGGATGGTCTGTTCGAATACACAGGCAAGAACCTGAACTGGGACATCTACGGTCATGGCGACGGCATCGCGATGTCGGGCGGCGACGTGGACATCACCGATCTCGGTACACCCGGGACACAGTGCGATGCCAATGGCTACTTCACGGTGGGTAACGCATATCAGGCGAACAACTTCTTCGAGTGGTGCGGCGACCACAAGAAGGCCCTCGAATCCAAGCCCTTCGGCAATGTCGGCAGCGGTGGTCCGGTGACCCTGCCGGATCCGAACATCCTGGTGAACGGCGCCTTTTATGGCGGTAGTCCCTATTTTGGACCGGATGCGACGGGCCGCGCCGTCGGACCGACGCCGATCCCGCCCTTCGGCACGATCGGCAACGATCCCGGCAGCGAGGCCGGCTACGCATTCATGTGGCACTCGCACAACGAACGCGAGATCACCACCAACAACATCTTCCCGGGAGGGTTGATGACGATGATGCTGGTGGACCCGTGGGTCTTCCTGATCGACGAATCGAAATAAGGCAAGGAGTACACAAATGGCTACCAAGAAAACCGTATTTGGCCTCATCCGCACCGGCCTGGCCGCGTGTGGTCTACTCCTCGCCTCCGGCGCAGCGCTGGCAGTTAGCGCGGTCACACTGACCGCCGCGCCGACGAGCGCCAACCTGCCCGACGGTCAGAGCGTCCCGATGTGGGGCTACGCCTGCGGCGCGGCCCTGGACGGAGGAGCGGTCACCGCCCGTGTCTCCTGCACGGCGATGAATGCGCTTCCCCAGAGCGGCACCGTCTGGCAGCCGCCACTGATCCGCGTTCCCGCCGGGACACCACTCACGATCACGCTGACCAACAACTTGCCGGTGCCGACATCGATCGTCATCGACGGTCAGGTGGGCGGCGGGCTCGGCAACACGCCGTCGCATATGCAGAGCCCGGCCCACCCCGTACAGGGGACGACCTGGCCGGGTACGCTCGGAACCACCAATCCAGGTGACCCGGTATTCACCCCGCCAGTGCAAGGGGCCCGCGTCCGCTCGTTCGCGACCGAGGTCGCGGCCGGCACGACAAACACTGCCCTGACCTGGAGCAACCTGCGTCCCGGCACCTACCTCATCCACACAGGTACCGAGCCGTCGATCCAGCACGGCATGGGTCTGTATGGCGTGCTGGTCGTCACCGAAGCGACCGCGAACAGCGCCTATGGCACGGCTTACGACACGGACGTGCCGCTGCTGTTCAGCGAGATCGATCCGGTCCAGAACAATGCGGTCGCCACGGCAGTGGCCGCGACCGGTTTTGACGAGCGGTCAACCTGGGCGGGACCCGGGATGTGCAAGGACCCCGCCACGGGGACGCCGAGCATCACGATCGCCTGCTACCCGCCGGCGGTCAACTATTCGCCGCGCTACTACCTGATCAACGGCACCTCGTTCGACCGCAGCAATCTGACTGCATCGACCCTGGCCGTTCCGGCCTCCGGCGCCAGCGGCAACGTTCTGCTGCGCATCGTCAATGCCGGCCAGCGCATGCATGCCCCGGCGGTGGTCGGCGCCAACATGATGCTGCTCGCCGAAGACAGCAATCCGGTCCCGGGCGGCACCCGTGTGCAGTCGTCGATCCCCATGCCTCCCGGCAAGACCTTCGACGCGGTGATCAAGCCCACCCAATCCACCTCCGGAACCTATGACGCCGCGACCCTCCCGGTCTTCGATCGCCAGTTGAGCCTGTCGACCAACAACCAGCGCGATGGCGGCATGCAGGCCTACATCGCCTTGGCGGGCGGCGCTGCCGCCGGAACCACCGGATCGGCGGCTTCCGCCGTCACGCTCAGTGCACTCGACCCGACCTTCTACTGCGTCGCCGGCACGACCCTGTCGGTCACCGAGGCGTCCAGGGGCGTCCTCGCCGGTTCGGTCGGCGCCAGTGGCGTCAGTGCGCCGACTGGATACACCGGCAGTCTCCTGGCCACCAATCTGATCCTCAATTCAGACGGAACCTTCAGCTACACCCAGACCGCCGGCGCGCCCAGTTGCGGCGGCGCATTCAGCTACATGGTCAACGGCACGCAAGCACACACCGCGACCATCTCGGAATGCGATGCGGCGTCCGCGACTGCGACCGGTTGCAATCTGGCGGCCGCACCCGTCGCCAACGCAGCTTCCTACACCAGCAAGGTCGCGAGTCGCTTCACCTCGCCGCCGCCCGGACTGATCGCCAGTGTGACGAACACCGCCGGTCTGACGCTGAAGGTGAATGCGCCCTCGATCCAGGGCAGCAACAATCAGCCGGTGGCGGCGACGCTCAATCCGGATGGGTCGTACACCGTCAATGGCGGCACCGTGATGATCAACGCCGACGGATCGTTCGTCGCGACACCGGTTAGCGGGAGTACTACCGTCAGCTTCGGCTACAGCGTCACCAACGCGCAGAACAGGAAGTCGAACACGGCGCTAGCGACGGTCACCTTCCTGACCGGCTCAGGCCTGCAGATCGCCGTCAAGGACGCCCCGACCGGCAAGGCAGTTACCGACTACCGCTGGATCATCGAGGAAGACAAGACTTTCTGGATCGACCCCAAGTGCCAGGTGAACTCGACCGATCCGGCGATTCGTCCGTCGACCTGCCCGCCGCTGCCGGTTGAAAGCCTGGGCTACAACTTCCACAGCGCCAACATGCCGGTCGTCGCCACGGGCTGCGTTGGCACCGTTTCCTGCGAGGCCGGCCAGATGGTTCAGGGCACGGCCGCGGTCTGCGACGTCGGTAACGGCGCCTGCCGTCCCGGGACGCAGAAGACCCCGGTCAGCCCCGCCGACGTTCACCTCGATCCGAACAAGCGCTACTTCGTCTCCATCCTGCCCGGCGACGCCATCAATCCGACCATCTCCGGCTTCGGCGGCACGGTCAAGGATTGCGGCGCCTACGATCCGACCAATTCGAACTGGGTCCTCTACGACCCGGGCACCGGCAGCGCCGGCAACTGCGGCCACGAAATGGGCGGCGTCCAACTGCCGCCGGGTGCCACCGCGGCCAGCGTGAACCTGCAGCCGATTCCGTTGCCGACGGCCAAGATCTCCGTCTTCGTCTTCCAGGACGACAATCCGCTCAACGGCGAGAACGATGCCGGCGGCGGCGTCGATGTGCTTGCCCCGAACGAGGCGGGTCTAAGCGGATTCGAGATCAAGCTGTTCGACCAGGCCGGCCAGTTGGGCGACAACACCGGCCAGATCACCTACGACGAATTCAACCAGCCGGTGAGCAACTCGCTGGCCGGCTACATCGATCCGGTCAGTGGCCTCGACGCCTGCCCCATCACCAAGCGTTCCGACGCCCTGGTCGGGATGATCCCCACCTGTCCGAAATACGAGTCCGACGGCAAGACGCCGTCCCCGCTGGCCGGTCAGGTCGTGGTTGCCAACCTCTATCCGGGCCTGTACGAAATCCAGGCCTACCCGGACGCGAACCGCATTGCCCGCGGCGAGCAATGGCTGCAGACCAACACCCTGGACGGCGGCAAGCCGCACGAGGCCTTCATCAAGCCCAACGAGCCCGGCTACTTCCAGGAGTTCGGCCCCGGCGGCTACCACGTCGCGATCGGCTTCGCCAATCCCAAGATCATCAATGCCCGCAAGGCCGGCTACTGCGCATCGACCCTGAACACCGGTCCCTGCACGAACACGCTGTCCGTGGAAGTCACGAACAACCACATGAGCCGCACGCCGGACCAGAGGACCTATGACAGCGAGAGCTACGACAACTACAGCTTTACGCAGTGCTGGGTGTCCGTCGGCCCGGCCGACTCGGAGGACTTCGCGATCCAGCCCTGCGTGATGACCACCGACTCGAACGGCAAGACGCACGCCGTGGCGACCTTCACGGGGATGCCGTCCGGCACGTTCAAGATGAGCGTCTTCGACCAGTGGAACGACATCATGCTCGACGGCCTGGTCGGCACGGTCGAGGTGGGCACCGGAACCACCAACAAGGTCTTCCCGGTCACCCAGTGGCGCACCAACCTGTACACCCGAACCTTCATCGATACCGACGGCAGTGGCGTGTCCAGCGACACCAAGCCCGGCCTCGCGCTGGTCAACACCAACATCCGCTACCGCGACGGTTCGATCGCTTTCTTCAACAACACCGACCTGAACGGCTTCGCCGGATGGAACGAGGTCTTCCCGTTCATGAACTGGCTGGTGGTCGAGACCTCTCAGACCCGCTTCAAGCCGACCTGGAGCCACGTCGTCTACGATGCCGGCGGGCCGGTCGATGGTTCGGCTCAATTGACTAGCGCGAGCCACACACCCGGATGGTCTGTTTCCTCCATTGCCGCCAACCTGGCCAATACCGATGTTCGCGTCAAGTTACCAACTGACCTTCGTGTTCCGGGCGCCAAGTATTGCGACAACGCCGACTGCCCGACAACTGACGGCTTTGGTGGCGCCTCCACCGGCATGCTGTTCCCCGGCCAGGGACTGTTCAGCAATACCATCGGCTGGCAGGGTCTGCTCGGCCAGAACACCTTCATGGAATTCGGCGTGAAGCCCTTCAAGAAGGCCGACGCGACCGCAGGCACGCCGGCCGAGAACGGCGGCATCAACGGCATGGTGGTCTACGCCTCCACCCGTCCGTTCGACGACCCCTCTCTGCTGTTGCAATTGAGCTGGGAACCGGGCATTCCGCACGCCACGATCAACCTCTACAGCAAGAGCGTCGACGCCCAGGGCAACGAGGTCCTGAAGCTGGTCGACACCACCCAGAGCGCGAGCTGGGACGACTGGTCGCAGGGCTTCCGCAAGGCGGCCGACGGGACCACGCTCATGACCGCGGGCACCGGTGCCAATGCCGGTTACTTGCCGAACATGAACTGCCCGGGCCAGGACGCCACCAGCCCGTTCTTCGCCACCCTGAAGAACAGCAAACAGTATCTCGATCCCGATCGCAAGGCGCTGGCCTACCAGTCGCAGTTCAAGTGCTACGACGGCTGGTCGCAGCTCAACCAGGCCCAGCCGGCGCCGTATGACGGCTACTACAAGTTCCCGAGCGTCACCGCGATCGATCCGGCGACCGGCAAGCCGGCCAGGACCAACTGCATCGGCTGCACCACCAACCCCGACGATGGCACACCGATGCTGCCGTCCGGCAAGTACGTGGTCGAAGTCATCCCTCCGGCCGGCTACGAGATGGTCAAGGAGGAGGACAAGAACATCCTGATGGGCGACGTCTACGTCGCGCCGGTCAGCCAGCAGTTCGCCGGCTTCGGCAACGTCTTCATCCTGCCCGACCAGGCCTCGGTTAACGCCTACAACAGCGCCAGCCCGGGCAACCTGAACAATACCAACGATCTCGGCTCGAAGCTCCTCCCGCGCCACGAGGGCGACACCGGCAGCATTGAGTCCTTCTGGCCCTGCGTCGGTGCGTTGCGCCAGGTGCCGGACTTCAACAGCGAGTTCCCCGGCTCCCAGCAGGCCGCCCCGTTCGCCGGCGCCCTGCGCCACCTGTGCGACCGCAAGGAGGTCACGCTGGATGACGAAGGCTCGGCGCTGGCCAAGTTCTTCCTGTTCAGTTCGACCCATATCGCCGGCCACTTCACCGGCACCATCACCAACGACTTCGCCTCGGAGTTCGACCCGTTCTCGCCGCAGTTCGGCGAGAAGTTCGGCCCGCCCAACCTGCCGGTCGGCCTGCGCGACTTCAACGGCAACGAGGTGGCCCGCGTCTATTCCGATCAGTGGGGCATCTACAACGGCCTGTATTTCTCGACCTGGTCGCCGAACCCGCCCAACCCGACGGGTTACGCCCCGCAGATGTCCATCGCCTGCATGAACGACCCGGGTCCCATCATGGTCAACGGCGTATCGATGACCGACCCGTCCTACAACCCGGCCTACAGCAACTTCTGCTATGAGCAGCCGTTCATGCCCGGCACCACCACCTACATGGATACGCCGGTCATCCCGACCCAGGCCTTCGCCGACGGCTACAACCTGCCGGATACGGAATATCCGGACGGCACCCCGGCGATCAAGACCGTGGTCAGCAGCGCGGCGGCCGGACCCTGGGTCCACAACGCGACGACTGCGGCCAGGGCGAACGTGACCTTCACGGTTTCGCATGTGTGGCGTTGCTCGAACGCCACCTGCACCGGGCCTGGAAACGCCCTGTCCTCGATCACGTTCCCGAACGGCGTCGTGACCTGCAAGAACACCACCGGCAGCGCCGGTCCGAATTGCAGCAGCGCTTCGCCAGCGACCCGTAACAACAACGTGGCTGCGTTCATCCGCGGCAACATCGTTGCATTGATGGGCGCCGGCTACACGGCGACCGGTTCGAACGCCGTTGTCACTGTCAACGCGCCGGCCCTTGGTGCGTCCTACAACGGCACCGTCGTGATCTCGGCCACCACCAACCAGACCGAGCCAATTGCGCCGGTGACGCTCGCGGGTGGCGCCGATACGGCGAGCGCTTCGTTGGGACTCACCATCACCGCCCTCGGCGACAAGGTCGTGCAGAACCCGAACTTCTCGGGCCCGAACGCGACCACGGCGCCGTTCAACCAGAAGACCATCACCCGCCACTATGGCTTCGGCGGAACCGTCGGCACGGCCGTCCTGGTTGCGCCGAACGGCACCACCACAGCCGCGCTGGCGAACGTCACCTGGAGCGATACCACGATCACGGCGACCGTGCCGTCTCTGCCGATCGCCTTCAACTGCGCCATCCAGCAGCGTGGTGCGGCGACGACCCAGTGCGGCCAGCTGGTGATCACGGCGGCCAATGGCAAGCGCTCGATCGACGCGGTCACCGTCACCGTCGACGGCACCGCGCCCTGGATCGTCAGCGAGACCGACGTCACGCCGCCCTCCGGCAAATCGGTCCACGACTACCACGACAACTTCGGTCGCCTCGACCTGGTCCTGAACGCGACCCACCAGAGCCCGATCCAGGTGGCGCTGGACAGCGCCGACCCGGGCGACCTGATCCTGGTCCAGCCGGGTACCTATCACGAGAACCTGATCATGTGGAAGCCGGTCCGCCTGCAGGGCGTCGGCGCCGCCGCGGTGACGGTCAATGCAGACGCGCACCCGGCCGGCCATATGGACCAGTGGCGTCGCCAGATGGTCTGCGTCTTCGGCCTGACGATGGATGGCGTTCCCAACCTCAGCAACAGCCAGGGCAAATTCGACCCGACCGGTCAATACACCTGTCCGAATGCCATGTTCCTGAAGAGCGACCGCATCCCGTTCGAAGCCATCACCGGCTGGCAGGCGTCCGGCAACGGCAACCTCGCGCAAGTGCTGCAGGAACCCACGCTGCTGGGCGCCTACGAAGGCGCGGGCCTCACCGCGGTCGGCCGCGGTGTTCGCATCCCGGCAGGCAGCTCGGACTTCTGGGGCAACGATCCGACGGCGGCCGGCGCATTCCCGGTCGGCGCGGTTTATCTCGGAACCAGCGGCGACGACTGTGTAGTGCATGCCAACAACTTGCTGGGTGGCGACTACGGCACCAGCAACTATCGTTGCAACCCGTCGCGCATCGACGGCCTGTCGATCCTCAACAGCTCGCAGGGTGGCGGTGGCCTGTTCGTCCATGGCTGGAACCACAACCTGGAGATTGCCAACAACCGCATATCCGCCAACCACGGTACGCTGGCCGGCGCCATCAACCTGGGCAACGGCGAGACGCCGCCCGTGTTCGTGAACGACGGCACGACCTGCGGCAATGGCGTCGCGGCACCGGCAGCGCTGTGCCCGCCGATTCCGACTGGCACGCCGACCGGTGGCACGATCCCCTTCGGCTTCACCACCCATGTCCGCATCCACCACAACATGCTGTGGAACAACGCCTCCATCGGTGACGCCCTGTTCACGGGCACGCCGGCGGGCGCGGGCGGTGTGACTGTCAGCGCAGGTGGCGACAACTATCTGATCGACCACAACTGGATCGCGGGCAACCTGACCACCGGCGACGGCGGCGGCATCCAGTCCCTGGGTGTGACCTTCAACGGCCGTATTGCCAACAACGTGGTCCTGTTCAACCAGAGCACCAACCCGACCCTGCCCACCAACGGCGGCGGCATCGTCGTCCAGGGCGCCAACGAACCCCGGACCCTGAACGGCACCGAGTGCGGTGGCGCCACCGACACCGACTGCCCGCCCGGACTGGGCGATGGCACCGGTGCGGGTCTGGTGATCGACGGCAACCTGATCATGGGCAACAGCGCCGAGAGCGGTACCGGCGGCGGCATCGCCCTGGAGCAGATCAACGGCAGCGAGCTGATCGCCTTCCCGACGACGCCGAACAATTGGTACGGCGTCACGTTGAGCAACAACATCGTTGCCAACAACGTGGCCGGCTACGACGGCGGCGGTGTGTCGATGCGGGATGCGTTGAAGGTCGCCATGATCAACAACACCATCGTCTCGAACGACACGACGGCCTCGGCCGGGGTGCTGTTCAAGACCCTCGGCGCCATCAACGCCAGCAACCCGCCCCCGGGCTGCAACGCGCAGACCGACCCGACGCTGCCGCAGGACCCGAGTTGCCTGGGTCGCGATGCACCGCATGGTCCCCAGCCTTCCGGCCTGGTGACGATGGCGCATACGCAGAACCTGAACGATTCGATCGCCGGGATCGTCGTGACCGGCAACAGCCCGAGGCTGGCCTGCCCGAGCGGTTATGGCTATGCGAACGGCAATGGCACCTCCCTGAACAACGCCGACTGCATGAAGTTCTCGCGGCCGGCGCTGGTGAACGACCTGTTCTGGCAGAACCGGACCTTCCACGTCAATCTGGATACCGTCACGACCAATACCGGCCTGACCTCGCAGCAGAACCTGGTCGTGATTGCCCCGGGGCTTGCCGGCAACAGCACGCCGCTCGCTTCGCAGACCTATTCCGGCGAATGCCCGGCAGGTGCGTCCTATTGGGATATCGGCCTGCGTACCGACGACGTCCAGTCCGGTCTGCTGACGGCTGCCGCCAACAAGCTGGCGATCACCCACTCGATCCTGACCGGCACCGGCGACATCTCGAACCTGAACGAGGTCGTCGCGAGCGGCACCAACAAGGTCGGCGTCGCCAACCCGGTCGTCGCCCAGGTCTGCAACGGCGCCCGCGTGCCGCCCGAGTTGTGCGCGGCGGGTGGCAACACCAGCCTGAGCGGCTCCGCGTCCTGCCATGGCTACAATGCGCCCCCGGGAGCATCGGAGAGCACCAGCACATCCCAACTGTTCGTGTTCAACGGCATCCAGCCGACCGCGACAGTCGATGAAGGCCACAACTGGCTGAACCTGGTCTATGGCCCGCTGACCCTGAACCGTTTGTCGGGCAACCCGACCGGCAATGCAGCCGAACTGATGGTCGCCAGCGCCAGCGTCGGTGTCCCAGGCGGCGCCTACTCGATCCCGGCCACCTCGCCGGCAGCGGGTGCGGGCATTGTCAACGGGTCCACTCCGGCGACCGACTTCTTCGGCCAAACGCGATTCACCGCTGCGACGTCCATCGGTGCGGTGGAAGTGAAGGCGGCGGCGGGCGTGCCGACGCTGACTTCGATCACGCCGGCCAGCGGCACCCAGGGCGCGACGGTGGCGGTGACCCTGGCGGGCACCAACCTCACCGGCGCCTCGGCGGTAACCGTGTCCGGTACGGGCGTCGCCTGCGGCATCACCGGGACGCCGACGGCGACTGCGGTGGCGGCGAATTGCACCATCACCGCAGCGGCTGCGACCGGCGCGAGAACCGTCACGGTTACCACGCCGGGCGGAACCAGCGGCACCGTGTCGTTCACGGTGAATGCGGCTGTGGTGAGTGCAAGCCTGACTCCGGCGACGTGGGCTGTCTCTCAAACCCGCAATTGCCCGGGGACGGGTCTTGGTGTGATCGCCTGCGGACTTGACCCCAGCCAGGCGTTCACGCTGACCAATACCGGCAACGTGACCCTGACCGGGATCACCCAGGGCGTGCTCGGAGGAACTGCGGCGAACCAGGCCGACTACACGATCCTCAGGGCGTTTTCGACTTGCGGTCCCACTGGCAACGGGCAACTTGTAGCCAACACAACCCTTGCTCCGGGTGCGAGCTGCATCGTCAGGGTGCAGTTCAAGCCGTTGACTGCACAAGCCACCGGCCTCAAGCCCGCCACCGTGTCTGTAACCGATGCGGCCGGGACCCAGACGTCTGCGCTCAACGGCACGGCAAACTGATGCCGGACGGGATGAAGGCAGTCTGACCCTGGTGCGGCTCGCGGGAATGTCCGCGAGCCGTAGCGGTTCCAGGGGTTCCAGTAATGAGTCGCATCGTGAACTGGTGCACAGGACACGAAAGATCGGAAAGGATGCAAGGCAAATGCGGATTGGCAGGACAGGCATCGACGAAGCGGTTTTGTGCGGAGCCCTTGCGCTCTGCCTTACCTCTGCGTCGGCCATGGGCGAAGACGGGGGTTCCATCTCCGCCCAGGCAGCACAACCGGCGCGGGCACATCGCAATGGGTCCCCTCTGGAGGGGCGCATCA
>Ga0302322_100004882_pt1 | contig 11712 bp, 10 predicted proteins | sample Fen_T0_2_FD_203757 | JGI IMG/M metagenome (GOLD analysis project Ga0302322, IMG submission 203757) | Peat permafrost microbial communities from Stordalen Mire near Abisko, Sweden - Fen_T0_2 | ecosystem: Environmental > Terrestrial > Soil > Wetlands > Permafrost | place: Sweden: Abisko... | reverse complement strand
CAACCGGTTGTGGATTTTAATCGCCTTCAAATTGTATTGGTGATCATTAATTTTAAACCTGTGGATATTTCTCCGCTTGTTCCAGCCCCATAAAATCGAATGCGCAATTTAATCGCTGTTCCGGTAATTCTATTCGCTGTTGTCTTACAATCAGCAATTGTTAGTCGAATTACTTTGCTTTCAGGCATAGCTGACCTGCCCTTGGTGATGCTGGCGGCATGGGCAATGCAAGATGAAGTAGATACTGCCTGGCAATGGGCAATCGCGACAGGTATTTTGGTCGGTTTTGTTTCTGGTCTTTCATGGATTGTTCCAGTGCTAAGTTATCTTGTAGTGGTGACGCTGGCTCAAGTCTTACAGCGGCGTGTTTGGCAAGCTCCATTGCTTGCCATGTTTAGTGTTACATTTCTTGGTACGATCGGCTTAAGTGTTTTCTCTTTAGTGGTCTTACGCTTTTCAGGCGTATCCTTGTCGGTTGCTGATGTGTTTGGTCTGTTGACCTTACCCAGCATCCTGCTGAATATGTTGCTTGCTATCCCTGTTTATGCAGTGATGCGTGATTTGGCGCGTTGGGTATACCCGGCTCCGGAGGTTGAATGAGTTCGCAATCTGTTGGTAAATACGAAGTTCCGTTATGGCGTTCCTTGTTTATTTACTTTCTAAGCGTAGTAGTATTGGGCGGGTTGATCTACAGACTGTTTTCTCTGCAAGTACTTCAGGCGCCAACATGGGTAGCGCAGGCGATTGATAATTACACCACCGAGATCAGTGACCCAGCTTCGCGTGGCATTATCTATGATCGTAATGGATACATCCTTGCGCGCAATGTGGCTTCTTATAATGTTGTGATTACCCCAGCCTATTTGCCAGATGATGATGCCGATATTCAAAATATTTATCGTGAGTTATCTGCGTTGATTGATGTCCCTGTAAATCAGGGCGACATTGAATACGCAAAATTATTTAGTGCTTGCGTGGCGGGTCCTGGCATTGCGCAGATCGTTGCGTTAGGCGATTCGATCGCGCCTTATACTCCTGTTCGTATCAAATGTAATATCAGCGAAGAACTCGCACGCGTCATTCGTGAAAAATCAGTGGATTGGCCCGGGGTTACCCTTGAGATCGAGCCGATTCGGGATTACCCCACCGGATCTTTGACTGCGAACCTCATCGGCTTTTTGGGACCGATTCCTGCTTCTCGTGAAGCTGATTTCAAAGACCGAGGCTTTGTCACCAACCGTGACAAGATCGGATATTCCGGCATTGAACTTTCCATAGATGATGTTTTACTTGGGAGCAATGGTAAACGCGTAGTGCAAGTGGATGTGGCTGGACAGGTACTTCGCAACCTTGAGCCGCCCATTGCACCAGTGGCTGGGAATAATGTTATTCTAACCATAGACACTCGTTTGCAAAAAGCTGCTGAAACCGCTTTGACCGATGAAATTAATTACTGGAATAACACGTTCTTTCACCAGGATAGAATTTCCAGTGGTGTTGTGATTGCCATGAATCCCAAGACTGGTGAAATTCTCGCAATGGTTTCATATCCGACTTTTGAGAATAACCGTATGGCGCGTTTTATCCCGGGTTATTATTACGATCAATTGAATCAAGACCCGCGCGCCCCTTTAGTGAATAATGCCATTTCGGCTGAGTTTCCTCCCGGTTCTACGTTTAAGTTATCCACTGCAACTGGAGCATTTAATGAAGGTGTTGTCAAAGCTGGCGATATTATTCAAACGCCGGGAAAATTAGTGTTATGTGAAAAATTTACAGCGAACGATCAATGCACTGATAGAAATTCCCGCCCCTTTGTAGATTGGATCTATGATCGTAATGGTGTGATCAACGAAGCCGGCTTTGGTTCCCTCGACTTTTTCCATTGCATTGCCTATTCCAGTAACGTCTGCTTTTATAAATTAGGTGGCGGATATAAGGATGAGATTCCAGAAGGACTAGGTATCTACCGTCTCGGCGAATATGCCCGGGCATTAGGATACGGTGCGCTTTCAGGAATTGAATTACCCGGTGAAGCGACTGGATTGATTCCATCTCCGCAATGGAAGCGTATCAACACCGGTCAGAACTGGTCTACGGGCGATACGTATATTGCCAGTGTAGGTCAGGGATACGTGTTGGCGACCCCGCTTCAAGTTCTGATGTCTGGAATGACAGTTGCAAATCGCGGCAAGCTCATGCAACCGACCATTGTCCGCGAGGTTCACGATAGCGAAGGCCGGGTGATTCCTGCCTGGTTTGACCCTAAAGATTTTTCTGTATATGAACTCAGTCAAGTTACAGATAAGGATGGACACACAAGCTCGATGTGGGTTAACCCATCAAAGCCATCTATTGCTTTGGCTAAACCTCCCGAAGGCAGTTATCAAATCTCACCGTTCAAGCCCAATATGAAATGGGATATTACAGTGGATCCCAAAATTCAAATTTATAACTGTGATGTTGGGTATTGCGATCCGACGGATCAATATAAAATAGTTCAACCAGCCACTATGGAGGCAGTCCGTACTGGCACGCGTTTGGCAGTGCTCGAAGATCCTTTAGGTACATTGCATAAAGTGTTTACCAAAGATTATCCTCTCCCAGTGGCTGTGGCTGGAAAAACCGGAACGGCTGAATATTGTGATAACGTGGCGCAAAAAGCCAATCGTTGTAATTTTGGTTTATGGCCCACACATGCATGGACGTTGGCATACGCGCCCTTTGATGATCCCGAAATCGTTATTCTCGCATTTGCTTACAACGGTGGCGAAGGCGGAACGGTAGCCGCGCCCATTGTTGCCCGCGTGATGAATGCGTATTTTGCGCTCAAATCCGTTGACCTCGCCAAAAACGGCGGCGGATAAATTCCACTCGGCTCCCATGCTATAATTTGCCAACGCTTTATGAATGAGACAAATTCCTCGATTCAAATCAAAGGTTTGCGTGACGGCTTGCTGGTATCTTTGGATGATGCGCCCTGGGAAGAACAGCGCACGATCTTCCTTACGCAAGTAGATGCTCAACCCGCGTTCTTTAAGGGTGCGCGTCTTGCTTTAGATGTGGCGAGTCAAGTTCTACACGTCAATGACCTTGTGGATTTGCGCGATCAACTTTCAGAACGCGGTATTTTCCTTTGGGCGCTTATTAGCGAATCGCCAACTACTGAAAAGACGGCGCAATTGCTTGGGCTGGCAACCAGAATTTCAAAGCCACGCCCCGAAGAAGCGCGTCAGACCTCCATGGTGGGGCAGGGTGAAGATGCGGCACTATTTCTCGATAAGACCCTGCGTTCCGGCACGCGCATAGAATTTGCTGGTAACGTAGTTGTGCTGGGCGATGTCAACCCAGGTGCTGAGATCGTGGCAGAAGGCAACGTTATTATTTGGGGACGTTTGCGTGGCATGGTGCATGCCGGTGCAAAAGGCAATCAAGATGCAGTGATTTGCGCCTTGGATCTCTCGCCCACCCAATTGCGTATCGCAGAAGAAGTTTCAGCAATATTGAAGCCGCATGAGCATTCTCGACCTGAGATTGCGCGCATCAACCAAAATGGAAAGTTACAAGCCGAGTTCTGGTCGCCCGGTTAATCTACTTACAGGATAAACACATGCCCGCACAAGTGATCACTATTACCTCAGGAAAAGGCGGAGTGGGTAAAACCACTGCTACTGCGAACCTGGCTGTTGCACTTGCAACCGAAGGTTCGAAGGTTGTTTGTATTGACGGCGACATTGGTTTGCGCAATCTGGATGTGATCCTCGGTTTGGAAAACCGCATCGTTTACGATATTGTGGATGTGATCGAAGGCCGTTGCCGTCTGAAGCAAGCCATGATCCATGATAAAAAATTGACGAATTTATATCTCATCCCTGCGGCGCAGACACGCGATAAGAACGCGGTCTCTCCAAGTGACATGAATCGTTTAGTTAAAGACCTGCGTGCTGATTATGATTTCGTGTTGATTGATTCGCCTGCTGGTATTGAGCGTGGATTTAGAAATGCCATCGCCGCCGCCGACCGCGTTTTAGTCGTGACCAACCCCGAGGTCAGCGCGGTGCGAGATGCCGATCGCGTCATTGGCATTCTCGAAGCAGAAGATAAAGGTCCTGGCGCGTTGATTATCAATCGTTTGAATCCTATTCTTGTTAAAAAGAATGATATGTTATCCGCTGAAGATGTGCTTGACTTGCTGGCGATCGAATTGATCGGCATCGTGCCGGAAGATGAAAATGTTATCATCGGTTCAAACCGGGGTGCGCCAGTAGCTTCTGATCCCAAAAGTAAAGCGGGTCAAGCTTTTCGCAATATTGCCAAACGCCTAAAGGGTGAGACTGTGCCGTTCCTTGATCTGGAAAGTTCAGATAGTTTGTGGGAACGAATTCAACGCCTGGCGGGGAGGAAGTGATATGAGCTTCTTTGACCGATTTCTTGGAAAAACAAAAAGTGCGGATAACGCCAAAGAGCGTTTGCAACTTGTCCTAATTCATGACCGCACGGATCTGACTCCAGCCGAGCTGGATTCGCTTCGAGATGATCTGATCGCTACGATCAGCCGCCACGTTTCCATTGATGAGCAAGCTGTACAGATTGACGTTGAGCACGACGGACGTTCGCAACGCCTTGTCGCTGATATTCCGCTCAAAGCCGCGCGTCGCCGCACTCGGAAGATAAAATAAATATTTGATTTCGTAGAGGTGGTTTTTCCGCCCTGCGCTTAATCGTCAATAAGTAATTCAATCATGTTACGTAATATCTCATGGCGTTATTTTGATTTTTTGTTATTAGGCGCGGTCGTGGTGGCAACTGCCTTTGGCACCACGATGATCCGTTCTGCAGTTGCGGGGAATGAGCAATTATTACCGCTTATCAATCGTCAAATTTATTTCGCCTTGCTGGGTATTGTTCTAATTTTCGTTGTGGGCGCGATTGATTATCGCTACTGGATTTCGTTATATCGTCCCATTTTTGTTGTGATCAGCATTATGCTAATCGCTTTGTATTTAAGCGCGCAAGCAGTCTTTGGTGCGGCGCGTTGGTTTCAAGTAGGCGTGTTGTTTCTCCAACCGACAGAGTTTGCAAAGATCGCTGCGATCATCTTGTTGGCGCGTTATTTTGATAGTACCCAAAATCGTCCGCGTGATTTTCGCTGGTTGGTTGTTGCTTTTATTTGGACAATGGGCGTAGGGATCTGGATCTTGCTCCAGCCTAATTTAAGTAATGTGGTTGTACTGATGGTTATTCTTGGTGCCATGCTTTGGTTCAACGGCATTCAGGTTCAACACTTGCTTATTATTGGTGGAGTTATTGCCATGGTCTTGGCAACTATATTTGGCTTAACTTTTCTGGGTGTCCGCCTACCGTTTTTGCAGAAATACCAACAAGACCGGATTCGAAATTTTATTCAGCCCGATCAACAAGTAACTTTTGGTGAAACCTATAACGTGGATCAGGCAAAGATCGCTATTGGTTCAGGCGGACTCTTTGGCAAGGGCTATGGTCACGGCACGCAAACGCAATTACGGTTCCTTAAAGTACGGCACACCGATTTTATCTTCTCGGCAGTTTCAGAAGAATTTGGTTTTGTTGGCTCGTCCCTTGTAATTGCCACTATTATTTTTATTGTTTGGCGTTGTTTACGTGCCGCACAAAAAGCCCGCGACGTGGCTGGCATGTCCATTGCCTATGGGGTTGCGACGTTGATCTTCTTTCAAGGCATGGTCAACATTGGTGTGAATTTGAATATCGTGCCAGTATCAGGCTTGCCGTTGCCATTCGTCAGTTATGGTGGCAGTGGCCTTACTTCGCTGATGCTTGGCATTGGCTTGGTCGAAAGTGTCGCCATGCGGCACCGACAAATGGAATTCTAAATATCTAACGCGACACCCATGTCGCACAACAAAGGCTGGAGATTTTCTTTGACTATTAAACCCGCACGCACACGTATGGCACCCTCGCCAACCGGACGCTTCCATCTTGGAAGCGCGCGTACTGCTTTATTTGATTATCTGCTCGCTCGCAAAACTGGCGGACAATTTATTTTGCGCCTCGAGGATACGGATCAAAAACGTTTTGTGCCTGGCTCTGAAGATGAGATCATGCGTAGCCTTGATTGGCTTGGCATTACGCCTGATGAAAGTCCGCTTCATGGCGGCAAATTTGGTCCCTATCGTCAGACAGAGCGGCGTGAGATTTATCAGCACCATGCCAATGTGCTGGTGCAAAAGGGATTTGCTTATCCATGTTTTTGTTCGCCTGAGAGACTTGATCAATCCCGCAAAGAACAGGAAGCTCGTAAAGTTGATCGCGTGCAATATGATGGTTTGTGCCGCGTGCTTGACCCCGAGGATGCCGCGCGTCGTATTGCTGCTGGCGAAAAGTATGTTATTCGCTTCAAGATGTCGAAGGATGGCTCAACGACAGCGCACGATCATTTGCGCGGCGACATTGTTACGGAGAATAAATATCTCGATGACAATGTCATCATGAAGTCTGATGGCTTGCCCACATATCATCTCGCTGCTATGGTAGACGATCATGAAATGCAGATCACGCATGTTCTGCGTGGCTCTGAATGGCTCGGCACTTTTCCGTTGCATGTACAGATTGTCCGGGCGTTTGGTTGGGAAGAACCGACTTGGATTCATCTTTCTGTATTCCTTAAACCAAGCGGTAAAGGCAAGATGAGCAAGCGCGAATCAACGCAAGCGATCAAAGATGGCTATTCCATTTTTATCGATGATATGAAGGATTTGGGCTACACCCGCGAAGGCATTTTGAATTGGATCGTGTTGATGGGCTGGGGTGTGGCTGAAGACGATGTGATGACGCTCGATCAAATGGTTGAACGCTTCAGTATTGATTCGTTGACGCCTTCACCCGCCGCTATCAACTTCCAAAAGATGGACCATTTTAACGCGACACACATCCGCCTCATGACGACCGATGACCTGTCAGCCAGGATCAAGCCTTATTTTGTAGAAGCAGGCTTAACCGTAGGTGATGAAGCGTTGCTCAAGATCACACCACTTATTCGTGAACGCCTCGTCACATTAGATGATTGCCTCGCATTTGCAAGTTTCTTCTTCAAAGAAGGTGTGGAGCCAAATCCTGAAGAGCTGATTGCCAAGGGACTTGATGCGAAACAGTCCGCTGATATCGCAAGAAAGACCTACGAAATCCTTGCCGCGTTACCTGAACTTTCACATCAAACCGCCGAACCACCCATGCGTGCGTATGTCGAATCTTCGGGCTTGAATATCAATCAAGTCTTTGGGATTTTGCGCGTGGCTGTGACTGGACAAAAAGTTAGCCCACCGTTGTTTGAAAGTATGGAAATTATTGGCAAGGCAAAATGTTTGGCAAGAGTGCAGAATGCGATTGAGTTGTTGGAGAAGTTGTAATGAAAAAACATCCCGAAGTAAACCTTCGGGATGTTTTTTCATTTGAGCGAATTGTCAATTTTTATATTGGTCACATCGGCTTCAATGCCTGCAAAAGGAGGCAGGTTGTAGCCAATATAAAATGCTTTTGAACCGGGTGGGATGGATAGAGTTTCGTTTAACTTGATATTGTTGATGAAAATATTTGTGATGCTTCCGATCAATTCAAAACGGACTGTATACGTGCGCCCGTATTCATAATGTTGGCTTGGGAATTTTGCGCCGCTGTTCTCGCCTGCATCTGCCAGCACAAAATATACTAGCGGACTATTAGCGATCATTTCTTCCACTTGCAGTTTGAAGCGTGCTGTATTTTTAGTTGTCATGGGATCGTTGAAAGGTGTGATGGCAAAGTCAATGTAGGCAGGCTTTTCGGTATTGGCAATATACATGGAACTGACGTGGACTTTGAATTCAATAACTGCATCACTACTGATCGGCACATAGATGCCGGAAGCAACTGCAGTGTGTTTTTTCCTGTCCAAAATATGTAGAACGCCGGATCTATCTGAAAACATGCCGAGCGCGCCAGTTTCATAACAATCATCCGTTTTTTTGGTGATGCTGTTCAATGTGTCTTGATCTGTAGAATCAATTAGCCAGGTCCCAGCATAGATACAACCATCAGCAAGTGTCTTCACTACTGGAGCGGAGGTTGGTTGTGGCAGTGGTGTTTCGGTTACAGGAATAAGCGTGGGCGTTTCTGTAACTTGGATGGAGCAGTCAATTTTTCGTGCGACTGAGGATAAAAGAGTCAGCCCAACTCGGTAACTATAATTTGCAAATTTGGCTGCCCCGTTTTCCGTATAGTTAACTATGCCTTCGCTTCGGGTTTCGCGCCAGACTAATGTGTATTCCTGTTGTACGTGGTCTGGAATTGTAATTTGTACACTCTCTTGATATCCCGATCCGCTGGCTCTTACAACAGCAAAATGATCGGTGATCGCGCCTTGTAATTTTGCGCTGACAATATCACCGGGAATGGCAACACCTACATCGCCACCACCCGAGATGATCAGTTCTTTTTGGGTGGATTGACTGTTATTTTGGCTGAATTGAACCGTTACTGTTATGGGTCCGGCGGCGTCGCATTGATTGAACAATCTAGTTTGAGTAATTTGACCCGAGGTGGTATTGCTTTCAGTAATATTTATATTCTGTATGTTGGTTGCTGAAAAAGGTGTAGGGGTTGTAGAGTTACAAGCGGCAAGCCATATAATAGCCATGATAAACACAGCCATTAACCTGAGAGATTTTTCGGCGTTCATTTCAATCCTCCTGGTGATGATATGTATACTCTGACCGCTAAAGTAATAACTCCGATAAATGTTTGAGTGGTATTTTCTATTCTAGCATATTATGATTCGGCGCGATAATTAAGCGCAAATGCGGGGATATTGATCCCTGAGATCGAAATACTGATCTCGCGTGCTTTGATGCCTGCTTCGGGCGGAACCATTTGCATGGCTTCCAGTGTTACGAGGATATCGCCTGCTTCAGCAACGTCTTCGCCAAGTTTGCTGGCGCGGTTGACTGCATCACCGAAACAATCTTCACCGTTGATAACCAAAATGCGACCGTAATCAATACCGCAGGCGATCCGAATATCGAGATCATCTGTGGTGAGAATGTTTGCAGCATCAAAGGCATGTTGCATAGCAATCGCGGCATTGATCGCGTTCAATGGCGATGGAAAAAGCGCAAAACAGTTATCGGCATCATATTTGATCATATCGCCATCAAATGATTTAACGATCGGTTCCGTGGTCAACTGCATTCGGCGCACCATCGAGAGATAATGGACGATGCCATGCTTGCGCGTCAACATCGAGAAGCCAGACATGTCCAGCACGAAGACTGCATATTCTGCGCCGAAGTCTTGCCAAAGAGTCGTCTCGATTTTTTTGCGCTCATCCAACTCTTCAGATAGTGAGAACTTGAGCAGAAGGTCTTGAAATTTTTTTGCTGGTTTGGTTGCCATAAGCACCTCATTCCAAAAACGATATTGAACTATTCTCGATTATAGTCTAACGGTCTCGGAAACTTCTTTTCCGAGACCGTTTTGTAACTTGTTGCAAATTCTGGAGTCGATTAACTTCCTGGTTTATAAAACGGGAGCAAGCTCACTGACTCTAGAGTTTTAAATATCACCTGGCTCATCTGCCATTCTTACGATACGCGGGGTGAACTTGCCAAGCATCTCCACAAGATCGTTTTGTGCGGCGATAACTTTTTCGATTGGCTTGTATGCCTGTGGTGATTCGTCCATGCCGCCGCCGAGCAAGGTGACTCCGCGATCTTTCAGATAGTCGTCGTGGGATGATCTGCTGATGGAATTTAACGCCGCCGTCCGACTCATCAAGCGACCTGCGCCATGTGAAGCGGATTCAAGCGACGAAGAAACGCCCCTGCCTCTGACTACGTAGCCTGCATCGCCCATCGAGCCTGGGATCACGCCCAAGACTCCTGCACCCGCCGGTGTTGCGCCTTTGCGATGGACAATGACATTTCTGCCATCGGGTAATTTTTCGTTCCATGCAAAATTGTGATGATTCTCAACAACAGCAACTTCCTTGAGTCCAACTGCGGCGGCGACTCGTTGGTGAATGATGTAATGATTCGCTGAAGCGAATCTTCCAGCTAGTTCCATCGATAGCCAGTATTCCTGACCATCTTCTGAATCTAGCGAAAGCCACGCGAGATAGCGCACACTTTTATCGAGATCGGGATGTTTCTCCATCGCCAGTTTACTAAACCTGTCAGCAATCTTTGCGCCAACGCCTCGTGACCCGCTGTGTGAAAGCAGAGCCAAATATTCACCAGGTTGCAGACCAAACATTGATTCATGTAATGTGAACGAACCCCATTCAACGAAGTGATTGCCCGTACCGCTTGTGCCAAGTTGATTCATGGCGGTGTCTTTCAGGGTTTTCAATTGGCGCGTGGCATACCAGGCATCGTCATCGAGAACGGCGTGTTGCGCTTTCTTTGCACCAGTCCATTTTGAGCCCATGCCGAAAGCGGTTTCATTCCACAGGGCATCTTCAAATAATTTTTTCTTTTGTCCAAGTAAATACGGCGACACTTCATAAAGAGAGAGTCGCATTCGGCAGGCAATATCTACACCAACAGCGTAGGGGATAACAACGTTCTCAGTCGCAAGCACACCGCCAATAGGGAGTCCGTAGCCGACGTGAGCATCGGGCATCAATGCGCCTGTGACAGTTACAGGCAGGCGCATGGCATTGTCCATTTGCTTGATGGCTTCAGCATCGATGTTTTCCCGCCCCCAAATTGGGAAGGGGATGGGAGATTCCAGTAGTGTATCGTCCGATGGTTCGTTCTTTTGTGTGAGGCGGATGCACTCGCGTGCGAGACCTGCAAGCAAAGTATCGGCGAGGAAACTGCCCGGGTTTTGCCGAACAGCCTCCAGCTTTGCGAGAGCCGCGTCATGATCTAGCCCTTCATCGATCATTTTGTTACCGGCATCCTTGGCGAGTCCGATGACGCGTCCATCTTGCCAGTTGTTGAGTTTCAGGATTTTTCCTGTGATGATGTCCATGATATTTTCCTTGTTGTAGTTGGTTGCGCCGCGCCTTACATCGGGTAGTGATACCTGTTTGATTTAGTTCAGTGAGGCGCGGCGCACCTTCACGAACTTAATAGCACGTTTGTGTCTTTTGACGCTGTTGCATGGTTTGCTCCTTGAATAAAAAAAGACAGTCACCTTTTTCAAAGTGACTGTCTCATCCCGAACGAAAAAAGTTCCCACTCCGGTTATGTGGATCTGGTCAATTTGAAAACAAATAGCGCCATGGCGCGACGCTTCGCGCTGGCATATAGGGTGGAGTGAGTTATCTGTTTCATGGTTTGTATTATAGCAAAGATTTCACTGTTGAATAGTGCTAGGCTTTCTTTTCGATCTTCGCCCAGGCGTCTTTCAAATTCACAGTTAAATTGAAGACGGGTTTTTCGAACGTTGAGTCTTTATCGACGCAGAAATAACCGAGACGCTCGAACTGATAACGCGAACCAATCTCTGATGATGCAAGCAACGGTTCCACGTATCCAGTGAGAATCTCCAATGATTTTGGATTCAAGCAGTTGAGGAAACCCTCATCACCTTCTTCGGGATTCTCCTTTGCGAAGAGACGGTCATACATGCGCACCTCTGCTTCTTTCGCATGTGCGGCAGATACCCAATGGATAGTGGATTTCACCTTGCGGCCATCAGGCGAATCGCCGCCGCGCGTATTGGGATCATATGTTG
>Ga0302322_100004881_pt1 | contig 11713 bp, 8 predicted proteins | sample Fen_T0_2_FD_203757 | JGI IMG/M metagenome (GOLD analysis project Ga0302322, IMG submission 203757) | Peat permafrost microbial communities from Stordalen Mire near Abisko, Sweden - Fen_T0_2 | ecosystem: Environmental > Terrestrial > Soil > Wetlands > Permafrost | place: Sweden: Abisko... | reverse complement strand
CGCTGGAGAAGTCGCTGTCGAAGGACGAGATCCTCGAGCGCTACCTCAACACGGTGAACTTCGGCGACGGCGCCTACGGGATCGGCGCGGCGGCGCTGCACTACTTCGGCGTGCCGGCGGCGAAGCTCACCGTGCCCCAGGCCGCGATGCTCGTGGGCATCCTCAAGTCGCCGACGTACTACAACCCGGTCGACAACCCCGAGTCGTCGCGCATCCGCCGCGACGTCGTGCTCGCGCGCATGGTCGACACGCACCGCATCACCCAGACGGAGTACGACAAGGCGATCGCGACGAAGGTCGCGCTGAAGATCACCGATCCCGCGCAGGGCTGTGGTGCCTCGGCGTACCCGTTCTTCTGCCAGTACGTCGTGCAGCTGCTCACCAACGACAAGACGTTCGGCGCCACCGCGGAGGCGCGCGCCGACCTCCTCTACCGCGGTGGCCTCGTCATCAAGACGACGCTCGACCGCAAGACCATGGCCGCCGCGCAGTCAGCGGCCGACGCCGCGCTGAAGCCGACGAACCGCGTGGCCACCGGCATCGCGGTGGTGCGGCCGGGCAGCGGCGAGGTCGTGGCGCTCGCGACGAACAAACGCTGGGGGCGCAACGCGAAGAAGGGTCAGACCCAGCTGGTGCTGCCCGTGCTGGCGGCGTACCAGCCGGGGTCGAACTTCAAGCCGATCACGCTGGCGACGGCGCTCGAGCGCGGCTTCGACCTCCGCACGCGCTTCGACACCCCGGACGGGTACATCCCGTCGGGGATGAACTACCCGCGCGGCGGGTTCCACAACGACAACAACCGCAACAACGGGTTCCTCGACGCCTACCAGGCCACGGCGGGCTCGGTGAACACGTGGTACGTCCAGCTCGAGGAGCGCTACGGCGTGATCCCCGTGGCCGACATGGCCAAGCGGCTGGGCATCACGAGCATCCCGCGCACCGGCAAGCGCGCCATCACCAAGCGCGACGCGTCGCTGACCCTCGGAGCGTACGAGGTGTCGCCGATCGACATGGCCTCGGTCTACGCGACCTTCGCGAGCGGCGGCATCGCCTGCCGGCCGATCGCGATCACCTCCATGACCGACCGGCACGGCGTCAAGCTGCCGGTGCCCTCGGCGCAGTGCCACCGGGCGATCAGCCCGTACGTCGCCGCAGCGGTCACCGACGTGCTGCGCGGTGTCTTCAGCGCGAACGGCACGGGCGCCGGTCTCGGACTGACCGGACGCCCGGCCGCGGGCAAGACCGGCACGACCAACTCGTCGGCGGCCACGTGGTTCAGCGGCTACACGCCGCAGTACGCGATCAGCGTGTGGATCGGCGACCCGCGCGGCGGCCAGAAGTACCCGCTGCACAACGTGACGGCGTACGGGCAGACGTTCGGCACCGTGTACGGGCGCTCGATCGCCGGCCCCATCTGGAAGCAGCTCATGACGGCGATCACCAAGAAGCTCGCCGTGCGCGACTTCCCGTCGCCGCAGACCACCGCGCTCACCGGGCTCACGCCACCCCTGCCCGACGTCGTCGGCCTGCCCCGCGACGTGGCGATCACGGCGCTGCTGCGCGCCGGCTACCGCGTGCGCCTGAGCCCGGACCTCGCCGCGGCCAACAGCGACCTCGGCACCGGTCAGGTCGCGGGCCAGACGCCGGCACCCGGGACGCTGTCGGCGTACGGCTCGTCGGTGACCCTCGTGCTCACCGACGGCAGCGACCTGCGGGTGACCATCCCCGAGCCCTGGCAGATCCCCGCCGGCTGACCCTCAAGTCACTGCCCGAATGCTCCGTTTCGACCGCCCGAACCCGCGCTTTGGGGCAGTTGCACGGTTCAACTGCGCCACGATCGGCGCATGTACCGGCTCGAGATCTGCAGCCCCAGCGCCCTGACCGCCGACGTCCTGGCCGTCCTCGAGGGCGAACCGACCGTGACCAGCCTGGTCGTGCACCGCGGCGTCGCCGTACGTCCGGTGGGCGACGTCGTCGCCGCCGACGTGCCGCGCGAGTCGGCGAACTCGGTGCTCGACGCCGTGTTCGCGACCAAGGTCCAGGACGAGGGGTCGGTCCACCTCGAACCGATGCCTACGTGGGTGTCGCGGCCGGCGTACCAGGCGATGATCGACGCGCCCGGCTCGAGCACCGACGCCCTCGTGTGGCCCGAGGTGGTGCAGCGTTCGTACGACGAGACCGAGCTCAACCGCACCTACCTCTGGTTCATGACGCTCGCAACTCTGATCGCGGCGATCGCGATCCGGCTCGACTCGCAGATCCTGGTGATCGGTGCGATGGTGCTCGGCCCTGAGTTCGTCCCGATCGCCGCGCTCGGCGTGGGGCTGCTGCGGCGCCGGCGCACGCTGCTCACCCAGGCCGTGCGCACCCTCGTGATCGGGTTCGTCGTCGCCATCGTCGCGACCATGCTGCTGACGCTCGTGGCACGCTGCTTCGGCTGGGTGGATGTGCAGGACCTGCTGCGTCCGCGCCCGGGCACGGCGTTCATCTACACGCCCGACCGGTGGTCGCTGGTCGTCTCGCTCATCGCGGGCGTGGCCGGCGTGCTGTCGCTGGCGTCGGCGCGCACCGGTGCGCTGGTCGGCGTCTTCATCTCGGTGACTACCGTTCCCGCGGCCGGCAACATCGCGATGGCGCTCGCCTTCGGCGTGTGGAGCGAGGTGTGGGGCAGCAGCGAGCAGCTGCTCGTGAACATCACCGGCATGGCCATCGCCGGCGCCCTCACGCTGTGGGTGCGCGAGACCATCTGGACCCGCTTCACCCTGCGCGGACGCTTCACGCCCCGCCCCAAGGACGACCCCCGCCTGGCCTGAGAAGTCCCCGACGATCAGGTTTCGAGACCTCCCGGAGGGGCCGCTATCATCGGCGGGCAGCACCTTGCGGGTGTAGTTCAATGGCAGAACATCAGCTTCCCAAGCTGACAGTGCGGGTTCGATTCCCGTCACCCGCTCCCACAGGCAAGGCCCCGGCCGCAGGTCGGGGCCTTGCGTCACTCTGCGGGTGACGGGAATCGGGAGGAGTCCCTCACGGGGGCATGACCCACCGGCCGCGCAGCGCCGCACACTCGAACCCCCGTCACGGCTTCGACGGATCCCGTCACGACCGGGGAATGACCCGAACCAGCGGAACGCGACGACAGGGCGAAACGTGCCTGGCGCTCGCTGCCGGCCCATGTGACACTGGCGGAACCAAGCGCGCCAGGATCTGTCCGGACCTTGTGCTCCCTCGCCGCTGCCCTGAACTTCAGCGAGAGTGGCGCGCCCATGATCAGACCATCGAACCCGAGCACACCGACCGAGTTCGTGGTCATCGGTGGAGGGTTGGCCGCAGCGCAGGCAGTGGAATCGATGCGAGCCGCCGGCTTCGACGGTCGGATCATGGTCGTGGGAGAGGAGGAGAACCTCCCCTACCTGCGACCGCCGCTCTCGAAGGACTACCTGCAGGGGACGGCGACCCGCGAGTCGTTGTTCCTGCACTCGGAGGATTGGTATCGCGACCACCAGGTCGACCTGCGTCTGGGCGTGAGGGCCACAGCCATCCAGCGCGTCGCGCACACGGTCATGTTGTCGGACGGCACAGACGTCCATTACGACAAGCTGCTCCTCGCGACCGGCTCGACTCCCCGACGCCTGGCAGTCCCGGGTGCAGACCTGAGCGGGATCCACTACCTGCGACGGGTGGAGGACAGCGACGGCATTCGTGACGCGTTCGCACTGCAGGGCCAGGTGACGATCGTCGGTGCCGGATGGATCGGGCTGGAGGCCGCAGCGGCCGCACGCGAGGCCGGATGCGACGTCACAGTGGTCGAGACCGCGTCCCTCCCCCTGGTGAAGGTCCTGGGTTCCGACGCCGCACAGGTGTTCGCCGACCTGCACGTCCAGCATGGAGTCGCTCTGCGCCTCGGCGTCCGGTTGCTGGACTTCACCGGCTCCGACGGCCGCGTGTCGGCGGTGCGACTCGAGGACGGTAGCGAGATCGCGTCAGAGACCGTGGTCGTGGGCGTCGGCATCATGCCCAACGTGACTTTGGCTGAAGACGCGGGCATCGATGTCGACGACGGAGTGCTCGTGGATCGGCACCTGCGGTCGAGCGATCCAGACGTGTACGCCGCGGGAGACGTGGCCAACGCGTACCACCCAGTCCTGGAGAGGCGCATCCGAGTGGAGCACTGGGCCAACGCAGTCCATCAACCGGTGGTCGCAGCCGAAGGGATGATGGGTCGTGAGGCTCAGTACGACCGGCTCCCGTACTTCTACAGCGACCAGTACGACGTCGCCATGGAGTATGTCGGGTTCGCCGATCCTGGCCACTACGACCAGGTCGTGTTCCGGGGCGACGTCCAGGGGCGCAGGTTCACCGCCTTCTGGCTGGCGGGCGGCCGGGTGCTCGCCGGGATGGCCGTCAACACACCAGATGTCATGGACGACCTGAGGGCGTTGCTCGAGACCGGGCGCACCATCGACGCGGCTCGGCTGGCCGACCCGCGCCTCCTGTTCGCAGACGTGTGAGAACCCCGAGCACGTCTGTGCGGGCGTGACGACGTCGCAGCCCAAGCCCGAAGCTCTGGCGCACCGACCACGGTGCTCGACACATGGGCAGGAGAAGTACCCACCATGCATTGCGCGCGCTGCGGCTCGTTCGCTGACGAGACCGCCGACTTCTGCACGGAGTGCGGCGCCCAGCTGCGCCCGGTGGGAGGGGACGCCGATCCGATCCAGGTCGGCGCCGGGTCCGCGGCCGTGCCGACAGCGGCGCCGGACCCAGAGTTCGAGGCGATCACGGCCCCCATCAGGGGCATCGACGAGCCACCGGCTGACTCCGGTACCGCGCCCGACCCAAGCCCCCAACGAGGAACCGCAGGGCAGGTGCCGGAGGAAGCGCCGCCGTTGGTGTCGGAGATGGCGGCCGCAGACAAGGAGGCGTGGCTCGACGAGATCTGGGGCCTGCCGGACGACCGCGACGTCGCCCCGCCTGCGCTCGACTGATCCCCGGCGAGCCGGGTCAGCGACCGACGACGCGGAGCAGGGCGGCGTAGAGCGTCAGGCCGGGGCCGAACGCCATCGCGATGACGTGATCGCCTGCCTCGAGCCCGTCGTGCAGCACGCGTTCGAGGACGAGCAGCACGGTCGCGCTCGAGCAGTTGCCGAAGTCGCGGAGGACACCGCGGGAAGCCTCGAGATGAACCGGGTCCAGGTCGAGCCGCTCCTCCACGACGTCGAGGATGCGCGGGCCACCGGGATGGACGGCCCAGCCTGCGACGTCGGCGCGAACGAGACGGTGGGCGCGGAGCAGGTTGTCGACGACGTCCCGCACGTGCAGTGCGAGGACATCGGGAACCCGCGGCGACAAGCCCATCTTGAAGCCGAGGTCGGTGATGTCCCAGGTCATGTGGTCGCTGGTCGAAGAATCTGTCAGGGCAACCACGTCGACGAGCTCGACTCCTCCTCCCCCGGGACGCAGCACGACGGCGGCGGCGGCGTCACTGAACAGGGCATGAGCAACCATCTGCTGAACGTCGTCCTCAGACGCCCGCTGGTCCGTGGTCGTCGTCGTCGCAGGTTGGGCGTGCAGGCTCGGGAGCTCGAGGCACAGCAGAACGGAGGGCCGGGACCGAGAAGCTGTGAAGTCTCCGGCCGCACCGAGACCAGGGAGGGCCGCGTAGCAGCCCATGTGGCCGACGAAGAGGCGCTGCACGTTCGACGACATCCCGAGGTCGCGCGCCAGCAGCACGTCGAGCCCGGGCGTGCCGTAGCCCGTGCACGAGACGACGGTGAGAAGGCCCACGTCCGAGGCGGTCATGCCCGAGTCCGCCAGCGCTGCGGAGACGGCCTCCCTCCCGAGCGGAAGCGCCTCGCGAGCAAACCGCGCCATGCGGGTTCCCGTCGACCAGCCGCTGACGTCCTCGATGCGGGGGTCGACCACGCCGTGCCGGGTGGACACACCCGCAGACGACCAGATCCGCCGCGCCGTCCGGTTGCCGCCGTAGTGATGGTCGAAGAACTCCTCCCACAGCTGATGCTGATCCATGCCATCCGGGACCGAGTGCCCCGAACCGGCGATGCGGGCGGTCACCATCGCGGCACCGTGCTGCCGCCGTCAGCATCGAGGCCAAGCGCGGTCATCCCGAGCCAGTCGGCGCAGACGTCGCTCGTCGCGGGCTGGAGCGACCCGCAGCGTGCGTCCCGGTAGATCCGCTCGAGCGGGTGCCCCTTGCGGGTCGCGGAGGTGCCGGCTGCTTCGAGCATCGACGCCGCTACCTCCATGGCTGTCACGCCGGCCGCGAGCTTGGCGCGCCAGATCCATCGGTTCGTCTCCGGCGTCCCGGGATCGGCGTCGACCCGACGCGCCGCCTCGAGGACCACGAGGCGAGCGGCAGCGACCTGGGCGTCGGCCCGACCGAGCCTCGCACGGACTGCCGGGAGGCGACCCAGATCGCGCTCCTGCACGTGGCGGACGGCATGGTCGATCGCCGACTGAGCCACCCCCACGTACACCGCTGCGTAGGAAGCCACCAGCCACTGAGGCATCACCTGCGCCAGCAGCAGCGTGAGCCCCTCCACGCCGCCCAGGAGACTGTCGGGCGGAGCCAGGACATCGAGGTGCAGGTCCTGGCTCCCGGTGGCGCGCATCCCGAGGGAGTCCCACGTGTCCTCGACCGTGATCCCCGGCCCAGCCGGCACGAGGAAGTAGCTGACGACCTCCCCGTTGCGAGCGGCGACCAGGTAGCCGTCGGCGTGACCAGCCCCGGAGCAGAACGTCTTGGACCCCCGGATCGCATAGCCCTCGCGGCCCCGCGGCTCATAGGTGGTCGACACCCCTGAGAGCCGCGAGCCGGAACCGCGCTCGGACATGGCCACGGCGTAGAACCCACCGCGAGCCGCTGCGGACAGCACCCTGTCCCGCATCGCGAAGTAGGACTCGGGCACACCGAGCACCCGAGCCAGCTCGTCAGGCAGGGACGCGAGCGCACCCGTGATCGAGCAGTGCATGTTGTAGACGAGCGCGGTGGCACCGTTGCCCTCAGCCAGGACCATCGCGACCTCGGCGTACTGCGCAAAGCCGGCGCCCGCTCCATCGAGCCGGGTCGGGGTCATCAGGCCCATCAGCCCTGCAGCTCGCAGGTCCGCGAAATCCGCGACCGGGAACGTGCCAGCACGATCGTGGTCCGCGGCGCGCTGCTCGAGAACGGGACGGAGCGATCGTGCGGCGGCCAGACCGTCGGCGGGGGTCGTCAGGATCGTCACGTCGCCACCTTCGTGCCGTGAGCCTGGAAGAGACCTGCGGTGACGGCGGTGGGAACCATGCGCACGTCGGCTCGCCGCGACAGCAGCCAACTGACGTAGTCGGTCGCTGATGGTCGCAATCCGTTGAGGGACAGGGCGACACCATGGATGGCGCACGCGGCGACGAGCTCGGAGCGGTCGACGAACAGGTTCGCGTCGTGCAGCCGCGCCGGCGGACCGGCAGGCAGCCGTTCGCCGACCGTGATCGACGTGAACCGCCCCCACCACGTCGATGCGATCGTGTCGATCACCAGCGTGCCCCCGGGGCGCAGGATGCGGGTCACCTCCGCCACGACACGATCGAGGTCGGGCACGTGCTCGAGCACCTCGCCAGCGACCACGACGTCGGCGCAACCGTCGCTCATCGGGATTCCACGCGCATCGCCGAGGAGCATCGTGATGCCACGATCGCGGGCCAACGCGGCCGACGTGGCGACGACGTCGATGCCGATGTGCCGGTATCCCAGATGCTCGACGTGAGGGGCGAGGACGCCGGCCCCGCAACCGACGTCGACGAGAAGCGCCGCGGGACGCGACGCGCGCGGGACGAGCGTCGCCCGTGCCGCGGCGATCCAGTGCAGCATCGCGAACGAACCCCGCGGCTTCCACCACTCGTCGCGCAGGTCGTCGTACTGCGCCACGTCGTTGCGAGGCCTCACCGGGGTGGTCTCCGAATCCGTGCCGCGTCCTGCCACCTGGCCTCCTCGGAACCCCGAGGACGGGGCACTCCACCACGGTAGGTGCCGCGTCGAGATTGCGCACGGGCACGACGCGAACGCCAGCGTGACACGACGACGACGCACGACGCGGACCAGGCCACGCTGTAGAGCAGTCCTCCCGCCACGTCGCGCTCTTCGCCGTCTTCTCCGCTTGGGCTCCGAGCCACACCGGCGACCAGTGGCAGGGGTCGTGCGACCGGAGGCAAGGGCCGGGCCCAGAACACGACGTCGGTCGGGTGGTGCGTGTCCCGATAGAGACGGGAGATCCGACCACGACCGGGACAAGGCAGAGCCACGCGTCGACCAGCACCGCGACCCACGGGTCTGACCTGTCGCACGAGGATGACGGCGAGACAGCCTTACGGCGCTACCGCTGCAGAAGTGACCGCAGGGGAAGCTCGACGAGGTCCTGCACGCACTGCTTGGGGGCCGACGACCGAGTCATGAGGCTCGAGACCGCGTCGGACTCCGAGCTGGTCGAGGTCGGGCTCCGGCACGCGGCTCTTCGCGACGAAGCACACGGATCCTGATGGACGGGGCGAGGCCGCAGGCGCTCCCGATCGGCCGCCCAGACGGCGACCACCGACCCTCGTGCTGATCTTGATGGAGACCATCCCTCGACCCCTGACCTGCCGTGGAAGGTCGTCCGGTGACAGGCTGGGGACATCGACCTGAGGAGAGCCCGTGAGCACCGCTGACCGTCCCTGGCTCGCCCAGTACGCGGCCGGCGTCCCGGCCGAGATCGAGGTCACCGACGAGTCGCTGACCGATCTGCTCGACGCCTCCGTGAGGAGGTTCTCCGACCTCGACGCGCTCGACTTCTACGGCGCGACCACGACCTACCGCGAGCTCGGCGACCAGGTCGCACGGATGGCCAACGTGCTGCTCGGCCTCGGCGTGCATCGGGGCGACCGCGTGGGGCTGGTGATGCCCAACTGCCCGCAGCACGTGGTGGCGTTCTACGCCGCGCTCCGCATCGGCGCGGTCGTCGTCGAGCACAACCCGCTCTACACGGTCGAAGAACTGCAGCACCAGTTCGACGACCACGGCGCCGAGGTCGCGATCGCGTGGGACAAGGTGGCGCCCGCGCTGCAGAAGGTCGCGGAGACCGCGCCGCTGCGCACCATCGTCGCCGTCGACCTCACGACGGCGCTGCCGCGCAAGCAGCGGTTCATGCTCAACCTCCCGGTCGCGAAGGCGCGCGCGACGCGGGCCGCGATGACGGCGAAGGCTCCGGGCACCCTGTCGTGGGAGCGGCTGCTCAAGGCCGCGTCGCCCCTCGGGTCCGACCACCCCAAGCCGAGCGCCGACGACCTCGCGCTGCTGCAGTACACCGGCGGCACCACCGGCACCCCCAAGGGCGCGATGCTCAGCCACCGCAACCTGCGCTCGAACGCTGCGCAGGGCCGGGCGTGGATGCCCGGTCTCAAGGACGGTCACGAGGTCGTCTACGCCGTGCTGCCTCTCTTCCACGCGTACGGCCTCACGCTGTGCCTCACGTTCGCGATGTCGATCGGCGCGGTGCTCGTGCTGTTCCCGCGGTTCGACGTCGACCAGGTGCTCGAGGCGTCGCAGCGACGCCCCGCCACGTTCCTGCCGGCGGTGCCGCCCGTCTACCAGGCTCTGGCCGAGGCGGCCATCGAGCGCGGCGTCGACCTGCGCTCGATCCGCTACGGCATCTCGGGTGCGATGTCGTTGCCGCCCGCCACTGTCGAGCAGTGGGAGGCCGTCACCGGCGGCCTCCTCGTCGAGGGCTACGGCATGACCGAGACGTCGCCGGTCACGCTCGGCAATCCGGCCGGCGGCACGCGGCGTCCGGGCTCGGTCGGCGTGCCGTTCCCGTCGACCGACATCCGCGTGGTCGACACGCAAGACCCGACGCACGAGGTCTCGACCGACGAGCCCGGCGAGCTGCTCGTGCGCGGGCCACAGGTGTTCAGCGGCTACTGGAACCGCCCGGACGACACGGCCAAGGCCCTTCTCGACGGCGGCTGGATCCGTACTGGCGACGTCGTGGTGATGGACGCCGACGGCTTCGTCACCGTCGTCGACCGCATCAAGGAGCTGATCATCACGGGCGGGTTCAACGTGTACCCGTCCGAGGTCGAGGACGTGCTGCGCCGCGTCCCGGGAGTGGCCGACGCCGCGGCGGTCGGCATCCCCAACGACACCGGCGGCGAGACTGTCGTCGCCGCCGTCGTGGCCGAGGGTTTCGCCACGCTCGACCCGGAGGCCGTCCGCGAGGCCGCGCGCGAGCACCTCACCGGCTACAAGGTGCCTCGCCAGGTGTTCGTGCTCGACGAGCTGCCGCGCTCGCTCATCGGCAAGGTCATGCACCGCGAGGTGCGCGCGATCCTCACGGCGCACCCCGACCGCCGCTGACGCCTTGCCCGGCGTCCAGCGCAGGGCCAGGCTGGCAGCAGCGAGGTGAACCCCGTCGAGGAAGAGGTCGTCATGCAGGTCGAGGTGCGCCACAACCCGTCGTTCGCCATCGCGCGCTGCCAGCTCGCCCCGGGCGAGCAGATGAGGGCCGAGGCCGGAGCCATGGCCCTGCAGTCCTTCGGCGTCGAGGTGTCCTCGCAGATGCAGGGCGGCTTCATGGGCGCGCTCAAGCGCTCGGCGCTGGGCGGCGAGTCGTTCTTCGTGTCGACGTTCATCGCGCACCCGCAGGCGGCGTCCTGGGTGGACGTGGCCGCGCGACTCCCCGGCGACATCGTCGTCCTCGACGTCGATCCCTCGCGCGCCCTGGTGCTCACCAAGGGGTCGTGGCTCGCGAGCGACATCGGCATCGACCTCGACACGAAGTGGGGCGGCAAGGCCATGTTCTGGGGCGGCGAGGGCGGTTTCACCGTGCGCTGCACCGGCACCGGGAAGGTCGTCGTGACGTCGTACGGAGCCATGGACCAGGTCGAGCTCGCGGAGGGCCAGGGCTTCTCCATCGACACCGGTCACCTGGTGGCCTACCAGGACGGCATGAACGTCCAGGTGCGCAAGATCGCCAAGGGCTGGGTGCAGTCGGCCAAGTCCGGCGAGATGCTCGTCATGGACATCCAGGGCCCGGGCACGGTCTGGACCCAGACCCGCAGCTCGACGGCCCTGGTCGACTGGCTGACCCAGGTGCTCCCCTTCACCCGCAGCTGACGCGCGCGGATCCGCAACGACGAGGCGACGGGCGTACTGTCGGGAGCAGGACGACCGGCACGGCGGGACGGGTCCTCGACCTCAGGTACCGCGGGTCGTCCTGAGCGCTCGCGATGTGAGCGGACAGACAGACATGCAGGGGTACCGCGCGAACGTCCGGGTTCCGGGCGCATGCTGGAGGTACCACCAGGAGGTGCCATGGACCTGCACACCGCGCTCGTCGCCGCGAAGAAGGACCTCGTCGACGAGGCTTTCGCCGCTCTGCACGTGCTCGAGCTCGAGCACTACGTCCACGCCGGCCCGGACGTGACCCGGCAACGGCTCCAGGACCTCTACGAGCTGGTCGTCACGGCCATCGAGGACCGCGACGTCACGGCCGTCATCGCCTACGCCGACGAGGTCGCCAGCGAGCGGTTCTCGGCCGGGTTCGACGTCTCCGAGGTGCAGCTCGCCTTCAACGTGCTCGAGACGAGCATGTGGCGCTACGTGGTAGCGAAGGTGGAGCCTGACGACCTCGCCGCGTCGATCGGTCTCATCAGCACGGTCTTCGGCTGCGCTAAGGACGAGCTC
>Ga0302322_100004880_pt1 | contig 11714 bp, 11 predicted proteins | sample Fen_T0_2_FD_203757 | JGI IMG/M metagenome (GOLD analysis project Ga0302322, IMG submission 203757) | Peat permafrost microbial communities from Stordalen Mire near Abisko, Sweden - Fen_T0_2 | ecosystem: Environmental > Terrestrial > Soil > Wetlands > Permafrost | place: Sweden: Abisko... | reverse complement strand
TTTCTCCACCTAATAATTGTGAGGAAAATTGTCCATAACGGCCCGGCGGTTTAATTAGGTGCCGTCGGAGCCTGCCCAGAGCGGTAGCGAAGGGTCGCGGTGCCGCGCTTTTTGCCAGTCCCGGTTTATGGGTGCGAAGCCAAGGGTCACGATGAAGCTATCAAACGGCACCTAGTCCTGATAGATGGTAGTGTAGTTTCGTGTCACGATGAAATAGTCTCGGTGACGAGCAAAAAACAAAGCACCAGCGCGTCGGCCGGCCAGCCCAAAGATGCTGTTCCGGGAGACAAAACTGACCTGGTGCAAGAGAATTTTATAAATGGAACAGAGTTTAATCGCGGAGATTTTTGGGTCGGTTACAAAGTTGTCAGCGGTTAAATTCAAAGATTCATTCTGAAAGCGAAAGAATATTTCCGTCCGGGTCCTTAAACCAAGCAACCTTAGTCCCTCCAGGAGCAGTCCAAATTCCCAACTCATCTTGATCGAGGAAATCATATTTTTCGCAGAATATCTTTTTCTTATTTAATGATTTTATTGTTGAGACAATGTTGTTGACATCCCAGCCCAATACTGTGAATGTGTGAGGATTAAATTCTTGAACAGTTGTTACTCTTAATCTTGTCCCATTTGCGTCAAATTCTAAAGCGTATTTGTCTTCAGAAATCAATTTCAATCCTAAGACATCTTTGTAAAAGGATTTAGCTTTTACCGGTTTAATAGTAGGAATAAAAGCCTTAAGTTCTTTATCTGAAAACATATTAAATTGGATTTTATAGCTTTAAAATAGTATAAACAAATCATATAACATCTTGTTGACTCGGAGCCTCTCATTATTGCTAACAGCCCGGCGGTTTGATTAGTTGCCGTGAGCCTGCCCCGAGCGGCAGCGAGGGGTGTCAGGGTTGGCATGTGTTTTTGCAAATCCCGTCCCGATAGCTATCGGGAGCTATCGGGACCGATCGATGGATGAAGGTTTGGTGTCACGATAAAATTGTCTTGACGGTACCAAGTCCTGATAGATGGACGCAAATTGTCTTGTCAAGATGAAATAGTCCAGATGGCGAGTAAAAAAACAAGGCTCTGGCGCGTCGGCTTGCAACCCTATTGACTTTGTCTATGAAGCAGAAACAGTCAGGGTGCCACAAGATTTAATAAGTCGGTGAAATTCTTCTATCATAGACTTTTAAATGCGTAGATAAAATAGTCCGGGTTGCAAAAGGCAACCGAGGATCGATCACAATTCCACTTTGCGAAGCAACCTGAAATACACCTTCGATCCGAGCTCGGCGCAGCCAATTAATTAAACCGTCCGAGTTAACACAAGTATTTTATTGACTTAATCAGGGAGTACATTAACACTTATATATTTTATTGAAATATTGTCTAGTAGGAAATCAATCCAGATTGCTAGATCAATTAAAGTCAGTTACTCGATTCGCTTTTAATACCCTTAAAGAGAGCGTAAATAGCCATAGCATGTCCATGTCCTAACTTAAAATCTTCTTTAAGCCACATTACAATATCACCTGCCTTGGTCCCTGCTGTTATTTGTCCATTTTGCAGGAATCCTTTTTGTTCTGCTAGTCTTCTAAAGTCGTCAGGGCCCTTTCCAGTCTTTGCCTTAATGTTGTCGAGATATGCTTGAAATGACATAGTTCTAAAATTTATGAGTTATTTTATTGTTGAGTTGATTCTATTAATCTCCTTGGTATAAACATTGAAGTTCACTTTTTTGTTTGAAAGGACTCATCGTCATTTTAAAATAATTAAAAGTTAGCACAAGTTTGCTAAATAGTTACAGAATTGGCGGGTATGAAAATTGTCAAGATGTAACCAAAATAATCGAGTGACGATAAATTGTCTTGAATACAGTGAGCGAAGGCAAAGTCCAGATAATGTAACAAATGATACAATTTGTGTTGAAGTTTAATAAGTCATGGCGGGTCGCCAATTCATTGATTCTGAGAACTATTTGTGCTAACGGCCCGGCGGTTTAATGAGTTGCCGTGAGCCTGCCCCGAGCGGCAGCGAGGGGTGTCAGGGTTGGCATGTGTTTTTGCAAATCACGATAAATGGATGAATGTTTGGTGTCACGATGAAACTGTCCAGATGGCGTGGTCACAATAAGTGGGCAGGATTTGTCATGTCACGATAAAATTGTCAAGGTGTCGTGCAAAAACCATGACAACTCGTGCGTCGGCTTGCAACCCTATTGACTTTGTCTCGGCAGCAGGAACAGTCCAGGTGCCACAAGATTTAATAAATGGGTTAAATTCTTCTCTCATAGACTTTTAATGAGATGATAAAATAGTCCGGGTTGCAAAAGGCAACCGAGGATCGATCACAATTCCACTTTGCGAAGCAAAAAGAAATAACCCTTCGATCCGAGCTCGGCGCAGCCAATTAATTAAACCGTCCGAGTTAGCACAATTTTTTTATTTAGACAATAATCAATGTGGTTAATAATCTACTTATTAATATATAAGATTACTTGTTTAATTGTCTACTATCATCAAAATATTTTGTAGTCTCATCAGAATATAAGCCAGTTTCAAAAAATGCCTTGATAAAACCCAGTTGGTATTCAGATTTTTTTTGAAGATGGTGTGCCTTTTCACTAAAAATTGCCAATTTAGAATGTGGATAAGCAGCATTAATTAATTTGGCAATTTGCGGTCCGAAATCCTGATCACCGGTATTTGCCCAAATCATAGCTTCCCCTGTATACTTGGAGCGGTCTAGTATAAATTCAGGAGCAGTTATTTTGCCAGCTTTATAAGCATCTAAGAAATCCGATAAGAAAACTCCCAATGCTTCATACATCAGTATTACTTCTTTGCCAGAGGTAGGATTGTATTTTAACAAATCTGCACCAGTAACTTCCCATATACGAACCTTGACTTCAAGTTCCGAGGGAGAATGGAATATTAAACTAATTAAAGGAAGATTTTGAGGAATTTTCAGCCAATTTAATATATACTTAAATTTTCCAGATATATTGAAAAAATTATTCTTACCGTTTATAATATCTGTTTGTAATTGTGTATTACCCTCTAAACCTATTTTAAATAACATCCACGCAAGTGAACTGTTACCACCTTTTTTTTGATGAAGTTTGTAAAAGCTCTCGGCTGCAGTTGGGTTAGTATCATAGAAACTCCTCGAAAAAGTAAGATTATTTTCCTTGGCTATATCCGTAGCACCAGTAGATTCTAATAATGCACGAGAAGCATGGTCCCCATATTTGTTGAGGTACTGTTGGATTAAAACTCCTCCACCAGAACCACCATGAAGCATGATTTTTCCGTCTTTTGGTAAAAGTCCTTTTTTTACCATGTCAAGGCGCACAGCCTCTATATCCTCTATCTGTTCTACTGAGCCATACAACCTTAAGGCCAAAGCGTAATCAGGCTTACCATCTTTATCAAACAATTCCGGAAACAATGTTGGACTTACACCACGATTGCCGATAAGCACATAGGATATACTTTTACCAATTTGCTCATCAAAATATTCAAAATCTCTTGGTCCACTAATCATTCCAACTGCTTCTTGTTGATTGTCATATAATTTAAAAACAACATTACCACCAGGTTTAAAATTTGGACTTAACAAGTAAAAATCGGTAAAAGTCCTGTAAGAAGGGTCTTCATGAGAAATTGGCAGTTGAATGTAAATATGATGGTCATCCGGGGGCATTTCTGGATAGTGGTTTCCTATAGTCAGACGAGTAATTGGGGCAGCCATGAAAATCTTATATTCATGCCAACCGTAAATAGCTCCAAATAAGAGAGTTGACAAAATTATTGTTAGAAATATTTTTCGTTTCGTTAATATCATATTATGTTATACTTTAAATTTTAAGATTAATAAACAAATTGTTTTATTAAAGACTGGTGAAAGTACAATTTGTCCCTTCTTTTATAAAAAAATCAAAAATTTTCCTTGTTTGAATCATTGAAACCTTGATAATCCTTAAAGTACTTAATAAAACCTAATTCTTTCCATGGTATTTGTAGTTTTAAAATGCAAGTATTTGTTCAGAGTCGAGCGAGGGCTAGGTCCCGATAAAAGTGTTGTACTTTCTTTGTCAAGATGAAATATTATTTATGACGGCGCGATGGGTTAATTATCACATACTGTAATATTTGTGCTAACGGCTCGGCGGTTGAGGGAGTAAACGTTGGTGGCGCCGTCCGCCGATACGAGTCACTGTACTTTAGGCAGAAAATAGTCCCGGCGGGCAAGCCACCATGGCGCAATTTTTGCAAGTCCCGGCGAAAGATAAAATTGTCTCGGTTGCAGGATTTGTCCAGAGCCGAAGTCACGGATTTGGCAGATCAGTGATAAGTTAAGTGTCATGATAAAACAGTCAAGGTGGCGCGCAAAAATTGTGACAAGTTTATTACCCCAACCGTCCGTGTTATATGTAGGGTAAATTTTAAAACTGTCAAGATGTACAAGAACTCTGTCGACAGGTCATTAGACAAGTCATGTGTGTATGGGAGGAGTTTAAACCTCTTCCCGCAAACTTTGCTCTTAAGGTTGAATTGGTATCTGATGTTTGCGAGATGTGGTTTACAGAGAAGGGCAGGCTTATCCGGAAAAGTCAATCGCCATGTTCATATCTGCTTTTACAAATTAATTTTTATAGGTCGGAATAAAGAGTAATTGATCTACACAAATAAAATAAGAAAATTTTCGAAGGGAAACCCCACTACAACATTTGCTTTGCTTTATCAACTGTTATTTCTAACACCCTGGTTAGAAAAGAAAATTTACTTTTCATCATGTCATATTCTTCGCCCGATTCGATATATCTGGCAGTCCCATCGATTAAAAAACCCGTTCCAGGATAATCTTTATAACCTAAAACATCTTTGCTACCCAAAGTTATTTTAACCTTATTGTTTATATCAACATTTTTTTGAGTTTTACGAAAGCCGTAAGCAGGAATCAAAATTCTCTCATCTTCAGTAACCACCAAGTAGGAATTCCAAGTGTTTACTAAATGTGGTTCAACGCCCCATGACATGATAGATACAACCCCTTCATGCTTAATTACTTCTAAAAACTTTTCACTTAATTTGTTCATGGATATTATTTATTAATTTTTAAAATCTAGTTTTACTTAGCTTGCCAGTAACACCTTTTGGGAGAGGTAATTAATTCATCTGCCTTTAGTACAGTCATAGCTTTATCAACAACTTTACGGTCAAGATTTGTTAATTCAACAATTTGTCCTGCGTTTAATGGGATAGCTTCTTCTTTCATTGCTTCCAACACTAGTGTTTTCTCATCCATAATCCGTCTTATTGTAGTTTTGGTTTATTCTACAAATGTACCGCGGGGAAAGTTTTTAAAAATTAAACTGGTTTAAGAAATTTAGATTATTGTTTTTTACGCAGCTCGCTCAAATATTCTGGGGTGAGACCGAGATAAGAAGCTATCATATATTGTGGTACTCTCCGCATAAATTCAGGGAAAGAAGTGCTAAAATGAATATAAAATTCTTCTTTTGACATCTCGTACAATAACTTCGACCTAAGTTGTGCTCCTGCAAAGGCTTTTTGTAAAATTATTCTAAAATACCTCTCTAACACAGGAAGTTCAATGAGCAACTTATCAAGATTTTGATTGTCAATGGACACTATTCTGGATTCTTCAATGGTCTGGATATAATAATCTGAGGGTGAGTAATTCATGAAACTTAGATAATCTGAAATCCACCAACCATCCAAGGCAAACTGAGTAATTTGTTCTGCTCCTTTTTTATTTATGAAATACATCCTCAAACAACCTCTTTCAACAAAGTACAAATGGGTACAAACTCTACTCTCATGAATTAGGAAGTGCTTCTTTTTTAATTGGTGAGTTTCAATATATTTGTTAAAAACTTCAACATCACTTTCACTTAAATCTACAAACTTTCTTATATGTTGAATTATATTTATTTGCATATATCACTTTTTATATGTTTGTAATGTAAGATTTTGGATAAGGATTCTGAAAAGCCATAGAGTAGGTTATTTCTGGAATAAATGTGACGCTATTTGCAGCTGTATTAGTCCAGCCGGTAAATATAGAAAAATTCCAACTCTGATATTATATTGCCATTGTTCTCGATGTTTCAAGCGACCTCCTATTTGATTGAAACGATATAGAGTTATGTGATATACCTCTCAGAGTTCTATCAGCTCTAGTGCCATAACAAGTGTCAATTTCGGCGAAGTCCGGGTAGGCAAAAAGGCATGTGTTTGGCAGTAGGGTCGTATATAGCGGTGGCAGCTGCCAAACTCTAGCTTGTGCGTTGACATCCTGGCATATGATTGAAAAATTCCGCCTTTGAAGTTATATGTAGGGTAACTGTCATGGTAGTGTAATTATCAGATGTAGTGAACCTTACATATAACGGCCCGGCGGTTTAATTAGGTGCCGTCTGAGTCGCGGTGCATTGTTTTTTGCCAGTCCTGGTAGATGGCAGCGAGCTTCGGGTCACGATGAAACTGCGAAACGGTACCAAGTCCAGATAGACGGCAGTGAAGTTTCGTGTCACGATGAAATAGTCTCGGTGAAGAGCAAAAAACGAGGCACCAGAGCGTCGGCCCGCCAACCCAAAGATGCTGTCCCGGGAGATGGGGTGCAGCAATATTTAATAAATGGAACAGAGTTTACGAGCATAGATTTTTGGGACTGGTTACAAAACTGTCATGGGTTGGCGGAAGGCACTTAATCAAACCGTCCGAGTTAGCGGTTCGGCCTCATTTCTTTGGTATTTCAGTCTGATCCAGTTTTTTAAAAATATTAGGCATGGAATTTTTGTTTATTGGTTCCATATCTATCAACCTCAATGATTTTACCATTTTTAACGTTGATGTCTTGTAGGTTTTGAAATGTGGTGTTTGCAAATGTGATTCGTATGCCTTTTTGTTAGCATAGATTTCTAAAATCCTAATTTCAGTTGGATTTTCTTTTTGAAACATGGGATAAATTGAAATAACACCTGGTTCTAATCTGACTGAGGCTTCAGATTCTTCTTTTAGAATACGAATATATTCATTAAGGTAAACAGAGTCTATTCCAATTTCTGACATTCTGATCATCATTTCATCTGAGATGGGCACTTTTTGTTTCATATCACTACATGAATTTTCTAATAATATAACAAAAATGGCTAATAATACTCTTAGTAGCTTCATATCTAGTTTTTATTTATGGGTGTCTATGTTGTCTCGGCTGACCGCTAACGGCCCGGCGGTTTAATGAGTTGTCGTGAGCCTGACCTGAGCGGTAGCGAAGGGTGTCAGGGTTGGCATGCGTTTTTGTAAAGTCCCGATAGGTGGACGAAGGCTTGGTGTCACGATAAAATTGTCCAGATGGCGTAGTCCCGATAAACGGGCAGGATTTGTCATGTCACGATATGGTTGTCTAGGTGGCGTGCAAAAACCATGACAACTTGCACGTCGGCTTGCAACCCTATTGACTTTGTCTCGGCAGTAGAATCAGTCCAGGTGGCAGAAGATTTGATAAGTGGGTAAAATTCCTCTCTCATAGACTTTTGCGGCTGAGATAAAATAGTCCGGGTTGCAAAAGGCAACCGAGGATCGATCACAATTCCACTTTGCGAAGCAACCTGAAATACACCTTCGATCCGAGCTCGGCGCAGCCAATTAATTAAACCGTCCGAGTTAGCGTTTCGTTGTTTTCTTTAATTCTTTAATTGGAGGGGTCATTTAGAAATAAATATTTTCCAAGCTTCAGCAGTAATGCGCCCTGGGAACCATGATACAGGATAGTCATATTTTTTTATCTCTGATGCTGGAAGAATAATTTGACTTTTATGATCTCCTATCCAACCGTCGGACTCTTTAAGTGCAACTAGAGTTCTTTTTTTATCACTTTGTAAATCACCGGATGATCTTAAGGAAAGGATCTCATTGAAAAAAATAAGCGCAAGGATCTTTGAATGAACAAATTCATGTGCGACTCCTGGTTCAGGTGCATAAATCCAAAGTGCTCCGGCACGACGATTCATTGAAAAGAGCCCCTTTATAATATCGTTTCTAGCTTCAAGGTCCTTTTCCCCTATAAAAAATATTCCTGGCACTGATCTTGTTGCCTTAGGTGCTAGAGCAGTATAATAGATACCACCCTTGTTTACAATGAAACCTATTACTTTTTCAGGACACCAGCAAGCGAATTCATAATTGAATTGACCACCTGCAGATGCTCCCCAAAGTAATAGTGGGGAATTTTCAAGTTCATGGTGACCAGATGTCCTAGAGAATTTTCGAATTACCTTTAAAAGCGCTTGTCCACTGCCTTGAGAAACGTTTACATATCTCTCAATAAATGAATCTGAACTTTCGTAATCTTTGTAATAACAGGCCAGTATTGCGAGTCCATGTTTTTGAGCAAATAATTGCCATATAGTATCAGATATTTGTATTCGCCCATCTCCATTTGAACCTGGAACAATGACTAAAATTCCATGAATTGTTTCAATATCATCAGAATACCAAAGCCTGAAAGCTGCTTTTTCATAATTCTTACCGGGAGGGATTGAATCATTTAAAACCTTTGCATTCAATAGTTGAGATGAAATGAAAAGCATAACCATAAGTAAAAAATTCAAGGATTTCATAGTCTAAAAGATTACTGAAGTATTAAAAATAAGTCACAAATAGTAACAATACTATTCCATTTAAAATGTATGCTAAGCTCACATGTATCTATACCCAAGACGTCCAATCGATGAACGCTAACGGCCCGGCGGTTTAATTAGGTGCCGTCAATGTCAGGGTTGGCATGTGTTTTTGCAAAGTCCCAATAGATGGACGAAAGTTTAGTGTCACGATGAAATTGTCCAGATGGAGTGGTCCCGATAAGTGGGCAGGATTTGTCATGTCACGATAAAATTGTCAAGGTGGCGTGCAAAAACCATGACAACACGCGCGTCGGCCGGCAGCCCTATTGACTTTGTCTCGGCAGCATGATTAGTCAAGGTGACGCAAAGTTTTATAAGTTGATCTGATTTTACTCTCATAGACTTTGGGGTCGATTACGGATTAGTCCGGGCTGCCGAAGCCAATTAATTATACCGACCGAGTTATGTGTTCGTGGTTTTATTGGATAGCAAACTCTTCAGTCATAAAAATGTCACCAAGCCAGATTCTGGTACTATTCTGAAACAGTTGGTCTTTAGTCACCCCGTGGGTCAGTCCCGGGAATTCAAACATTATATAATATTTGCCAGGATTTATAATGGAATTGATGGTGTAATTTATAGTGAATTGTCTTGATCCACCAGATTTTAGTTCTGATAACCAGTCTGTCTTCCAACTGTCCCATGGTACAGGATTCTCTGGCGCAATTTGACTAGAAAACACCTCTTCATAAGTCAACTTTCTTATTGTTAGACCATTAGTAAAATAATGAAATAGATTTGGGCCTGTTTTTTCTAGGTCAAGAATTAGAAGATCTGACTCGTCTTGATTAGTCACTGTAAATTTGAAAGTCAGTTGTGTACCGACAATGTCAATAGAATTAATTAAAACGGATAATCCTGAATGTAAGAGATTATGATCCTTTAACGCAGATATTATTCTTGGATCATTTCTTGGATCTTTGGGTTTATTATCAATAGTCATGTGCTCAATCCGAATGGTATAATCTGGATAGAAAGAAGAAAATGAGGATATATATGGCCCAGATGGCATAGAAGAAGAATAAGATGGCCAGAAGACACCACTATAGATTTCTTCACCATTTGCTAAAAGTGAAAATTTTGAAGAATTTTCATTTTTAAATTCAACATGACTAGTCTTTAGGTACAAAATATGAGTTGAGGAATCGTAAAGTTCGAAATCGCTATATTTATATTCGATTCCATTGTCTGTTTTGAAAAGGTATTGATCTGGATTGTTAGAAAACTTCTCACAAGAAGTCAGGATCAGGATAATCATCATTCCAATTAGTATGGATTTTTTCATAGTTATAGGTTGTAAATCAGTATTTTATACTCCACAATTTTCATGCCATTCTGTAAGTTGGAAGGATGCCATGACACATAACGGCCCGGCGGTTTAATGAGTTGCCGTCTGCGTCGAGGTGCCGCGTTTTTTGCCAGTCCCGGTAGATGGACGAATAACTTCGGGTCACGGTGAAATTGCGAAACGGTACCAAGTCCAGATCGATTGCAGTGAAGTTTCGTGTCACGATGAAATAGTCTCGGTGAAGAGCAAAAAACAAGGCACCAGAGCGTCGGCCCGCAAACCCAAAGATGCTGTCCCGGTAGACGAAACTGCCCAGGTGCCACAGTCTTTTATAAATGGAACTGAGTTTCCTCAAATAGATTTTGAGATGGGACACAAAACTGTCCTGGGTTGGCGGAAGGCACTTAATTAAACCGTCCGAGTTAGGTACAGTTTTATTTGTCGGGTTTTAGTCTTTCTTAATTGGTTCTTCAAGAAAGTCAAGTACAGTTGTGTGAAATGAATAGTCAAACCATTCTTTGAATAGTTTTAATGTTCTTTTTTGAACCCAAAGTTCTTCAGTAATATACCAGTTATTCATCTGATCACAGAAAATTTGATCAAAGTTTCTCTTTAGCCAATTCTCCATCTGCTTAGTTTCATCAAACACAGGCAAGAGGTAAACGTCTTGATCTTCTTTAAGAACGATTGATTCATTTTCCTGATCGATCTCAATTAACCAGTCCAGGAATGGCTGTTTTGGTTTTATGACAAAAGCACTTCGTCTTACACTATCAAAAAATACAGGAATTGGATCCATTTCAATCTATTTCTATATTGCAAAAATATGATTTTTCAAGCACTAATCTCACTTTGCGGGTCCTGATAGATGGATAGATTTTTCGTGTCAAGATGAAATTGTCAAGATGGAAAAAGTCCAGGTAGACGGCACAAATATTGTACCTAACGGCCCGGCGGTTTAATGAGTTGCCGTCTGAGTCGCGGTGCCGCGTTTTTTGCCAGTCCTGGTAGATGGACGATAAGTTTTGGGTCACGATAATTTGTCTAAACAGTACCAAGTCCCGATATATGGACGCGAATTTTCTTGTCATGATGAAACAGTCTAGGTGGCGAGCAAAAAACGAGGCATCTGCGCGTCGGCCCGCCAACCCAAAGATGCTGTCCCGGGAGACGAAACTGTCCGGGTGCCACAGTATTTTATAAATGGAACAAAAATTTAGGGCATAGATTTTAGTGCTGGTTACAAAGCTGTCCTGGGTTGGCGGAAGGCACTTAATAAACCGTCCGAGTTAGGTTTTGAAGTTTTATTAAGGGTCTTGGTTGGAAGTTTTTGGGGTCATACTAAAAAATTTACCCATTTCAAGAAACTTATTTTTTCTCGCACCAAAAACCCTGATGCCTGTACATATCTATCTGAGCCTGATCACATATATCGAATAAATTGCCCTGATTATTGGTTCTGTTATTTCATAGTCAGACTGTTGAATGCAAAGGTCTATTGCAGAAATTACACTGCCAACAAATCCAACTTCTATACCCGATTTGTAATTATTCCGGATATTTGAAAATACACCAATTTCTTCAAGGAGTTCTTTAAGCTGATTAAACAGGAAGGCTGAAAATTTCCGACGATGAGCTCGACTCAATCTAGCTGATTTTTTCGGATTTGAATGTGATTTGCGGTTGGCAACATAGGATGTCCGCTAAGAGAGGGAGATG
>Ga0302322_100004879_pt1 | contig 11714 bp, 7 predicted proteins | sample Fen_T0_2_FD_203757 | JGI IMG/M metagenome (GOLD analysis project Ga0302322, IMG submission 203757) | Peat permafrost microbial communities from Stordalen Mire near Abisko, Sweden - Fen_T0_2 | ecosystem: Environmental > Terrestrial > Soil > Wetlands > Permafrost | place: Sweden: Abisko... | reverse complement strand
GCGACCAGCTGGTCACGGACACGTGGAACGAGATCGCGAAGGACTACCCGGACCTGTGGCTGGAGAACGCGGGCACGCGCTCGTTCGGGTCGGACATCGACGCCACGGTCCGCCCCAGGACCGAGGCGACGGGCACCGGCGCGGACATGGGCACCCAGGTGAAGCAGGCCGCGGAGGCCGCCCAGCGGCTGTCCGACGCCCTGCGCGGCAAGGTCGGCGGCGAGACGGACGCCAAGATCGACACCAACATCTACTCGTTCATCGGCGAGGGGCGGGTCAACACGTCCGATAGCGCGGGCAAGGGCGCCCAGCAGCACGTCGACCAGGTCGTGGGTCTCGCCGAGCAGATGCGCGGCCAGAGCGACGCCCAGTTCAAGGCCTTCGAGCAGCGGCTCCAGGTCGCCGCGGCGGACCCCCGGGTGCAGGCCGAGGCCAGGAAGCTGCTCGCGGAGGCCCGCGCCTTCCACGACGCCCGCCAGGCCGAGTGGGCCGAGGCCAGGGCCGCCGCCAAGCAGGCAAACCCCAAGGACAGCCCGGCGGCGATCGAGCGGGCGGCGCGCGAGACGCTGCTCGCCCAGAAGAAGGGCGAGCTCGGCGGGCTGCTCTCGTCACCCGATCCGGACTTCGCGGCGATCGCCGCCAAGCAGTCCGAGATCAACTGGTTCGCGCCGGATGCGTATGCGACGCCGTCGGCGTTCAAGCAGGCCGTGGCCCATGGCCAGCGGCTCAAGGGGTCCGCGCGGACGGCGGCGGAGATGAGCGGCACCGAGGTCGCCGGCAAGCTGCGCGACGCGGCCGGAAAGCTCCCTGCGGACAGCCCGCGGGCGAAGCAGCTCGCCCGGGACGCGGCCCGGGTCGAGAGCCAGCAGCGGCTCCTGGAGATGACGAACCGCGAGCTGCGGGCGGAGACCGAGAAGAGCCCGATGGACGGCCCGCGGGTGGACGAGCTGCAGGGGCGCGCCAACAGCCTGCGCGAGGCGATCGCGCGGGCGGCCGAGCCCATCGTGATCGGCGAGCTGCTGGGGTCGACGATGCCCGCGGACAAGCCCGGCCCCGAGCGGCTCTCGGAGTCGGCGTCGGCGTCCGCCGCGAACATGGGCATGCTCGAGTCCCACGTGGCCCACGCCAAGGACGTTGACGGCAAGGTCAAGGCTGCCGCGAAGTATGCGGGCCGGATCGCAATGGCGGAGTGGCTGGGCGGCCTGCGGCCGGACATCACCAGCACGGTCGGCAAGCTCCTCGGGGACTTCATCCAGAGCCGCTGGGGGATCCTGGAGGACGTCTCGCCCCAGATCATGCGCGACATGTTCCTCGCCTACGCCAAGGCGAAGGGCCGCACCGGTGACATCGTCCACGACGCGAATGGCGTCCCCATCGGGGTCACGGACGCCCTCAAGACCACGTTCGTGGACGACGTGCGGAGCTGGGCCCGCGACACCAACACCGAGCTCCAGGCGGCCGCGATCGGCTCCAAGACCTTCGACAACCCCACCGAGGCCCAGGGCGGGGGCAAGGGTGGTCCGGCGCCGGCGGGTGGGGCCGGCGGCGAGGGTGGCGGCGCGACGAAGGTGCCGGCCGGGGATGCCGGCGGGGACGGAGCCGCCGGGAGCGGCGCCGCGAAGGTCGAGAAGGGAGCCGGCGCCGGCGAGCCCGGGCCGGTCCACGACGAGGGCGGCGGCACGCCCGCGACCGGCACCGGCGGCAAGGGCACGCCCGGCGACAAGGGCGCCGTCCCGACCGACCAGCCGGGCGTCAAGACGGCCGGCGAGGGCGAGCCCGCGCGCGAGGGGGGCGGTGGTCCGCGGCCGGGGGGCACGACGCCCGCGGCGGGAGTCGTCAAGGAGGGCGCCACCCCGGTCCTGAACCCGCCCGGCCGCAACCAGGCGTTCTCGTTCCGCCTCGGCTCGCTCGCGGAGGGCCACACGGCGCTGCGACAGCTCGCCGCCGGCGACCCACGGGTCCTCGCCGCCAATGGCGTCGAGCTCCCGCCGGGCTACACCTCCCAGGGCCGCGAGTTCGGGCTGGCGCGGATGCCGGATGGCAGCATCGCGATCGTCCAGGGCGGCATCGACGGCGTCCGCTGGGTCGACCTGCCGCCCGGCACGGAGCGGCTCGCGCACACCCACCCCATGACGGAGGGCCGGGAGCTCAGGGCGCCCGGCACGGTCGGTGACATCGCGACACGCACCAGCCCCGGCGGCAGCACGGGTCCCGCGAACCTGGACCGCGTCCACGTCTTCCCGTCGGGCGGCGACCTCGTCTACTGCGCCGCCAACCGGGTCGCCAACCACGACGTCCACACGCCGTACGTCCACACCGGCGACGGGATCCTGCGCACCCCGACCGGCGCCCCCAACGAGATCCCCGTCTCGTTCAACATCTTCGAGGCGCGACACGTCGGCAACCAGGGCGCCTTCCCCGTCGCCGAGGCGGGCGTCGTCGCGCATGACGCGAATGGCGACGTCCTCTGGATCGGGCGCATGTGGGGCCTCGATGTCCACGGCGAGTCCATCATCTCCTTCGAGCCGCCGCCCGGTATGGCGCCGCCCGACCCGGCGACCCTCGAGCCGGACGCGGCGACCGCGACCCCGTCGGGCACCACGAAGGGCGGCGGCACGGGTGGCGAGGGTGGCGACGGCTCCGGCCCGACGACGCGCCGCGAGGGTGCCGGCGGTGGCGCGACGGCGAAGGACACCGGGACGACGGCACCGGGCGGCGGCAAGGCGGGCGGCGCACGCGAGATCCCGGGCGGCCTCCGGATCGAGAACGACGGCATCGCGACGTGGGTCAAGTCGAAGAAGAATCCCGAGGCGCTGGTGCGGATCGAGGAGGCCTTCGGGGCCCTGCTCGTGACCGACATCTACCGGAAGGACCTGCCGGAAGGCAGCGGCTCCGTCATGCTGGCGGAGGGCCTGCGATCGTTGCGGGCCGGCCCGGGCACGGAGATCGTCGTGGGTGAGGTCATCAACGAGCCGACCAGGGCGGCCTTCAAGGCCAACGCGGACCCCCAGACCAGCAAGCTGGGCAAGACGACCGTGCGGGCGCTGGAGATCCTGGGGCTCACGGTGGGCTCGATGAAGTGGGAGCAGCGGCGGGGCAAGCTCACGATCGTGGTGAAGGTGGGATGAGCCTCCTGTCCGACGCCGACCGCGACCTCCTCGCGGCCGTTGCCTTCGACCCCGACGCGGAGCCCGCGTTCAACGAGATCACCTGGTGCCTCGTCTGGCCGGACGAGGTCCCCGACGGGCTGAGCCGGGAGGGCTACCGCGTCGTGCGCGACCTCCTCGTCGCGCGCGGCTTCATCCACCGGGGCATCCCCGTCGAGGCGTGGGACGAGGGCTATCTCGACCGCTGGGAGCGCTGGGACGAGGCGCTCGCGTCGGGCCTCCGCTGGAACGGCCTCCGGCGCCTTGGTCTCACGACCGCACAGCGCGGCCTGCTCCGCCGCTCCCTCGGGTCGGAGGCCGAGCTGTGAGCACGGGGCGCGACGTGGGAAGCGCTCCAGGTCGCGGGTTCATCGGCGGGTTCATGGTGGAGCGCGTCATCGCCGCCACGGCGGAGCGGACCGTGGTCATCGCGTGGGAGCCCGAGGGCGGGTCGGTCCCGGGAGGCGGGCCGGAGCCCGGGGCGGGGTCCGAGGCCGGGGCCCGGCTGGAGCCCGAACCCGGCGGCGCGCGGCGGCTCGTGAGCCGGGTGCCGTGGGAGCCCGGGCACCGTGACCCGGGGCTCGAGGCCGAGCGGGTCCCCTGGGACCTGCCGCTCATCGGGCTCCGGCCGGACGGCGACGAGGCGCTGCTCATCGTGGAGGCGCTGCCGGACGGCGCGCGAGTCGCGGATCCCGGAACCCGCCGGGATCCGGGCGCCCCCGGCGCCGTGCGGGCCGCGGCGATCTCCACCGTCCCCCGCTTCGCCGCCGACCTCGCCAGGCGGGTCGCCGAGGCACACGCCCGGGGCGAGACCGCCGGCCCACTCCACCCTGGGCTGGTGTTCGCGCTGGCGGACGGCCGGCTCGCCGGGACCGCCCAGCGGATCCTGCGGGCCCGCCTCCCCGCCTCGTCCGAGGGCCGGACGCCGCTCTTCGCGACGCGCTTCTGGACCCCGGCCGAGCTCCGCCGCGAGGACCCGACCCCCGCCGACGACGTCTTCCGCCTCGCGTCCATGACCTGGGCTTGGCTCCACGGGGCCCCACCGTTCGGGTCCGGGATGGACGAGCTCGGAGCTGTGCTCGGCGGCCCGGCTGCGAGCGACCTCCGACCGGTGGACGACGTCGACCGCCTGCTGGTAGCGGCGTTCGACCCGGATCCGGCCGGGCGTCCCTCGGCAGCCGACCTGGCCGCGGCCATCGGCGCCGCCGCGGGGCGCTGAGCAGCACGCGACCGGGTTGCGATGACGGCGGGCACGGTTGCCCGGCCCGCCGTCGGGCCAGGGCGGCTCAGCGCCGTGCCAGGGCGGCTCAGCGCCGTGCCGCGATGCGGCCCCCGTCGGGCCAAGGCGGCTCACCGCCGTGCCAGGGCGGCTCAGCGCCGTGCCGCGATGCGGCCCGCTAGTCCCCCAGCAGGTCCGTGTACGGCCCGAACTCGGCCTCCACCGTGAGCCGCCCGAGCTTGCGGTACTCGCGCTCCGTGCCCCGGATGAGGTCCGCCATCGCGATCGGGCGGTCCGCGGCGGCCGCGAGGTAGGCCGCGGTCACGCAGACGTTGCGGATGTTGCCGCCGGAGATCCGGAACCGGCCGGCGAGGAAGGCGAGGTCGAGGTCTGCCTCGCGCGGCACGCGCGCGGGCAGGTTGCGCTCCCACAGGCGCAGCCGGTCCGGCTCCTCGGGCAACGGGAAGTCCACGATCGCGTCGAGGCGCCGGGTGAACGCGTCGTCCACGTTGGACCGCAGGTTCGTGGTGAGGATCGCGATGCCGTCGAACAGCTCCATACGCTGGAGCAGGTAGGCGACCTCGACGTTGGCGTAGCGGTCCCGGGCGTCCTTCACCTCGCTGCGCTTGCCGAACAGCGCGTCCGCCTCGTCGAAGAGCAGGATGCCGTTGACGCGGTCCGCCTCGGTGAAGATCCGGTCCAGGTTCTTCTCGGTCTCGCCGATGTACTTGTCCACGACCGTCGAGAGGTCGATCACGTAGAGCTCGAAGCCGAGGTCGTCGGCGAGGACCTCGGCTGACATCGTCTTGCCGGTGCCCGAGTCCCCGGCGAACAGGGCGGTGATGCCGCGCCCGCGGGCCGTCGTGTGGCCCATCCGCCACTCCCCCATGACCCGGTCGCGGTGCAGCGTCCGGGCGGCGATCTCGCGCAGCTGCGTCTCCACGGCGCGGGGCAGGATCAGGTCGTCCCAGCCGACGGCCGGCACGATCCGCCGTGCGAGCCGCTCGAGACCGGCGGCGTTCTGGGCCCGGGCGCCGGCCGCGACGTCCTCCTCGCTCAGGGGGCGGCCGGCCGCGATCGACGCACGGTGGGCCGCCTGGGCCGCCCGCACGATCTGCTCCGGGTCGAGGCGGAAGGCGAGCGTCGCCACGGCGGGGTCGAAGCCCGGAGCCGTCGTGTCGCCCAGGGCGCTCACCCACAGGTCGTGGCGCTCGGCCGTGGACGGCACCGGCGCGTCCACGAGGAGCGGCGGCTCCCGGCCCCACGCCGGGTCCCAGCCCGTGCCGCCCACGAGCACCACCGGGGGCGCCTCCTCGGCGAAGGCACGCACCGCCGCGGTGCCGCGCCCGCTGATCGCGTCCACCGGCCCGGCGATCAGCCCGCCGCCCAGGAGCCGTGCCTCGCGGGACGCGATCCGGGCGAGCGCGGCCGGGTCGTCGCCCTGGGCCAGGCGCGTGAGATCAACGTCAACCACCGGGCGGCCGAGGCGCCGGAACGCGGCGTGCGCGAGGGCCCGTCCGGACGCCCCGGCGCGCTGGCGCACGTACGCGAGCGGGATGCCGGCCGCCAGGCCGCGCGCGAAGCCGTCGATGTCGCCCAGCGACACGTCCACGTCCGGGCCGAGCAGGGGCGCGATGGCGGCGTCGGGCGCGTCGTCGCCCAGGAGGTGGGCGGTGACCCGGTCCGGGACCCGCAGCGAGCGGGTGAGGAACGGGCGGTCCGGGTCCTCGACCAGGAGCAGGCCGCCGGCCACGAGCGGGCCGTGGAACCCGAGCCGTGCCCGGGCAGCGCCGGCCGTGGTGAGCCCCGGGTGGCCGGCCAGCTCCAGCGCGAGCCCCGTGCTGGCACGCCGGCGCGAGACGTCGTCGTGGAGGTAGCCGTAGAGGCGCTCGAACCGCGGGTCAAGGTCCGGCGCCAGCGCGACGAGCAGCAGGTCGATGTCGATGTCGGCGAGCCCGAAGGTCCGGGCCAGCCGGCGGAGGCGGAGCGGGTGCCCACGGAGCTCGGCGGCGTCCGCCTCGGCCTCCACGGGCGCCAGGCCGTCGTCCGGGAAGGCGGCACCCGTCCCGGCACCGCCCCGGTCGCCGCTCCCGGCACCGCCCCGGTCGCCGCTCCCGGCATCGCTCCGGTCGCCGCTCCCCCACCCCGCCGCGCCGCGTGCCAGCAGGTCGTCCACCTGCTCGTCGGTGATGTACAGGCCGCGGAACCGGTCGTTGGGGTCCGGGTCCACGGCGCGCCGGCGCTCGACCGCCGCCGCCACGCGACCCTCGACGATCCGCAGGCGCGCGGCGAGGTAGGCGGCGGATGGATCTGGTCCGGCCGCCGGGGGCCGCCCGGCCACGTGGGGCTGCCCGGCCACGCGGGCGTCTCCGGTCGTGCGGGCGCTCACCGGCGGGCGCCGCGCACCCGCAGCGTGACGCCGCCCCGCTGCTCACCCTTCGCGCCAGGCCGCGGCACGATCTCCTCGGGGACCGGCTCGGGCTCGGGCTCGTCTCCCGATCGCCTCCCACGGCCGTTCGCCTCCTCGGTGGCGCCACCGGAGCTGGACAGCCCGATCGCGGGCCCGGTGAGGACCGGCGGCCCGTAGTAGGCGTTGCGGTTGACCATGACGGGTGCGGTCACCACGACGTCGAGCGAGGGCTTGAGCTCGCCGCCCATGGCGGACCAGATGTCCGCGAGCGAGCGCTCCTGCGTCTCGGGCTGGCCGACGTCGATGTAGACGGGCAGGTCCGCCTCGTCCAGCGACCCGCCGAGCTCCCCGGGCTTGAGCATGGGGTTGCGCAGCATGCACACGAGCAGCGACGACAGGAGCCGGTGCTCGTCCTCGGGGCGCTGGGTCCACGCGGTCACGAGGTACGCGAGCCGGAACCGCCGGGGCGGCTGCGCTCGGGCCGCCACCATCCCGTCCTTGCCCCGCGCATCCTCCCAGGTGGGCACCCGCCGGCCGAGGTCCTCGCGGATGTCGTACAGGTACAGGTTCACGCTGGGGCCGCTGCGGCGGGCAACCCATTCCTTGGTCGGCGCGTCGAAGACGAGGTCCACCGACGAGCCGTTGAGGGCGTCGCGGCGGACCAGCTTCTCGAGCAGCTGGTCGACATCGTGGATCACGCGTGGATCGTCGGTCCCGCGCGCGGGGATCGCCACCCGTCGGCGGGCATGCGTGCGGGCATCCCTGCCTGCCCCTTCGGGCAGCCCGCCCCGCCCTGCCGCGCGCCCGGTCGAACCTTGTTCCGGCCCCCAGGCAGTGCGAGCGTCAGGCCGTCGGGATCTCAACCATCGGGAGAGGGCCACGCATGCCGAACTATCTGTCACCCGGCGTCTACGTCGAGGAGGTGGAAGCCGGGTCGCGTCCCATCGAGGGCGTCGGCACGGCGGTCGCCGCGTTCGTCGGGCTCGCGGCTCGCGGACCGGCGAACACCCCCACGCTCGTGACGAACTGGAACCAGTTCACGAGCACCTTCGGGGAGTTCGTCGAAGGCTCCTACCTCGCGCACGCCATCTACGGGTACTTCCTCAACGGCGGCGGGGCCGCCTACGTGGTGCGGGTCGGCGCCGACGGCGTCCTGCCCACCGCGTCCGCAGAGCTGCCGAGCGCGGCCGAGAAGGGCAAGTCGGCGTTCCGCGTCGCCGCCCTGGAGGCCGGGCCGTCGGGCAACGACCTCAGCGTCGACATCGAGCCCGCGAGCGACGCGACGGAGGGCAACTTCAAGCTCGTCATCAAGCAGGCCGGCAAGGTCGTCGAGACCTTCGACAACGTGACGTCCGGCAAGGGCAAGACGAACGTCGCCACCGTCGTCAAGGCGCAGTCCAAGGTCATCTCCATCGAGGAGACCGCGGGCGCCCTGACGGCGCCGTCCGCCGGCTCGGTCTCGCTGGCCGGCGGAGGTGCGTCCGTCCCCGCGCGCGTGAGCCCCAGCGACTACGTGGGCAACTCGTCCGACCGCACCGGCTTCGCCGGGCTCGAGGCCGTGGACGAGGTGACGATGCTGTCCGTCCCGGACCTCGTCGCGGTCTACGAGCAGGGCATCATCGACCTCGAGGGCCTCCAGGCCGTCCAGCTGGCGATGATCGCGCACTGCGAGCTCATGGGCGACCGCGTCGCCATCCTGGACTCGCCGCCAGGGCTCAACGCCCAGCAGGTCAAGGAGTGGCGGGTCGACAAGGCCGGCTACGACTCCAAGTACGCGACCCTCTACTGGCCCTGGGTCAAGGTCTTCGACCCGCTGTCCGGCCAGGCGCGGTTCGTGCCCCCGTCCGGCCACGTCGCCGGAATCTGGGCCCGCAACGACGACACCCGGGGCGTCCACAAGGCCCCGGCCAACGAGGTCGTCCGCGGCGCCATCACGCTCGAGCTCAACATCACGAAGGCCGAGCACGACCAGCTGAACCCGAACGGGATCAACTGCATCCGGGCCTTCCCGGGTCGCGGCATCCGGGTGTGGGGCGCCCGCACCATCTCGTCCGATCCGTCCTGGCGCTACCTCAACGTGCGCCGGCTCTTCAACTACATCGAGGAATCGATCTTCGAGGGCACCCAGTGGGTGGTCTTCGAGCCGAACGACATGCGGCTCTGGGGCCGCGTCAAGCGGACGATCAACGCGTTCCTCCTCCGGGTCTGGCGTGACGGCGCGCTGTTCGGCGCGACGCCCGACCAGGCGTTCTTCGTCGTCTGTGACGAGACGAACAACCCGCCCGAGGTCCGGGATGCCGGCCAGCTCATCGTGGACATCGGCATCGCGCCCGTGAAGCCGGCCGAGTTCGTGGTGTTCCGGATCGCGCAGTTCTCCGGCAACCCGGACGGCCAGTAAGCCCACCGCCTGACACGACTCCACGGAGGCACGCATGCCGACCACCGATCCCCTTCTGCAAGGGAACGTACTGCTGGACATTGACGGCGTGGGCGTCGTCGCCAACTTCACCTCCGTCTCGGGCGTCTCGTCCGAGGTGGAGATCGTCGACAACCCGTTCGTGAACGAGCAGGGCAAGATCACCATCGGCAAGCTCCCGGGCAAGCCGAAGACGCCGACGGTCACGCTCAAGCGCGGCCTCACCGGCGCCACGGAGATCTGGGACTGGCACGTCGCGGTGATGCAGGGGACGCCGGACCGCCGCAACGGCTCCGTCATCCTCATGAACACCCTGGGCGAGGAGGTCCTGCGCTACAACTTCACGAACGCCATGGTCTCCAAGATCAGCCTGTCCGAGGGTGGCGCGACCACCAGCGGCGTCCAGATCGAGGAGGCAACCCTGGCCTGCGAAACCCTGGTCAAGGGCTAGGGAGCCACCCACCGGTGACTGCCGCGGCCCTGCCCGAGATCCCGATCGAGCGCGGGAGCACGAACGTGTCCGACGCCCTCCGCACCGAGTTCGCGTTCGTGCTCCCCCGCGGCTACGTCGACGGGACGGGAACGGTCCATCGCGAGGGCGTCATGCGCCTCGCGACGGCCCGGGACGAGATCATCCCCCAGCGCGACCCGCGGGTCCGGGAGAACGAGGCCTACCTCACCATCCTCCTCCTCTCGCGGGTCATCACGAAGCTCGGCACGCTGGGCCAGGTCCACACGGGCGTGATCGAGGGACTCTTCGCCTCCGACCTGGCGTTCCTCCAGGACCTGTACCGGCGCATCAACGCCGAGGGCCATACCCAGGCGTCGGTGACCTGCCCCGCCTGCAACCACGCGTTCACCGTCGACGTGGCGGGTGAGCAGCGCCTGGGGGAATCGTGACGTACGCGACCGATCGGCTGTTCGAGGAGGTCGCGTACGTCGCCTATCACTTCCACTGGCCGATGGACACGATCCTCGACCTCGAGCACCCCCTGCGGCTGCGCTTCGTCGAGGAGATCGGCCGGATCAACAAGCGTCTGTCCGAGGAGGAGTGACCCCCGTGCGTCTCTCGTGGCCGTTCGGCCGCAGGACGCCGTCGGACGGGCCCTCCGCGGCTGCACCGGAGGGACCCGCGCCGTCGGCCGAGCCCGCGGGCCCCGGCGCGTCCGCCACCGATCGAGGCGCGCCGCCGACCGGCGCCTGGGCGCAGCTGCCGCCCATCCAGCGCACCGTGGGCCGCCCGCCGGTGGTCGCCCCGACCGCGGCGTTCCTGGACGCCGTGCCGGGCCACCACCCGCTGCCGCCGATCGTGACCCCGCTCGGCCACGACGCCGGTCCCGCGGCGCCCGCCGGCCTCGTGCTTGCCCGGCCCACGGTCGTGCCCAGCCTCACGGCCTCAACGTCGATGCCGGCCCGCCCGGTCCAGCGGCGCGCGTCCGCGCCCGCGCCCGCCGAGCCCGGGTGGGACGCCGCGTCCGGCGCCTGGTCCGCGCCCGCGCCTGCCTCGCCCGTGCGCTCGCTGCCCTCCGTCTCGCCCGCCGCCACGGTCACGCCCCCGGCCCGCTCGCTCACCCAGGCCGCCGGGCCACTCGCGGGCCCGGCGCAGCGCTCGTCGGCCTCGTCCTCCTCGTCGGCAGGTGCGGGCTCCCGCCCGGCCCCTCCACGTTCATCGTCCGCGTCCGCGTCCGCGCCCGGCGCCCCGGCGCCGGCCGCGACCGGCGGCTCGCCGCTCCCGGCGCCCCGCGGGACCGCGGCCGCACGTTCGCAGAGCGGCTGGGCGGAGCAGTCGAGCTCCGGGCCGGCGGCGGCCGGCCTCGGCGCGCCGTTGTCCTCCGGGACCGGTCGCCAGGCGACGTCATCGGCATCGACCTCGTCCGCGTCCCCGACGGGCCGGCCCGGCCCGTCGTCGGCCGCCCCCTCGTCAGCGGATCCCGCGTCGCGGCGGCCCGGCCTGGGCGCGCCGATGAGCGCCCCGCCCGCGGGGACCGTCGCCCAGCGCCTGCCCATGGCCACGCCGCCGGGCCGCCGGGCCATGCCGGAGATCCCGGGCCAGCGCGCCGTGGCGGCCTCCGTCGTGGCGGCAGAGCCGGGACCCATGCCCTCCGTCGCCCCCATCGCCGCCCCGGCGCCGGCGGTCGCGCGCTCCCTGCCGGTCCTCCCCGTCGCGCGCCTCGCCGCGGGCTCGGGCCGGTCGCAGGCGGACGACCACGCTGGCCATGCCCACCCCACCGGATCGCCCCCTCGGGGCCCGCTCGCCGGGACCGGCGCCGCGTCCGCGGCGGCCGCCTCGTCCGGATCGGCGGGCGGCGCACCGGCGCGAGCCGGCGTGCCGACCCTCGGCAGCCGGCCACTCCGGCCGTCTGTGACCGCGCAGCGCGCGACCGGCACAGACGCCGGCGCGGGCCGGAGCGCCGCCGGTTCCGCGGCCGCCGCCGGGCACGCCGCCCTCCCCTCCCCCGTGGCCGCCCGCTGGTCCACCGGAGGCGAGCTGCCGACCACGGTCGAGGCGCTACCGCCGGCGTT
>Ga0302322_100004878_pt1 | contig 11714 bp, 11 predicted proteins | sample Fen_T0_2_FD_203757 | JGI IMG/M metagenome (GOLD analysis project Ga0302322, IMG submission 203757) | Peat permafrost microbial communities from Stordalen Mire near Abisko, Sweden - Fen_T0_2 | ecosystem: Environmental > Terrestrial > Soil > Wetlands > Permafrost | place: Sweden: Abisko... | reverse complement strand
GGCACCATCTGCGCCTTCACCAACCAGCTGCGCGAGAAGATCGGCGTCATGTTCGGCAACCCGGAGGTCACCACGGGCGGCAAGGCGCTCAAGTTCTACGCCACCATCCGGCTCGACATCCGCCGCATCGAGACGCTCAAGGACGGCACCGAGGCCGTGGGCAACCGCGTCCGCGTCAAGGTCGTGAAGAACAAGGTCGCGCCGCCGTTCAAGCAGGCCGAGTTCGACATCACCTACGGCCAGGGCATTTCCCGCGAAGGCACCCTGCTGGACCTCGGCGTCTTCTACGACGTCGTCGCCAAGAGCGGCGCGTTCTTCAGCTACAACGACGAGCGCCTCGGCCAGGGCCGGGCCAACGCCAAGGTGTTCCTCTCGGAGAACACGGACATCGCCGACGCCATCGAGGTCCAGATCCGAGCAAAGGCCGGCTTGCCGGTGAGCGCGGCGCTGGCCGACGCCAACGAGGCGTTCGCCGACGCCACAGCCAAGGCCGATGCCGTCAAGGCAGCAGCCACACCAGACGGCGTCGACCCCGTCACCGGCGAGGTCCTGCAGGCCTGATGAACGGTGTGCCTGCGGAACCCCGTTCGCTGTAGCGCCCGCGGTCGCTGGTCGTGCCCGTCGTCACGGCACTGCGCGCCGCCCGGCGCGGGGGAGTGGCGCTGCACGTGGACGAGGAGTACGTGTGTGTCGTCAGCGAGTCACTCGTGGCTCGCTGGCGGCTGTTCAAGGGCCGGGAACTGGGCGACGCGGACGTCGCCGAGATCCGCGCCGCTTCGTCCGCCGAGCGCGTCATGGGCGACGCCTATCGCCTGCTCGGCCACCGCGCGCGGAGCCGCGATGAGCTGCGCCGCCGACTCCTCGCCAAGGAGCACGACGAGCACGCCGTCGCCGATGCGCTCGAGCGCCTCGCCGCCGATGGGTTCCTCGACGACGCCGCGTTCGCGCACAGCTACGTCGCCGACAAGCGGCGGCTGGACTCGTGGGGTGCGGAGCGAATCCGTCGGGGCCTGCGCGAGTTGGGCGTCGACACGACCGTCATCGACGACGCGCTCGCCGAGGGCGGCGGGGAAGAGGCGGACGAGCTCGACCGCGCGCTGGCCCTCCTGCGCCGCCGTGGGGTACCCGAGCAGCCGCTCGACGCGGCCCGCCGGCGCGCTTTCCAAGCCCTCCAGCGCAGGGGCTTTTCGTCGTCCACCGCCTACGCCGCCGTGCGCATCTGGGTGGACAGGACGCCGCCGCGGGCGAATTGACTCCGCGCGGCGGCGTCACGTACTATCCAGACACGCGACGTTTGCGCGTGCTTTGTGTATTCCACTTCTCGCTCTTGCATAGCGATACCGACGGCGCCAGGCGCCGATAAAGCTGAACCGATCGACCAGGGGTCCACGATGAGAGATTTGGGAGGTTTTGCGAACCTACAATCGTCCTGACCCCTGGGCGCAGTCACAGCTGGATCACCGTATCGTCGTGCACGTGCGAGCGTGGCACAGGCCGGGCGCGTTGCCCGGCCTTTTTCGTGCCGCGCGACCTGTGAAGGGATTGGATGATGATTGCGGTCTATGTCGTTGTTGGCCTGGTGGTCGGCATCGCGGTGGGGTACTTCGTCCGCCGCAACCTCGCCTCGAGCAAGCTGGCGGGAGCCGAGCGCGAGGCCGAGAAGCTCCTCAAGGACTCTCGCCGTGAGGCGGAGACCATCGTCAAGGAGGCTCGCCTCGAGGCCAAGGAAGAGGTCCATCGCGTCCGCAGCGAGGTAGAAGGTGAGTTGCGCGAGCGCCGCGAAGAGCTCGGCAAGGCCGAGCAGCGCATGCTCCAGCGCGAGGAGAGCATCGACGCCCGCGCCGCCGAGCAGGATCGCCGCGAGCAGTCCATCCGCGACCGCGACGCGAACAGCCAGCGCCTCTCGGACGAGCTCAACAACACCCACGCCGAGGCGATGATCCAGCTCGAGCGCATCTCCGGCCTCAGCGCCGCACAGGCCAAGGAGATGCTGCTCAAGCAGACCGAGGACGAGGCTCGCCACGAGATGGCCAAGCTCGTCCGGCAGGTCGACGAAGAGGCGCACCGAGAGGCCGACCGCCGCGCCCGCAACGTCCTCTCGATCAGCATCCAGCGCACGGCCGCCAACCACGTCGCCGAGACCACCGTGTCCGTCGTGAACCTGCCGTCGGACGACATGAAGGGCCGCATCATCGGGCGCGAGGGCCGCAACATCCGCACGCTCGAGAACATCACCGGCATCGACTTCATCATCGACGACACCCCCGAAGCCGTCGTGCTTTCCGGCTTCGACGGCGTGCGCCGCGAGACCGCCCGCCTCACGCTCACCAAGCTCATCACCGACGGGCGCATCCATCCGGCCCGTATCGAAGAGACGTACACGGCCGCCAAGGCCGAGGTCGAGGCCGCGATGGAAGAGGCCGGTGAGCAGGCCTGCTTCGACACCAACGTGCACGGGGTGGCGCCCGAGCTGGTCAAGGTCCTCGGGCGCCTCAAGTACCGCACGAGCTACGGCCAGAACGTGCTCAACCACTCCATCGAGGTCGCCCACCTCGCCGGTATCATGGCCGCCGAACTAGGCGCCAACGTCAAGATCGCCAAGCGCGCCGGCCTGCTGCACGACATCGGCAAGGCCGTCGACCACGAGGTCGACGGCTCTCACGCCGTCATCTCGCAGCAGCTCTGCAAGAAGTACCGCGAGTCGCAGAGCGTGTGCCACGCCATCCAGGCGCACCACCAGGACGTGGAGCCGCAGACCGTCGAGGCCGTGCTCGTGCAGGCGGCCGACGCCATCAGCGCCGCCCGTCCCGGCGCCCGTCGCGAGTCGCTCGAGAACTACGTCAAGCGGCTCGAGTCGCTTGAGCGCATCGCCGAGGCCCACAAGGGCGTCGAGAAATGCTTTGCGATGCAGGCCGGCCGCGAAGTGCGCGTGATGGTCAAGCCTGGCGAGATCGACGACGACGCCACGTCGCTTCTGGCGCACGAGATCGCGCGCGAGATCGAGGACCAGCTCGACTATCCCGGGCAGATCCGCGTCACCGTCATTCGCGAGAGCCGCGCCGTCGACATCGCCAAGTAGCGGCGCGGCGCCGGTGCGCCGCCCCGCGACCGCGACGAGATCGTCATGAGTGGCCGCTACTACCTACGCTCGTTCGGCTGCCAGATGAACGAGCACGACGCCGAGCGCATCCGCGCGCTGCTCGAGGCCCAGGGCCTGGAGCGCGCGGACGAGCCCGACGGCGCCGACGTGCTCGTGTACAACACCTGCACCGTGCGCAAGAGCGCCGACGACAGGCTCGCCGGCCACCTGGGCACCGCGGCGAGGCTCAAGCGCGAGGACCCGTCGCGCGTCGTGCTCGTGACCGGCTGCCTGCCGCAGGCGGAGCAGCGGGACCTCTTTGCGCGCTTCCCGTTCGTGGACGGCGCGCTGGGCCCGCAGAACCTGCACCGTCTGCCCGAGCTGCTCACGGCGGCGGTCGAGCCGGCGGACGCAGGCCCCGCCGGCTACTTCGAAGACGGCCCGCACCTCAGCGGCGGCCTCGAGGCGCGCCGCGAGCGGCCCTATCAGGCGTGGGTGCAGGTCATGAGCGGCTGCACCAACTTCTGCTCCTACTGCATCGTGCCGTTCGTCCGCGGCCCCGAGCGCAGCAGGGCGGCCGGGGACGTCGTGGCCGAAGTCCAGGGACTGGTGGCCGACGGCGTGCGCGAGATCACGCTTCTGGGTCAGAACGTCAACGCCTACGGACGCGACCTGCAGCGCGGGGGAGAGGCGACCGCGCCGAGCTTCGCGCAGCTGCTGGCCCGCCTGGACGGCATTGCCGGCCTCGAGCGGGTGCGCTTCATGACCTCCCATCCCAAGGACCTCGGCGACGACCTCGTCGCGGCCGTCGCCGAGCTGCCGAGCGTGTGCGAGCACGTGCACCTGCCGGCCCAGGCCGGCTCCGACCGCGTGCTCCGGGCGATGCGACGCGGCTACACCGCCGCCGACTACCTCGGCCGCGTCCACGCCCTCCGCGCCGCCGTGCCCGACGTCAGCATCACGACCGACCTCATCGCCGGGTTCCCGGGCGAGACAGAGGCGGACTTCGAGCTGACCCTCGCTTTGGTTCGTGAGGCGGCGTTCGACGCGGCGTTCACGTTCGTGTACTCGCCGCGGGCCGGGACCACCGCCGCCGAGCTTGCGGACCAGGTCCCTCCCGACGTGCGCCGCGAGCGCGTGGAGCGCCTGATCGAACTTACACAGCGGCAGGCCCTTGCCTCACGCTTGGCGTGGGTCGGACGGCGCGCCGAGGTGCTGGTCGAGGGTCCCAGCCGCGACGGTCACCAGCACCGCGGCCGCAGCCGCCAGAACGTCACCGTCAACGTCGCCGGAGCCGCGGAACCCGGTGCTATAGTGACGGTGGATATCACCGCAGCGACCTCCACCACGCTGCGCGGCTCAGTGTGAGCCGGCGACCAGGAGGCATCGTCATGCAAGGCTGCATCTGTCCTCACCCTCCGTTGCTCATCCCTGAGGTCGGCGGCACCGCTCGCGGCAAGATCGCCGCCACTGTGACCGCCATGGAGAAGCTGGCCGCCTCTGTGGGCGACCCGGACACCATCGTCGTCATCTCACCGCACGCCGACGACTTCGGAGCCGCGCACGCCATCAAGACCGCCCCGCGCCTGCGCGGCGACTTCGGCCGCTTCCGCCGTCCCGAGGCCGCGTTCAACTACGACAACGACGTCCAGTTCGCGGAGCTCCTGCTGGCGCTCTCCGGCGACAGCCGCAAGCTCCGCATCGTGCCCGACGACGGCGAGGTGCTGGACTGGGGCGTCCTGGTGCCGCTGAGCTTTCTGCGTCCCAACCGGATCGTGAGCCTTTCGGTGGTGGGTCCGTATGCCGAGCACCGCACGCTCGGCCAGCTGGTGCGGCGCTGCGCCGAGGAGTTGGGGCGCGACACCCTGTTTCTCGCCTCCGGGGACCTCTCGCACGCGCTCATCCACGGCGCGCCGGCGCCCTACGACCCGCGCGGCAAGCTGTTCGACGACGAGATCGTGACTCTGCTCGGCGTCGGCGACTTCGCCGGCCTCACGCGCATCGAGCCGGTGCTGCTCGACGGGGCCGCCGAGTGCGGCCTGCGCAGCTTCGTAGCGCTCGGCGGCTTCCTCGGGGACGACGCCACCGTCGACCCGGAGATCTTCAGCTACGAGGGCCCGTACGGGGTCGGCTACCTCGTCGCCCGCTTCGGCCCGCGCCCCACGGCGGACGCCCAGCAATGACCGGCGGCGACGCCGGCGCGGCCCCCGCCCTCGGTCCCGCCGACTACGCGCTGTGCTGCGTGCAGGCCTTCGTCGGCGGCGGACGGGCGCCCGAGCCGCCCGGGGACGCGTTCTACGAGCGTCGGGCGGCGTGCTTCGTCACACTCAAGAAGTACGGGGAGCTCCGCGGGTGCATCGGCACGCTCGAGCCGGCCGAGACCTCGCTCGGCACCGAGATCGCGCGCAACGCCCACTCGTCGGCGATGCGCGACCCGCGGTTTCCTCCCGTGACGGAGGACGAATGTGGGGTCGTCACCTGCTCCGTGGACGTCCTCAGCCCGAGTGAGCCGTGCTCGGTCGAGGACCTTGACCCACAGACGTACGGCGTGATCGTCGAGGCGGGCTTCCGGCGCGGCGTCCTCCTGCCGGCGCTCGCGGGCGTGGACACGGTCGAGGCGCAAGTGAGCATCGCCCTGCAGAAGGCCGGCATCGCGCGGGATCAGTCCTTCGACGTGCGCCGCTTCCGCGTGACGCGCTACCGACAGGGCGATCGCCCCGTCGCTGCCGACGACTCGGCGGCGCCACCCGGAGATGATGACTGAGCCACCGCCGGTGGTCGCGGTGTTCGGCGCCACCGCCCTCGGCAAGAGCGACGTGGCGCTCGAGCTCGCCCGCCGGCTCGACGCCGACGTCGTCGTCGCCGACTCCATGCAGGTCTACGCAGGGCTGCCCATCCTCACGAACCAGCCCACCGCCGACGCCCAGACCCGGGTGAGGTACCACCTTGTCGGCTGGGCTTCACCGCAGGACGAGTGCAGCGTCGCCGAGTATGCGAAGCTCGCGCACGACGTCATCGACAGCCTTCTGGCGGCCAGACGCCGCGTGATCGTCGAGGGTGGCTCCGGACTGTACGTGCGCGCCGCCCTGGGCGACCTCGCCTTCGGCGGAGCGCCGGACCCGGCGCGGAGGAGCGAGCTGGAGGCACGCTGGGAGCACGCGCCGGAAGACCTCGCAGACGAATTGCGCCGGCGCGCGCCGGACGTGGCGGCGCGCGTGGACCTGGGGAACGCGCGCCGTGTCATCCGCGCGCTCGAGTCGCTGGATGGCGCGGAGGCCGGGCGGCACAACGGCAGCGCCACGGCGCAGACGGACGAGCTCTGGAGGGCCGGCGGCCGCTACGCGCACCGGCTCGTCGCACTCGTGCCAGACGACGATCGCGCCGTGCTGAAGCAGCGCATCGACCGGCGCGTCGACGCGATGCTCGATGCCGGAGCGCTCGACGAGGTCGCGGCGGCCCGCGCGGCCGGCCCGTTCTCACGCACGGCCGCGCAGGCGATCGGGGTGCGCGAGCTCTGCGCCGTCCTCGACGGCGAGCTCGCGCTCGCGGAGGCCGCAGCGCGCATGAAGACGCGCACGCGCGCCCTGGCACGCCGCCAGCTCACCTGGCTGCGCAAGCTGCCGGACGCGGTCCAGGTGCCGGCGACGGGCCGCCCCGCGGCCGCCGTCGCCACCGCAGTCCTCCGCCTTCTGGAGACCGGCACGTGGTAGGATTCCGGTTCCGGCGCGGCGCATCCAGCCCGCGTGCTGTCCGATCTCAGGGGGTCATGACCGGTGCAGCCTCAGTGGCAGGGTCTCGGCAAGGTCCAGTTCTCCAAATGGCAGGGTCTCGGCAACCACTACATCGTCCTGCACGCGGACCAGCTTCCTTTTGCGCTCACGCCCGAGCGCGTGCGTCTGCTCTGTGACCGCAACCTGGGCATCGGGTCCGACGGCATCCTGCTCATCGGCGATCGCACCGGTGAGGCACGCTTCCCGCTGCGCATCTTCAACCCCGACGGCAGCGAAGCCGAGATGTGCGGCAACGGCGTGCGCATGGTCGCGCGCAAGCTGAAGATGGAGGGCGCGATCCAGGGTGACACCGTCGTCCTCGACACCGGCGCCGGCGAGATCGTGCCCAAGCTCGGCGAGGGCTATCAGGTCACAGTGGATATGGGCATCGCCCGGTTCGGAGGCGAGAAGCTCGAGGGCTTCGACGGCGACTGCGTCGAGGAGACGCTCAGCGCCGCCGGCCGCAGCTTCACCTTCACCTTCGTCGACGTCGGCAACCCGCACGCGATCATCCAGTCGCCGTGGCCGCTCGAGCTCGTGCCGCTGCACGAGATCGGCCCGGTGATCGAGGAGCACAAGTACTTCCCGCGCAAGGCCAACGTGGAGTTCGTCAAGGTGCTCGGAGAGCATGACGCCAAGATCCGCGTCTGGGAGCGCGGTGTGGGGGAGACCCGCGCCTGCGGCACCGGCGCCACGGCCACCGCGGTCGCGCTGGTGCGTACGGGGCAGTGCACGAGCCCGGTCACCGTGGAGCTCCCGGGTGGCAAGCTCGTCGTCGAGGTCGAGCCCGACTGGCGCGTGTTCATGACCGGGCCGGCAGAGGAGATCTACCACGGGGACCTCTCGCTCGAGTTCCTGGCCCACCTGGAGTAAGGCCACGGCCGCCACCCGCACGTCCGGAGGATCATGAAGATCGCAGAACGCGTCCGCACGCTGCCGCCATACCTGTTCGCCGCCATCGAGCGGCAGATCGCCGAGCGCAAGGCTGCCGGCATCGACGTCATCAGCCTCGGCATCGGCGACCCCGACCTGCCCACGCCGCCGCACGTCATCGCGGCGCTGGCGGAGGGCGCCGCCGACCCGGCGACGCATCAGTACCCGAGCAACCAGGGCGAGCTCGGCTTCCGCGAGGCGGTGGCCGGGTTCTACGCGACGCGCTTCGGCGTCACGCTTGACCCGGCGGACCAGATCGTCCCGCTGCTGGGCGCCAAAGAGGGCATCGCGCACATCTGTCAGGTGCTGCTGGACCCGGGCGACGTGGCCCTTGCCGCCGATCCCGGATACCCGGTGTACGTCACCGGCCCGATGCTGGCGGACGGCGCCGCCGTGCACATTCCGCTCGTGCCCGAGCTGGGCTTTCAGCCCGACCTCGAGGCGATCCCGGCGGAGACGCTCGCCAAGGCCACCATGATCTTCGTAAGCTACCCGAACAACCCGACGGGCGCCGTCATCGAGGATGACTTCTTCGCCCGGCTGGTCGACTTCGCCCGCGCCAACGACATCGTCGTCGTGCACGACAACGCCTACGCCGACATCACCTACGACGGCTACGTAGCGCCGAGCTTCCTGGCCACGCCGGGGGCCTCCGACGTCGGCGTGGAGCTGTTCAGCCTCTCAAAGAGCTACAACATGACCGGCTGGCGGGCCGGCGCCATCGTGGGGAACCGCGAGGTCGTCGACGCCTACTGGCGCCTCAAGACCAACCTCGACTCCGGGATGTTCGGGGCGGTGCAGCGCGCGGCAGCCGCTGCGCTCAGCGGTCCGCAGGACTGCGTGCGCGAGATGTGCCGTGTCTACCAGCGCCGCCGCGACCTGCTCGTGAGCGCGCTGCGAACGGTCGGCATGCATGCCGAGCCACCCAAGGGCACCATCTACCTGTGGGTACCAGTGCCCGAGGGCTATACATCGGCGAGCTTCACGCAGCAGGTGCTGGACCAGGCGGACGTCGTCGTCACGCCGGGAGCGGCCTACGGGCCGTCCGGCGAAGGCTACGTGCGTCTCTCGCTGACCCTGCCGGACGAACGCCTCGAAGAGGCCGTCGGGCGTATCGAGGAGCGGGTACGACTCTAGCCGGCCGCACCCACGCAGAAGGGACACGCCGTGGGGACTGAGAAGGTCGTCGACACCGGGGCCACGGAGGTTCGCCCGCGTACGGTGGTGTTCGCCGTCGTGCCCGGGGGGCACGGCGCGTCGGGCGAGGACGAGCAGCTGAGCGAGATCAAGGAACTCCTGCGCTCCGCCGACATGGATTGGGTCGCCGACGTGATCCAGCACCGCGACTCGCCCAACCCGCGCACGTACCTGGGCAAGGGCAAGATGGCCGACCTCAAGGAGTCGATCACGGAGAACGCCGCCACGGTCACCGTGTGTGAGGACGACCTCACGCCGGCGCAGGTGGCGTCGGTCCTCGACGCCGTGGACGCCGACGTGCTCGACCGTACCGAGCTCATCCTCACCGTGTTCAGCAAGCATGCGCACTCGCTGGAGGGCACGATGCAGGTGCACCTCGCGCAGCTGGAATACGAGCTTACGCGGATGCGCGGCAAGGGCCTCGTGATGAGTCGCCTGGGAGCCGGCGTCGACATGCGCGGCCCCGGCGAGACCAAGATGGAGGTCGACAGGCGCGTCGTGCGTAAGCGCATCCAGACGCTCCGCAACCGCATCGAGCAGATGGCGCGTACGCGCCGCACCCAGCGCGCCAAGCGAGTGAGCAACGGCATACCGCTGATCGCCCTCGCCGGCTACACCAACGCCGGCAAGTCGACACTCCTCAACGCGCTCACGGATGCCGAGGTGTCGGTGCGTGACCGCCTCTTCGAGACGCTGGATCCAACATCACGCACCTATCGCTTCCACGACCGCGACTACGTGATCACCGACACAGTGGGGTTCATCCGCAAGCTGCCGCACCAGCTCGTCGACGCGTTCGCCAGCACCCTGGAGGAGACGACGCTCGCCGACGTGGTCCTCGTCGTGGCCGACGCCAGCCTCGACCCGGCAGAGATCGGCGTGCGCGAGCAGACCGTTGCCGACGTGCTCGACATGATCGGCAGCACGGCCCCCAGGATCGTGGTCTTCAACAAGATCGACAGGCTGGACGAGGGCAAGCTGAACCGGCTGCGCGCCCTGTATCCCGAGGCCGAGTTCATCGCCGCAGGCGAGGGCCTCGGCCTGGACGCGCTGCAGGCGCGCCTCGGGCGGTTCTTCGATCGCGCGCTGCGTCCCGTCCGCCTGCTCTTCCCGTACAAGGAAGCGGGCGAGATGCACCGCCTGCGCGGCATCGCCAGCGATGTGCGCGAGGAGCACACGCCGGAGGGCGTCATCTTCGAGGCCCGGCTGCCCGTCGCCGAGGCCGGGCGGTACGCACGCTACCGCCTCGAGCCAGAGATCCCGGCCGACCTCGACGAGCTCGAGGACGAGACGCCGCGGGACGACGAGGAGGCCGGCGACGATGCCTGACTCCGGCCTGCCCGTACCCGTCCGGCTCCTCACGCCCGCGGCCCGTCTGCCCGAGCGCGCCTACGAGCACGACGCCGCCTACGACCTCTACGCGGCGGAGGAAGCTACGCTCCCGCCGCTCGAACGCGCCGTCGTCGGCACCGGCATCGCCCTTGGCCTCCCAAGCCACCTTGCGGCCCTCACGCTGCCGCGCTCCGGACTTGCCGCCCGCCACGGCGTCTCGATCGTCAACGCCCCGGGACTGATCGATCCGGGATATCGTGGCGAGGTGCGTATCATCCTTCTCAACACCGATCGCGAAGCGACCTTCAAGGTAGCCGTGGGCGACCGGATCGCCCAGCTCCTTCTGCTGCCTCTCACGGACGTGAGCCTCGTGCAGGCGGACCATCTCGACGAAACCCACCGCGGCGAGCGTGGTCTCGGCTCGAGCGGCACGGGGGGGAGGTGACATGCCAGACGTGACCCCCGATCCTGAGGCTCTTGGCACCGTCGACGACGCTGCCGGGCCGGACGACAAGCCTACTATTCGCGTCGCAGGCCTGTTGATCCACGCGGGTAGTATCTTGATGGTAGAGCAGGGGAGAGGTGACGAACGCTACTGGCTGCTCCCCGGCGGCGGCGTCCAGTTCGGCGAGACGCTCTCCGACGCGCTCAGACGCGAACTCCAGGAGGAGCTCGGCCTGCGCGTCGGAGTCCAGCGCCTGGTCGCGATCGTCGAGTCCATCTCGCCGCAGCCGGACTACGCGAAGCACGTGGTGCACCTGATCTTCGAGATCTCGGCGCCGGCGGAGGCGCTGCCGGAGCCGCAGGACATCAAGGTGCTCAAGGCGCGCTTCCTCAGCGAGTTCCAGCTGCAATCCGCCGACGTGCGCCCGCCGATCAGCGAGTTCCTGAGCTCTTGCGTGAGGGAGATGCCCTCGTCGCCGCAGTATCTCGGGCGTCGCTGGTAGTCGTTTCCGCGCGTTTCTCCTCGAAGACCGCCCACGGGACCCGTTCGGGCCTGCCTTCATAACACGCGATAATCTCCGTTATGTAAAGCTAGACCTCGCGGGGCTTCGGAAGCCATCGGAGGCTGCCCCTCCCCGAACCATCACCGCAGCGACGCATCTGGGTTCACAACCCAGTGGCCCTGCAACCTGCAGCGCTGCGTCGTGACCCTTCTGCTGCAGCACTCCTCATTGCGGCCGTCGAGACGCCGCCTTGGGAGATCAGCCACTAACGGTCGCTTGCTGCGATCTCGCCGGTGTGTGCGGCTCGCTTCCCACCGGCTGCTGTGCTCGGCGAACGTTTGTTCGAGTGTCGAACGAACTTGGCCAGGACGCCGCATGGGGGCCTTTTTGGGCCCGGGCCGCGGCGCCGGGGGGGCGTGGGGGGCCGGGCGGCGGGATTTTGGGTTTTGGGCGGGG
>Ga0302322_100004876_pt1 | contig 11718 bp, 5 predicted proteins | sample Fen_T0_2_FD_203757 | JGI IMG/M metagenome (GOLD analysis project Ga0302322, IMG submission 203757) | Peat permafrost microbial communities from Stordalen Mire near Abisko, Sweden - Fen_T0_2 | ecosystem: Environmental > Terrestrial > Soil > Wetlands > Permafrost | place: Sweden: Abisko... | reverse complement strand
TCGGCTCGCTGCGCTCGCCTTCGTCCCACAACCCGCCAGACGGCAAACGCCATCCTGCACTGAGCAAAGAAGAGAAATCAGCCACGGAAGAGAACATATAAGGGTTGCTCGGCCGCGAGCTACCCTGGGTCATCATGCGTATATATTTTTCCAACCACAACGTGGTTGTGTCTGCTTGCTTTTTAAGTCACCAGCCACAAACTTATTGAGGTTGCCCGGGAAATGACAACCAAACTGCTCACACCTTATGCTCGACAACCCACGCATCACGCAGACAGCAACTCGGTTGACCGCTGTCATTCATTTCACGATTCCGAAGGACGAGATCCGGAACGTCATGGGGCCTGGCCTTCGCGAGTTGATGGTCACCATCGCCGCCCAAGGAATCCAGCCGGCCGGCCCGTGGTTTGACCACCATTTCACGATTGCCCCCGACCATTGGGATTTTGAGATTGGAGTGCCTGTCAGCGCACCGGTCGTCCCAGCGGGCCGGGTCAAGCCCGGCAAGTGGCCCGCCATGAAGGTGGCCAGCACAGTTTTCCTCGGTGATTACGAGGGCCTCGCCGCCGCGTGGGGCGTGTTCTTGGACTGGATTGATACCAACGGACACACTCCAGCGACCGACCAATACCAGTGCTATGTCACGGGACCGGAATCAAGCCCTGACCCAACGCAATGGCGCACCGAACTCATCAAGCCATTATGCAGTTGAGCTGCCATGCTCCTGGCACAATGCGCAATCCAATGACCGGAATGCCTGATCGCCGAAGTCAATTGCCGATGGCGCTTTCAGTTCCGCTATCGAGGTTCGCGTCGCAGTCCCGGTAAATGCAACTCCATCACGATTCCGAACGCTAGACCTTCTCGCGCCCTTCGATACTTGAGGCGATATCTTCTGGTAGACAAAATTTAGTAGCGGGCATAAATGCACGTCTTTCTAGGATATCGACGCACTGGCGCGATAAAATGAAAAACTGCTCTGAATGCTGCTGTTGGATAATGATTTTTTCAAAAAATTCAGATCCCCAATATGGCCTGACCCAATCTGCAAGGGACTTCACACGCTGTTCCAGTTCATTGTCATAAGACAACCTGTCCCAGAGGAGAAGCCATGACTCTTCGCAGCGACTGTAAGTTGGTTGCTTGGTAATGCCATGCTTGCGCAAAATTATGGCCATGGCCTGCTCAAGCCAATAAGTGCCCTCTCGTTGTGTTTGGTCCGGTTCAGGAATAATGAAAACTGGAACACCCGTGCAATCCCTAATTTTGTTATCGAGGCTTCTCTTGGCTTGCGGACGCAAGAGGGAGGAAATTTGGATCGTTCCCAACTTCTTGGACCGTTGAACACTTCGTATTTCCTCAAGCTCCCAATTGGCAATCTTGCTTGTTTCTATTCCAATCTCTGTACTTCCAAACGTCACCTTGAAATCTGGCCTTTGTTCCCTTGGTAAAATATTTACAACAATTGGAAACTGGCAAGCGGCTGAAAGTGCAAATGTCCGCAAAAATGCTGCAACCTGAATTCGTTCGTCCAGTTCAGGCTGGGTCTTTGGCAGGCTGTCTTTATAAAAAGTATCTCCAAATACTAGTTGAGATTCCTCACCGGTCTTGGCGACAAAGGTTGCCTTCATTTTTTAATAATTAAAAAATTACAGCATTGCAGCCAAGAATCAACCAACGGAGTCTGAGTCCAACAGTCCTGAAGGGTTCAGACTTGGAAAAATGACATTTTGCGCACCTCGTTTTTATCGATTTTGAGAAGCTGAAGTTGATCCAATTTTCTCCCCGGCTAACGCAGCTTCCGGTGGACCGCCTGCGTCGCCACGGGTAATATCTCAGCATCAGATCCCCGGTCAACCACCTTAATACCAAATCTTAGCGAAGGACTAAACCTGCGAAGGGTGTTTTTTTGGAATTTACGATAACTCTTGACTTTTGATAAAGGATACTTATAATAACTGCAGTTCTTTGAAAGTGGATTCAAGGCAGCAATGCAGGTGCAAGCAGTTTTGTCCTCAGGACTTGTCGGACTAGGTTCCATAATCATCGCTGGTGCGTTTCAGTGGTGGTTAGAGTTGCTTGAAAAGCGCAAATCGGTACACCAAACAACAAAAGGAAGCATTATGAAGACAAAAATCCAGAGACAGACAAAAACTACAGTGAGCAGGTTGATAACGGTGGCAACAGCCAAAACTGTTGTGTCGGTATTGACAGGTCTTGCGGGCAGTTGCTTGTTGCCTTGAGTCCATTTTCATTTCGTCTTCTCTTCAATCTGCAAAAAGGCAATTTTGATTTCCCTTGCACCAAGGGCAATAAAAACGGCGGCCCTGCCGAACCTACATAAATCTCTGACGCAAAACGTCAGGCTTCGGTTCAAGCAGAGCCAAATAATATGTCGCGCGGAAAACGTGAACAAACAAGCAAAAAATGACAAATCCGGGGCTTTGAAAGCTGGTTGAGGGATATAGGATCAACACGCCACAGCGCATTGCTCACACGGCACAGGGCCGACTTTTGTCCCTCGAACCATTGAGACGCTGCCAGCGGATGCGGAGTTTGTAAACAACTGTTGCTTGCCAGACATGCAGGGGCCACCCATTGGCGCAAGCCGTCAACCTGAAAGGGTCTTGGAAAATTGACATTTTTCCCGCCTCGTTTTTCTCCGATTGAAGAAGCTGGGATGGTTCCAGTTTTCTCCCCGGCTGAGGCTGCCTCCAGCTGACCGCCTGCGTCCCCAGCACGTAATGACCTGTCGTGCCCTGCTGGCCTGAGGCCGTTTGCTTTCCGTCCCTTTTGGTCCTTTTGGTCCTTTTTCTGGCACGCGCGCTGGTAGGGCGCGCAGTCCTCTGCGCGCCGCCGTCTGTCAACCCACGCATCCTGGTTCACCCCACCACCGCCGCCACCAGACGCCGCCGCCTCGCCCCGGAGCGCCGACGTCCTCGTCGGCTTAACGCGGGGCCAAGCTGTGCTGAACGAAAATCACAAACCATCTCCCGCGTACCGTCAGGCACGAACCCGTGAAATGATTAACCTTGATACCCGGCTGGCCGTCAGGTATCTGGAGAAGGTCTTCCTGATTATGAATAGGTTACAACAAGCAGAAAAACGTCAAGGCGCAGTCTGGATAAACGAGCCGACCTTGGCATAATTAGCATAACTAGAGTAGGCGCCAATAGCGTCATGGAACCCACCAAGCAATATTCATTTCAGTCGAGATGCTGGCTCTGTCTCGCGGCTTGGGTTATTGCTATCTTTGCGATGGTCGTAGTCGAAGGAGGTCAGTTTAGTTTGGAGGCTGTTTTGATGCCGCCAGTTTTCAGCGTCGTTGGTTTTCCGATTTGCTTGCTCCTTGCATATTCCGATCCAAACAGCGCCGCGAGCACCTTTATCGCGGCGGTCGCAGGCTGGCTTTATTATATCATCCTGACTGCTTGGAGCTTGCGAACGAAACGGCATGTCGTATTTATGAGGGCTTTTGTCATTTTGTGCATTTCTCTGTTTTTGAACCTCGCCGGGTGCGCAGCTATGAAGCATGGAAATTGGAAGATAGGCAGACAAATGCCGGCTAAGTCGCCTGAGCCAACGTGGTTTGCCGCCGCCCGTTGAACTTGCCATGACTCGACGATTTGCCATCTGTCTTGTAGCTGTTGCCATGATTCTCACGTGGCCGCTGCATATTGGGGCGGCTGCATTCATGGTCACCGAATGGGTTGGCAATCTTTACGCGCCAAACGGAGACCATGTGCTTTTATGGTTTCCAGTTGCAGGTGCCGGTGTTGCATTTACCGTCCTCTTGATCGCTGGGATATATCATTATCATCGGCCAGCTTTGATCGCTTCCTCAATCGCCTTTCTTGGAGCGCTGTGGACATTGGCCAGATTGCCGCATCGGACGCGGCTTGAGTGTAATGTTTCAGTGGTGCTGGCGTTGCTGTTGGTCGGCTGTGCGATTTATCTTTGGTGGATTTCAGAGCATATTAAGCCTGTTTCCAGGAGTGGTAAATGAGGATCACGTGGGTTCAACCAAACGCCGAAGCCATTCGCGCTGTCTGTGCCGCTGTCGCGGTTTCCGTCGCGAGTCGGCGGTGGCTCTGTTTCTAGGGCGGCCATGCGCGCCACACGCCATTTCTTTATTCTTATGAGCATCTTTTCGTTCCTATTCGGCGGGTGTAGCCAGCAACCGACAGGCAATTTTAGCATCAGCGACAAGGAGTTGATCGTGAAAGGCTGGAACGCCGCAGAGTTAAAACAGATCGTTGGTGATTTTCAGCAGATATATCGTGACCGTCTTCCGCCGAATTTTTCCATAGAATTCCATACCGGCGATGGCGGCATTTCGAGAGTCACGTTCCCCGCCGACATGAAGCCGGAATTTTACTGTTGGTTTATTAATTATTGCCAGTATCCGAAAGGTTTTGACTTGAAATCGCGGACGATACTACTGACCGGCAGAGCGACCATCAATTCAGATTTCCTTCCCGCCGACCAGAGCCTTATTGGTAAGCCCATCAAGTTTTATATCCCGACGGACGACAAAGATTATGATGTTGTTTTTGCCCAAGTTGATGGACAGAGCTATAAATATCCGTTCAGCTCTGAGCGTTGGCAGCGCGTCCAAGAGCCAAGACTCCCAGTTGAAGTCAGTTATTTAAAGTGACGCCGCATGAACATTCGTGCTTACGAAATAATCGTAGCTGGTTTGCTTGTCGCCAGCCTATTTCTTGGCTGGCGCTGCCTCCCGCTGACCGCCCGCGTCCCCCGCACGTAATGCCCCGTCGCGCCCTGCTGGCCTGAGGCCGTTTGCTTTCCGTCCCTTCCGTCCTTTTGGTCCCTTCTGTCCCTTTCCTCCCATGCCGGTCCCTCATGGTGGCCGTGCGCAAGCACCCCAAAAATTTCCTGTCGGCTTTGCGCCATCTCCGTCGCATTGAATAGTATCAGCCCCGATACCAAAACCGTGACGCCGGGCTCCCGGCGTTATTTTTTGGTTGCGGGAACCAAACACCAACGACAACGAACCACTCGCAATATCATGACGAAATCACTCAAATACCTGGCCGCCGTCGGTCTGGCTGCCGGTCTCGCGCAAAGCGCTTGGGCTCAGCCTGATGGTCAGACCAATTATCAATGGACCGCTGCCGGCGATGCCCATACTTGGAGTCAGGGCGCCAACTGGACTTCCACCTGGGCCGATAACACGGTGTCCCCTTCCGTATCGCACCCCGGCATCATTGGGCTGGTACCACCCACCGATGGAACCACGTATGCCGTTGATACCACGGCGAGCGCCGGGGGCTCCAAAGGGCCGATCAACATCGCCGCAACCGACCTGATGGCCATTAACGACTCCATGTTCGGGCCGGATTGGGGACAAACCATGAATGTCAGCGGCACCGTGCGCTGCGGCTGGGGAATGTTCATTTGGGGCGACGATATTTCGGGGCTCACCACTTTGAACGTGAACCCGGGTGGCTCCGTGACGGTGAAAGACACCATCGCCCTGGGCACGGCGTGGTGGTTTTCGCCGGGAGCAAAAGTGCTGATCAATGTCTATACCAATGCCTTTTTGGGCGTGGCTTGGTTCCAGTTTGGCGGCAAAATAAGCGTCTATAACGGCGGGGTGGTCAGTGTGACGAATGGCTGGAACACCGGCACCGCCACCGGACCGGTGTTTACCAGTCCCGCCGGCCAGGACACCGATGCCACGCGCGCCATTAATATTGAGAAAGGAGCCATGCTGGTTCTGCCAGCTTCTTATACCGCCACCGTGACCGACTGGATTACGCGCGGTATTTTGCAGACCTATGGGGCGCCGGCCGCCGCGGCCGATATTGTCATTGATGAGGCCAACGTCGACTGGCCGGGGCGCACCGTCGTTACCACCACGGCCACCACCCCCAGCATCATGACGGCGGTCTATGTCCAGGTGCCCCGCACGAACCTGTACGTCGGCGGCTTGGAGCAGGCCCAAGTCTTCGCCGATTATACGGCGGCCACCAACGTGAACGTGACGCTGACGGCCACCAATATCATTTATCAGTCCGGCAACACCAATGTGGCCACCATCACCGCCGCCGGCCAGGTGCGGGCCACGGGTTTGGGCACGACCACCCTGAAAGCCATTGTTGGAGTGTTTAGCAATACGGTTTCCGTCACCGTCGCCGCCTACACCAATACCGCCACGCTGTTGCACCGTTATAATTTTGCCGAAACCGATGGCACCACCGCCACCGACCTGATTGCGGGGCCGGATTGGAACGGCACGCTGGTCAATGCCGGCGCCACTTTTAGCGGCACCGGCCAGTTGGTGCTGGATGGCCTCGATGGTTATGTGTCGGTCCCGTCCGGTATGCTCCTCAATCTGGACGCCGTGACCATCGAGACGTGGGTTACCTTTGGCACGATCTCAAATTGGGCCGTGCTGTTCACGTTTGGCGACATAACCGGCACCGCCGGTTTTGATTACCTCAGTTGCCAGCCCCATACCGGCGGCGCGACCGCGCAAACCGGCATTCGGAACACCAGCACCGAGCAAAATCCATTTTTCACGCCCGTGCTCGACAACTATACCAACCTGCATCTGGTCGCGGTGTTCCACCCGCAAGCCGGCTTTCTCTCCATCTACACCAACGGAATGCTCGCGGCCATCAACAACTCCATTACCATCCCCCTCTCGGAAGCATTCGCCTCGGGAGATCCTTACAACTACATCGGCCATTCCTTGTGGAGCAATGATCCCAACCTGCCGGTCATTATGGACGAGTTCCGCATTTACAGCGGTCCGCTGACCCCCGGTCAGATCAAAGCCGACGCCGCGCTGGGACCAAATCAGTTTATCGGCTCCACCACCAATATAGCCTTGGCGGCGGTTGCCTCGGGTGGCAGCTTGGTGATCAAATGGCCGACGACTTCTGCGTTGGTAAGCCTCCTGTCGTCTCCCGTCCTTGGCCCTGGTGCTGTTTGGACCCAGGTGGCCGCCGTGCCCAAGGTTGTGAGTGGCAACTATCAGGTCACCATTCCACCTTCCGGCACCGCGATGTTCTTCCGGTTGCAGCAATAATCCGGGTCATTCTCAGTCGGGCGGAGATGTCGCGTGGCATCTCCGCCCTTGCTGTGTCTGGCAGTTTAAACCTAAAAATGGCAGTTGAAGCCAGCCAAAGAATTCATCAACCACGGATGGACACGGATAAACCTAGCCTGGTGATCCATTCACTCTGGGTTTGATCTTCTGTTCTGCTGCCAGTCCTTGGTATCCGTGTTGATCTGTGTTTATCCGTGGTTGAAATGCTTTTTCTAGGCATGCTCCGGTCTCCATACCGGCAAAAAATCGCGCCCGGCGCACTGCCGTCATTTATCAGTGGCGGTATATAGTTAATATTGTTAAGTTAATTCCACCTCCCCAATGTTAAACCCGAATTGAACGCGCATGAGTGAGTTGATCAACCGCCCCAGCCGGGCCGGTGGCGCATCGCTGCGCCGGCCGGTTTGCCGCTGGCTCTGGCTGGGGTTGCTGATGCTGATTGCGCCTGCCGGTTGGGCGCAACTGCCCGTTTTGGGGAATTCCGGAGCGCACGATCCCTCGACCATGATCAAGGATGGCACCCGCTATTACATCTTCACGACCGGCAAGGGAATTCCCAATAAATACTCGACCGATCTGCGGAACTGGACCGCCGGCCCGCAGGTGCTGCCATCCGGCCCCCCCGTCTGGGCCACCAATGCCGTGCCCGGTTATGATCCCAACAACTGGGCCTGGGCGCCGGACATCGCCTATTTCAATGGCCGCTATAACCTTTATTATTCCATCTCGCAGTGGGGCACCATTGATTCGGCCATCGGCCTCCTCACCTCGCCTTCCTTGCAGTCGCCCGTCTGGACCGACCAGGGCAAGGTGGTTCAGTCGGATGCCGTGGGCTTTACCGATGCCAACACCGACCTCACCGCCTACAACTGCATCGACCCCGGCATCATGGTGGATACCAATGGCACGGTGTGGATGTCCTTCGGCTCGTATTCCTCCGGCATACTCATTATGCAACTGGATCCCGCCACCGGCAAACGTCTCAACACCAATTCCTTGACCGTCTACCAGGTGGCCAACAACGCGGTCGGCGGCGGCTGGGGCAGCACCGAGGAAGGCTCCTGCCTGTATCAGCGCGGCGGCTATTATTATTTGTTCCTGAACTTCGGCGGCTGTTGTGCGGGCATTGACAGTACTTACAACATTCGCGTCGGCCGCAGTCCCAGCGTCACCGGGCCGTTTTATGACCAGGCTGGAGTTAACCTGCGCAACGGGGGCGGCACGATGTTGCTGGAGAGCACCGCCCGGTTTATCGGCCCCGGCCATGCCGCCATCATGAACGACAACGGCACCAATTGGTTCACCTTCCACTACTACGACGGCAACGCCAGCGGCAATCCCAAGCTCGGCCTCATGCAATTGAACTGGACCGCCGACGGTTGGCCCGCGTTGACCAACGACTGGAGCGCCTTCTATCCGTTGAATGCAGATGCCCGCGAACATCTCGGACTTTACAACGGCACCCTCCAAGGCGGGTCCGCCCTGACCAATGAACCGGCGCGCGGCAATGTGCTCAACCTCAATGGCACCACCAACTTTGTCTCGTTGCCCGCTCCCGTGGCCAATTGCAGTACACTGGCGACTTGGGTGAAATGGAATGGCGGCAGCGACTGGCAGCGCATCTTTGATTTTGGGGCTGATACCACCAATTACTTCTTTCTCACGCCACGCACCTCGGCCGGCAAGCTGCGGTTTGCCATCACGACCAACGGCCCCGCCGCCGAAAAATTCATCGATGCCGCCACCGCCCTGCCGACAAATTCCTGGTGCCACGTCGCCGTCACTCTGGATGGCACCAAGGGGCTGCTTTATTTGAACGGTAATCCGGTGGGCACCAACGCCAGCCTCACCGTGCGGCCGTGGCAGACCATGGCGCGCAGCAATTACCTCGGCAAAAGCCAGTTTGCCGCTGACCCGCTGTTCAACGGCCGGCTGGATTCGTTTCGCATCTATGGCCGCGCGCTGAGCGGCGCGGAGATTCGCGACCTGGCCTGGGCGCATCCCGCGCTGGCCCATCGTTACAGCTTCACCAGCAATGTCTGGGATTCCATTGGCATGGCCCACGGCTCCCTCGCGGGCAATGCGATGGTCACCAACCGCGCGCTTCAACTCACGGGCGCATCCGGCGGCTATGCCAATCTGCCCGGCGGCCTCGTCTCCGGCAGTTCGGTGGTGACGCTGGAATTCTGGGCGACCTTCGGCACGAGTGGCAGTTGGGCGCGCGTTGTGGACTTCGGCAACCTCTCCGGCACCTCCGGCAGCCAGTATTTTTTCTTCAGCCCGCACACCGGCACGAGTGCCCGGCGGATGGAATTAAGCACCAACACCACGACGACCTATGACCTTCCCGGCACGCTCGACGGGCGCACGGTACAGGTGGTGGGCATCGTGGACCCGGCCAACAGTTACGCGGCGGTTTACACCAACGGCGTGCTCGAAAAAGCCACCAATGCCTTCTGGCCGGCGTTTTCCTCCGTCAGCCCCGCCTGGTCGTTCATCGGCCGTTCGTTGTTCAGCAGCGACGCGTATCTGAATGCCTCCATTGACGAACTGCGCCTGTACGACGGCCGCCTCACGCCGGCAGAAATCGCCGCTGACTGCCAGTTCGGTCCCGACTCACTGGCGCTCCCGGTGACGCTGCTCTCGTCCAACTCCACCGCCGGCCTCACTTTATCGTGGCCGTCGTGGGCGGTTGGTTTTACGCTGCAAGCCACCACCAATCTGTCCGGCGGCGTCTGGACTACCAACGCCGCGATCCTGGCCAATGACCAGTGGTCCGTGACGCTGGGCAAAACCAATGCCGCAAAATTTTTCCAACTCCAACGCTGATCAACCATCTTATGAACCCAAAAATCAAATTGCCTCTGCTCGTTTTGGCGACGCTGGCGGGCACTGTCATCGCTGCCTCCGCAGCGCCAACCATCACCGTCCACGCCGACCAGCCCGGCGCGAACATCAATTCCGCCATGTGGGGCGTGTTTTTTGAGGACATCAACTTCGGCGCGGATGGCGGGCTCTACGCCGAACTGGTCAAAAACCGCGGCTTCGAGTTTCCCGAGGCCATGATGGGCTGGAGCAAGCTCTCGCCCAGCAAGGCGCGCGGTCAGATTTCCATCCACGATGAGCAGCCGTTCAATGCCGCGAACCCGCATTACCTGCGGATCGAATCCGAGGGCCGCGATCTGTTCGGCGTGGCGAACGAGGGTTTTCGGGGCATGGGCGTGAAGCAGGGGGAGGCCTACAATTTTTCCGCGCAGATTCGCAATGTTGCCGGCACGCCCGCCTTGCGCATCGAACTTTACAGTGGCGACGGCGCGTTGCTGGACACGGTGAAACTCGGCAAGTTTGCCGCTGACTGGACGAAATATACCGCCGTGCTGCATCCCAAAGCCACCGACGCCAAGGCCAGGCTCTATGTGCTGCTCGATGGCCAGGGCACGGTGGATGTGGACTTCGTCTCGCTCTTTCCTGAAAACACCTGGAAACACCGGCCCGGCGGCCTGCGTGCCGACATGGTGCAGGCGCTGGCCGACATGCATCCCGGCTTCGTACGCTTTCCCGGCGGCTGCATTGTTGAAGGCAGTGAGCTGGACAAACGTTATCAGTGGAAAAACACCATCGGCCCCGTGGCAGAGCGCAAACTGCTGATCAACCGCTGGAATTACGAATTCCTGCACCGCCCCACGCCCGATTATTTTCAGTCCTTCGGACTCGGTTTTTTTGAGTTTTTCCAGATGTGCGAGGACATCGGCGCCCAGCCGCTGCCGATCTTGAGCTGCGGCATCGCCTGCCAGTTCAACTCCGGGGAACTTTGCCCGCTCGACCAGCTCGACCCGTTTATTCAAGACGCGCTGGATTTGATTGAATTTGCCAACGGCCCGGCGGATTCCGTCTGGGGGGCAAAACGCGCCGCGATGGGGCATCCTGAGCCGTTCAATCTGAAAATGATGGGCATAGGCAATGAAAACTGGGACGCGCCCTACCTCGAGCGCTATGCCAGATTTCATCAGGTGCTCAAGGCCCAACACCCCGAAATCCAGCTCGTTTCCAGCGCCGGGCCGCAACCCAACGACGCGCATTTCAAATATGCCTGGCCGAAGCTCCGCGAACTGCATGCCGACATTATTGACGAGCATTGCTACGACAAGCCGGAATGGTTTTACAACAACACGCATCGCTACGACCGGTACGACCGCACCGGCCCGAAAGTGTTCATGGGCGAATACGCCGCGCAGAGCGACAAGATTGTCAGCGTGAAAAACCGGAACAACCTGGAATGCGCCTTGTCCGAGGCCGCCTTCCTGACCGGTCTGGAGCGCAATGCCGAGGTCGTCCGCATGGCGTCCTATGCACCGCTGTTTGCCAATACCGAGGCGTGGCAGTGGACGCCCAACCTGATCTGGGTGGACAGCCTGCGCCTGAGTTGCACGCCCAATTATTACGTGCAGCAGATGTATGCCCGCAACCGGGGTGATGTGATCCTGCCCGTGGAAATGGATGCCAGTTCCGCCAAGCTGTTCGCCAGCGCCGTGCGCGATAACCAGACCGGCGAGGTCATCCTGAAGGTCGTTAACGCCCGGGATGCCGTGGCGGATGTCCAGCTCAACTTCGCCGGCCTCACCAAAGTGGCGCCGCAGGGG
>Ga0302322_100004873_pt1 | contig 11724 bp, 8 predicted proteins | sample Fen_T0_2_FD_203757 | JGI IMG/M metagenome (GOLD analysis project Ga0302322, IMG submission 203757) | Peat permafrost microbial communities from Stordalen Mire near Abisko, Sweden - Fen_T0_2 | ecosystem: Environmental > Terrestrial > Soil > Wetlands > Permafrost | place: Sweden: Abisko... | reverse complement strand
GTAATTTTTTTGCCCTTTATGATGGCGTTAAATAGTAATTCAATATCGACTTCCGTTTCGGTAAGACCTTTGGGCATAAGTGTACGATAGCCGCCCGGGATTGCTTCACTGTATATTGCTCCTTCCACCTCATCCGAAGCGCCGGAGACAAAACAAACTTGTTGTGAGATTTCTGCTATGGTCTGATGGAAAATCACCTTTCCGCTGTCTAGAATAATGATCTTGTCAATCAGGTTTTCAACATCTTTTACCTGATGAGTTGAAATGATAACAAGTTGATTTTCATCGAGAGAACCAGCCAGAATTTTTCTAAAAACTGATTTTGACGGAATATCAAGTCCGTTAGTTGGCTCATCGAGAATTAGAAGCCGGCATCTGGTAGCAAGAGTAAATGCAATCAGAAATTTTTTCTTTTGCCCGTAAGAAAGACGATGTAAATTACAGTCATCACGAAGATCAAACTCGGTTAATGTATTCCTCATTAAGATAAGATCGAAATTCGGATATAAAGGACTGTAAATCTTGATATAATCACTGATCATGATCGTCGGAAAATAGAATTCCTCAGGAACAAAAAACACATTGTTAAGCATTGATACTTCCCTTTTCCTCGGATCGTGGTTGTGTACATCAACTTCTCCGGACTTTGGATGAAGTTGTCCGGTAAGCAGTTTCAGAAGGGTGGTCTTGCCTGCACCGTTTTTCCCTAACAATCCTGTGATGCTTCCCGCTTCAAGGTGCATCGACAAATTGGTAAAGAGAGACTGTTGCCGGGGATAAGCAAAATTGAGGTCATTAATCTGGATCATAAGTTGTAATATTACTGTTTTAGTGTACTACATAACTAATACAGTGTAAAGATAAATCTATTCTTTTTATATTTCCAAATTATTTTTCATATTTTTTTTGTGAAAGGATTAAAGTACTCATAAAAGTATGAGATCCCAAGCGTCAGTGTGCGAACTTTCTCTCTATATTTGAATAGTCATCTGAATGGATGTTTGATCTCTTTGCGACCTTTGCATAAAATCTTTGCGAGCTTTGCGGTTAAATGGTGGTAATTCCTAATTTTGTAGTTTAAAATTCCCCAGGTGGTTTATCAGACTAATAAGCGAAAAATAATTAACGACCCTGTTTATGGTTTTATAAGCATCCCGGGAGATTTTGTTTTTGATCTCATTGAGCATCCCTGGTTCCAGAGATTGCGGAATATTAAACAACTTGGTCTGACAAGCTTTGTATATCCCGGGGCAACTCACAGCAGGTTTCAACACGGACTTGGAGCCCTGCACCTTATGAATCTGTCTATTGCTACACTCAGAAGCAAAGGAGTTATAATTTCAGCGGAAGAAGAAGAAGCCACTCTTATTGCGATACTTCTGCACGATGCTGGACATGGGCCCTTTTCGCATGCACTCGAAAATTCAATAATCAGTGGCATTACACATGAAGATATTTCACTTCTTCTTATGAAAAAGCTTAACGAAGAATTTAACGGGAAACTTGATCTGGCTATTGAGATTTTCACCGGAATGTACTACAGAAAATTTTTTCACGAGCTTATTTCCGGACAGATAGATATGGATAGACTGGATTATCTTAGAAGAGACAGCTTTTTTACCGGTGTAATTGAGGGATCTGTAGGATCAGACAGGATAATAAGGATGCTTAATGTAGTGGATGATAGTCTGGTGGTAGATGAAAAAGGGATTTACTCTCTTGAAAAATTTCTTATAGCGCGCCGGCTGATGTACTGGCAGGTATATATGCATAAGACTGTACTCTCTTCCGAAAGTCTCCTTGTAAATATTCTTAAACGTGCCAAAGAGATTGCTAATGGCGGTTATGATTTATATACCACTCCTGCTCTCAGGTTCTTTCTATACAATAATATAGGTCATGCCGATCTCACTGATTACGGAAAATTTACTCCGGGTATGATTGCGGCAAATTTCACCAGGCTCGATGATTCTGATATCCTGGTCTCTGCAAAATACTGGGCTGACCATTCTGATAAAGTGCTTTCCGATTTGTCGGGCAGGTTATTACGGAGAGATCTGTTCGCTATCGAACTACAGAATGAACCATTCTCTCTGGATAGGGTAAATGACCTTAGTAAAATTGCAAAGCGACTGATAAACATAAAACCGGGTTTAATAGATTATTATGTTTTTACGAATAGTATCTCAAACCTTGCGTATACACCCGATGCTCCTGTGGTTAAAATACTGCTTAAGAGTGGAAAAACAGCTGATATTTCTACTGTTTCAGATATGTTTGACCACCGGTTCCTCTCGGAAAGAATAACTAAATACTTTCTGTGTTATCCAAAAGAATGCCGATAATTAAAATATAATATTATGGAATTTACTGCTGCAACAATCGCCGGATTTCTAAAAGGTGAAATAGAGGGCAATGCCGACATAAAAGTAAATACAATTGCTAAAATTGAGGAGGGGCAAACAGGAGCTTTGTCATTCCTTGCTAATCCGAAATATGAACATTATTTATACATTACAAAATCTTCAGTTGTATTGGTAAATAAAAGTTTTGTGCCTGCTCAGAAAGTTGAAGCTACTCTTATAAAAGTCGAAAATGCATATGAAGCATTTGCCTCGCTTCTTCGACTTGTAGATCAGGCCAGGCCGAGAAAGAAAGGAATTCATGCTACAGCAATTATTGAATCTACTGCAAAAATCGGTTCTGATGTCTTTATCGGACCCTATGCCTATATAGGAGAAAATTGCATTATAGGAGATGGATGTTCCATATACCCGCATGTTTATATAGGAGACAATACTAAGCTCGGGAATGATTGTACTATCAACCCAGGTGTCAAGATTTATCATGATTGCATTCTTGGTGATGGCTGTACTATTCATGCCGGGACTGTAATAGGAAGCGACGGATTCGGATTTGCACCCCAGAGTGAAAGTGAATTCATGAAAATCCCCCAGTTAGGAAATGTTGTTCTTGAAGACCATGTTGAAATCGGGGCAAATGTTACAATTGATCGTGCTACAATGGGATCGACATTTATCCGGAGAGGTGTTAAACTGGATAATCTTATTCAGATCGGACATAATGTTGAAGTGGGAGAGAATACAGTTATGGCTGCTCAGACAGGTATTTCAGGATCTACAAAGATTGGTAAAAATTGTATGTTTGGAGGACAGGTTGGGCTTTCAGGGCATCTAAAAATTGCAAACGGGACAAAAATAGGGGCACAGGGTGGAATCCTGGGCGATGTGAAAGATGAAAATACAACTATCATTGGGTCCCCTGCGATCGAACTGAGGCAGTTTCTCAAGTCATCAGTTCTTTTCAAAAGATTACCGGAAATGAAGCTGAAAATTGATTCCATCGAAAAAGAGATAGAGTCTCTGAAAAAGAAGTAGTTTTGTCCCCAAATCGGGATTGAATCTGTTGTAGTGAATTCAGTTAAGCGAAAATTTTCTGGATTGTTCGATTTATTTTTATTTTTTTTGTACCCGGAATTTAAATTAATATTTAGCATTGATGAGTGAAAAACAAAGGACGCTTGAAAATGAGATAAGTCTTACGGGAAAGGGGCTGCACACTGGTAATAGTGTGACTATTACATTTAAACCAGCTCCGGTAAATCATGGGTATAAATTCTGCAGAGTTGATCTCCCGGGAAAACCTTTGATAGATGCTCTTGCTGAAAACGTTAGTGATACTTCACGAGGGACGACTCTTGTGCAGAACAATGTCTCCGTATCGACAATTGAACACGTAATGGCCGCATTTCATGGCCTGAGAGTTGATAATGCACTTATAGAGCTAAACGGACCTGAGGCGCCGATAATGGGCGGTTCTGCATGGAAATTCGTTGAAGCAATTAAGGAAGCAGGCATCGTTGACCAGAAAGAAGACAGGAATTACTTCATAGTAAAACAAAAGATTACCTACTCTGACGAAGAACATGGAGTAGATCTGATAGTTTATCCCGACGATCATTTCAGCGTCAATGTACTTATTGATTATAACTCTAAGATTCTTGGAAACCAATATTCGATCCTTGATTCAATTGATGACTTTGAAGAGAAAATATGCAAGAGCCGGACATTTGTGTTTTTTCATGAGCTGGAACCACTTTATAATATGGGACTTATAAAGGGCGGCGATCTCGATAACGCGATTGTTATTCTTGAAAAAGAAGTTGAACAGTCTGAAATAGACCGGATTGCCAAACTCTTTAACCGGCCTGGAATAAACACTCATACGGCTGGGATTCTTAATAATACGGAATTGAGATACCCTAATGAACCGGCCCGTCATAAACTTCTCGACATTATGGGGGACCTCGCTCTTGTTGGTCATCCTATAAAAGGTAAGATTGTTGCTACACGTCCGGGTCATTATGCCAATACAAGACTGGCAAAAATCATCCGGCAGGAAATGAAAAAAGCATTGTCGAAGCATGATATTCCGGTTTATGATCCATCACAACCCCCGGTTTTTACTACAGAAGATATTAAAAAACGATTGCCACACAGATTCCCTTTTTTATTTGTTGATAAAATAATAGCACTTGATGAATCCTCCATTGTGGGAATCAAAAATGTTACCTTTAATGAATCATTTTTTCAGGGCCATTTTCCTGAAGAACCCGTTATGCCGGGAGTATTGCTGGTTGAGGCACTTGCCCAGACCGGAGGACTGCTTGTGCTGAGTTCTGTTGAAGATCCGGAAAAGTATTCAACTTATTTCCTTAAAATCGACAAGCTAAAGTTCAAGCAAAAAGTAATACCAGGAGATACTATAATACTTAAAATGGAATTGTCTGATGTTATGCGAAGAGGAATAGTTACAATGTTTGGTCAGGCATTCGTAGGGAACAAGCTGGTTTTGGAAGGAGAAATGACAGCACAAGTAGTAAAAAACAAATAATATACTTAATGATCTCAAATTTAGCTTTTATACATCAGGAAGCAAAAATCGGAATAGATGTCATTATTGAACCATTTGCATATATCGCAGCCAATGTCATTATCGGCGATGGGACCTGGGTTGGCCCTAATTCAACTATATTGGATGGTGCCAGAATCGGCAAGAAATGCAGAATATTCCCCTCTGCCGTTGTTTCGGGAATCCCTCAGGACCTTAAGTTCAGAGGGGAAGATTCAACGGCTGAACTTGGAGACAACACCACAGTAAGAGAGTGTGCTACAGTTAACAGGGGTACAGCAGCTGTTGGAAGGACTGTGGTTGGAAACAATTGTCTGTTAATGGCTTATTCTCATGTTGGTCATGACTGTCTCATAGGAGACAATGTTATCATAGGGAATTCCACTGCTCTGGCAGGTGAGGTTGATGTTGATGATTGGGCTATTCTCAGTGCAGGTTCCATGGTTCACCAGTTCACACATATAGGAGCCCATGTAATGGTTGGTGGAGGTGCAAAGGTCAGGATAGATGTTCCCCCTTTTATAAAAGCTGACCGTGACCCCCTCTCATTCCTCGGATTAAATTCAGTTGGACTTACCAGACGAGGCTTTGAAAAGGAACGAATCGACGAAATTCACGAAATATACAGAGCAATTTATCAGAAAGGGATGAATATTTCACAGGCATTGGATTACGTTGAAGAAGAATTCAAATCATCACCTGACAGGGATTACATTCTTGAATTTATCAAAAAATCGGAAAGAGGAATTATAAGGGCCAGGTAAGACACCATCGTTTCTATTCTTTCCAGCCCTGTGCAGATAATTCAACTTCAGAACCGTCGTCACCTACAATGTAGTAGCCTGAACCGGATGTGGTCATATGACCAATAACTTTCACAGACTCTAACGTTTTGATCGTCTCAGCCATTTCAAGAGGAATGGTAAAAAGAATTTCGTAATCCTCACCTCCGTTTAGTGCCGGTGTCATAGGATCGATATTGAATTCCTCAGCAAGCCTTGAGGTTTCGTAATCTATAGGCACTTTACTGTAGAAGATTCTGCAACCGGTATCTGATAACCTGCATATATGAAGTAAGTCGGATGCTAATCCGTCAGTAACATCGATCATCGAAGTTGGCCTGATTTTATTGTTTTTTAGTTCAGTTAATATTGAAACCGGAAATTCTGGTTTAAGCTGTCTTCCAATAACATATTCAAAACCCGAAAGATCGGGTTGAGTCACTTTCTCTTTTATAAAAAGCTTTCTTTCCCGCTCCAGAAGCTGAAGACCCATGAATGAGGCTCCGAAATCACCGGACACACAAATAAGATCATTTGCTCTTGCACCGTTTCTCTTAACAAGATTATTTTTCTCGACTGTACCCACAGCTGTAACACCGATAGTCATTCCGGTAATTGAACTGGTAATATCTCCTCCAGCCAGATCTACATCGTATTTTTTACATGCAAGAGATATCCCTTCATAGAGATCTTCAACCTGTTGAAGATTGAATTTAGAACTGATACCAAGTGCAATCATTACCTGTCCCGGAGTACCATTCATGGCATAAATATCAGATATTGCCCTTATAACAGCCTTGTATCCAAGATGTTTAAGAGGAGTATAAATCAGGTTGAAGTGAATTCCCTCAAGGAGAAGATCTGTAGAAACCAGAGTTAGATTCTTCCCTGAATCAATAACTGCTGAATCATCCCCGATACCTGTTATTGTTGAGTTATTTATTGTTTTAACGTCCCTGGTGAGATGGTTTACAAGCCCGAATTTCCCAAATTCGTTAATTGACTTTTTATTATCAGATTTGTCCATATTTTAGTTTTATAGTAAGCTAAGCGAAGTTTTTAACTTCGCTTTTAACTAAATTTATTCTCAAACTGGAATATATACGAAGAAGTCAAAGACTTCGCCGAGCAAAGATTATCACGAAGGTTCACAAAGGACTTATCAGACAACTTCAGATCATTTACTGACAATATCTCTTCCGAAAGGCGATAAAGCAACAGCTGTTAGTTTAAAATGCTGCAAACCAAAAGGGATACCGATAATTGTTATGCACAGGAGAACTCCGAAAATTGCATGAGTGATCGCTATCCATAATCCACCGGTAAGGAGCCATATTATGTTCATTATAATATACAAACAGCCTGAAGCTCTTGATTGTACTACCGTATCACGTCCAAATGGCCATAATGACAGTGATGCCATTTTCAGCGTCTGTATACCAAAAGGAATACCGACGATGGTTATCATTAGAAAAATACTTCCAATGAAGTACTCAATTGCTATGATTAAGCCACCAAATATAAGCCAGATAAGATTTCCGAAAAAATTCATGACAAGTCAATTATTGATTTATTCGAGGATTAATGTTTTATCTTTAGGATATTTAACAGAATAAGTAAGCATTATCTGCTTGGTTTCCTGAGGTTTTATCTCAAGATCCCATTTTATCTCACCAGTCAGCTGATTAAGTTTTCCACCCGAAAGTTCAATGGGATCAACGTTAATACTGCTGTTCGATGAAACAGGAATCTGATCATTCAGCGTTATTTTAACTAGATTTGATTTATTATTCCTTATGGTAAGCAAAAAAGAATAAGTATCGGTCCTGTTAGCCCCGATTACCTTCCTGCTTGTAAAATCTTTTCGTTTTTCCCTTTTTACCAGGATACTGTTATCTGTACCAAGCGAGATGGTAAGGGTATCCTTTAACTGGTTGACATTTAGTGTTGATTTTCCCACGAAAGAATTCTCGAAATAAAGGGTAGCCTCACCTGTCTGAAGACTAAGTTTCGCCCAATCGGTAATATTTGCTGTCAGATAAGCGAGTGCTGATAACTTTGGCAAAGTAACATACCTGTAATCAGCAGGTGCCGTAATTCGCTGGATTTCTACAGTCTGAATTTTTCCATCAGATGCAACTGTATAAGGAATTGCAATGTCGAATGTGATAGTTGTCTCTCCAACCTGCTTTTGAACAGATACCGGAGCCGCTTCCATCGCCTTTTCCTCCATTTTCTTATCATTGGCCATTTCCATCACCACAGGTGCTTCACTTCTTTTGGACATTGAAGCTATTCCTCTGAGAATTACCGGTGACGGATTATAAAAATCAACAAACCATGGATTAAAAACCGGAATATCTCCTGCCACCCAGGGTGTGGCATTTGAAAAACTCAGTTTTACATCTTTCCATTCAACTCCTGAGTTCTGAAAAACATTTGCCTTGTAAAATATTGCGACAGGGTTTTTTATATCATCTACCCTGATGTCGTATGATGGATACCATCCTGCATTTGACACAACATAACTGAAAGTAAGTTTTCCGGAAACCTGTTTCTCCGATACGACAGAAACCAGAATTTCACCCGAGGGAAGTTGTTGTTTACCAAGTTTGTTGGCTACTTGTTGCTGAAGAGCAGCGATCTGTTTATTATAATCTTTTATCACCCTTTCTTTTTTTAAAATTGTCATGGTGATCTGATCCATGTTATTGGTATACAGATCCATGACATTTTTAAGTTGTTCAAGGGTGAATGTGGTTTCCTTTACCAGGATAGCCCTGTTGGCAACGAGAAATGCCTGCTTTTCTTTAAGGACACTTATTGCAGCATTTTCATCTTCCACTTTTAGCTGGAGTGCTTCAATCTGACTCCTTATGCTCTTAACATCGGGAGAGTCTTCAAGATTCTCGAGGTAATTATTCTGTTGATTTACAGAAAGAATTGTAAATTCTCCATAACCTTTAACCTGAATGCTTTGTGCATCAATATAGGGTGAAAGACCTGAAAGCCTGAGAATACTTTTCCCGGGCAAGAGTGAAACTGATGTTTCATGATCAATCTGGGCTCTGTCGGGAAAAACCGTAACATGCTTTATTTCAGCCTTAATATCCTTTTCTGTCTGTGCTGTAATCTTAACAAACAGCATGAGAGTCATTAAAACGATTATTGATCTTTTCATATGAATTTTAAAATTAGCACTCTAAAGTTAAGTTTTTTTGAAATAGGAAAGTTGTTTCATTATGCGTTTACGCCGTTTTGCCTTTAAACCTTTATCTCTTAATATATGTTAAATATCTCTTTTCCTGCTCAGGATATTTTAATTAGCCTACCTTTGACAAATATCAAAATATTCATAATGAAGGGACTTAGAATTGGGAATCTTGCAATAGCAGTACCAATTATACAAGGTGGAATGGGAGTGGGAATTTCTCTTTCCGGGCTCGCTTCCGCGGTAGCAAATGAAGGTGGAGTAGGGGTTATCTCAAGCGCCGGACTTGGACTTTTATACAAGGATTTTTCATCTGATTTTCTCGAGGCCAGCATATACGGACTTAAAGAAGAGATACGTAAAACCCGTGAAAAAACATTAGGTGTCATCGGTGTAAATGTTATGGTTGCAATGACCAATTTCACCGATATGATTAAAACGGCGATCTCTGAAAAGGTTGATTTAATTACAGCCGGAGCCGGGCTTCCTCTTGATCTGCCATCTTTTTTAAAGAAAGATAGTACCACGAAACTGATTCCGATTGTATCGTCTGCCCGGGCGACTAAAATAATTTGTGAAAAGTGGAAAACCAATTACAATTATCTTCCCGATGCAGTTATTGTAGAAGGACCTAAGGCAGGTGGTCATCTTGGTTTTAAAGAGGATCAGATCTTCGATAATGATTACTGTCTTGAGAAGCTTGTTCCTGAAATCGTTACAGAATTAAAAATATTTGAAGATAAATATGATCAAAAAATTCCGCTCATAGCTGCGGGAGGAATATATACTGGTGAGGACATACATAAAATTCTCAATCTTGGAGCTTCAGGAGTCCAGATGGGTACCCGTTTTGTGACAACTGATGAATGCGACGCTTCACAGGCTTTCAAACAAGCTTATATCGATGCTGAGAGTTCTGATATTGAAATTATTAAGAGTCCGGTAGGTATGCCGGGCAGGGCAATCCTGAGCAACTTTATAAAGAAAGTCCGGGAAGGGAAAAAACAGCCTAAGAAATGTCCTTTCAAATGCATAAAGACATGTGATATTTCAAAAAGCCCTTATTGTATAATTATTGCTCTTATAAATGCACTAAAAGGCAATTTTGATAGTGGGTATGCTTTTGCAGGTGCAAATGCCTTCCGGGCAACTAAAATATCCTCGGTAAAAGAGATCTTTCAATCGCTTTTAAAGGAATACAGGGAGAGTAAGTAGACGCTTATCCATTTCGCTTTTCGAGTTTGACTTATTCTCCAAATCTCCCAATCTCTTCGTCCCTAAGTCTCTTTATACAGATTTTGTCCGGGAATACTTCTTGCAATCCATTTTTTTTATATTTTTGTGTGTTTATTTAGATTAAATACAATTAACGGAATGGTTATTGTTAGATATTTTTACCCCCATTCCGATAGCTATCTGGACCCCAAGGGGGGCTTAATTTTGATTTTTTTCTCCCGTGCCTACCGGCAGGTAGGCCTTGGGGTAGGGGTAAACGAAAAAAATCAATTGACAGAATAAATAGAACTGGTTTATTTATAATGAGGTAATGATTAGATTATAAGCGAAATGGAAAAAGATCAGAACAAAATAATAAGTGATGTAACTACCGGTGAATACAAATATGGATTCTATTCCAATATTGAAATGGACAGGATCCCCAAAGGCCTGAGTGAGGAAGTAGTCCGGTTGATTTCTGCAAAGAAAAATGAGCCGGAATGGTTACTCGACTTTCGCCTGAAATCATACCGCCATTGGCTGACAATGAAAATGCCAACATGGCCGAATCTTAAAATAGCTCCGATTAATTACCAGGAAATTATATTCTACGCTGCTCCCAAAGAAAGAAAGAACCTCAAAAGTGTCGATGATATAGATCCCGAGCTTAAGAAGACATTCGATAAGCTGGGCATTCCGCTTGAAGAGCAAAAGCATCTTGCCGGTGTGGCAGTTGATGCCGTAATAGACAGCGTATCAATCAAAACGACTTTTAAGGAGACGCTGGCTGAGATGGGAATTATCTTCTGCTCATTCAGCGATGCAGTTAAAGAGTATCCCGATCTTGTTAAAAGATATATGGGTTCGGTTGTTCCGTATACCGATAATTTCTTTGCAACACTTAACTCGGCTGTCTTCAGCGATGGCTCATTCTGCTATATTCCCAAAGGAGTAAGATGCCCGATGGAGCTCTCAACCTATTTCAGAATAAATTCGGCTAATACCGGTCAGTTTGAGCGGACACTTCTTATAGCAGACGAAGAAAGCTATGTCAGTTATCTTGAAGGATGTACTGCTCCCTCAAGAGATGAGAATCAGCTTCATGCGGCAATTGTTGAAATAGTAGCTGAAAAGAACGCTGAGGTTAAGTACTCAACAGTTCAAAACTGGTATCCCGGCGATAAGGAAGGTAAAGGCGGAGTTTTCAATTTTGTTACTAAAAGAGGAATGTGCAAAGGTGAAAACTCAAAAATATCCTGGACACAGATAGAGACCGGATCTGCTATAACATGGAAATATCCTTCATGCATATTGCGTGGCGATAATTCTACCGGTGAATTTTATTCGGTTGCTGTTACAAACAATCATCAGCAGGCTGACACCGGAACTAAAATGACTCATATCGGGAAAAATACAAAGAGCACAATAGTTTCAAAAGGAATTTCTGCAGGTCATGGCCAGAACAGTTACAGAGGACTTGTGAAGGTTTTAAAAAATGCAACAAATGCCAGGAATTATTCTCAGTGCGATTCCTTATTGCTTGGAGATAAATGCGGAGCTCATACCTTCCCTTACCTGGAGGTT
>Ga0302322_100004872_pt1 | contig 11725 bp, 7 predicted proteins | sample Fen_T0_2_FD_203757 | JGI IMG/M metagenome (GOLD analysis project Ga0302322, IMG submission 203757) | Peat permafrost microbial communities from Stordalen Mire near Abisko, Sweden - Fen_T0_2 | ecosystem: Environmental > Terrestrial > Soil > Wetlands > Permafrost | place: Sweden: Abisko... | reverse complement strand
CCGGCAATCGACTTCCCGGGCGCCGTCTATCAGGGCGAAGCCACGTCTGCGGAAGCCTGGCAGGAGATCAAGCACTTCTGGGACGGGTGGGGCGAAGAAGAGGACGCGAAATGAGCGCTCGGCTCGTCCACCGCTACATCCCCAACACCGCCCCGGGCGTGCGCGAGCGGATGCTCGCGGAGATCGGCGTCGCGTCGGTCGATGAGATCTACGAGGAGATCCCCGCGGCGCTCCGGTTCGCGGGCCGCCTGGACCTCCAAGCGGAGCCGCGCTCCGAGGCGGACGTCGCCCGCGAGCTGACTTCGATCCTGGCGAAGAATCGCAGCACCGACGAGCTGCTCAGCTTCCTGGGCGCCGGCTGCTGGCCGCACTACGCCCCGGCGCTCGTCGCCGAGGTTATGGGCCGCTCGGAATTCCTGACGGCTTACGGCGGCATCGAGGTCAACGACCACGGCCGCTTCCTGGCCGTCTTCGAGTACCAGAGCATGATGGGCGACCTGCTCGAGATGGACGTCGTCGCGGCGGCGGTGTACGACGGCACGACGGCAAGCGGCGACGCAATCCACATGGCCTCGCGCATCACCGGCCGCAAGGAGCTGGTCCTGCCGCGGCTGATGGACCCGGACCGCCTCTCCGCGCTGCTCAACTACAACGGCCCGTGGTTCGACACCGTCTTCGTGGACTTCGACCCGGCCACCGGCCAGATGGACCTGGCCGATCTTGCGGCCAAGGTCTCCGATCGAACGGCCGCGGTGTTCCTCGAAAACCCCACGTACCTCGGAACCATCGAAACGCAGGTGCAGGAGATCTCGCGCCTCGCCCACGCGGCCGGCGCGTTGCTGATCGCCAACGTCAACCCGGCCTCGCTCGGGGTGTTGGCGCCTCCCGGCCAGTACGACGCCGACATCGCGTGCGGCGACGGACAGCCACTCGGCCTGCCTATGTCGTGCGGCGGCGCGCGGCTCGGCGTGCTTGCGTGCAAGAACGAGGTCCGCTTCGTTCACACTCTCCCGATGACGATGGTCGGCATCCTGCCGACGACCGTTCCGGGCGAGCGCGCCTACACCTGGCACGCGCTCTTCGATCGCATCTTCTACGGCGAACGTGAAGCCGCGCGCTCGTTCAGCGGCACCTCCTCGTTCCTCAACGCCATCGGCGCGGGCGTCTACATGGCCCTCCTTGGGCCGTCGGGGATGGCCGAGCTGGGCCGCTCCAACATGCAGAAGGCCGCCTACGCGGCGGCTCGGATCGGGGCGCTCAAGGGCGTAAAGGCGCCGGTCTTCGCCGGTCCGCACTTCAATGAGTTCGTCGTCGACTTCGCCGGAACGGGCAAGTCCGCGGCCCAGGTCAACGCCGCGCTCTTGGAGCGGGGGATCCTGAGCGGCAAAGACGTCTCGGGGGAGTTCCCGGCGCTCGGGGCGGCGTCGCTCTTCTGCATCACCGAGAACCACACCCAATCCGAGATCGACCGCCTGGTCGACGCGATCGCGCAGGTGACCCGATGACTCACATCGATGAGCAGGCTGCCGAGGCCGACCGCTATCTCGAATACCAGGCCATCGACACCGGCTATCGGGCAGTCCGCTGGCACGAGAAGACCTTGTACGAACAATCGCGTCCGGGTTCGACCAACGCGATCCTGCCGCCGGTGGAACCCGGGATCGTGGCGCTCGTCGGCGACGTCGCGGCGGCCTTGCCTGCGGCGGCCCGCCGAGCTCGCCCGCCGGAGATGCCGGAGCTTTCCGAGCCCGAGATCCTGCGCCACTACATCCGCTGCTCCCAGATGACTTACGGCTACGACTCGGGCAACAGCATGGGCCTGGGCACGTGCACGATGAAGTACAGCCCACGCATCAACGAGCAGCTCGCCGCGTCGCCTAAGGTCAAGGCGCTCCACCCGCTCCAGCCCGAGGAAACGATCCAGGGCATCCTCGAAATCATGTACGGCATGCGGAACTGGCTGTGCGAGCTCGGCGGGATGGACGAAGTCACGTTCCAGCCTCGCGGCGGCGGACACGGCGCGTTCACGGACGCGTGCATGATCCGCGCCTACCACCACGCTCGCGGCGACGACCACCGCGACGAGATCATCACCTGCGCGGTCTCGCATCCATGCAATCCGGCCACGGCATCGGCGGCCGGGTTCAAGGTGATCAGCCTCTATCCCGACGAGATCACGGGCGAGCTGGGCATCGACGCTTTGAAGGCGGCGATCTCCGACCGAACGGCCGGCATCATGATGACGGCGCCCTACGACACAGGCGTCTTCGACAGCCAAATCGCCGAGTACGCGCGGCTGGTCCACGAGGCCGGCGGCGTGGTCTCGCTCGACCAGGCCAACTTCAACGGGGTCATGACCCGGATGCGGGCCGGCGACCTCGGGGCCGACATGGTCCACTTCAACCTGCACAAGACGTTCTCCACGCCGCACGGCTCGTACGGCCCGGGCGCCGGAGCGGTCGCGGTCAAGAAGGCGTTCCGCGACTTCCTGCCGGTGCCGGTGGTGGAGTTCGACGGGACGAAGTACCGCCTCAACTCCGATCTGCCGCACACGATCGGCAAGGTCGGGACGTTCATGGGCATGGTTCCCAATGTCGTGAAGGCTTACGCCTGGGTTCTCTCGATGGGCGCCGACGGCCTCCGCGAGGCGTCCGAATGGGCGGTCATCAACAACAACTACCTGATCAAGAAGCTCCTCGAAGTGCGCGGCGTCGAGATCTCGTGGCCGAACCGCCGCAAGCTCCAGGAGGCGCGCTTCTCGCTGGCGAAGCTTCACGACGAGACCGGCGTCAGCACGACGGACTTCAACTACCGCCTTGCCGACTTCGGCGTCCAGACGTACTTTGAGAGTCACGTGCCCCGGATCGTCGACGAGCCGGTCACCCCGGAGCCGACGGAGTCGATCTCGAAGGAAGACGTGGACCAGTTCGTGGCCGCGTTCCATCACATCTCGGCCGAGGCGTACTCCAACGCTGAGATCGTGAAGACGGCCCCGCATCGCAGCATCGTCCACCGCGAGATCCACGACTACGAGAACCTGACGCAAGTCCCGTTCACGTGGCGTGTCTGGAAGCGGACGCATCCTGACGGGTAGTGGCCCGGCCGTGAGCGAGTTGAGTGGCGGTGCCGAGGCGAGCCGCCGGAGCGGGGCCGCGCCCGCGCGGCCCGGTGGCGGCGCGCCCACGCCCGCGCGGCGCCGCATCGGGCTGATCGTCAATCCGCTGGCCGGGATCGGCGGGCGGGTCGGGCTCAAGGGCAGCGACGGGGCCGAGACGGTGGCGCGGGCGTTCGCCCTCGGGGCGGTGCCGATGGCCGGCGCGCGCGCCGCGGAGACGCTGCGAGCCCTTGCCGGGGCGGCCGCGGGCACGGCCAATGGCACGGCCGCCGACGCGCGGCGCGGGCACTCCGCGGCGATCGAGCTCGCGACGTACCCGGGCGAGATGGGCGCAGACGTGGCGCGCGAGGCCGGCTTCGACCCGGTCGTGCTCGGCTCGATCGAGGCCGGGGCAACCACGGGCGCCGACACGCGCCGCGCGGCCGAGGCTCTGCATGCGTGGGGGGCCGAGCTGCTCGTCTTCGCCGGCGGCGACGGAACCGCGCGCGACGTCTTCGCCGCCGTGGGCGGCTCGGTGCCCGTCGTCGGGATCCCGGCCGGCGTCAAGATCCACTCCGGCGTCTTCGCCGTGAATCCTCGCCGTGCCGCGGAGCTCGTGGCCGAGTTCCTGGCCGGGCGCGCCGGCCTCGAGGACCGCGAGGTAATGGACATCGACGAGGAGCTCTTCCGCGCCGGAACCGTCGCGGCGCGCCTGTTTGGGTATATGCGCATGCCGTACGCGCGAGCGCTCGTACAGGGCGCCAAGGCCGGCAACCCGGGCGGTCCATCGACACTTCGCGACGTCGCCTTCGGCGTCCTCGACGAGATCGACCGGGATCCCGGCGCTTACTGGATCCTCGGTCCCGGAACCACGGTCAAGGCGGTCGCCGACGAGCTGGGGATCGAGAAGACGCTGCTCGGCGTGGACCTGCTCCACCGCGGCCGTCTCGTCGCTGCGGACGTCAACGAGTCTCAGCTCCTGGCGTTCCTGGCGCGCAAGCCCGAGAGCGTTCGGGCCCGCCTGGTCGTGACCGTCATCGGCGGGCAGGGTTACCTGTTCGGTCGTGGCAACCAGCAGCTGAGCCCGGCCGTGATCCGTGCCATCGGCAAAGCGGGCCTCGTGGTGGCGGCCACGCTCGACAAGCTCCACGCTCTGGGCGGCCCGCTCCTCGTCGATACCGGCGACGCCGAATGCGACGCCTACCTGTCGGGCCACATCAAGGTGATCACGGGCGAAGCCGATCGGGTGATCTGGCGGGTGACGGCCTGACCTTTCGACCGGGGCTGGAGCGCGGCCGCCGCTCGCCGAAGTCGAGTCAGCCGGTCGGGGCGTAGGTCGTGAGGCAGACCCGCACCGCGCAGCGCCGCGCCACGATGCCGAAGCCGGGCGGGAGCATTGGGGCAGTCGCGCCCGGATCTGCGACGTAGAAGATCGTGCCGCCGGCCGACGCGACGTCGGCGGGGACCGAGTGGACGACGGCATCGGGCGGATACGCAGCGGTGCCGAAATACCAGGGAGGATCCACGGCGGCCAGGACGTGGAGGCGGGCGAGGGTCCGCGGGCCACCCTGCGCCAGCACGGCGAAGTAGTGGTCCGGGTCGGTGGCGACTAGATCGTGGGAGCCGGCTCGCGACTCGATCTCGGGCAGAAGGGAGGCGGTTTCGGGGTGGGTTATGAGGGACCCGAGAGCGAGCGCTGGAACTACTACGGCCACGATAAGGGCGGCGGCGAATCGGCGGGGGACGGCGGCCATGCCGACTCCGGCGAGGGCGAAGAGCGGCAGCCACATGACGCCGGCGTAGCGCGCCTCGAGGAGAGGGCGCCAGAAGCTGACCGCGGCCAGTGCGACCACGCCGCTGCATGCGAGTAGCAGAAAGACCGCTGCGCGTCGAGCTTCGGTTCCGCGGCGGAGTGCCAGCGCGGCCGCCACCGCGAGCGATCCGGCCACCACGGCGAGCACCTGAAGCGACACCAGAGCCTCTCTATACGGCACGCCCGAATCGACCGGCGGACCGGCGAACAGCTGGCCGAACGTGCCGCCGATCGATACGGGGCTCAGCGGCGGGATCCAGAATCCCTGCCCGGCGTGCTCGAATTGGGCGTGTGCGAACAGGAGCCACGGGCCGATGCTGGCAATGGCGATCGCGGTGGCGGCGCCGGCCAGGACGAGAGTCCGACGGCCCGGCCGGAGCCAGCCGACACCGACGAGCGCACCCGCAAGCGCCAGAGCGGCGAAGTAGTCGGTCCAGACGGCGGCGGCGGCGAGGGCGGCGTACGCGACCCAAGGCCCGACGCCCGCCCATTCGACCCTCGTCGGTGCCTCGGCCGGGCGCTCGACCGCGCGCCACAGCAGCATGATCGCGGCCACGACCAACGCCCCCGCCATCGAATACATGCGCGCGTTCTCCGAAGCCAGCAGCGTCGTCGGCAGGACCGCGACGAAGGCCGCGGCCCACAACCCGGCCCGATCTCCGGCCACGCGACGGGCCAGCGTTGCCAGCAATGGGATCAGGGCGATCCCCGCCAGAGCGGGCACGAGTCGCAGCGCGGCCGGCCCGCCGGCAAATTGCGCGACTAGCCACTCCACGACGTAAAAGAGCGGCGGCGCGCTGTCGCGACTCACCACTCCAATCATCTCGCCCAGCGGCCGACCGACGACGGCGGCGGTGAAGTCCTCGTCGACGCCCAGCGGCTGTCGTGCTAGAAGAACGAGCCGGAAGATCGCGCCGAAGGCCGTGATCAGCGCCAGCCGAGCGCCGAAGCCCAACCCGCCCGAAGACAGCCGGTCGCGCCAAAACAGCGTCCGTCTCGCTTCGATCGTGTCCGGCAACTCAGCTCCTGCATCGGCGGCGCGCGGCTCAAAGACCGCCCCCTTTCGCCACCCGCACGATACCGCGGTCACTCGCCGCGGCGTGCGGAGACTCGCGGACGGCTTGCCTGAGGCAAATAGCCGGCACCGGCCTCGGCAAAACTGTCACGACTTTATTGGTGACGGACTTGTTCCGCAGGGCTAGACTGCCGCTGAAGCCGCCGGCGCCTGCTTCAGGCGTGGGTTCTTGGGGGGCGACATATGGACCGGGAGATGCGGGACCAGCCCAACACGGGAACGTCGGTCGCCGAGGTGCCGATGGACCGGCTGCACTCGATCCTCGAGAGTGCGTTTGACGGCGTCTGGCTCGTGGATGCCGAGGGTCGAACGACCTACGCGAACAAAGCCATGGCTGCGCTCCTGGGATCCACGCCGGACGAGATGCGCGGTCGGCTGATCATGGAGTTTCTCGATCAGGCGCTTTGGGCTCAAGTCGAGGGCTTTCTGGAACGTCAGCGAACCCATTCCGGTGAGCGGATCGAAATCCGGCTTCGACGGGCCGACGGCAGCGATCTGGTCGGGCTCGTGGCCGGGATCCCGATCAGGACGCACGATGGCGTCTACGTTGGAACGATGCTGGATGTCAGCGACGTCGCCGGCAAACGTGGCCACGATGCGCAGGTGGTCGAGAGCCAGCGGCTCGAGGGGATCGGGCTCTTTGCCGGCGGGATCGTCCACGACTTCAACAACCTCATGACGGCGATCCAGGGGTATGCCGAGCTGGCTCGCGCGGCACTACCAGAAGGGGACCCGGTACGCGAAGACATCGAGCAAGTGCTCGCGAGTGGAGCCCGGGCGACCGCGATCACCCGCAAGCTCCTGGCCTTCACGCGTCGGCAGATCCCAGTGTCCGTCGATGTCGACCCGGCTCAGGTCATCAACGATCTGATCCCGATCCTGCGACCGCTTATGGGCGACGACGTCGAAATCGTGCTTGAAGTCGACCCTGACCACGGCTGGATTCGGGTCGATCCGACCGGGCTCGAACAGGTCATCGTCAATCTGACCGTCAACGCTCGCGATGCGATGCTCAGCGGCGGGACCGTGACAATCGCCGTCCACGACATCGAGTCGACGGACCTGCGTCTACCGGACCGCGGTCCCGGCGCGATCTCGATGGTTCGGATGAGCGTCTCCGACACGGGGATCGGAATGGACGACGCGACTAGGGCCAGGATCTTCGATCCGTTCTACACGACCAAGAGCCCCGGAAAGGGCACGGGTCTCGGGCTCTCGACTGCGTTCGGCATCGTCGACCAGGCGGGCGGCCATATCCAGGTCGAGACAGCTCCGGGACAGGGCTCTACCTTCAATGTGGATCTGCCCCGAATGGAGGCTGCCCAGGCGCATGGATTGCGCCTGGTTGCCCCGACGCTCCCAAAGTCCTGCGTCGTCCTGCTGGTCGATGACGATCCCGCGGTGCGCGAGTTCGCGCGACGAAGTCTCGTAGCGGCGGGATATACGGTCGTTGCCGCGGATGGGGGTGAGGAGGCGCTTCGGGCCAACGAGGCGTGGGGCGATGAGATCGATGTCCTCATCACGGACATCGTGATGCAGGGTATCCACGGGCCCGAGTTGGCGGCCCAAATCCGCGCCAAACGCCCCAACATCGGCGTTGTATTCATGAGCGGATACGCCGAAGGCTCTGCTGCTGGAGGCGGGGAATCCCGGGTGTCGGGTGAGTTCCTCCCCAAGCCGTTCAGCGGTCTGGCTCTCCGCCACGCGATCGCGCGGGCGGCCGCGGCCAGCCGCGGTCGAGTTGCGCTGCAGCAGTAGCCTAGGGCGTGACCGCCCAGACGGAAGGTTTGCCGTCCGGGTCCCAGGCGATCGGTTGCGCCCGAGAGGCGACCGCCGACCCCAGGGTCGATGCCAGGTCTTTCAGGCTGAGCGCCAGATAGGTCGAGCGGGCGGTGGGGTCGGCGACGTTCGACCCCGGCTTGTAGATGGTCACGTCTTCGGAGGCGTCCAGGAATTCGATGTCCATCGCCGAGTAATCGTCCAGGATGGCTGCCGAGCCCGGATGTTCGGCGGCGTATGAGGCGAGCGAGACGATCGAAAAGCTAAAGGCGGAATAGCGGTCGGCCGGCGGCCTGGTGAAATACGCCCACCCGCTCCAGAGGGCAACCGCGGTCAGGGTCACCGCCACAGCGGCGATCGCCAGCCAACTCGCCCCGCGGTTCCAGCGTCGACGCGCCTGCTCGACGATCTCCAGGGCTCCGAGTCCGATCGCGACACCGAGCGGCGCCGCCAGACCGAGCGCTCGCAGGAAATGGGGCGAGCCGCCTTCCGTCGCCACGAGCGGCGCGGCGAGGAAGACGGGCAGTGCCAGCAGGATCAGGGAGTGGCCCGGGTCGCGGCGCATTCGCCACAGCCGCACCAGTCCAGCGACCGCCACAACAGAGAGTGGCACCGGCAGCAGCGGCAACCCCGCCACGTCGTGCCTCGCGTTCGGGTCGCCGGTGAGGCCGAACATCGCCACCGTCCGCAGCACGTGGACGATCGGGTTCGAATCCGCTTCCACGCCCGGGTTGAACGCGCTCGCCGACGCCAACCGCCCGAAGTAGTTCGTCGGGTTCGTGACCGCGACCGCGATCATCGGCGCCGCCACGACCAGAAACGCGATCGCGAACGGGACCGCATCGGCGCGCAGGCGCTCGTACGTCGGGCGATCCATGCGCCGCAGCCAGAGCAGCCACACGACCAGGAGCACGGGGAGCAGCTTGAGTGGCTGGTACGTGTACATCGCCGCGACGGCCGTGACTGCCCCGGCTGCGGCCGCCGTCCATCGCCCCGGTTTGTCCGCCCATCGCAAAAGCGCGAGCAACGCCAACGCCCCGAAGAGCGGCACGATCGCGTTCCGCATCCCATCCCGGCTTACCGCCACGAGCCAGAGCGAGCCTGCCGCCCATGCCGCGGCCACCACACCGGTCCAGATCCCGAAGCGCCGCCCGAGGTGACCGATCGTCAGAACCCCAGCGACCCCGAATGCCGCCGCGGTCGCCCGCAGCGCCACGACGCTCGCGCCGGCGAAGTTGAAGACGCCGGCCACGACATACGCGAAGAGCGCCTCGCGCCCGCCGTCGCTCGCGAACCAGACGCCGAAGTCGGCGTGGAAGCCGGGCTGGTGGAGCAGCCGCCATGCGTCGAGGCCTTCGGCCGCTTCGTCGCCGTACAGCCCACCGGGATTCGCGGCCAGGGCGTAGAAGCGCAGCACGATCGCGACCACTGCGATTCCGGCAAGCGCGACGAAGGGCGCGACGGTCGCGGGTGTAAGTGCGAGTGCCAGCGCGGCGCGAATCCTCGCCGTCGCCGACCCAGGCACCGTCCCCGATCCGAGCGGCGTTGCGGGCATCAGCCCCGTGCCGCCTCGGCCAGGCGGCGCAGCTTGATCTCGGCGTAGATCGACTCGCCGCCTTCGTGGCCGTTGAACGGATAGACCTCGATCGACTTGGGTCCGGCGTAGTGGTTGTACGCGGCGAACACGGTCGACGGCGGGGTCACCAGGTCCATCAGGCCCACGGAGAACAATGCGGGCACTTTGGCACGCGCGGCGAAGTTGACTCCGTCGAAGTACGAGAGCGTGGTGAAGACGCGCTCGGTCTGGTCGCGCCGCACCCTCATGAATCTGACGATCTCGTGGTAAGGGTCGCTGTCGGTCATCTCAGTGGCGCGGCGCCAGTGGCACATGAACGGCACTTCGGGCAGGGCGAGCATCAGGTCCGGTACGAGGCCGGCGACCGCGAGCACGAGCCCGCCGCCCTGGCTTCCGCCGGTCACGGCAACGCGAGTCGGATCGACCACCGGGTTGGCGCGGGCTGCTTCGACGGCGCGCACGGCATCGGTCATGAGACGCCGGAAGTAGTAGGTGGCCGGGTCCAGGACGCCGCGCGTCATGAATCCCGGGTGCTGGCCGGTCGCGTCGCCGGCGACGAGATCGGGCGTGTCGCCCGACCGCCAGGTGCTGCCCTGGCCGCGGGTGTCCATTACGAGGTGAGCGTAGCCCGCGCTGGGCGGCAGCAGCCAGTCGATCGGACGGCCCCGACCGCCGCCGTAGCCGATGTATTCGACCACGCACGGCAGGCGGCCGTTCTTCGCAAACGGCGAGGCGGCGGCGTCGTGCGGGGTCAGGAACCAGCCTTTGATCGGCTGGCCACCGAAGCCGGCGAAGGTCAGGTCGAAGACGTCGATCGTCGAGAGCCCGGCGTCGACCGGCTCGAAGCGGGCGTCGAGCGGATGCCTTCGAGCGTCCGCCAGCGTGCCGGCCCAGAAGGCGTCGAAGTCGGACGGCTCCTCACGCGAGGGCTTGTAGACCCGCAACTCCGCCAGAGGCAGATCGAAAAGCATGGCGTTACTGCACCCGGGCTTCGTGGCCCTTCCAGAACGGCTCGCGCAACTCGGTCTTGAGAACCTTGCCGGTGCCGCCCTTTGGCAGGGCTTCGCGGAAATGGATGTCTCGCGGGACCTTGAAGCGAGCCAGATTCGCCTTGCAGTGGTCGCGCAGCTCCTTGACGGTCGCGGTCGCTCCCGGTTTGAGCACGATCAAGGCGACGGGTGCCTCGCCGAGCGCCTTGTCCGGCGCGGAGACGACGGCGCACTCGAGCACGGCGGGGTGGGCCAGGATGGCGTTCTCGACCTCGACCGAGGAGATGTTCTCGCCGCCTCGGATGATGATGTCCTTGGAACGGTCCTTGATCAGGATGTAGCCCTGGTCGTCGATCACGCCCATGTCGCCGGTGTGGAACCAGCCGTCTCGAATCGCGGCCTCGGTGGCCTCGGGATCCCGGAAATAGGCGTCCATGACGACGTTCGAGCGGACGACAATCTCGCCGATCTGCTCGCCGTCGGGGCGGACGTCGCGCCCGTCGGAGTGCACGACCCGAAGGTGGACCCCGGGGAGCGGCCAGCCGGTCATAGACTGGCGCTCCTGACGCTTCTCGGCCGGTTCGGATTCGGTCAGGAAGGTCCGCGGCTGGGCCAGCGTGAGGATCGGCGAGGTCTCGGATAGGCCGTAGCCGACGATCGTTTGGACGCCGAGGGTCTCCTCGAGGTTGCGGATGAGCGTCGGCGACGAGGGTGCCCCGCCGGCGATCAGCTGGCGCAGGCTCGACAGGTCGTGGTTGGCGCGATCGGGGTGATTGAGGATCGCGTTGAAGATCGCCGGCACCGCCAGGATGCGCGTGATCTTGTGCCGCTCAACGGCCTGCATCAGGGCCACCGGCTCGAACTTGCGCAGCATGACGTGGCGCCCGCCGATCATCGTCAGGAAGTGCGGCGTGCCCCAGCCGTTGACGTGGAAGAGCGGGACCACGTGCAGGACGACATCGTCCTGCGTGAACTGGAGGCCGATCTCCGCATACATTCCGTGCAGGTACAGCTCCCGGTGCGTCATCGAGACGCCCTTGGGGAAACCGGTCGATCCGCTTGTGTAGAAGAGTTCGGCGACGGAGTTCTCGTCGATCTCGGGCGTCAGCGGATCGGGCGAGCCGCCGGAGAGGAGCGCTTCGTATTCGTCCGAGGCGACGCCGTCGGGTGCGCCCTCCATGATCACGAACCGGGGCGGCGTCGCCATCTCGGCAGCCAGGGTCTCGACCAGCGGCTTGAAGTCCTTGTGGAAGAACACGATCTTCGAGCCGGCGTGGCCGACGATGTACGCGATCTCCTTGGGCGTCAGGCGGATGTTGAGGGGGTTCAACACGGCGCCGGCTTCGAGCACCCCGTAATAGGCCTCGAGCAGCTGGTGAGTGTTGTAGGTCAGGAACGA
>Ga0302322_100004871_pt1 | contig 11726 bp, 11 predicted proteins | sample Fen_T0_2_FD_203757 | JGI IMG/M metagenome (GOLD analysis project Ga0302322, IMG submission 203757) | Peat permafrost microbial communities from Stordalen Mire near Abisko, Sweden - Fen_T0_2 | ecosystem: Environmental > Terrestrial > Soil > Wetlands > Permafrost | place: Sweden: Abisko... | reverse complement strand
CAGGTCGGCGTGGTGTGGGCCCAATTGCATCTCACCGGCCGCCCCGCGCACGCGATGGAAATGGCGGTGGGCCTGAACCCGATCGAAACCGCGATGCACGTCTGGCAGGCGCTGAAAAAACTCGAAGCCGCCTGGAACCCGCCGCACCAGAAGCACGCGCTGTTCGGCGACCATCCGCATCCGCTCAATTTCAACCTCGGCCAGTTGCACGGCGGCGACTGGAATTCCTCGGTGCCCACCACCTGCACGATGGAGTTCCGCTGCGGCTTCTACCCGGGTTTTGATCCGGCGGAGGCCAAGCGCCAGGTCGAAGCCTGCGTGGCCGAGGCGCTGGGAGAACTGAAAGAGGCAGCCAGGTACACCCTGCGCTTTGACGGCTTTCACGCTCCCGGCTGCGTGGTGGACCTGGCCACCGCGCCCATGCACTTGCTGTCGCGCTGCCACGAGAGTGTCAACGGCGCTGCGCCTGCGTTGTACGCGGCCACCGGCACCACCGACGTGCGCCTGTTCCAGCTCGGCGCCGGCATCCCGTCCACCTGCTATGGCCCGCGCGCGCAGCGCATCCACGCGCTCGATGAGTGCGTCGAGCTGGCGAGCATGCAACGGGTGGCGCAGGTGTATGCGCTGTTCATCGCGCAGTGGTGCGGCCTGGCGCAGGCGGGCCGATGACCATCGCATGAGCGGCGCCGGCGCCACCCCGCCGGCCCGGCGCCAAGAGGCGGAGCCGCCCCTGCGGGCCTACCTGGTGCTGGGTGCGGGTGTGTTGATCGTTTCGACCGCCGCCATCCTGATCCGCTACGCCCACGCCGAGGGCGTTTCTTCATTGGCGATCGCCACCTGGCGCATGAGCCTGGCGGCGCTGGTGTTGCTGCCGCTGGCGGCTGCTCGCTCGGGCGCCGAGATGCGCAGCCTGACGCGCGCCCAATGGGGTCTGGCCCTGGCCGCCGGGGTGTTTCTCGGCGTGCATTTCGCCAGCTGGATCGTCTCGCTGGAATACACCAGCGTCGCCTCCAGCGTGGCCCTGGTCACCACCAACCCGATCTGGATCGCCCTGTTCTCCTGGCTGATCCTGCGCGAGCGCCTGTCGCTGCGCCTGGGTTGCGCCATCGCCCTTGCCCTGGCCGGCAGCGCGGCGATTTTTCTCGCCGATGAAGCGTCTAGCGCGGCGCCCCAGCCCCTGCTGGGCAATGGCTTGGCCCTGCTCGGTTCGTTCGCGGTGTGCGGCTACTTGCTGATCGGCCGCAAGCTGCGCGCGGGCATCAGCCTGCTGCCTTACATCAGCATCGTCTACGGCTGCGCCGCGGTGTGTCTGATGACTGCCGCCCTGGTCGCCGGAAGCCGCCTGGCCGGCTACAGCGGCACCGCCTGGGCGCTGCTGGCGGCGCTGGCGCTGGGGCCGCAACTGCTCGGCCACAGCGCCTTCAACTACGCCCTCAAGCACCTCTCGGCCACGGTGATCGCGGTGGCCGTGCTGGGCGAGCCGATCGGCTCGTCCCTGCTGGCCTGGCTGATATTCGACGAAGGCATGGGCGCGGTCAAGCTGGCCGGCGTCGGACTGTTGCTGGCCGGCATATTCATGGCGGCAAGCGCGCGCCGCGAGTAGGGCGGGATGGTCGCGGCTGGCCCGGCTCGGTTATACTTTTTTGCCCCTCGCGCGGCCAGGCCGCGGGACGTCCAACATCACAAGAACTATGAACGCCATCGCCACCCCGCAATTCCCGCTGGCAGCGCCCGACGAGGTCGGCCTGCTCGGCGTCTTCCAGCTTAAGCGCCTGTGGTCGCGCGCGACCGCCGCGCGGCGCGGGGCGCAACTGGGCCGCAACCTCGAATGGCACCTCGACAAGCTGGTGATCCATGCGCTCGGCCTGGGGCTGGAGCAGGCCTCGCAATACCTGATGCAGCGCGGACCCGGGTTCGAGGAATTCGAACAATGGATACTCGCCACCACCGGCGGCGTGGCGTCCGGGCAGATCGAGCGCATCAATGCGCTGATCGCCGGCGCACCGATGCCGGAGGCGACCCGCCGGCGCATTGCCGCCATCGAGGCCAGCGCGCCGGTGCTGTCGGCCGCCGACCTCGAAGACTGGGAGCGCGACGGCTATGTGATCCTGCGCTCGGCGGTCAGCCCCGAGGAATCGGCGGCGGCGGCGCAGGCGGTGTGGGACCATCTGAATGCGCGGGCCGATGACCCCGACTCCTGGTATCGCCAGCGCAACAATGGCGTGATGGTGCAGTATTTCCAGCACCCGGCATTTACCGCCACGCGCGCCTCGGCGCGCATCCACAAGGCCTTTGCGCAGCTCTGGGGCAGCGCCGATCTCTGGACCACCACCGACCGCTGCGGCTTCAACGTGCCGGAGCGCGACGGCTGGCGCTTTCCCGGCCCCGACCTGCACTGGGACGTGAGCATCGCGCAACCCATCCCCTTCGGCACCCAGGGCATTCTTTATCTCACCGACACCCTGCCCGAGCAGGGCGCACTCACCGTGGTGCCGGGCTTCCAGCACCGGGTCGGCGAGTGGCTCAAGAGCCTGCCGGCGGGCGCCGATCCGCGCCAGCAGAACATGCACGCGCTCGGACCACGGGCGCTGGGCGCGAACGCCGGCGACCTGATCATCTGGCACCAGGCGCTGCCGCATGGCGCCAGCCCGAACCGCGCCAGCGTGCCCCGCCTGGTCCAGTACATCGACATGTACCCGGCGCGGGTCGAGATCAACGACACCTGGCTCTAGCCCGGACTGACGGCGCGGCTTCGGCGCGCGGCGGGCGGGCGGCCACCCCGGCCTACTGCTTGTATGCCTCGGTCTGGATCATCAGCTTGATGTCGTCGCCGATGATCGGCAGGAAGGCCTTCATGCCGTAGTCGGAGCGCTTGAGCTGACCGACGGCGTTGGCGCCGCATTCCTCCTTCTTGGTGCGCGGGTGCTGGCCGCACAGGAAGTGGGTCACGGTCAGGCTCAAGGGCCGGGTCACTCCCAGCAGGGTCAGCTCACCGTCCACCGCCACCAGCTTGTCGCCTTCAAAGCGGAAGCGGTTGCCCTTGTAGGTCATGGTGGGGAACTGCTCGACGTTGAAGAATTCCTTGGTGACCAGGAATTTTTCCATCGGCGCGATGCCGGTGGAAATCGCCGAGGTGTCCACCGTGATGTCCATGCTACCGGTCCTGGCCTCCAGATCGAGCACGATCTTGCCGGCGGTCTTGGTGAACATCCCGGTATGGAAGGAAAAGCCGTTGTGGCTGACCTCGAACTTCGGAAAGGTGTGGGCGTTCTCGATCTCGTAGGTGGCCGGCGCCGCCTGGGCCGTGCCGGCCGCAGCGATGGCGAGCGCCAGCGCCGCCTGTTTGAAGCTGATGTGCATCTTTGTCTCCCGTTTTAGTTTGAACTGCAGAACCACCAGACTACCGCACTGCCTTGCTACTTTTTCAGATACACCTTGAAGCGCACCGCCACTTCATTGGCGACTACGCTGACGTCCGACCATGGGCCTTCGCCCATCTTGTAATCGTTGCGCCTGAGCGGCACCACGCCTTCGAGCAGGGTGCCGCCGCCATCCGCCTTGGCCGTGAACGTGGCGACCACGTCGCGGGTCGCGCCCTTGAGGGTGAATTTGGCCGGCGCCTCGAACTTGCCCCCGCCCAGCGCGCGGGCCGCGCCGGCGACGAAGGTGGCCTTGGGAAACTGCGCGGTGTTGAACCAGGAAGGGCCCTGGATGTCGGTGTTCCAGCCGGCATCGCCCAGGTCCACGCTGGTGACGTCGACCTCGATGTTGGCCTTGGTTGCTTCGGGTTTGGCGGCATCGAAGGCCACCTGGGCGCTGAACTTGCGGAACTTGCCTTCGCCCGGCACGTTCTCCTGCTTGAAGCCGAAGCTGACCTGGCTTTTCGCCAGGTCCACACTTTGCGCCATGGACAGGGTGGTTGCCCCAAGCAGCAGGCTGCTTGCCAGTGCACGCAAAAGCCTGCTTGCCAGGATACGCAACAGTGCGGGGGAGGTGCGGGTGAACAAATTCATCGTCAATGCCAATTCAAAAAGGGTTCATGCGGCCAATCAGGCCGTCGCGGTCGACAAACTGGTGCTTGAGTGCCGCCGCCACGTGCAGGACGATCAGCGCCGCCAAACTGAAGTTGAGCGTCTTGTGCACCAGCTTCAAGGTATCGGCCACTTCCTTGTTACGTTCCAGCAGGTCGGGCAGTTGCAGGGCTGCGATGCCAAAGGGCACGGTGGGCACTCCGGCAGCCGAAGAATACAGCCAGCCGGTCAGCGGGATCACCAGGATCAGCAGGTAGAACAGGCCATGCAAGGCCGTGGCGGCACTTTGCTGCCAGGCCGGCATGCCGGCCGGCAGGGGCGGCGGGCGATGGCTCAGGCGCCACAGCAGGCGCAGCAAGGCGAGAGTGAATATGGTGACCCCGGTCCACTTGTGATACGAGTACAGGGAGAGCTTTTGCGGGCTGAACTTCAGGCCCGTCATATACAGCCCGGCGCAAAGGCCGCCGACGATCAGCAGGGCGAGCAGCCAGTGCAGGACGATGGCGGTGCGGGTATAGCGGGTCGGTGGCATCAGGTCGGTGGCGCTCTGGCGGCGGCATCAGGGTCAGGCAGGTGGGAATCAGCGGGCGGCTCGATTGTACCGAGGTCGGATGCGCTTGTCCGGACGGGTGCCGCGCCACGTTGTCAGCGCGGCCTGCCTGGCTGCGATGGCCGCGCAATCACGCGGCCTGCCCGGTCACGCGGCCTGCCCGGTCACGCGGCCTGCCCGATCACGCGGCCTGCCCGGTCACGCGGCCTGCCCGGTCACGCGGCCTGCCCGGTCACGCGGCCTGCCCGGTCACGCGGCCTGCCCGGTTACGCGGCCTGCGGCCGGGCCGTACCGACACAACCATCTTGTCAGCGGTTGCTTTGCTATATTGGGTCTCCCGCCCCACCGGAGTCTGCCCCATGAGCGCCGCCCACGTCCTGATCCACCCCCAGCCGCTCACCGAGTTCATCGCCGCGATCACCCGCGCCGCCGGCAGCAGCGAGCGCGAGGCCGAGCTGGTGGCCGGCAACCTGGTGCGCGCCAACCTGTCGGGGCACGATTCGCACGGCGTGGGCATCGTGCCCTGGTATGTGGAGTTCATCGCCAAGCAGGGCCTGCTGACTAACCAGCACATCAAGGTCACCGGAGAATTCGGCAACCTGGTGATGCTCGATGGTCAGCGCGGCTACGGCCAGGTGATCGGCCACGAAGCGATGCAGGAGGGCATACGCCGCGCGCAACAAGGCGGCATGGCACTGGTGGCCCTGCGCAATTCACACCACGTCGGCCGCATCGGCCAGTGGGCGGAGGACTGCGCGGCCGTCGGTCTGGTCTCGATCCACTTCGTCAACGCGCTGATGCGCCCGCTGGTGGCGCCATATGCCGGCGCCGATGCGCGCTTTACCACCAACCCGTTTTGCGTAGGCGTGCCGCGCGCCGGCAAGGAACCGCTGATCCTGGACTTCGCCACCAGCAAGGTGGCGCTGGGCAAGGTGCGGGTGGCGATGCAGGCGGAACGGGAGATGGCGCCCGGCACCCTGATCGACGGCCGCGGCTACCCCACCACCGACCCGCACGTGATGTTCGAGGCCGATGTCGCCGGCAAGCTGGGGGCGATTCTGCCCTTCGGCGAACACAAGGGCTACGGGATGGCGCTGGTGTGCGAGATCCTGGCCGGCGCGCTGACCGGCGGCGAGACCCTGCACGAGATCCGCGACTACGCTGGCATCTACAACAACATGCTGTCCATCATCATCGACCCGGAGCGTCTGGGCGGGCAAAAGCACCGCGAGCAGATGGAAGCCTTCATCGCCTGGGTCAAGGAATCGCCGGTTGCGCCGGGGCACGACAAGGTGCGCGTCTCCGGCGAACCGGAGATCGAAATGCGCGCCAAGCGCGGCCACGGCATCCCGATCGACGTCAATACCTGGAACGACCTGCAGCGCGCCGGGGAACAGGCCGGGATGAGGGCGGACGCGGTGCAGAAGTTCGCCTTGCAGGCGCGGCCGGAGTAGGGTGGTCGCAGGCAATGCTGCCTGGCCGTCGCGGCCGCAATGCGGCGCGGTCGTACTGCGCTGATGGGCGCGGGCAAGTCGCTGAACGGTCACCGGGCGCGATCGTTCAGGGCCGGCGCGGGCCCAGGCCTGAGCCACGCCCTGGACCACGCCCTGAACCGCTTCAGGCCGCCAGTTTCTCTTCGCGCAGCACCCGGCCGCGGCGCATCGCTGCCGCGGTGCGGGCCAGCACCAGGTCGCGGAACGCCGCCACGCTGGGCGAGAGGGTGAGCTTGCGGGTGACCATCCAGGTCGGCTGCGCAGCCAGGGCGCGCGGCAGGGCCTGGGTGCGCAGCAGGTCGCGCTGCGGGTAGATCGCCAGCAGCGAGCGCGGCACGATGGCGCAGCCCATGCCGGCGGCCACGCAGGCAAGGATGGCGTGATACGAACCGAGCTCGACCACCCGCCGCAGCTGCCCGCCCTGCTCGCGGAACCAGCCTTCGGCAACCCGCCGGTAGGCGCAGCCGGTGGTGAAGGCCACCAAGCTGGCCGATGCCATGTCCAGCGGCCCTTCGCCGGGCGGCAGGACCAGCACCATGTCTTCCTGGAATACCGCCACGGCGTTGAGCGCCTCGTGCGCCACCGCGCCGGCGGCAAAGGCGATGTCGATCTCGCCGGCGACCAGCCGGTCGATCAGCGCGCGCGCCGTGCCGGTGGAAAGCTCGAGTTGCGCGGCGGGGTGGCCGGCGTGAAACTCGGCCAGCAGGTTGGGCAGGCGGGTGGCGGCCGTGCTTTCCATCGAGCCGATGCGCACCACGCCGGCCACGCCTTGCTCGACCATGTCGCGCCTGACCTCGTCGGCCAGGTTGAGCAGGCGGTCGGCCGAGTCATACAGGCGCCGGCCCTCGGCGGTGAGCACCATGCGCCGGTTGCTGCGCTCGAACAGCTGCAGGCCCAGGTCCTGCTCCAGGTGCTTGATGCGGGCGGTCAGGTTGGACTGCACCCGGTGCACCTGGGCCGCCGCCTTGGTGACGCCGCCGCAATCGACCACCGCCTTGAATACGCGCAAATCGGCCAGATTCATGATGGGCTCCGGGTCCGCCGCCGGTCCCACGCCGGGATGTCGCGGCAAATCAATTGATCACAAAAAACGATGGTAGTGATTTATATTAATCATTATATATGAATCGGAAAACGGTGCACAATACTTCCATGAATTGAAGCCCCGGCAATGCGGCCCGGGCAGGCGGGAGAGCGGCGATGAACGCGTGGCTGGCCCTGGCGGGGGCCTTTCTGATCATGGGCGGGCAGTTCGCGGTCGGCAAGCTGGGCCTGGCGGCGGGGCTGTCGGCCTACGACCTGGCGGCGCTGCGCTTCATCTTCGCCGCGCTTGCCCTGGCGCCGGTGTTCGGCCTCAAATGGGTGGGAGGCTGGAAGGACGCGGCCGGGGTCGGCTGGGGCCGCGCGATGGTGCTGGCGCTGATCGCCGGCAGCCCCTATTCGCTGATGATGTTCGGCGCCCTGCACTGGGTGCCCGCCGCCCACGGGGCCATGCTGGTGCCCGGGGTCACGGTGGTGGTGGGCACCCTGTTCGGTCCGCTCTGGCTGGGCGAACGCCAGGCGCCGCAGCGCTATGCGGGCGCGGCCCTGGTGCTGCTGGGCATACTGTTGATCGGTGCGCACAGCCTGGATGCGCCGGTCAGCGGGCGCCTGGGCGATGCCCTGTTCCTCGCCTGCGGCCTGGCCTGGACCTCGTTCACCCTGCTGGTCAGGCACTGGAAGCTCGAGCCCCTGGCGGCCACCGCCGCATTGTCGATGGCCTCGCTGCTCTATCTGCCGGTGTACTGGCTGATGCTGGAGCCGCGCCTGGCCGAAGTGGCGTGGAGCGCCTCGCTGCTGCAAGGGGTGTATCAGGGCCTGCTGCAAAGCGTGGTCGCGATGATCGCCTACGCCTACGCGGTCAAGCGCCTGGGCGCCGCCCCGGTGGCCCTCGGCATCGCCAGCGTGCCGGTGGTCGGCACCCTGCTGGGCATCCTGCTCGCCGCCGAATGCCCCGCACCGCTCGCCTGGGGCGGGCTGGCCGCCATCAGCCTGGGCATGGGAGTGGCCAACTGGCCGCGCAAAAAACCGCCGGTGCCAGTGGCCTCGGCCGCCTTGCATCCGAGCAGCAACTGAAGCCGGGCCCTCGACCGCCCTTCTCGACAACCTCAAGAGACCACGCCATGTCCGCACCGCAAACGTCTATCACCCGCGCCCTGAACATCCGCCTGCCCATCCTGCAAGCACCGATGGCCGGTGGCGCCACCGCTCCGGCGCTGGTTGCCGCCGTCTGCAATGCCGGTGGGATGGGCAGCTTCGCCGGTGCGATGCTCTCCCCGCAAGCCACGATTGAAGGCGTGGCGAAAATCCGCGCGCTCACCGACAAACCCTTCGGCGTCAACCTGTTCGTGCTCGGCACGCCCAACCCGGCGCCGCAGGAAGTGGCGCGCGGCATCGAACTGCTGGCTCCGATGCGCGCCGAACTCGGCCTGCCGCCGGCGCAGCCGCTGGCGCGTTATTGCGAGCCCTTCGAAGGCCAGTTCGAGGCCCTGCTCGAGGCCGCGCCCGCGCTCGCCAGCTTCACCTTCGGCGTGCTCACGGGTGCGCAGGTCGAGCGCCTGCACGCACGCGGCTGCAAGGTGATGGGCACGGCCACCAACGTGGCCGAGGCGCGTGCCTGGGCCGCTGCCGGCGCGGATTTCATTTGCGCGCAAGGCGCGGAGGCCGGGGCGCATCGCGGCACCTTCATCGGAAATTACGAGGACTCATTGATCGGCACCATCGCCCTGGTGCCCCAGGCGGTCGATGCCGTCAACGTGCCGGTCGTCGCCGCCGGCGGCATCATGGACGGCCGCGGCATCGCCGCCGCGCTGATGCTGGGTGCGGGGGCGGCGCAGATGGGCACCGCCTTCCTTACCTGCCCGGAAGCGGCGATCCACGCCGGCTGGAAGCAACTGCTGCGCGAGTCGGCCGAGACTTCCACGCAGGTTTCGTTGGCCTACTCGGGCCGGATGGCGCGCGGCATCGTCAACGACTTCATGCGGCGGATGGCGCCCCACCAGCATGAGGTGCCCGCCTACCCGGTGCAGAACGCGCTGACCGGTGAACTGCGCGCCGCCGCCGGCCGCGCCGGGCGCACCGAATACATGAGCCTGTGGGCCGGCCAGGGCTTGCCCATGAGCCGCAGCCTGCCTGCGGCCGAACTGATGGCGCAGCTCGAAAGCGAACTGGCGCGGGCCCTGACGCGCAATTGAGAATCGCTACGTGCGTGATTGAGAATCAACTACCGGCGCAAGCATTCCCGCCGCGCATTTTCAGGGGGGAAATGGACTTTTTCGCCGAATGCGCGAAAAAAGTTCCATGATGATTTATTAATTCAGCGCATGCACGAGAGCATGTAACATTGCCCGCTTGTCACCCGCAGTGGTGCGACCTCAAGGTAAATGAAATGCGTTCTCGTTCCACTCTGGTGGCGCTGGTTGTCTTGTCGTCGCTGCTGGGCATAATCCCGGCGCACGCGGCCTTGCAGGACGAGATCCAGGTCTACACCGACGACATCAACAAGCGCGGCGAATTCGGTCTGGAGATGCACGTCAACACGACACCCAACGGATTGAGCGCGCCGGCCTATCCGGGCGAAGTAACGAACCGCCACGGCCTGCGCATTACGCCCGAATTTTCCTACGGCATCAGCGACGATTTCGAGGCCGGGCTGTACCTGCCCAGTTCCTACAATAACGGCAGCTGGAGCCTGGCCGGCTACAAGTTGCGCCTGAAATGGTTGCCACTCAAGCCCGATGAAATCAAGGGCGGATTTTTCGCCGGCGCCAACGGCGAGCTTTCCAACATCAACGCCAAGTTCGAATCTTCGCGGCATAATTTTGAACTACGCCTGATGGGGGGCTATCGCAACAAGGACTGGCTGTTCGCGGTCAACCCGGTGTTCGGCTGGGCCCTGTCTTCGAGCCAGGAGAATCCCAAACCCAGGAGTCCCGACTTCTCGCTCGGCTACAAGGTCGCGCGCACCGTCGCCTCGGATATCGCCCTGGGCCTGGAGTACTACAACGACAAGGGCCCCTGGCGCAACTTCGACCCCTCCAGCCAGCAGGCCAAAACCCTGTTCTACGTGCTGGACTTCGGCCGCAAGCCGCTTCCTTTCAACCTCGGCATCGGCCGCGGCCTGAACGGGGCCACCGACAAGTGGACCATCAAGGCGATCTTTGAGGTGCCGTTCTCGCTTTGATGCCAGTTGCCGGGTGATGGCCGTGACTTGCGTCGCGGTGGATTCTTATTAGACTGTAGCCTTGATCCAACCGCGCGCGCAGCCGGCGCTGTGCGTGGCGGCGGCGCGAGGTGGGCATGAAGAATCCGGAGATCTACTGTCCCAAGTGCGAGTGGCGGCCCAAGCCCGAGAGCCGCTGGGTCTGCATGCCCGGTTGCGGCGTGGAGTGGAACACCTTCTGGACCGGTGGTGTCTGCCCCGGCTGCGCCCACGCCTGGAAGTGGACCGACTGCCTGGCCTGCGGCGTTGCCTCTCTGCACCGCGACTGGTATCACTTTCCGGACGAGGCTGATCCTGCGGATGCGCAGGCGGAGGACACGCCCGCGCATGCGGGCGCGTGAGGGGGGCGCGCATGCGGGCGCGTGAGGGGGGCGCGCATGCGGGCGCGTGAGGGGGGCGCGCATGCGGGCGCGTGAGGGGGGCGCGTATACGGGCGCTTGAGGCAGAGCTCCCAAGCCGACGCTCGCGACCGGGCGCGGCTGCCCATCACGCTGCCGTCCACGCCATCCGATAGGCCGAATAATCGCCCGTGGTTTCCCGAGACGCGCGCATTTGGCTAAAATAGTGTTCCGCCAACCTGTCCGGACATTTATTGCCCGCACGAGCCGGCGCGCCGCGCCGCTCGGGTGCGCGGAAGCGGCGGAAGGCGTACATTCGCATTATTTTCCCGGTCCGCAGGGCCGAATCGCAGACACCCGGCGCGCATTGCCCCAACATCGTTCGCACACAATACCCGGAGACACCGCATGAACCAGCCCGTAGACAAGAGCCTGTCCGCCATCCTCCAGGTGCCTTACTGGATCAACGGCCAGAGGACAGCTGGCAGCACCACCCGCAGTGGCGAGGTCACCAACCCGGCCACCGGCGCGGTCACCAAGCAGGTCGCCTTTGCCAACGCCCAGGACATCGATGCCGCGGTGCAGGCCGCCAAGGCCGCCTTCCCGGCCTGGCGTGACACCCCGGCGCTGCGCCGCGCCCGGGTGATGCAGAAGTTCCTCACCCTGATGCAGGACAACATCAATGAACTGGCGCGTCTGGCCAGCGAGGAGCACGGCAAGACCCTGCCCGACGCGGTCGGCTCGGTGACCCGCGGCATCGAGGTGATCGAGTTCGCCTGCGGCATTCCGCACCTGCAAAAGGGTGAGCATTCCGAAAACGTCGGCACCGGCGTCGATGCCCACACCCTGCGCCAGCCGCTGGGCGTATGCGCCGGCATCACCCCGTTCAATTTTCCGGCGATGGTGCCGCTGTGGATGTTCCCGGTCGCCATTGCCACCGGCAACACCTTCGTGCTCAAGCCTTCCGAGAAGGTGCCTTCGTGCTCGATGAAAATGGCCGAGCTGTTCAAGCAGGCCGGCCTGCCCGACGGCGTGTTCAACGTCGTGCATGGC
>Ga0302322_100004870_pt1 | contig 11726 bp, 8 predicted proteins | sample Fen_T0_2_FD_203757 | JGI IMG/M metagenome (GOLD analysis project Ga0302322, IMG submission 203757) | Peat permafrost microbial communities from Stordalen Mire near Abisko, Sweden - Fen_T0_2 | ecosystem: Environmental > Terrestrial > Soil > Wetlands > Permafrost | place: Sweden: Abisko... | reverse complement strand
CCGGCGCTGCACGCAGACGGCTGAAGGCGGCAGAGGCCTCGGCGTCGCTGGCGTCGTCGCTGACCAACAAGCTATCGAGCAAGCTCTCGCGCCCGCCTTCCACACTGACCGGTGCGTCGTCCGCTAGGTGTGCAGCTTTGCGTGCTGCCGAAAGCGCCTCGGATAGGCCTCCGATTTCATCGACCAGTCCGCGCTCCCGCCCCTGATCTCCGCTCCAGATGTGGCCCTCGGCGGACGCCCGGACCTTCTCGACCGCCATCTGCCGACCATGCGCGACTCGGGCGATGAACAGATCGTAGATGCCTTGCATCTGCGCGCGCACGCGCTCGCGCGTTGCGTCGTCCCAAGACGTCAGTGGCGAGTTGTAAGCCGCGCGCTCGGCGGCACCCGGTTCGGGACTGGCCGCAAACGTTTCGGCGTGGATACCGAACTGCTCGAGCGCAGGCGCGACGTTGATCTTGCCGCCGAAAACGCCGATCGAACCGACGATGCTGGTGCGCTCGGCAAAGATCCGCTGGCTCGCGCACGCTATGTAGTAGCCGCCGCTCGCCGCCATGTTTCCGACTGAGACGATCAGCGGTTTCCGCTTTCGCAGCTCCATCATCTCGTGCCAAATCAGGTCGCTCGCCAGCGGCGAGCCACCGGGCGAATCGATGCGCAGCACGACCGCCTTCACCGAGTCGTCCTTTTGCAAGCGGCGCAGGGTCTTGCCCAGCGCGCGCGCGGTAATACCCCCGCGCTGTAGCGGCCCTCCCGCATCCATCGTGATGGCGCCCTCGGCGGGGACCACGGCAACGTGCGGCTTGCCATCGTTCGAGCCGCTCGCGCCCGACAACACGCGCAGCAAGTCGCCGATGTCGAACCCGCTGCCCCCCTTGGCGCGCGCCCCGAAGCTGACTTCGACAGCTGCGACTTTGGCCGCCTTCTTGGCTGCTTCCAAGGCTTCTGTTTCGAAGCCGATGTCATCGATCAGGCCTCGCTCGAGCGCCTCACCCGCACTCCATGGTCCGTGCTCCAGGGCGTTTCGCAGAGCCTCACTCTTTTTGACTTCGTTGCTCTCTTCCAGCCAGGCGCTGCGGATCGCGGCCAACGTTTCGACCAGTGAGGCCCGGGCTTCTTCGCTCGGTCCCTCGCGCGTGAGCGGTTCGGCGCCACTCTTGAACTTGCCCATGTGCAGGAAGTCGACGTCGACCTTCAGCTTCTCGAAAATGCCGTGAAAATACAGCATCTGCGCCGCGATGCCGATCGTCGAAACGTCGCCGGCGGGACTTAGCCAAACCTTGCTACAGCCGCGCGCGGTGAGCAGTGCGCTCGAATTGTTCAGCGTGTGCGCGTGGCACACGACGGGCTTTCCCTTGCCTCGCAGCCTGCCGAGCAGTGCGGAGAGTTCTTCGCTCTCGGCCAGGTTGAAGGACGCCTCACCCAAGCGGACGAACACGCCGCGCACTTTGTCGTCGCTTGCCGCCCGCCCGATGATGCGCACGAGGCCAGTGTAAGTTTGTGCGGCCGAGGTGCGAAACAGCCCGCGGCCGTCGTTGCTCTCCGGCGCGCCCCCGCTCAGATCGAGCTCCACCAGGCGTGGTTCGTCTGCCTTCGGTGCGTCGGCGACCTTGCCCCCTTCGCTATGTCGCGGCCGGGCGCTACACGCCGCGAGCAGCAGCACTGGAAGCAGCCAACGGGCTCGAACGTTCATTTTTCCTCGGGGAGATCCGTTTTGTCGATGGTCGGAGCAGAGGCGGCGGCAGGGGCATCGGGTTTGATGGTGGCTCCGGTCTCGATGGGTGCGGTCGGAGGGGCGCTCGGCGCGTCGCTTTGGGCGATGCGCGCCGCTGCGCGCATGCCGTACTCGGAATTTGCTCCGGCCTGCTCCAGCAAACGCCGGTACAATACCAGCGCGCCGGGCCTGTCGCCCGCGTCCCATTTCTGATCCGCGCTTGCTAGAATTGCCGGCAAATAGCCAGGGTTTCCCGCGAGTACGCGATTGTACATTTGGGCCGCCAGCGCTGGGTCATGCCGTGCCTTGGCCACGTCCCCCAGGCCCGAGAGGGCTTCCGTATTGCCTGGCTGATCGGTCAGCACCGAGTTGTACAGCTGATCGGCCCGTGCCAGGTCCCCCCGGCGGAGCGCGACGGTAGCTTGCGCGAGCCGTGCTCGGAAGTCGGTTGCGGGCGGACGCGTTTCATCAGGGGCCTGGGAGGTATCGAGCTTGGGCAACTTGGCGGTATCGACCGCGGCGATTTTCGGCGCCGTATCGCCCGCGACCTGCACCGAGCGCTGCGCGCGTTGCAAGAAGGCCCGCAGCTCTTCCAGCAGCGGATGCGGCTTCGGTCGGCCGTCGATTTTAGCGAACTCCGCTTGCGCCTCGCTCAGGCGATTGGCCCGCGCCAACGAGTAGATCAGCGCGGCACGTGCTCGGCCCGGGTCTCGCTCGGCCGCAGCGGCCGTGCGCAAACGATCGATCACCGACGGCCAGACCGGCGCCGGATCGGCCAGATCGAGCGCGGCCAGAACGTAAGCATTTTCCGGCACGCTGGCGTTTGCACTCAGCGGGGCCAGCCACTCGCGCGCTTTGTCGGCTTCTCCGCTCAGCCGCAGCGCATCGACTCGAGCACGCATGACGGCTGGAGCCTCGGGGGAGACGGCGAACGCGCGATCGACCGCGATGTGCGCCTTGCCCACGCGCCGCCCGAGCTCACGATAGGTGGCTTGCACTAGATCCGTCGAGCTAGGGTCGATGATCCTCAGTTTCAGCCAAGAGACATCCGCACGCAGAGTTTCGAGTCGAGCAAGTGCGGTCAGGACGGCGGGATCCTTCTCCGCCAACGCGGTGGCCTTATCGAATTCTTCTTTGGCGCTCTCGAAGTCGCCTTCGTCGGCGAGGCGCCCTCCGTCAGCCAAGAACTTTGCCACGCGCGCGTCGCTCGACGAGTTGACCTCCGCCACACCCGTCAGCTGCGCCAAGAAGCGGCGACCCACGGTTGCGCCAAGCAAGCCCAGTACGCCCACGACCACCACACCTGCGATCCAGCGCGAGCGCGCGACGCGCGCATGGTTGTCTTCCGCCGAACTGTCCATGGGCAGCTCGTCGTAGGACTTGAAGCTGTCGCGGATGTTGGCCACTTCGATGGGCGGCAAATTGCGCGGCGAGGAGACCGGCGCGTGGAGCGAGGTCGGAACTTCCAACGTGGTGTCGAAGGGGCCCACCCGCGGGGACATCGGAGTGCCCGCGAACGAACTTTGCGCCGAGTCGGGCGCGCTATCGGTCAACGCCCGTGGTTTGGGCAGGGCATTGGCCACCGACGGCGGGGCGCCGGTCACGACCTGCGCGATGGAGCCGTTCGGCATCGTAGGTCGCGATTGCCTCGGCAAGTCATCCGACAGAGTGTCCGAGAAAGCGCCTGATTCGTCGCGCTTCATCGGCGGCGCGAGTTCGGTGGCCGGAATGACATCGGAAGCTGCCGGCTCATGCAACTCTGCCGTGCCCGGCACCGGCTGCGTCGCAGGAGCGATCGACTCCGGCATGCCGGTTACCATCCCGGCGGCAACCGCCGGCGGCGGCAAAGGCGTTGCGATTGGTCGGTTCGCCGAAGCAGGCTCCGCTTTGGGATCGAAGCCGGGCGGTTCGCTCCGCGGCGCACTGGGACGCATGCTGGCGAGCGGATTTTGCGGAGGGGCAACGCCGTGCAACGTGCGCTGTGCACGCTCTACGCTTCCTGGCTTGCGGCTCGAGTCGGTGACTTGAAAAAATGGTTCGAGCTCGGCGATCGAACCGAGTGGGCGCGGAGTCTGTTTGCCACGCGATAGGAGATCGGTTGCGCCGACTTTCTTTTCCGCGATGCCGCGCTGCAGCTCTCGCAAGGAGGTGTACACGAGTTCACGGCCGGAGGACGTGCGCACGACCCAACGCTCGGGCGCGAGCCCCGCACCCTTATTCGGATAAATCTTGAATTGAAACCCGCAGTTCGTGCACTTGACAGTCGTCCCCCGCTCCGAAATCAAGGCATCGTCGAACTCGTATTCGGTATCGCAGCGGTTACAACGAACGTCCATATCGGCTGGGGAGAAGGGGCGAAAAACGTAGCATGCTCATGCTTTTTTCAGCGAGATTCTTTGCTCCGCGCGCATCGGCGCGACGAGCAGCCTTGTCTCGGGCACGTTGCTTGCTACCCTGACGCCCATGAAGCGAGTAGGCGCTACGGTACTGTTTTTGGGAGCACTCGCTGGCCTCGGTGGTTGTCCCATCTACAGCCACGAGGACGACGGTTGTTACCGCGACAGTGACTGCGCTCCCGGTTACTTATGTGACGATAATTCCGGTGAATGCTTGGCGCCGAGCAACCAGAACGGTGGTTCTTGCCGCGCGCCGCGCGATTGCAGTCCGAGCTACACCTGTAGCGAGAATGGCCTCTGTGTGGCGGGTGACTGCTACTTCAGCGGCTGCGTTTCCGGTTTTCAATGCCAGTCGAGCACCGGCACCTGGGAATGCATGCCGACTTCCATGGGCGCGGCCGGCGCCGGAGGCTCAGAAGCCGGTAACGGTGGAGCTGCCGGCACCGACACGAACGCGGCTGGCAGCGGCGGTTGATGCTGAATAGGCCCGGTCAACGCCGCTGAAGGGAGAGCTATTTATTTCACTACTCGAAGGTACGGCGGAAGCTCGCGCTTGGGCTTGTTGACCCCGCTGGTAGTGCTCGAGGCCTCCAAATTCGAAGGCGTTTGTTGTTTCTTGGCGGGTAGTGGCTGACGAGCCGCCGCAGGCTTCGCCGCGGGCCCTGCCGAAAGCTTCTGAGCTTGCGTAGGGTCGACCGTGGGCTCTTTGGCAAGCTTTTGCGGCGCCTTGGCCGCGGGCTTCGCTCCGGTCTTGACCGCCTTTGGCAGCGCCACTTTCGCTTCGATCTTGGTTTTTGCTGCTTTGAGCGCGCCCTTGCCGGTGTCGGAGGGTTTGGGGTTGCCGGACTTTGCCGGCGTCTTGGTTGCGGGCTTTTTCTCCGCAGCCTTGGGCTCCGCTTTCGCGGCGACCGGGGGCGCGCTTTCGCCCTCGCCGACCGAGCGTAAGTGGGCACGTGGCTTCTCCGGAGTCTTCTGAGCTTGCGCTTGGGCCGCGACTTCAGCGGGAACGTCTTCTGCCCAGACCATTGCTTGGCCGTTTTCTCCCACCAGAGCGAACACCGCAGGCCAGGGGATCATGCAAAAGAACGGCGTGCGGTTGAAGCTCAACGTGCACGACAACCCATTGTCGTCGACGTGCAAGTCCGGAATTGCCACCGCCATGTTCAAGCCAACTTGCAGGACGAGCTGCGGCTGATTCTTGAACGACGCTGGCACCTTCACCGACTCCGCACGCGGATCGAGGTGGATGTACATTGACGCTTGTTCGAGCAACGCCAATGCGACGTCCTTCTTCGGTGGAAGGCGAGCCGTCGGAGCCATATTCAGCCCGTTACTTAGCGCCCTCCGCAACAAATTGCCAGCGATGGGGCGCGGGCCGCACGATCTAGACCGGCCGCCCTCATTCTTTCAGCTCTTTAGGCCTGGCGAACCGCGCCATTTTGCCGCGAACTCGCGGCTCTAGCTCGGCAAAACTCGCAATCGGCAAATTGCAGACGACGAGACCCGCCGTCGGGAGCGACACGGGCTCGCCCGTCAAAATCAGCGCGAGGGCCTCGAGCCCGGGGTTATGGCCCACCACGAGTACCCGCTGCGCATCAGGCGCGTATTTCCGCACGGCGACTATATAAGCTTCCGGCTCGGCCAAGTAGAGCTCGTCGAGTTCCTCGATCGAGCCGCGGAAGTGGACGGCGGCGGCGACGTGGCGCGCCGTGTCGCAGGCCCTTCGTGCCTTCGAACTGAGGATGCGGTCCGGCACCAGATCGTCGCTGTGGAGCAGTTGCCCCATTTGCTCCGCTTCGCGCTTACCGCGTTTCGTGAGCGGCCTTTCGGCATCGCTGCCCTCTTCTTCTTGGGCGGCCTTGCCGTGACGGAGGATGAGCAAAGTTCTCATGTAACCTTAAGATCGTCGGATTGCTGCTGGCATGCAACAATGACCTGCAGATGCCCCCCCGGATTCTTGTCGTCGAGGATGAGCCGGCGATCGCCGAATCCGTGGCTTATGCACTGGGGCGGGACGGCTTCTCGGTGCTGCTTGCCGCCACTGCAACGGACGCTGCTGCGCTGGTCGATGGCGCGGACCTGGTTGTCTTGGATTTGATGTTGCCGGATGGCAGTGGCTTCGATTTGATCGGCCGTTGGCGGAAAAACAAGCATATTCCCGTGATCGTGCTGTCCAGTCGCGATGGCGAAGCCGATCGCGTCGTCGCGCTCGAGGCCGGCGCAGACGACTACGTGACGAAGCCATTCTCGCCGCGCGAAGTCGTGGCCCGCGTTCGTGCCGTGCTCCGGCGATCCCAAGCCGAGCTCGCTGAAGCCGGTGCTCCAATGGCGATTTCCCTAGATTCCGCGACGCGTCGTGCGCGCGCCAACGGTTCGAGTCTCGAGCTCACGCGAGTCGAATTCGACGTGCTCGCGTGTCTGCTCGAGCGGCCCGGTCGCGTGTACAGCCGCGTCGAGCTGATCGCACGCGTCTGGGGGGACGGCTTTGCCATCACCGACCGCACGATTGACTCGCACGTCAAGGCGTTGCGCAAGAAGGTCGCGGAGGCGGGCGCCGAACCAGGGCTGATCGAGACGGTTCGCGGCGTCGGCTATCGGGTGACGGACGCCCCCAGCGCCCTGAAAGAGCCGTGATACGCCTAATCGTCGTTGCAGCCGCCTCCGTTGGGCTGATGCTGTTCGTGGCGTTCGTCGTCTCGCGGCTGTTGCGCACGCGTACGCGCGGCATGTCGATCCGGATGCAGATCTTCCTGGCTTTGGCCGTGATCGTCGGCGCGTTCGCGTTCGGCTTGGGCTTGATGGTGATCGATCGCATCGAGGCGCGGGCCGTGCGCATTGCCTCGCAGGCCGCAGAAGACGAAGCCGCGGCCTTGGCCGGCATGATGGCCGGTGAACTCGACCGAACGGGCGTGAGCGTTGCCGATTTGGCGTCTCGGCTCGAGCACGAGCGCGGTCGCGGAGCAGATCTACGTTTGATGTTGCTCGACCAGGACGGCGCGCGGTTGTTCCCCGCGCAGGCGCCGGCCGAGGAGCGTGGCGTTGTTTCGGTCGATGCGCCGATTCGTGTGCATGGCATGCGCATTGGTGCGGTGCGCGTCGTGAAACCAACCATCGGCATGCGTAATTTGTTGGCCGATTTTGCGCCGACAGTGCTGGTGATCAGCTTGATTTTAGGGGCAGCGGCGGCTCTCGCGGCGGCCTGGATCGGGCGCGCGATTGCGGCTCCGATCGAGGCGCTCAGTGTCTTCGGCGAACGCGTGAGTTTGGGCGAGCGACGCGGGGCGCCGCCGATAGCCTTCGGTCGGGAGGTCACGCGTCTCACCCGCGCAATCGATTCGATGCGCCGCGATCTCGAGGGCCGACCGTTCGTGGAGACCTTCGCCTCGGATCTTTCCCACGAGCTGAAGAACCCGGTGGCAGCCATCCGCGCGAGCGCGGAAGTCTTGGAGGAGAGCGCGTTGGAAGAGCCCGTCGAGGCTCGCCGCTTCGTGGCCCGGATCCGCGAAGCAACGGCGCGCATCGAGCGCTTGCTGAGCGAGCTGCTCAGCTTGGCTCGTATCGAGGCTCGCGGAGTCGAGACGTTCACTCCCGTCGATCTGGCCGACCTCACGCAGCGAACGATCGGTTCACTCTCCGATGCCGACGCGCGCATCAGCCTTCACACTTCGGGTGACACGCGTGTGCGCGGTGATGAGCTGTGGATTGCGCGGGCGCTGATCAACCTGATCGAAAATGGGCTGAGTCACGGTGAGCCGGGTTCACGGCTGAGGGTGGAAGTTTCGCGCAGTGCGGAATGGGTCAACCTACGCGTGGTCAGCCAGGGCTCAATCTCGCGACACGTGCGTGAACGACTCTTTCGCCGCTTCGTGACTACCCGGGCCGACAAGGGCGGTACCGGCCTCGGCCTGGCGATTGTCCGCGCCGTCACCGAAGCTCACGGCGGACACGTCGAGCTGCTGGATGCGGGACCGCCCGAAGTCGTGTTTCAGGTTGGCTTGCCTCCGGCCCGCCGCCGGGCGGCGCTGGAAATCCTCAATGCGGTTCAGGACGCTCGCCAGCAAATCGCCGTCCATCCAAAATAGATCAATAAAAACATGATCTTATCGATCTGCGTCTGGAAACTCCACGAAAGCTCCACAATTGGCTGCCTCGGGCTGTGGGACAACCTGAGCCAGCGGGCTAACTTGGCCAGTTGGCCTGCTGGTGATTGCTTGAAGTTATTGTCGTGCTCGCCTGGCTCACCGCAGGCGGCGGAAAGAGAGTCTTGAGTGGTCAGCGGTAAGAACGGGTCGAACGGCGCTTCGCTTATTCCTCGTCACGTAGCGATCATCATGGACGGCAACGGGCGCTGGGCAAAGGCCCGCGGCCTGGATCGCGCGGAGGGTCATGCAGAGGGTGCGCGCGCCGTGCGTGATGCGGTGGAAACCGCCACTCGCATCGGCGTGAAGTACCTCACGCTGTACGCCTTCAGCGTTGCCAACTGGGCGCGCCCGCGACCCGAGGTCGAAGCGCTGATGCGTTTGCTCGTCGAGTTTGCCAAGAACGAACGCGCCGACCTGCGCCAGAACGGTATTCGGGTGAACGTGATCGGCGCGCTGGAAGATCTCCCCACCGTCACCCGCCACGCCGTCGAAGATCTGATGGCTTACACGCGCGACGGCGACCGCATGACCTTGACCTTGGCGCTCTCATACGGTGGCCGCCAAGACATCGTCGAAGCGGCCCGCTCGCTCGCCGTTCGTGCTCGCGCCGGCCTGGTACTACCGGAAGAGATCGACGAGACCTTCTTCCACCGCCAGATGACCACGCACATGTTGCCAGACGTCGATCTTTTGATCCGCACCGGCGGCGAGACGCGCGTCAGCGATTTCCTGCTGTTCGAGTCAGCTTACGCGGAGCTCGTCTTCTTGCCCATCATGTGGCCCGATTTCCGTCCCGAAACCCTGACCGCAGCGGTCGCGGACTTCGGTCACAAAGAGCGACGCTTCGGCAAGACGTCTGAACAAGTTCAGATGACTCAGGCGGCCTTCGATCCCTTGGATCGCGTGGGCTGAGGGCTCTCGAGTCCTGCAGAGGGGTGAAGGGGGCGATCGCGCTCCCGCCTCGCAGCTCGTGGCCTGCTGAATTCCCGGCACATCACGGACCCGCGTCGCCGCGCGTTCCGGGGCACGGCTCGGCGTTGCCCGACCGGGTTTACGGATGTCCGAGCAATTCCGGGACAGACCCGGCGCACACTCGGCTGGGTGCAGTTCTCATCCTGACGTCCTATTTGATTAGGCGACTCTGGTCGGAAAGGAACCGATAGGAGCAGGTGAACCGCCAAGTCGGGCGCCGGTCGAGCCCGGGTTCGTCCGGCCCGACTTGGCGGTTCGCCCCACAAGCCCAACTGAGTCCGTCGCTCTCGAAACGTCACGATGAGAAATGACGTCACGATGAGAAAGGCAGCGTCTCGACTCACATCGAGTATTCGACCGTGTTCAGCGAAGGTACCTTCGCTGGCCAGGTGATCTCGCGAATGCGGCCTTTGAGGCACTCGGCAAGTTTAGGATTCTTCGGCGTGGTCGTCAGATCGATGGCCACCGCTTTACCGCGCCAGACCGCGATGCGGAACGTGAAGTGGGCGCTGCCCGGTTTGCACGGCGCGTACAACGACTCTTCTTGCAGTGGCTTGCTGAGCGTTTCTTGATCCACGTTCATGCGTTCCGCAGACTGCGGGATCGCTTTGATCGCATCTTCGACGGACATGTCGGGGGTGAAGGTCGGCTCAGCGACTTCTTCCTTCGGCGCCTTCTTCGGTGCGTCTTCTTCCCTCTTCGGAGCGTCGTCCGAGGGCGGATCCACTTCGGTCTTCTCGGGGATGACCGGGCCGTTGCTTTCGCTGGCTGACTGCGCGGGCGGCGTCGAGCCACCGCAGGCGGCGGCCGCCAGAAGGCAACAGATCAAGGCGGCGGAGTGGTAACGGGAACCCCTTGTCATGTGTCGAAGATAACACACGCACAGCCGATTTTCTCTCCAGACGTCAGCAGAGCGATTTTCTGGCTCAGCCGCTGTCGGCGCAAAGATATTCGCTCATCGAACTCTGGACGAAGACTCCCCTCGACGCCGAAGGCTTCGCCGCACCTGGTCAGTCCGCGTGACCATGAAGAACCTCAAGCCACGCCCTCCGCCACTCGGTCGAGCCAGCGCCTCAGGATGTCCCTGCCCACGTCGAGCAAGGGCAACTCCGTCCATTCGTTCTTTTGGTGGGCTTGCGCGTTCGTGCCGGGACCGAAATTGACGGCGGGGATGCCGAGACCGGCGAAACGCGCAACGTCCGTCCAAGCCTGTTTGGGCTCGACAGCGACCACACCGCTCTCGGCCAAGGCGCGGATTAGAGGGTGATCGCGCAGCGGCGGCGCCGACGGCGATACATCCGTGAACTCGACCTCGGCGTCGTTACCGACCAGCGCGCGCACGTAGGCCTGCGCTTCTTCGGCGCTGCGCAGCGGTGGAAAGCGATGATTCAGGTTCAGCTCGAACAGGTCGGGAACGATATTGCGGCCACGACCCCCATTGGCCATGGTAGCGCTGAGCACGGCGCGCCACTCCAGCCCGTCGATCAGATGTGAGCGAGGCTCCTCGGCGGCCAGCCGCGAAAGCAGGCCAGCCGCCTTTTGGATCGCGTTGTCGCCCTGCCAGGGGCGCGCGCTGTGCGCAGTTCGACCGCGAAAGCGCACCAGGGCGTGCAGTGAGCCACTGCAACCGAGCTGCAGTCGGTTGTCACTCGGCTCGAGGGCAACGGCGACGTCGACCCGGCTGAGCTCGGGATCTCGAGCCAACACGGGGCCGAGCTCGTTCTCTGCAAACGGCCCTTCCTCACGCGCGTAGAACACGAGGGTGAGATCGACGTTCGGTCGAGTCGGGGTTTCGGCAAGGTCGAGCATCAGGGACAGTCCGCTCTTCATGTCCGCCGCACCGGCGCCGTACAGCTTGTCGCCCTCGATGCGCGCGGGGCCTTCATGCACCGTGCGCACGACGTCGAGATGCCCAGCAAGCGCGACGTGCGGCCCGCCGTTGCCGCGCGTCAGCGGCACTACGATCGACTCGCCATAGCGCCGGATCGGCGCTGCCAGCCGAACCTGATTCAGCCGTTCCGAGACGCGATCGCAGAGCTCGCGCTCTTCACCGATGGGTGAGGGGATCTTGCACAACCAAAGCAGCGTTTCGGCGAGCGACATCTGCTAGACCGACACGTTGAAGTCTCGCAGAGCGGAATTCAAGCTGGTTTTCTTGTCGGTGCTCTCTTTGCGCTGGCCGATGATCAGGGCGCAGCCAATCTGATATTCGCCAGCGGGGAACTTCTTGCTGCGCATGCCAGGGATGACCACACTACGCGCTGGGACTCGGCCGCGGTATTCCACGGGTTCGGAACCCGTAACGTCGATGATTGCTGTCGAGGCAGTGAGTGCGACGCCTGCGCCGATTACCGCTTCACGCTCGACCAACATGCCTTCCACGATGATCGCGCGGGAGCCGATGAAGCAGCCGTCTTCCACGATCACCGGTTGGGCTCCCGGCGGTTCGAGCACGCCGCCCAGCCCAACGCCGCCCGATAAATGGCAATCTTTACCGACTTG
>Ga0302322_100004869_pt1 | contig 11727 bp, 1 predicted proteins | sample Fen_T0_2_FD_203757 | JGI IMG/M metagenome (GOLD analysis project Ga0302322, IMG submission 203757) | Peat permafrost microbial communities from Stordalen Mire near Abisko, Sweden - Fen_T0_2 | ecosystem: Environmental > Terrestrial > Soil > Wetlands > Permafrost | place: Sweden: Abisko... | reverse complement strand
CTGCGCGGTTCCCTGGGAACGGCTTTTCCCCTCTGGCGGCCAGCGCGTCCCGCTCCCCACCTATGCCTGGCAGCGTGCGCGGTATTGGATCGAGGAGAACCGTGCGGTCTCTCCGGCTGGCGTTCGGCAAAGCGCGCCGGGTGCGCACCCTCTCCTCGGAGAAGGGCAGACCGTGGCAACGCAGCCGGGCACGCAACTGTGGGAAACGGCACTCGATCTGGGACGCCTGCCCTGGCTCCGCGATCACCAAGTGCAGGGTGCTGTGGTTCTCCCGGGCACGGCCTACCTCGAGATGGCTCTAGCCGCCGGAGCGAGCCTTTATGCAGACTCGCTGCTGCAACTCGAGGATGTCGAGATCGTGCAGGTGCTGGCCGTTGCCGGGGACGCCCCTGTGCCGATCCAGCTCGTCGGCGAAGTACAGGGCGACCGACTCGGGATCCAAATTGCCAGCCGGACGGGCTCGGACAGTTGGCAGGTGCATGCGCGAGCAGCGCTGAGGCGCATCGAGCGAGTGGAACAAGACCAGCCGCTGGACATCGCCAGCGTGCGCGCGCGGTCTAGCATGTCCTGGCTTTCCGAGACGCTCTACACGACGTTGCATGAGGGGGGACTCGCCTACGGTCCCGCCTTCCGCGGCGTCATCGAGCTATGGCGTGGTGACGGCGAGGCGTTGGGCCATATCCGGCTTCCCGCTGCAGCCGGCGCCGTTGCGCCCTATCGATTCCACCCTGCGCTTCTCGACGCCTGTTTTCACGTGATGACGGGAGTGTTCGCCGAGGGCGCGGAGCGCACGCCGTGGGTGCCGGTAAGGATGGGCCGTGTGCAGCTGCTGCGGCCCGTGCCAACCGAGCTTTGGTGCCACGTAACGGCGGTATCGCGCGAGGACGGTCCACCAGCTCGACGCTCCGTGGATCTTCAGATCGTGGACGTGGACGGCGCGCTCGTGGCCAAGGTTTTGGGGCTGGTCGTCCAGAAACTTGCGGTCGAGACGCCTCGCCGCGAGGAGGATGACTGGTTTCTCGTTCAGGACTGGGAACGCGCACCCGTGCCGGAGCGGACGGCGACCGGGGGGCGTTTCCTTTTGCTCGGTGGAGGCCCAGAGGGCGCCGCGCTGTGTGCTGCGCTCAATGCGGCGAGGCAGCGCGCGGTGCACATTCTCAGCGTGCCGCTCGAGGCGGCCGCGCTCCGTGCGGTCCTGGGCCAGGCATTCAGCGAGGAGTCTCCCACGGCGGTCGTTCACCTAGGGAGCCTTGAATCGGGCACGGCACTCGATGAGTTTGCTGTCGAGGCTGCTTTGGAACGCGGCTGCGATAGCGTTCTAGCCACCGTGCAGACGCTGGTGGCCATGGGCTACCGCGATCTGCCGCGGCTCTCGCTGGTCACGCGCGGTGCACAGATGGTGCAGGGAGGAGATGTGTGCGCACCTCAGGCGCCTCTACTCGGGCTCGGTCGCGTTATCGCCATGGAGTACGCTGATCTACGCTGCGTTCGCCTCGACCTCGACCTCGCGCGCCGCGATGGTGAGATCGAGCAATTGGTCGCGGAGCTTCTCGGCGACGATGCCGAGGACGAGGTCGCCTGGCGTGGCGGGGAGCGGTATGTGGCTCGTCTCGATCGGCGTCTGCCGGACGGCGGCCGCCGGGAGCGGCTCGAGCCGGCCGTAGATCGAGCCTTCCGTCTCGAGACCGATAAGCCCGGCGTGTTGGATCAGCTCACACTGCGCGCCATCCCGCGTCACACGCCTGGCCCAGGCGAGGTGGAGATCGCAGTCGAGGCGGCGGGGATGAACTTCGCTGACGTACTGGGCGCCATGGGCTACGGCTTCAACCCAGGTGACGGCCCCTTCTCCTTCGGTGTCGAATGCGCGGGCAGGATATCGGCTGTTGGCGAAGGAGTGGAGGGTTTGCGGGTCGGGCAAGAGGTGCTCGCTTTCGCTCCCTTCAGCATGGGTTCGCACGCGACCACGCTGGCAGCGCTGGTTGTGCCCTGTCCGCCCGGTTTGAACGCGGCGCAGGCGGCAACTCTGCCGATCGTCTTCATGACGGCCTGGCATGGCCTATTCCACTTGGCTCGGCTTCGCGCGGGGGAGCGAGTGCTCATCCACTCGGCGACCGGTGGCACCGGGCAGGCGGCAATGCAAGTGGCTCGACACATCGGTGCGGAGATCTTTGCCACGGCCGGGACGCCAGAGAAGCGGGCTTGGCTGCGTGCACAGGGCGTCGCGCACGTGATGGACTCCCGGTCGCTCGAATTCACCGAGCAGGTTCTCAGCGCGACCCAAGGGCAAGGCGTCGACGTGGTTTTCAATTCGCTCGCCGGCGCGGCCATCGAGGCGAGCTTCGCGACCTTGGCACCAGAAGGCCGATTCATCGAAATCGCCAAGAGGGACATTCATGCGAATCGTCCGCTAGGACTCGGCTACTTCAAGAACGCCATCTCCTACAGCCACCTCGATCTGTCCGGGATGGTCATGCGCCGGCCCCAACAGGTGGGCGAGTTGTTGCGAGAAGTCGTCGATATGGTCGCTCGCGGCGTGTTCCGTCCCTTGCCGGTGGAGCTCTTCCCCATTTCGCGCGCCGCCGAGGCTTTCCACAAGATGGCGCAGGCGCGCCATCAGGGGAAGCTGGCACTGTCCTTGGTCGAACCCGGCTTGACCATCCGGGTGCCGATCGCTTCAAGTGCGACTATCGAGCCAGGCGGGAGCGTCCTCATTACGGGTGGTCTGGGCGCCCTGGCGTTGACCGTGGCAGCTTGGCTAGCAGAACGCGGAGTGGGCCATCTGGTACTGATGGGCCGCTCTGGAGTATCCACGACCGCCCAACGGGATGCTGTGCAAGCGCTCTCTGCCCGCGGGACGCTCGTCACCGTCGTGCAGGGGAATGTGGCTCAGCGCGCTGACGTCGAACGTGCCGTTCGGGCCGCCGACGCCTCGGGCTTCACGCTACGCGGGGTCGTGCACGCCGCGGGCCTTCTCGAGGACGGCATGCTCGCCAACCAGGGTCCAGCCTCGTTCCGCAGGGTGATGGCGCCGAAGATCTTCGGTGCTGCCCACCTGCACGCCCTGACTTGCGATCGCCCCCTCGACTTTTTCATCATGTACTCCTCGTCGGCGGGTCTTCTCGGCGCGCCGGGACAGGGGAATTACTCGGCGGCCAACACCTTCCTCGACGCGCTGGCACATCACCGGCGGGCCCACGGCTTAACCGCGATGAGCATTGATTGGACCGCGTTCTCCGAGGTGGGCCTCGCTGCCGCTTCGGAGAATCGGGGGGGGCGGCTCTCCTCACGCGGGTTCCGGAACCTGACGCCCGCAGAAGGAATCACGGTGTTATCCCGGCTCATGGACTGCGATTGCACGCAAACCGGCGTCGTCCCGTTCGAGGTGCGGCAGTGGCTGGACTTCTTTCCCGCTGCGGCTTCGTCCCGGACACTGTCGCGCTTGCTCAGTGCAGAGCGGGCGGGTGGCGGCAATGCGAAGGGTGATCCGGAACTACTGGGCAAGTTGGCGATTGCCGATGAGGCGGAGCGCATCGCCCTCATCGAGCGGGTCGTCCGCAAACATGTGTCGCAGGTCCTGCGCATTCCGGAGTCGACGGTGGCCCCAAAGGCCCCCCTTTCCGGTCTGGGCATGGACTCGCTCATGGGACTCGAGCTGCGTAACCGTATCCAGGCGTCGCTCGGAATCTCCGTGCCGGCCACGCTGGTTTGGACCTACCCCACGGCAGCCGCCGTAAGTCGGCACCTGGCGAGCATGATCGCGGGTGAAGGCAAACGCCCCGTCGCCGCTGCGTCGGGTTCCAACGGCGCGTCCCCCGAGGCTGAGAACGCGTCCGGAGCCGAGGCCGCACGGCTCATCGATCAAGAGTTTGAGGCACTACAATGAACGACACCCTGATTGCGACGAACGACGAACGGCTGCGGAAAGCAGCAGTGGTCATCACGCGGCTGAAAGAGCGTATCAGCGTGTTGGAGCAGGAGGAGCGTCAACACTCCGAACCCATCGCCATTGTTGGCATGGGCTGCCGATTCCCCGGCAACGCCAATGACCCTGATGTCTACTGGTCGCTGCTCGATGGCGGCGTAGACGCGGTGCGGCCCCTCGATCCGCGCTGGTCCCTCGTGGGTTCTTGGCCGCGGCAGGAGGGTGCGAACTGGGCCGGGCTGCTCGAAGCCCCGGGTGACACGTTCGATCCGATCTTTTTCGGCATCTCAGCGCGCGAAGCGATCATGATTGACCCGCAGCACCGTCTCTTGCTGGAGGTGGCGTGGGAGGCGCTGGAGGATGCCGGCATCCTTCACCGCTCCCTCGAGGGCAGCCGCACGGGCGTGTTCGTGGGGGCCTGCGCTGCGGACTATGAGCAGTTCGTCTTTCAACTGCCGCCGGAGGCGCTCGATATCTACAGCATCACGGGTAGCATGAACTGCGCTGCTGCCGGTCGGCTCTCGTACACGTTCGGCTTCCAGGGGCCGTGCATGATGATCGACACGGCCTGCTCCTCTTCGCTGGTAGCGAGCCACCTGGCGTGCCGTAGCCTGCGCAACGGTGAATGCGACCTCGCACTTGCGGGAGGCGTGAACCTCATCCTCTCCTCGGTCTCGATGGAAGCTGCCTGGCGTTTGCAGGCGCTCTCTCCAGATGGCCGTTGTCGTACGTTCGACGCCTCCGCCAACGGTTACGTTCGCGGTGAAGGCTGCGGATTCGTGGTGCTGAAGCGGCTCTCCGACGCGCAGCGAGACAAGGATCGCGTCTGGGCCATCATCCGAGGTTCGGCGGTCAATCAAGATGGGCGCTCCACCGGACTCACGGCACCCAACGTGCTCGCCCAAGAGGCGCTCGTGCGTGAGGCGCTTCAGAACGCGCGCGTTCCTTCCGAAGCAGTCGGCTTCGTGGAAACACACGGGACTGGGACGTCGTTGGGAGATCCGATCGAGGTCGAGGCGTTGCGCGCTGCCGTCGGGGCGCCGCGCTCCGACGGCAGCCGCTGCGTCCTCGGCGCGGTGAAAACCAACTTTGGACACTTAGAGGGCGCAGCGGGGATCGCCGGACTGATCAAAACCGCGCTGTGCTTACACCACGGCCGAATTCCGAAGAACTTGAACTTCCGGGCGCTCAACCCGCGCATCCGTCTGGAGGGGAGCTGCCTCACTCCCGCGGCAGAGGCGACGCCATGGCCGCGCACCGATCGCCCGCGCTTCGCTGGCGTGAGCTCGTTTGGCGTCAGCGGAACGAACGCGCACATAGTGCTGGGCGAGGCTCCCGAGCCGCAGCACAGCGCCGGAGCGCCGGAGCGAGGGCTGGAGTTGTTCGTGATCTCGGGGCGTACGGAGAGCGGGGCCAACGCGCAGGCGGCGCGGCTGTTAGAGCACTTGGCGAGGCACCCGGAGCAGACGCTGGGAGACGTCGCGTACAGTCTGGCGACGACGCGGACGGCGCTGGACGCACGGATCGGTGTGGTCGCTGGCACGCGCGAGGAGCTGAGCAGCACGCTCGAGTCGGTGATGAAGGGGGAGACGCCGTTCGGAGCGGTGCGCGGGCAGGTCACCGCGGGTGGTGCGGGGAAGGTGGTGTTCGTGTTTCCCGGCCAGGGCTCGCAGTGGTTGGGAATGGGTCGAACGCTGCTGCAGCAGGAGACGGTATTCCAAGCGGCGATGGTCGAATGCGATCGGGCGATCCAGGCGGAGGCAGGGTTCTCGGTTTTGTCCGAGCTCACGGCGGACGAGGAGAGCTCGCAGCTTGGCCGGATCGACGTCGTGCAGCCGGTGCTGTTCGCGGTGCAGGTTGCTCTAACGGCCCTGTGGCGGTCGTGGGGCATCGAGCCCAACGCCGTGGTTGGGCACAGTATGGGCGAGGTGGCCGCGGCGCACGTGGCGGGAGCGCTGACACTGAAGGATGCGGCGACGGTGATCTGCCGGCGAAGCCGATTGCTCCGACGGATCAGTGGGCAAGGGGAGATGGCGTTGGTGGAGCTTGGGGCAAGGGAGGCCGAGGGGGTGCTTCAAGGCTACGAGGACCGTCTGAGCGTTGCGGTGAGCAACAGCCCGCGCTTTACGGTGCTGTCGGGCGATCCGAAGGCGCTGGCGGAGGTGCTTTCGGGTCTAGCCGAGCGGGGGGTGTTCAACCGGCGAGTGAAAGTGGATGTGGCCAGCCATAGCCCGCAGGTGGAGCCGCTTCGCCAAGAGCTTCTCGAGCAACTTTCGGGGCTGCGGCCGAGCAAGGGGGCGATCCCGATGCACTCAACGGTCACCGGAGCGCCGGTGAGCGGGGAGGAGTTGAGCGCACCGTACTGGGCGGAGAACGTGCGGCGGCCCGTGCGGTTTGGGGAGGTGATCGCGGGTCTGATCGGCGACGGACACGGTGCCTTCGTGGAGGTGAGCCCGCATCCGATCCTGCTGGCGTCGGTGGAGGAGATCCTGGGCGCTGACGGAGAAGGTGTGACGGTGGGATCGCTGCGAAACACACAGCCGGACCGGCAGGCCATGCTGGAGGCATTGGGAACGCTGTGGGCGCACGGCTGCGCGGTTCCCTGGGAACGGCTTTTCCCCTCTGGCGGCCAGCGCGTCCCGCTCCCCACCTATGCCTGGCAGCGTGAACGGTACTGGGTGGACCGATCGGAGCGTCCGGTAAACCAAGGTGAGGGCGGGCATCCGCTCTTGGGACAGCGAACGCGTTCTTCTCTTGACGAGAACGAAGTGTTCTGGACTGCCGAGCTCTCCTCGCGGTCTGTTCCCTTTCTCGATGACCACCGCGTCCGCGGCGAGACGGTCTTTCCGGCGGCCGGCTATATCGAGCTTGCGCTCAAGGCCGCGACTCGGGAGCTCGGCGGCGCAGTGGCGCTCGCGGACATGGAGATCGGGGAGGCCCTCCTATTGGCGAACGGCGAGCGCCGGACCCTACAGGTGGCTCTACGCCGCGAGGGGGCGGGCGCGCGGTTCCAGATCGCGAGCACAGCGAGTACCGATGAGGGACACGGGTGGACGATTCACTCGCGCGGCCGTGTCCATGGCACAGCGGAGATCATCGGCCCTGCCGACCAGGAGGCGTTCGATACGCTGCGGCAGCGCACCGAAGCCGAGGGCTGGGAGAGGTTTGACGGCGAAGAATTTTATCGGCATGTCGCCGCCATCGGGATCGATTTCGGCGATACCTTTAAGGGCGTGCGGCAGGGGTGGCGCCGCACCGACGAGGCCCTCGTCGAGCTCGGTTTCGTCGGTGACGTTGCCAAGGGCAGCAGCGTGTACGGTATTCACCCGGCGCTTCTGGACGCAGCTCTGCAGGCGACCGCCGCCGCGATCGGTCAACAGGATGGTGCCCTTTTCCTGCCATCGAGTGTGGAGCGGGTCCGCTTGCGGCGCCCTGACGGTGGCTGGCTGAAATGCGAGAGACTCTGGAGCCACGCGCGCTGCGTTCGGGAAGGGGCCTCTATCCGATGCGACATCACGCTTCTCTCGTCCGCGGGCGAACCACTGGCGCAGGTCACGGGCTTTCACTCGCGGCGCGTCCAAGCGGAGGACCCAAGTCGCCGCTGGACATTTGAGATTGCGTGGCAGGCCGTGGTCGAATCGGATGCGCCGGAACGAGCGAAAGGGGCGCGAAAAAACTGGCTCGTGTTTTCCGACGCCGCGGGTGCCGCTCTCCCGCTGGAAAGAGCGCTTGCTGCCCAGGAGGGGGTGTCGGTCCTCCACGTGCGCCAGGCACGGTCGGGCTCAGCGTTCCGGTTCGATCCGGATGCGGGCGAGGCGTACCTCGACCCGACGCAGTCCGAGCATTTCGTGAGCCTGATCGAGCAGCTCCCGCCGTCCTTCGCAAAAGACGGTTGGGCGATCCTCCATGCCTTGAGCCTCGACGACGTTCTAGCGGAAGACGCCGCCGAGCTCGGTGTGGGGCTTGGGTGGAGTAGCCTTCTGCGCTTGGTCCAGGCGCTGGAGTCGCGAGGCGGCACGGATCGACCGCGGCTCGTTGTGCTCACCCGGGGCGCACGCAGTGTGCTGCCGGATGATCGGATGAGCGGAGTGCTGCAGGCGCCGGTGTTGGGGCTGTGCAAGACGCTCGTGCAAGAGCACCCCGACCTTGCTTGCCAATGCATTGACATTCAAGATCACGGTGAAACGCTCGACGCAGCGGATCACGACCTCTTGCTGCGGGAACTTCTCAGTCCCCGCGCTGAGGACGAATTCGCCTTGCGTGGCGGGCGGCTCTACGTCCCGCGGCTCGCACGGGTTCTGCCACGTGCGGAAGAGGGCAGCGACGGTGAGTCCGCCTATCGTTTCGATTCGGAGGGTTTACACCTCATCACGGGGGGGGTGGGAGGGCTCGGCCTGGCGCTCGCACGCTGGCTCATTCAACGCGGTGCGCGCCATCTGGTTCTCCTCGGGCGCAGCCTTCCCGGTGCCGCGGTTCTAGATACCATCGAGGCCATGCGCGCGGAGGGCGCCGAGGTGACGACGCTCCAAGTCGATGTAGCACGGGCCGACGAACTGCGCCGAGGGCTCGCGCAGGTTACCGCGGATGGGCGTCCTATTCGCAGCGTGTTTCACCTCGCGGGTGTTCTCGACAACGCACTCCTCTCGGCGCTGAGTGTGGAGCGATTCGCCCAAGTCTTTTCTCCGAAGGTACAAGGTACTTGGAATCTGCATTTGGCCACGCGCGGGCAGCCCCTGGAAAACTTCGTTCTGTTTTCCTCGGTGGCCGCTGCGTTCGGCGCGGCGGGACAAGGAAACCATGCCGCAGCCAATGCCTTTCTCGATGGCTTCGCGGCATTTCGTGCGGCCCGTGGAGAAAAGGCGCTGTGCGTCAACTGGGGCGCGTGGGCGGAGGTTGGAGAGGCGGCCACGGCGAAGGCGGCGTCGTTTGTTGCCAGCCGAGGCCTCGCGGCGATGGCGCCTGACCAAGCACTGGCTGCTTTCGGAAGAGCGGCGCGAAACGGCGCGGTCCAGCTGGTCGTCGTGGCTTTCGACCGAGCCGCGATCGCGGAGACTGGCCTCGTGGATCGACCGCTGTTTTCGAGGCTGGTGCCTGAGCTCGGGACGGGTCCGCGCGCCAGCACGGGCGGCGACGGCCTAACCCGCGCCGCGCTGCTGGCTACGACTCCCAGTGACCGCGCTCGGCGCGTCACTCTTTACCTGCGTGCTCTGTTGGCCGCGCAGACTGGATTCCCGCCGACCGAGATTGACGTTCAGCGGCCGCTCAACCGCTTGGGCATCGATTCGCTGATGACGCTTCAGCTCAAGAACCGTCTCGAAAGATCACTGGGCGTAGCGGTGCCGGTGACGCTGTTGATGCAGGGCTCCACCACGGTCCAGTTGGCTGCACGCGTCGTGGAGCTAGTGTGCGGGGACGGTGCACTGGAGTACGCGCCCGCGCCTACGACGCCGCCACCGGCTGGAACTTCGCCGGTGCCTACCACCCTGCCACCCCCGTCGCCTGCAGCGAACCGCGCTGCACAACGCAAGTCCGTCCGACCGCGATGATCGCATTCTGAACGAGGTTCCAACGGCGCGAACCCAGAGCCACAGTGAAGGAGAAGTTTTGAATGAGCAATGACACGCAGGGCATCGCCATTATCGGGATGAGCGCTCGATTCCCCGGTTCTGGGAACGTCGAGGAGTTTTGGCGCAACCTGTGCGACGGGCGCGAGTCGATCATCACCTTGGACGAGGAGACGCTGCTCGCGGCCGGGGTCGAGGCCTCTGCTCTCTCCGATCCGTCGTACGTGCGTGCCGCGACGATTCTCGAAGGAATCGAACTGTTCGACGCGTCGCTGTTCGACATGAGCCCAAGCGAAGCGTGCCTGATTGACCCCCAGCAACGGCTATTTCTGGAGTGCGCATGGGAGGCATTGGAGCAGGGCGGCTATCGAAGCGCAGCCGGGGAGCTGGCGATCGGGGTCTATGCTGGGTCGTCCACCAGCAGCTACTTGCTCAACAACCTGGCCCACTTGCCCGCGATGCGCCGCGGCAAAAGCGGCACCAACATGGCGACCTTGCAGCTCTTCCTGGCCAACGACAAGGACTACCTAGCAACGCGGGTTGCCTTCAAGCTCGATTTGCGCGGCCCGAGCTTCACCGTGCAGAGCGCGTGTTCCAGCTCGCTGCTCGCCTGCCATGTCGCCTGCCAGGCTTTGCTTTCCCGGGAATGCGATATCGCCATCGCCGGCGGGGCTTCCGTGAAGGTCCCGCAGCATGTCGGGTACTTCCGCGAGCCGGGCTCGATCGTGTCCTCCGATGGGCACTGCCGCGCCTTTGACGCCCAAGCAGACGGAACGGTGTTCGGCAGCGGAGTAGGGGCAGTCCTGCTGCGTCGGCTGGAGGACGCACTACAGGCTGGCGATCCTATTTTGGCGGTCATTCGCGGATCCGCCGCGAACAATGACGGTTCGCTCAAGATGGGTTTTACCGCGCCAAGCCTCGATGCGGGGGCCCGCGTCATCGAGGAGGCAATCCAAGTCGCCGGCGTTTCTCCGGATTCCATCGGCTATGTGGAAGCGCACGGCACCGGCACCAACCTCGGAGACCCTGTGGAAATTGCCGCCCTTACACGGGCTTTCCGCACCGGGACTCAACGGAAGCGCTTCTGCGCCATCGGCTCGGTGAAGACCAACATTGGGCATGTCGAGACCGCGTCAGGTATCGCGGGCCTCATCAAAACTGCGTGCGTGCTTCACCGCGAACAGATCCCGGCCAGTCTTCACTTTGGATCCCCCAATCCCCAGCTCGATTTGGACAACAGCCCGTTCTTCGTAAACACGCAACTCCGGCCTTGGAAACGTAACCACGCGCCACGCCGCGCCGGAGTCACCTCGCTTGGCGTGGGCGGCACCAATGTGCACCTGGTACTCGAGGAGGCGCCACTCCGTTTGCCTAACGAAGCGGCGACCCGGCCCTGGCAGCTGCTGACGCTTTCGGCGCATTCACTCGCATCCCTCGACGCGGCTACGACCAAGCTTGCCGCCTACTTCGGTGGAACCCCAGCGGCGCTCGCCGACGCGGCCTACACGCTCAACGTCGGGCGAGCAGCTCTCCGCTACCGTCGGGTTGCGGTCTGCCGCGACGTCGAAGACGCGCACGCTGTCCTTTCTGGGGCCCATCCCGCACGCGTGCAAACCAACCACGGCGAGGCCCGAGAGATCCCGGTGGCTTTCATGTTCCCGGGCCAGGGCGCGCAGTATGCGGACATGGGGCGCGAGCTGCTTGCCGTCGAGCCGACATTCGCGGCCTGCATTGCCACCTGCGCCGAGATCCTTCGGCCAATGCTGGATATCGACATCCGCCGCATGATCTATCCAGAAGCCGATCGGCGTGAGGCCGCCGAGGAGGTTCTCAAGGAGACCGCGAACACTCAACCTGTCTTGTTCGCGATTGAATACGCCTTAGCCCGAACCTGGATGGATCGGGGCGTTACCCCCAGTGTGCTCATGGGGCACAGCGTAGGCGAACTGGTGGCGGCCTGCTTGGCTGGCGTATTCGAGCTCGAGGACGCGCTGCATCTGGTCACTCTACGCGGCCGGCTGATCCAGGAAATGCCACGCGGCGCGATGCTCTCCGTGATGTTGTCGCCCCAAGGCGTGACAGCTCATTTGCGCGACGGTTTGGCCCTCGCTGCCGTCAATGAGCCTAGCCGTTGCGTGATTTCGGGTCCGGTCGCCGCCGTCGAAGCCTGCGCAGAAGAGCTGGCACGCGCCGGCGTCGAACACCGCAGGCTGCACACCTCTCACGCCTTCCATTCATCCA
>Ga0302322_100004867_pt1 | contig 11731 bp, 11 predicted proteins | sample Fen_T0_2_FD_203757 | JGI IMG/M metagenome (GOLD analysis project Ga0302322, IMG submission 203757) | Peat permafrost microbial communities from Stordalen Mire near Abisko, Sweden - Fen_T0_2 | ecosystem: Environmental > Terrestrial > Soil > Wetlands > Permafrost | place: Sweden: Abisko... | reverse complement strand
CAACCAGCGCGAGACCGTCGTGCTGTGGGACCGCGAGACGCTCGGGTCGCCGCGCCGCGCCATCGTGTGGCAGGACCGGCGCACGGCCGGCATCTGCGACCAGCTGCGCGCCGACGGCCACGAGCCGCGCGTGGCCGAGCTCACGGGCCTGCGGCTCGACCCCTACTTCTCCGGCACCAAGCTCACCTGGATCCTGCTCAACGAGCCGCACATCTTCGGTCAGGTCGAGAGCGGCCGCGTCGCCGTCGGCACGGTCGACTCCTACCTGATCGCGCGCATGACGCGCGGGCTGCACCACGTCACCGACGCGTCCAACGCCTCGCGCACGCTGCTCTACGACATCCACGCGGGCGCGTGGAGCCCCGAGCTGTGCGACCTGTTCCGCGTTCCGATCGAGGCGCTGCCGGAGGTGGTTCCGTCGTACGGCGTCGTCGGACGCACCGACCCCAAGGTGTTCCTGGGCCTCGACCTCCCCATCGCCGGCATCGCCGGCGACCAGCAGGCGGCGCTGTTCGGCCAGGCCTGCACCACGCCGGGCTCGAGCAAGTGCACCTACGGCACCGGCTCGTTCGTGCTGGTGAACACCGGCGACCGCCCCGTCGCGTCGTCGACCGGGCTGCTCACCACCGTCGCCTGGCAGCACCCCGACGGCCGGCTCACGTACGCGCTCGAGGGCGCGGTGTTCGTCACCGGCGCCGCGGTGCAGTGGCTGCGCGACGGGCTCGGGATCATCGACAGCGCCGCCGAGAGCGAGGCGCTCGCGGCGTCGGTGCCCGACTCCGGAGGCGTCGTGTTCGTCCCGGCGCTGACCGGCCTCGGCGCCCCCGACTGGGACCCGCACGCGCGCGGCACGATCCTGGGCATCACCCGCGGCACCACCCGAGCGCACCTCGTGCGGGCCACCCTCGAGGCCATCGCGTGGGAGGTGCGCGACGTCGTGGCGCTCATGCTCGACGAGGGCGGCCTCGCGCTGCCCGAGCTCGCGGTCGACGGCGGCGCCTCGGCCAACGGGCTGCTCTGCCAGCTGCAGGCCGACGCCCTGCAGGTGCCGGTCGCGCGGGCCGCCGTGCTCGAGACCACCGGCCTCGGCGCCGCCTTCCTCGCCGGTCTCGCGACCGGCGTCTGGGGCTCCACCGAGGAGATCGCCACGGTCGTGCACCGCGACGCGCGCTTCGAGCCCGGCTCCCGCGACGACGCCGGCCACCGGCGGTGGCGCGCCGCCGTCGAGCGCGCCAAGGGCTGGGCCGTCCTCTGACCCGGGGTTAGCCGCATTACCGTCCTTACCGACACGACGCGCCGATGGATCCTGTGGTCAAGGACAGTCATGCGGACCCGATGCGGGACGGGCTTGCGCGGTGCGGCTCCCCCCACCTGCCGCCCAGGGATGCCACGCTCGGGGCGTGGCACCCGACTTCGACTACCAGCCCCATCCGCACGTCGAGGCGCGGCAGGTCGCCGGGCCACCGACGACTGCGCAGGCGCGCAAGGAGCTCCACGGCGAGGGCGCCGTCGCGCGTTTCAACGCCCGCGTCGGGCTCAAGATCACGATCGTCGTCGGCACCATGTGGGCGGCGTACCTGTTCACCGTGCTCGCGCTGGTGAGCGCGCCCTCGGCGTTCGGCACGGGCAACCTGCTCATCATCGTCGCGTGGATCGCGCAGACGTTCCTGCAGCTCGTGCTCCTGCCGATCATCATCGTCGGGCAGAACGTGCTCGCGAAGTCGGCCGACGCCCGCTCCCAGGCTACGTACGACGACGCCTCGGCGATCCTCGTGGAGTCGCAGCAGATCCAGGCGCACCTGCTGGCGCAGGACGCGCGGATCGAGGAGCTCCTCGCGGAGGTCAAGGCGCTGCGCGCCGCGAGCTGACGCTCCGGCCCGTGATCGGTGAAGGTCAGGCGGCGGAGGCGGCAGCGGGCGCGAGGGCGCCGGACTCGGGCTCCTCGACCAGCAGGGCGGCGTCGGCCGACATCGTCTTGGCCTTCGCGGCGTACATGTCGACGTACTCCTGGCCGGAGAGCTGCATGAGCTCGTACATGATCTCGTCGGTCATGGAGCGCAGCACGAAGCGGTCGCCGGACATGCCCTCGTAGCGGGAGAAGTCCAGCGGCACACCGATGCGGATCTTGACGCGCATGATGCGTGGACGCACGCGGCCGGGCGGCTGGATGATGTGCGTGTTGACCATCGCGCACGGGATCACGGGGACGCCGGCCTCGAGCGCCATCCGCGCGACGCCGGTCTTTCCGCGGTAGAGCCGGCCGTCGCCCGAGCGCGTACCCTCGGGGTAGATGCCGAGCAGGTTGCCCTCACCGAGCACGCGCAGCCCGGTGCGCAGCGCCGCCTCGGAGGCCCGGCCGCCGGACCGGTCGACGGGCACCTGGCCCGCGGCCGACATGAACAGCCGGGTCAGCAGGCCCTTGACGCCGGGGGTGTTGAAGTAGTCGCTCTTGGCCAGGAAGGTGATCTTCCGCTTGCACACCAGCGGCAGGAAGATCGAGTCGGAGAACGAGAGGTGGTTTCCGGCGAGGATCGCGGCGCCGTCCTCGGGGAGGTTCTCGAGTCCCTCGACCTGGGGCCGGAAGAGCAGGCGGAGCCACGGACCGATGAGGATGTACTTGCACACCCAGTAGAACAACGGTCCACCGCTCCTTCCCACGTCGACAGCCTGCACCGACGGGCAGCCGCGCCGCGCGGCGCGCCCGAGGGCGACAGTACGGTGCCCCAACCCCGGCGAGCAACGTAACCGGCCGGTAGCGTGGCGCATGTCCCCCGGATCGACGCACCGCGGACCTCGCGGTGGCGGCGTCCGGGCCCACGCGAGGAGGCCCCCGTGCCGCTCATGCCCGGCGCCGAACCCTGGTCCCACGACGGCGGACCGGTGGGCGTCCTCGTCCTGCACGGCTTCACCGGCTCGCCCCGGTCGATGCGCCCCTGGGCCGAGCACCTGGCCGAGGCGGGGCTCTCGGTCGAGCTGCCCCGGCTGCCCGGGCACGGCACGACCTGGAAGGACATGCAGGTCACGCGCTGGGACGACTGGTACGCCGAGGCCGACCGCTCGCTCAGCGCGCTGCGCGAGCGCTGCGAGACCACGTTCGTCGTCGGGCTGTCGATGGGCGGGTCGCTGTCGCTGCGCCTGGCCGAGAAGCGCCCCGCCGACGTCGCCGGGCTCGTGCTCGTGAACCCGGCCGTGCACACCGAGCGCAAGGACGCCTTCCTGCTGCCCCTGCTGCGCCACGTGGTGCCGTCGTTCCCGGGTGTGAGCAACGACATCAAGAAGCCCGGCCAGGACGAGGGAGCCTACGACAAGATGCCGCTGCAGTGCGTCTACTCGCTGCAGAGCGCCTGGAAGGACATCAAGGCCGACATCCGCGAGGTGAAGGCCCCCCTGCTGCTCCTGCACTCGCGCGAGGACCACGTCGTCGAGCCCAGCAACGCCGCCTGGATCCTCGCCAACGTCGCCAGCGCCGACACGACCGAGGCCTGGCTCGAGGACAGCTACCACGTCGCCACGCTCGACAACGATGCGCCATTCATCTTCGAGCGCAGCGTGGAGTTCGTGCGGCGTCTGGCGCCCGCGGCGTCCGGCGCGTGACACTGGAGCCGTGACCACGCCCCACGGGCACGACGACGACCTCCCCACCGCGGAGGTCGACGCTCGCTTCGCCGACATCGTCGCCGGCTTCGCGACGCCGTCGAGCGATCCCGTGCCGCGCTGGTCGGCCCTCGAGGACGTCGACGACGCGCCCGAGACCGAGCCGGTCGTGCCCGACGAGCCGCCGCGGCCGCCGTTGTCGTCGCGGCTGCTGCGCAGCGAGCCGGCGCCCGACCCGGTGCCGATCCTCGACTCCGACGCCCGGTTCGTCGAGGAGCACCTGGCCGAGGACCACTTCGTCCCGCCGCCGCCTCCCCCGCTGCCCGAGGTCGACCGTGTCACCCGCCTGGCCTGGGCCGCGCTCGTGGGGGGCCCGGCGCTGCTCGTGATCTCGATGCTGCTCGGCATCGGTCTCGAGGCGTGGGTGGTCGTGCTCGCGCTGCTCGCCTTCGTGGGCGGGTTCGGCGCGCTGATCTTCCGCATGCACGAGCACCGCGACGACGACGATGACGACGGCGCCGTCCTCTAGCGCCCGCAGGGCGCCGTTGAGGGGCGCGTAGGCGCGGGGCGGACTACTTGACGAGGCGGACGGGGTCGCCCTGGATCGTGGCGGTCCACGTGGTGACGTCGGTGGCCTGCGAGTAGCGGATCACGACACGGAACCAGCACCCGCCCGGCGAGGCGTAGTTGCAGGAGTAGTCCGACGGGATCGGCACGTTGACGTTCTGGATCTTCCCGTTGTTGGCGCTCGGCGACACAGTGACGCTGCACCCCGCGAGGGTTCCGCTCACCACTCCGGAACCGGTGCACCCGGTGATCGACCCGCTGGCCAGCGTGCCCGTCGCGTCGGTGGGCGGCAGCACCTGGACGGTGCCGCCCGAGGATCCGTCGGCGGCGTCGAAGAAGTCGAACTTGATGAACTTGCCCGCCGCGGCGGGGATGGCGCGGATCAGGTTGAACGTGGTCGTCGGGTTGCTCGCGTTGATGTCGATGGCCATGCGCTCGTAGCCCGCGACCGAGACCTGGGTTCCGTCGAGCGACACCGCGCGCACGGCCCACTGGTTGGCGCCGTGGCCGTGGACGCTGGTGTCGTCGCCGAGCTGGCTGGTGACCGCGCCGTTGGGCGGCACGGTGCACAGCGCGTTGGTGGTGTCGCTGCAGGCGATGAGCTTGGTGGCACCCGTCTGCGTCAGGGCCGAGGGCAGCGCCACGTTGGTGCGCACCTGCAGGTAGTAGTCACCCGCGGCCGTCGGCGTGAACGTGCACAGGGCGAACCACGAGTGGAACGTCGCGGAGAGGTCCTGGTTGTAGAGCGGGTTCGCACCGCTCGCCGGGCTGCCGGCGGTGCGGTACTGCTGCAGCTGCGTCGCGGTCGGGGCTGTGGTCTGGCCCTTGAACTGCGCCGAGCAGTTGCCCACGGGTGCGCCGTCGAGCGGGTTGCCCGAGATCGCCGGGGCGCGCAGGGCGAAGGAGGTGTCGACGCGCTCGTTGGGGTCGGCCGAGCCGAGACCTGGCGCGTAGTCGCCGCTGCAGAACGAGTTGAGCGAGTTGCGGTAGCGCGTCTGCGCATCGGTCGTCGCGTACTGGTTCATGTTGTTGCTCGGCATGCTCGACGGCAGCGACGAGCAGTCGACCGACGTGTAGTCCCACGCGGGGTCGTAGAGCTGCAGCGTGATGGGGCCGGTGCGCGCCGGGTTGAGAACGCGCACGATGTAGAAGTAGCCGGCCGGCTTGAACTCGTCGTTGACGCCGCCCGTGCAGCCGTCGACGTTGCTGCTGCAGGTGCGGTTCATGTAGCGGTCGCCCTGCACCTTGTCGGTGTTGGGGCCCTCGATGTTGCCCCAGTAGAGCGGGCTCGTCGTGCAGAACGGGTTGACCGGTGTGCCCGGCAGCACGCTCGTAGGACCGGCGCCCGGCGAGCCTGCGGGCTCGTTGCCGTAGACGTTGCACGGGCTGCCCATCGGGGCAGGGCCGGTGTAGTCGGAGATGCCGGTGCGGGCGACCGTGGTGTAGGGGATGCCCATGAGCACCGCGAAGCTGTTGCTCACCCGCGAGGCGATGGTGACCTGCAGCTGCGACGGACGCGATCCCTGCGTGACGGTGACGCCGCTGGTGAAGCCGTTCATCGCCGCGACGCGCAGCGCCGTGGACGTGGCCGTCGGCAGGTCCTGCGGCATGAAGACCACGCCCGCGAGCGCGGCAGCGTCGGCCGCCTTCTGCAGCCGTACTCCCTCGACGTACCAGCGTGCGACGTCGACGGAGAACGCGGCGACGGCGAGCAGCGCCGGCGCGAGGATCGCGACGAGCACGGCGATGGCACCGGCGTCGTCGACGCCGAAGCGGCGCGAGCGGAAGAAGCGGGTCATGCGTGGCCTCCGCCGCCGACGGGGCGGTTGGCCTGGCACGAGTCGGTGGGGATCGGTTCGAACAGCATCACGGCGCGATCCGAGACCTGCGCCGTGGTGCCGAAGAGACCGATGATGAAGTGGTGCGTGGCCTTCATGATCACGCCGACGGAGTCCGAGGCTCCGGCGCACGCCGCGATCGACGTGGACGTCCACGTGCCCCCGGCGTACTGGAACCTGCTGTTGGCCGCGATCCAGGTGTACTTGACGCAGTTGCTGCTGCACGTGGCGGTCGCCATGTCGGTGGCGGTGCCCGGGAAGCCGCTGGCGTTGGCCTTGTAGATCCAGATCTCGTCGATGTTGCCCTTGGGCATGGCCGAGCCCTCGATCTGGATGGCGTCGGCGGCGTCCTGGGCGAGCTTGGGCGCAGAGGTGGGCGAGCACGGCGGCGGGATGGTGCCCGTCGGGTAGCTGAGGCAGGTGGCCGGCCCAGCGCCGGCCTCCGCCGACGCGATGCGCGCGCCCTGACGGACGGCGGACCCGACCGACACGTAGTCGCGCAGCAGCAACGAGAACTCGATGATGCCGAAGACCAGCGTGATGAGCAGCATCGCGACGAGAGCGAACTCGACCGCCGCAGCGCCCTCGTCCCGCCCGCCGGGTCGGCCCACGACTCGACGCATCAGGTCACTCCCCATGCTCCAGATGGCGCAACGCACCGCGCGCGCATTCGTCAGTGTGCCACGCGGAGTGCACAAACCACCCGGTCACGCGGCCACCGACTATCAGACGAACGGCCCATGTGCGGGGTGCCCGTGCACAGCGGGGAGCGGACAACCGACGGTGCGTGACGAACTCGTCCGTACGGGTGAAGGACGACGGGGTCAGTCGATCTCGCGCGCGAGATCGGCCGCGCCGATCAGTCCCGCGTCGTTGCCGAGCTCGGCCGTCACGATCTGCGCGTGGGGACGGTGACCCCCGGCGACGAGCGCTCCCTCGAAGGCGCGACGGGCCGGGCCGAGCAGCAGCTCGCCGGCCTCCGAGACGCCGCCGCCGATGACGAACATCGCCGGGTCGAGCAGCGCGGCCATGTCGGCCAGGCCGGTGCCGAGCCACGTGCCGATGCGCTTGAACGCCTCGAGCGCGACCGGGTCGCCCTGGCGTGCGGCCTCGGTGACGTGCGGGCCGACGATGCCTTCCGGAGTGCCGTCACCGAGCGCGAGCAGCAGCGCGGCCTCGTGCCGACGCTCGGCCGCGAGGTCGCGCGCCTTGCGCAGCAGGGCGTTGCCGCTCGCGTACTGCTCCCAGCAGCCGCGCTTGCCGCAGCCGCAGGGCCGGCCGTCCTGCACCCGCACGTAGTGCCCGAACTCCGCCGCCATGCCGTAGGCCCCGCGCACCAGCCGGTCGCGCAGCACGATGCCGCCGCCGATGCCCGTGCCGACCGTGACCGCGACGAGGTCGTGCGCCTCGCGCCCGGCGCCGAAGCGGAACTCGCCCCAGGCCGCGGCGTTCGCGTCGTTCTCGACGACGGTGGCGACGCCGCACCCCTCCTCGACCGACGGCCCGAGCGCCTCCTCCTCCCACGCGAGGTTGGGGGCGAAACGCACGATGCGACGCGTCTCGTCGACGAGCCCGGCTGCCCCGAGACCCACGCCCGACACCTCGCCGAGGCCGGAGCGCTCGGCCTCGGCGACGAGGTCGGCGACGACCGCGATGATCGTGGCGACGATGCCCTCCGACGACAGTGCGGGTGTCTCGTGCCGCGAGCGCGCGAGGATCGAGCCCTCGGCGTCGACGAGTCCGCCGGCGATCTTGGTACCACCGATGTCGACGCCGATCGTGACGCTCATGTCCCTGCCTCGCTCGTCGCGGACCGGAGCCACGGGAGTCTCGTGCCCGGTCCGGTCGTGGTCGGTCTCATCGTGTCAGCCCGCGGGTCGTGGCGGGCGGCGTCGGTCGGGCTCACGCCCCGACCGTCAGTCCTGCCCGTCGAGCCGGATGCGCCGCACGGTGCGCGGACCGTCGTCGGCACCCTCGTCGTCGACCTCGTCCTCGTCCGGGTCGTCGTCGACCTCGTCGTCGACCTCGTCGTCGACCTCGTCCTCGTCCACGTCCTCGTCCACGTCCACGTCGACGGCGTAGCCACGTGCGTCGTCGTCACCGGTCCAGGACTCCGGCGACGACCACGTCGCGCTCTGGTCGCGGGCTGCGGCGGCGAGGTCGGTGGCCTGCGCGGCGAGCGACGACACCGTGGCCACCGCCGAGTCGACGAAGCGCGCGACGTCGTCGGGGTCGGCGTCGCGCACGCTCGCGACCACGCGGCACACCGGGCACGAGCACGGCGATCCGTCGACGTCCGTCGGCGCGAAGTGCGGGGCCGAGGTGCGCAGCCAGTCCTGCGCGGCGGCGAACAGCCGGGCCGCCTCGCTGCCTGCACGCGGGTCGTCGGTCATGAGCCGCTCCTGTCGACGAGGCGCTGCGACCACAGCTCGGGTTCGGGTTCGAAGCGCACGCGCAGCACCTGGCTTCCGTCGGTGAGGTCGATCGTGGCGCCGGCGACCTCGCACCGACGCAGCACCGACGGCAGCGCGAGCACGCGCCGGTGCGGACCGAGGTCGACGACGAGGTCGCCGTCGGCCGTGGTCGCGACGCCGATGTCGTCGACGTCGGCTCCGGGCACCGCGACGTCGAGGTACCAGTGGTCGCCGTCGGTGCCCACGGCGACGTCACGGCGCGGGGCGCCGAGGTCCATCGGGTCGTTGCCGGCGAGCACGACGTCGGCGAGCTCGAGCAGCGCCGCGACGCCGACGGGCTCGGCCTCGGTGTAGGGCGCGACGCGCACCGGGAGGTCGGCGAAGCGGTCGCGCACCGACACGAGGCCCTCGCGATGCCGCTCGACCACCGCGGCGGGCCACTCCTCGCCGACGAGCGCCCGGTTCACGACGACGCCGTCGACGTGGTGCCCGAGCATGGCGATGGTGGCGCGCGAGCGCTGCGTCTCGGCCAGAACGACGCGCTCGGGGGTCGTGACGAGGCGCACCGCGGCGTGCGGCCCGGTGAGCATCCGGCGCACCTCGAGCAGCTGGGCGGTCAGCACGTCGAGGGCGTCGAGCGCGTCGAGGGTCGCCGGCGTGAGGCCGGTGCCGCTCACCAGCCGTTCGATGCGCCGGTCGAGCGGAAGACCGCGGGCCACGAGGCGGTCGAGCGACTCGGGCAGGGCCAGCAGCCGCAGCGTCTCGGACGTGGGCGCGCAGTCGATGACGACGGCGTCGTACGCCGTGGCGACGCTGCCGACCTCGAGCAGCGCGAGCACCTCGTCGACGCCGGGCACCGCGGCCACCTCGTCGGCGACCAGCGGGTCGAGCCCGGCGTCACCCAGGAGGTCGGTGACCACGCGGCGCAGCGTGGTCCAGGCCGCGTCGAGCCGGGCTCGCGTGTCGATCTGCAGGACGTCGAGGAGCCCGACGACGCCGGGGACGCGCTGCGGCGCAGCGGCCGCGCGCCACTCCCCCGACGTGCCGCGCGTCGACAGGCCGAGGACGTCGGTGAGGCTGTGGGCCGGGTCGGTGCTCACGACCAGCGTTCGCAGCCCGTCGCGAGCCGCGGCGATCGCGGTGGCCGCGGCCAGCGTGGTCTTGCCGACCCCGCCCTTGCCCACCACCAGCAGCACCCGCACACGACGAACCTAGCCGCAGCGGACGTGCCTGACGAGCGCGGGGTTGCACGCCATGTCGGTGCTGCGGCGGTGGCGCGGCGTCGTTCCTCGACCGTTCGCGGTCGTGGCCGGGCGAGGCCCGGGTCAGACCGACTCGACGCGCTCCTTGAGCCCGCGCAGAGCGGTGTCGATGATGACCTTCTCGGCCTTGCGCTTGATGAGCCCGATCATCGGGATGCTCACGTCGACGGCGAGCTGGTAGTTCACCGTCGTCGAGCCGTCGCCGTTGTCGGTGAGCGTGTACGTGCCGTCCATCGCCTTGAGCATGCCGCCCTCGGTGAGCTTCCACGACACCGAGCGGTCGCCGTCCCACTCGTACTCGAGGCTGTAGGTGTCCTTGATGGCGCCCGCGTCGACCACGAAGCGAGCGTCGCCGGGGCGGCCGTCCTCGAACTCGGTGAGCACCTCGACCGACTTCATGCCGTCGCTCCACTCGGGGTAGCGCGGCAGGTCGGCGATGACCGCCATGACCGCCGCCGGCGCGGCGTGGATGGTGATGCTCGACTCGGTTCGATCGGCCATGGCGCGGACCCTACCGTTCACTCGTGCCGGCTGACGCGATCACGATCGCCACGTGCGCAAGAAGCGACGCGGGCGACCCGCCGGAGCCCGCCGACGGGGTCGGGTCGAGGGTCACCACCGGACCGCGTAGGGGCGCCGGGTGCCGCGGAAGTGGCCGACGTTGACGCACTCGGTGCGTCCGATCCGGCGGTGGGCCACCAGCGGGTTGTGGACGTGGCCGAACAGCACCAGACGCGGCGCGGTCGCCTCGATGTGCTCGAGCAGCGCCCGGCTCCCGAGCTCGAAGCGCCGCGCGAGCACGTCGTAGCAGAGCTCGGGGACGGCCGGCGGGATGTGCGCGCAGATCACGTCGACCTCGCCGAGCGCCGCCACCTTGGCGGCGTACTCCTCCGGAGTCACCTCGTACGGCGTGCTCATCGGGCTCACGAGGCCCCCGCCGACGAAGCCGACGCGCAGCCCGCCGATCTCGGCGACCTCGCCGTCGAGCACGGTCTGCCCGGGCCGCACGTAGTCGGGCCACAGGTGCGGGAGGTCGACGTTGCCGTAGGTGAGGTAGGACGGCACCGGCATGGCGGCGAACAGCGCGGCGTACTGCGCACGCACCTTGCTCTCGACGACGTCGTGCCGCGGTCGTCCTTCACGCGCGACGACGTCCTCCCACAGCGTGCGGCTGAACGCGCTGGCCTCGGCGAAGCGCCCCTCGGTTCGCAGGGCGATGAAGTGCTCGGTGCTCTCCGTGCCGAACAGGTCGGCGTAGAGGCCCTGCGAGGGGTCGGCGTAGTCGAGGTAGAGGACGAGGTCGCCCAGGCACACCAGCGCGTCGGCGCCGTCGCCGGCGCGAGCGAGGTCGTCGGCGGTACCGTGGACGTCGCTCACCACATGCAGTCGCACGCGCTCGACCCTAGGCGGGTGGGCGCCGCGGCGCACCGCGGACCGCGCTGCCGGCCGCACCACGGCGGTCGCAGGAGAGGGCAGCGGGGGTCAGTGGTTGACGATCGCGTTCACGACGACGGAGCCGACCAGCAGCACCAGCGACACGACGAGGGCCACGGCCGCGGCGAAGCCCCAGCGACCGCCGGGCAGGTCGTCGGGGTTGAACAGGCTCTCGCGCTGCTCGACGACGGCCAGCCGCGAGAGCATCGACTCGGCGAGGCGCTCGACCTCGGCGCGGTCGGGATCGGGCTCCTCGAGGCGCGGCTCGGCGAGCGCGGCGTGGGCGACGTAGCCCTCGGCCAGCACGGCGGCCTCGGCGCGAGTCGGACGCTCGCGACGGCCCACGGCATGACGACCGCTCCCGCCCGAGGGCGCGGCCGCGCGGGCGCGGCTGCGTCGCGGGGCCGGCTCGGGCTCGTCGTCGTCACGGCGGTGCCGGCCGCCCGACGGCGCGTCGGCCCCGGGCACGATCGTGACCGGAGCGGCGACGAGCGGCTCCGGCTCCGGCGCGGGGCGCAGGTCGGCGTGGCAGAGCGAGCACCACGAGGTGTTCGGAGACACCGTGGCGCCGCAGGACGTGCAGCGGGTCAGGGTGGGCACGTCACCGTCATCGGCACGGCCC
>Ga0302322_100004866_pt1 | contig 11731 bp, 13 predicted proteins | sample Fen_T0_2_FD_203757 | JGI IMG/M metagenome (GOLD analysis project Ga0302322, IMG submission 203757) | Peat permafrost microbial communities from Stordalen Mire near Abisko, Sweden - Fen_T0_2 | ecosystem: Environmental > Terrestrial > Soil > Wetlands > Permafrost | place: Sweden: Abisko... | reverse complement strand
ATGGCGCAAGGTCGTGTTGCTTTTTGAAAATGCTAAGCTGCCGGCTTCGCGCATGCAACAGGATTGATCTTCGCGATCGAGTGAGCGCGCCTGTTGCGGCGCAAACCTGCCCGGCGGCGAGCGACCCGCGATATCGAGGCAACATGATGACGCGCCTGGCCGCTTTTTTTGTCGCGCTGCTGATGATCGGCTTCGCGCAAGTCTCACAAGCGCAGGAGGCGCTCGACGTCAGCGAGATCGCGCCCGGGGTCTTCGTCCATATCGGCCAGATCGCACTGATGGCGGAAAGTAATGAAGGCGCGATCGCCAATGTCGCATTCATCGTCGGTGACGACGCGGTCGCGGTGATCGACACTGGCGGCAGCGTCCGCGAGGGGCGGCAATTGCTGGCGGCGATCCGAGCCCGAACCGAGAGGCCGATCCGCTATGTGATCAATACCCATGCCCATCCGGACCATCTGTTCGGCAATGCCGCTTTCGTACAGCCGGGCACCATTTTTGTCGGCGCCAAGACCCTGCCGCGGGCGCTCGCTACCCGCGGACCGCTTTACATCGATGCCTTCCGTCGCATCATGGGCGCCGGCCTGATCGACGAGGTGCGTCTCGTCCCGCCGTCGCTGCTCGTCGAGGACAGTCTCACTCTCGATCTCGGCGGACGCGCGCTCACTTTGCGGGCCTGGCCAGTCGCGCATAGCGACAGCGATCTCACGGTCGACGACGAACAAAGCAGGACGCTGTTTGCCGGCGATCTCGTCTTCCTCGGCCATATTCCCGTGGTCGATGGCAGCCTGCGCGGCTGGCTGCGCATCATTGATGCGCTCGGCGCGTGGCCTGCGCAACGCGCGGTGCCGGGACACGGGCCGGTCAGTGCCTGGCCGGCCGCGCTCAGCGACGAGCGCCGCTACCTCGACACACTTGCCGGCGATATTCGCGGGCTGATCGCGCGCGGCCGGCCGATCACCGAAGCTGCGGATCGTGCGGCCGCGGCCGAACGGACCCGATGGCAGCTGTTCGACGACTACAACGCCCGCAATGCCACCGCGGCATTTTCGGAAATGGAATGGGAATGATACGCGTGGCGCGCTATAGTCGCGGCAGCGCGTCCGTTTCGACGAGGGAAAGCGACATGCCCCGACTTGCGTTACGCCCGCTTTGCACCGCACTCAGCCTGCTTTTGGCCGTCTCTTTCGCACCTGCGAACGCCACCAAGGCCTACGACCCCTGGCCCGGCCTGGTTCAGGACCTCTTCAACAACCGCCCGATGAACGACGGCGCAGATATCGTGGGCATCGAGATGCCGGCGCGTGCCGAGGATGCGTCGCTGGTGCCTGTGACCTTGCGCAGCCGGCTGTCGCCCTCCGACACGCGCCGCATCCGAACCATCACGCTCGTGATTGACGAGAACCCGGCGCCGATGGCTGCGAAATTCACGTTGGGGCCGGACGCGAACGTCACGGCGATCTCGACCCGCGTTCGCGTCAACAACTATACCAACGTTCATGCGGTGGCCGAGCTGAGCGACGGACAGCTCTATGTCACCAGGATCTACGTCAAGGCCTCCGGCGGCTGCTCGGCGCCGGCCGCCAAAAATCCGGATGAAGCCAAGGCCCATATCGGCCAGATGCGCTATCGGCAGTTCACGCAAGCACCCGAGGCCGGCGCCAGCGGCCTGCGCGAGGCGCAGGTGATGATCGGGCACCCCAACAATTCCGGGCTGCAGATGGACCAGCTCACCCAGCTCTATATTCCGGCCTTCTTCATCAATGAGCTCCGGCTGTCGCAGGACGACAATCTGGTGCTCGCCGTGGAAGGCGGCATTTCGATCTCGGAGGATCCCAATATCCGCTTCAGCTATGTTTCAAACGGCGCAAGGCATTTCAGCGCCGAGGCCAAGGATACCCAGGGGCACGTCTTCCAGCACGAATGGCCGGTCGACGGCTCCGGCACCTGACGCAGCGCGCCATCGCCACGGCTGCGGATCAGAAGCACCTGACCTCCGCTTCGGCCTGGGCGCGACGGAGATCCGTGAGCGCATTGGCTGCCTGTGCGGAACTGCGGAACTGGGTGCCGAGCGTGCCCTGCACCTGCGACATGCTGAGCACGGTTTCGGCCGTGACATAGCGGTCATAGGGGATGATCGAGGCGATCACATCGATCGAGCAGGAACATTGCTCGATGGCCTGCCGGGTCTCGCCATTGGCCTTCAGGCAGCCGAACACATATTCGGCGCGCGCCGAGGTCGGGTAATCGTTGATATCCTCGGCACACGCGACTGCGGTCGTCCCGATCAGGACCGCAATGGCCGCGACAACAGGTCGTACCAGTCGATTCATATTCATCACGTCCTCCCACGGCTTGGCAGCAAAGCTATGCTATGTCTGTTTGGCTGAAAAGAAGACCTATCGTGAAAACGGCTCACTGATTCATGAAAACCATTGCGCGTTTGTTGTCGACTGCATTGATCTGTACCATCGCCCCGGGGTCCGTATGTTGCGCCGCCGAGATCATCCGGGTTGCGGTGCAAAAGACAGGCACTTTCGCCTGGGAACTCGCGGTGATCCGCGCCCACGGCCTCGACAAGCAGGCCGATCTCGACATCCAGACCACCGAACTCGCAAGCCCAGAAGCCGGCAAGATCGCACTGCGCGCGGGCAGTGCAGACCTCATGGTCTCCGACTGGCTGTGGGTGTCACGGGAACGCGCGCTCGGCGCCAAACTGGCCTTCTACCCCTACTCCAGCGCGCTGGGTGCGGTGATGGTTCCAGCGACCTCGGCGATGCGCTCGCTTGCCGACCTCAAGGGCCGCAAGCTGGCGGTCGCCGGCGGCCCGCTCGACAAGAGCTGGCTGTTGCTGCAGGCGACCTTGAAGCGCGACGGCATCGACCTGAAATCCGAGGCCACAATTGTCTACGGCGCGCCGCCGCTGCTGGCGGCAAAGCTCGCCGATGGCGAGATGGATGCGAGTATCAACTACTGGAATTTTTGCGCCGCGCTGGAGGCCAAGGGCTTTCGCCGCCTCGCCGGCATCGAGGATCTGCTGCCGCAATTCGGCGCCAAGGGCCGGGTGGCGATGGTCGGCTACGTGTTCGATGAGGACTGGGCCAATGCGCATCGCGAGCTGATGACGCGCTTCCTCACCGTGACCGCCAAAGCCAAGGAAATCCTGGCGACCTCGGACCAGGAATGGGAGAGCATGGCGCAACTGACCGGTGCGCCGGACGGTGCAACCTTGCACGCATATCGCGACCGCTATCGGGACGGCATTCCGCACCGCGCGGTCGCCGACGAAGCGGCCGATGCCCGCATCCTCTACCGCGTGCTGGCGTCGATTGGCGGACGCGATCTGGTCGGCCCGGCCGATGAACTCAGCCCAGGCACCTTCTACAATCCCGATTCGAGGGATTGAGCGTGTTGCGCCTGCTGTCCTTTGTGATGTTTCTGGCGACGTGGTGGATCGCCGCACTGCTGGCCGGCAGCGCTAAGCTGCCACTGCCATCCGCCGTACTCGCCGTCGCCGTTGCGGAGGCCAGATCGGGCGCGCTGCTGCTGCATCTTGGCGCGACCCTGGGCCGCGTGACCCTGGCGTTTACCCTCGCGATGGCCCTGGGCAGCGCGATCGGTTACATGATGGGACGTATCAGGCTCGCCGACAGGCTCGGCGATCCCTGGCTGATTCTGCTGCTCAATCTTCCCGCGCTGGTGGTGATCGTGCTGGCCTATATCTGGGCCGGGCTGACCGAGGTCGCCGCGATCAGCGCCATCGCCATCAACAAGCTGCCGACCGCGGTCGTCACTCTGCGTGAAGGCACCCGCGCGCTCGATCCGGCCTTGGACGAGATGGCGACCGTGTTCGCCTTTCCGCGCTGGCGCAGATTCCGGCACGTGCTGCTGCCGCAGCTCGCGCCCTATATCGCCGCCGCCGCGCGCTCCGGGCTGTCGCTGGTCTGGAAGATCGTGCTGGTGGCGGAACTGCTCGGCCGCCCCAACGGTGTCGGCTTCGAGATCGGGATCGCCTTTCAGCTGTTCGATATCCCACTGTTGCTGGCCTATTCCCTGACCTTTGCAGCGGTCGTCCTGGTCATCGAGACCCTGCTGGTGCAGCCGTTCGAACTCCGCACATCCCGGTGGCGGCTCCGTGCGGCTTGACGTCAATATCATCAGTAAGAGTTTCACCAGCGCCGCGGACAAACGCCACGAGGTTCTCGCCGGTATCGAGTTCACGCTCTATTCCGGCGAAATCGGCGTCGTGGTCGGGCCATCCGGTTGCGGCAAAAGCACGATGCTGCGGATCCTCGCCGGCCTCGACCAGGATTTCGAGGGACAAATATCGCGGCCCCGGAAGGCGCGGCTTGCCATGGTGTTCCAGGAGCCGCGGCTGTTGCCGTGGCGTTCCGTCGAGGACAATGTCCGGCTTGCCGCTCCGGATGCCGAGGAGGCCAAGCTCGCGGCGCTGTTTGCGGTGCTCGAGCTCACCGCCCATCGCGACCACTTCCCCGGCGAATTGTCGCTCGGACTTGCCCGTCGCGTTGCGCTGGCGCGAGCTTTTGCGGTCGAACCGGATTTCCTGATCCTGGACGAGCCGCTGGCCTCGCTCGATGATGCCCTGGCCCACCGCCTGCGCGAGGAGATCGCCGCACTCGCGGCCAATCGGCCGATGATCACACTGCTCGTCACCCATAGTATCGACGACGCGGTACATCTCGGCGATCGGCTGTTCCTGCTGTCGTCCCGCCCGGCCCGGCTGCTTCATCGCATGCCGGTCGCAACGCCGCGAGGCGAGCGCAGCGCCGCGGTCATCGCAGCGCTCAAGGCCGACCTGGCGCGGTTGGACCTTGCCAATACACCGGGCTCAGCGGACCTTGACGGAGAACCACAATCAAAATGAGAATGCCCTTTTGGGGAATGCCATGTTGCGGGTGCCGATCGCGATGGCGGTCTTGTCGATCACCCTGCCGGGTGCATTGCTGGCTCAGGGCAAGGGAATCCGGCTCTGGAACCTGACGACCGCGACCGTCACCGGCTTTCAGCTGTCACCGGCCGGACAAACCGATTGGGGACCGAACCAGACGCTGAACGACAAGGACAAGGAGGTCGATCACGACGAGCGCCTACGCCTCACCGGTGTGGAGCCGGGCCGCTATGACGCCAAGGTCAGCTATGCCGATCGGCAATGCATCGTGCGCGATCTCGAGATCAAGGCCGACGCCGTGATTTCGATCGCGGACAAGGATCTGAGGGACTGTAGCAAGTAATCCGCGACTCAGGTTGGGCTGTTCGCCCCCGCGCCTTCAGCCTTGTCGTTGGTGTGCGGATATTCGCAGCGCCATTTAACGGCAGTCCATTTCGGATGTTCACCGACCCATTGCGCAATATAGGGTGGTGCGGCCATCGCGCATTGCCGCAGCGAGGCGCTGCTGTTGAAAACCAGATGCGTCTCCTCGCAGCTGGTCGGAGACAGCACGGCGCATACGGTCACGATGAGATCGATCGGATTCATGTTTGAAATCCCGTGGAATCATAGTCTAAAGTAGCACGAAGACGACGTCGCCGGGCCACTGACGGTTTCAAAATCCCGTAACTGACGTATAGAGGGCGGGAAGTTCCGCTGATCGGCCGTATCCGCCTCTAGAAATTGACCCCGAAGGTGAGCCGGGCCTGCTGGCGCTCGAAATCGAGCAGATCGAGCGAGGCGGCCGAACCGGCGGCCCGGCCCCAGGCTTGCACGCTCCAGGCCGCGGTCAGGCGCGAGCGATCCGACAGCTTGAAATAGACCGTCGGCCCGACAAACAGGGCCTGGCCTGCCAGCGCATCCAGTCCCAGGCCGTCATATCTCCTGACATAGCGGGCCTCGCCACCGAACAGGATTCCCGGACGGACCTGCGCCATCACGGCAAAGGCAGCGCCGAGCGTGGAATCGCGCTCGGTCTCATTCGTCCCGGCGAAGCGGGTCCATTCCGGCTGGTAGAACAGATTCAAAGCAGCGATGGCGAGATTCGGTACGATCTCGCGATCGAAGGCGACCCTGAATGCGGTGCCATATTGCCGGGCCGCGGCGCCGGTTGTGTCGTCAATCCGGTCAACCTCGTTCTGCCATGACACCGTCATCCCGAACGGCGCGGCATCGTGATCGAGAAAGCGGTAGCGCAGGTCGAGCGACACGCCCTGCCAGGTGAGCTGGCGGCGATCGTCGAGGTCGGAGATGCCGCGGATATCGTGGCCCGCGAACGCACTGCCGACCTCGACGCGAAAATTGGATGCCGGCACGAATTCCAACTCAAACTCCTGATCGGCGGCGCGATAGCGCCCGCCATCCTTGCCGAATCGCCCCGTCGTCTGGCTCTGGAACTCGTGCTCGCCCTTCTCCCCGACGTCGCTGCCGATCATGAAACCAAACAGATGCTCGGTGTCGATGCCCTCGCAACGCGCGGCCCCCGACAGCACAACGCCGACACAGATGACGGCGGCGCGGAGCGCTTTCGCTGCAAGAGGCATTGTACGTTCCGCCAAAGCGTTGAGGTCGATTCGGATGTCACGGCTGTGCCCGAGCCTATAGACTATCACAGAGCTGAGAGCAGCAGCCAGCGAGCGGACCCTTGATCCTTAGGCGCGGATCGGCTGCAATGGCAATGGTCGCCATCAGGCCAAAAACAAATCGGGAGGATCCAGCGATGCCGAAGGTTCTCGTACTCTACAAGACACCGAAGAGCGCGGAAGCGTTCGACAAGCACTACATGGCGGTTCACGCTCCGCTCGCCAAGAAGATTCCAGGCCTGAAGGCTTATGACATCAGCCGTGGCGGTGTCGGTACACCTGCCGGCCCGAGCGGCCTCCATCTGGTCGCGACGCTGTCGTTCGATACCATGGATGCGCTGAAGGCCGGCATGGGATCGACAGAGGGAAATGCTGCCGCGGCTGACCTTGCCAATTTCGCCGATGGCGGCGTCGACCTCTATATCTTTGATACCCAGGAGCTTTGATAGAGAGAGGATCTTTGACGCCTAGGACCTCTAACCGGCGTCGATGATCATCACGCATTCACCCCACACAATCTGCCAGACCTCCCCGAGCGGACTTCGCTCGAACCGGCCTGGCAGATCACTTGCTACAGGCTATTTGCGATTACTTGCGCGCTGCGCAGGCATACATGTTGATTTCCATGCCAACCGGCACTTCGACGATCTTCGGCGTTCTCCAGGTCATTTCCAACTCCCAAGTTCAACAATCTGTTGATAGCGCGTTGTTCGCGCCGGGCCGAAGCTAGGGCCGCATCGCGCGGAACGCAAGACGGACCGAATCCCGGCCACCCCTGCCGATGCGCAACTGGCACGATGCCTTCGGGGCCGGCTGCCTAATCAAGCCCTTCGGCGAGCAGCGTTATCGCAACAGCTTGCGTCCCGCTGTCGTCAGATCCGTCGTCGACAGGATGCGTCCATGTTGACGTTCGCGCTTCAAGACGCTGTGCGACGACGATCTGCGCGGCCGGCGCGGCCGCAATCTCATCTTCGATCTCAGTTCCGCGACATCCCTGACGGACGCGCGATGTCGAACGCTCAATTTTGCGTTGCGTTCGTGTCGACGTCGGGGAGCGCCTGTCACGATGCACCCGCTCATGTTCCTTGATGGCCGCGAACAGTCCCGGCATGCGCGGCCTTTCAATAACCGCCGATGGAGACGCCCGAATCAGGCGCCGCCGGGTTGCACATAGCAGAACACGTATCTGGTGCGACTGAGGAAAATGACGCCGTGCCCGGTCGGATTTCCTCTGTCCCACTTCAACTTGTTGGTCGGGATTTCGATTTCCGTACCGACCTCGACATGAGGACGACCGCGAGGCTCGTCGGGCCGATCGTCGGTGATCACAGCATAGGTCTTGCCGTCACGGATGTGAATTTCGTCGGCGAAATAGGCATCGGCCTCGCCGCAACAGGAAGCGTTGGGCGCATCGGGCTGCATCAGCGCCTCGTACCATTGGCGCAACGCCGGATCGATCGATCCCCATTGACCGAGATTGCGCGCGCTCGCGCCAGCGCCAACGACAACTCCAAGACAGCCGACCATGCTGAGCCAAAGGATGGTCCATCTCATCCACGTCACTCCTTCGTTAGTCCCGGCAGATTGGAGAAAGCAAGCTTCATGCCGCACTGCAACATTGGCGACGGTGCCATGTTGCCAACGCCGATTTCCAAAGTTGACAGGGACTTATCGGAGGACGCGCGTGTCGCGCGCGTGGGTGTTTTCGTATTGACGCTTTTTCGTTTCGGGCAGAGTGTTGCTTGTGCAGCGCCGGAGATGCCAACGCGCTACTTTCCGATGGCCGCTGTGCATTGGTTGGCAGCTACGTCTGAACCCAGGACTCCCCGCTGGTGCCCGGGGTGAAGACCGCAAGCTCCCCGACGTCAATGGCGCACGCGCGACGACCACCGCCGCCGCGTCGCGCGCCCGTGCCGAGCAAGCCCTGTCACGAGGTACGATCGGCACCTGGACGTCAGATCACCAACGATCGGCGCAGCGGCCGGGAAGCGCGTGTTCGTCGCTAGCGGGCGGCTGCCTTGTGCACCGAGGACGGAACCACGCCAAAGTACTTCCGGAATACCCGGCTGAAATGCGACGAACTGGAGAAGCCCCAGGAGAATGCCACGTCGGTGATGGTCTTGCTGCACTGGGTCTCGAGTTCATGGCGACAATGCTGCAGCCTGGCGCGCCAAATGTAATCGCTGACCGTCATGCCGCGCTCGCTGAAAACCATGTGCAGATAGCGCTTGGTGCATCCGAGCGCCGCAGAGATCTGGTCGATAGAGAGATCGGGATCACGCAAATGCTCACGGATGAAGCCTTGCGCCCGGACATAGATCGCCTCCGGCCCGCCGCGGTCGAACATCGCATCGGCCTCGCGCAGTGGTAGCAGCAGCAGGTCGATCAGGGAATCGGCAACACCCGCTGCACTGTTCGGCGACAGACGGTCGGCCTCGTCGAATGCCGCGTGCGTGAATTCATGCGCGATGCGCGCGGTTCCGGTACGCGCGGAGATCTTGCAGGCAGACATCCGTTCCAGGCGGAAGCCGCGCTCCCGCAACAATTCCTTTGGAACGATCACCACTTCATGGCGCGTCAATGCCGGGCTGACGATCGTGTGCGGACAGGAGACGTCGTAGGCCAGACAATCGCCAGGCGCGATTTCGATCTGCCGCCCGTCCTGCTCGAAATAGGAGATGCCGTAGGTCTGGAACAGGATCTTGATGTAGGGATGCTCGCTCGAGCGCGCCCGCGCGGCCGTATGAGCGATCCGATGTTGGCTGACCTCGATCTGGCAGAGCTTCAACCGGGACACTGTCGTGTAATTGATCCGCGCATTGAGCGACGATCCCTCCAGCGGGTCGACGTCAAATCGACCACAGAGATCGGTCAGTGCATCTGACCAACTTTGAATCTGTTGCTTCGGCACCAATCCCGACGTGCTGAGCGAGCGGATCGTATCGGACATTTCCATCCACCAAAATCGAAACGCAACATCTCGTCGCACGCAGCGTCGAAGCATGATACGGCGGGAGTAATCCCTTTTTAAGGCAACTTGCTGGCTTGGGCGGCGGCGTGCTCCCAAGCAAATGTCCCCGCGGCAATCTCCGCCTTCATCTCAGCCCCGTCAAGACAAACATCAACCTTCAGTGGAACTGCCCTTGCTGCATGGTGCCACGCAGCAAAGACCCGCGCTATGTTGCGGGCCAGCAAAGTAGCAATTCGTTCAAAAAGTTCAGCGAGGTTCACTCTTGAACAAACACGCTTCGCTCTTGGGCAAGTTTCTCGACATTGAACCGGATAGGGATAAAGATGAAGAAACCAAGATGGGCCGCTTCGGCGGAACCCTGACAAACCGGGAGGATTGACGATGCGAAGAGTTCTACTCGCAACCTGTCTCACTTCAGTAGCCGCGTTGACTGCAGGCTGGGCTTTGGCCAGCGACGAGCTGGTGAAGTTGTCGCAGAACCCCAAGGACTGGGTGATGCCTGCTGGCGACTACGCCAACACGCGCTACTCGAAGCTCGACCAGATCAACGCGTCCAATGTCGGCAAGCTTCAGGTTGCCTGGACCTTTTCGACCGGCGTGCTGCGCGGCCACGAAGGCGGCCCGCTGATCATCGGCAACATGATGTATGTCCACACACCGTTCCCGAACAAGGTCTACGCTCTCGACCTGTCGCAGGAGAACAAGATCGTCTGGAAATACGAACCGAAGCAGGATCCGAACGTCATTCCCGTGATGTGCTGCGACACCGTCAATCGCGGTGTGTCTTATGGCGACGGCAAGATCTTCCTGCATCAGGCCGACGACAAGTTGGTCGCATTGGATGCCAAGACCGGCGCTCTCGTCTGGAGCATTGCCAATGGCGATCCCGCCAAGGGCCAGACCGGCACCTCCGCCCCGCTCGTCGTCAAGGACAAGGTCCTGGTCGGCACCTCCGGCGGCGAATTCGGCGTGCAGTGCAGCATGACCGCCTATGACATCAAGTCTGGCAAGCAGGTCTGGAAGGCCTATTCCGAAGGCACGGATGACCAGATCCTGGTTGATGCAGAGAAGACCACGGCCCTCGGCAAACCGGTCGGCAAAGACTCCAGTATCAAGACGTGGCAGGGCGATCAGTGGAAGATCGGCGGCGGCTGCACCTGGGGTTGGATCTCCTACGATCCGCAACTCGATCTGGTCTATTACGGCTCGGGAAATCCCTCGACCTGGAATCCGAAACAGCGTCCCGGTGACAACAAGTGGTCGATGACGATCTTCGCTCGCAATCCCGATAACGGCACTGCGAAGTGGGTCTATCAGATGACGCCCCACGACGAATGGGACTATGACGGCGTCAACGAGATGATCCTGAGCGACCAGACCGTCAATGGACAGCCACGCAAGCTGCTGACCCATTTCGACCGCAACGGCCTCGGCTACACGCTCGACCGCGCCAGCGGCGAACTGCTGGTGGCTGAAAAGTATGACCCGAAGGTCAACTGGACCACCGGCGTCGACATGGACAAGAACTCGGCAACCTATGGCCGTCCGAAAGTCGTCGCCCAGTACTCGACCGACCAGCAGGGCGAGGACCACAACACCAAGGGCGTCTGCCCGGCGGCGCTCGGCACCAAGGACGAACAGCCAGCGGCGTATTCTCCGGACACGCAATTGTTCTACGTGCCCACCAACCACGTCTGCATGGACTATGAGCCGTTCAAGGTGAGCTACACCGCTGGCCAGCCTTATGTCGGTGCGACGTTGTCGATGTATCCGCCGCAGGGCGACACCAACATGGGCAACTTCATTGCCTGGGATGGCAAGACCGGCAAGATTGTTTGGTCGAACAAGGAGCAGTTCTCGGTCTGGTCCGGAGCGCTCGCCACCGCTGGCAATGTCGTGTTCTACGGAACGCTCGAAGGATACCTCAAGGCCGTCGATGCCAAGACTGGTAAGGAACTTTACAAGTTCAGGACCCCGTCCGGCATCATCGGAAACGTCACGACCTACGAGAGCAACGGTAAGCAATATGTCGCAGTGCTGTCGGGTGTCGGCGGCTGGGCCGGCATCGGTCTCGCGGCTGGCTTGACCGACCCAACGGCTGGCCTCGGCGCAGTCGGCGGCTACGCAGCGTTGAGCAGCTACACCGCCCTCGGCGGCGCGCTCACCGTGTTCGCGCTTCCGCAGTGAGCTGAACAACCTGCTTCCGGCGCATGGAGACCTCCATGCGCC
>Ga0302322_100004865_pt1 | contig 11731 bp, 5 predicted proteins | sample Fen_T0_2_FD_203757 | JGI IMG/M metagenome (GOLD analysis project Ga0302322, IMG submission 203757) | Peat permafrost microbial communities from Stordalen Mire near Abisko, Sweden - Fen_T0_2 | ecosystem: Environmental > Terrestrial > Soil > Wetlands > Permafrost | place: Sweden: Abisko... | reverse complement strand
ACGTGGTAGCCGGGCGGAATCAGCTCGGCCTGAGGCGAATACCCCGGCGGCGGTCCGTAGCCTGGCGGATAGGCATAGCCGGGAGGTGGATACGCATAGCCGGGAGGCGGGTACCCATAGGCCGGCGGTGGATACCCATAGCCCGGCGGCGGCGCGTAGCCCGGCGGCGGCGACGGAGGGGCAGGCGGCGCCGGCGCAGGGGCAGGCAGTGCGGCCGTGGCTGCAGGTGGCGCAGACGCCGACGCGGGCGGCGCGTCCTGCGCAAGCGCGGCCGGAGCAACAGCCAGGCACAGGCCGGCAAAGGCGACTGCACAGAAAATACTTCGCTTCAACATCCCTGGGTGGCTCTTCATGGTGCAGAAGGTTACCACGACTGGGCCGTAAGCAATGAAGTGTGCGTTTGTAGGTGCTGCCGCTGCGTCACTCGGTCCGCGCAATGCCGGAATTACGGCGGGTGTACAATGAGTGCTGGAATCAGGATGATCACGGGGGAGAACGTGAAAGCGCAACTCATCGGCTGCCTGGCGTTGTCACTCGCGTGCTCCTCGGCAGAGCCAACCGGTGGCGCGGGACCCAGCACGACCTTCCCGGACGGGCGCGTGGACAAGACGACGGCGTGCGAAAGCGAGGGCGGCTCGGCCCCGGTGGCGCAGCCGGTGTTCGTGCGCAACATGAAGGGCGACAAGTCCTGGGCCGAGACCGGGTGGTTCTCGTCGCCCGGACTGGTCGATCTGAACGGCGACGGCAAGAAGGAAATCGTCGCGCCCTTCTACAGCTTGTTCGTATTCGACAGTGCGGGCAACACGCTGGCCACCATCAAACAGGATGCCTACACCAAGGGCCGCATCTATGCGCCCGCCGTGGTCGCCGACCTCGACGGCGACGGCGTGATCGAAATCGTGGCCGCGGGCAACGAAGGCACAGTCGCGGCCTACGAATGGAAGAATGGAACCCTGACCATCAAGAGCGGCTGGCCCGCGTCCACCGCAAGCGCTGGCCAGAGCCCGGAGGGCCGCGGCATGGCAGCGGGTGACCTCGACGGCGACGGCAAGATCGAGGTAGCGGTCACCACCACCAATACCGCGGACGGGGGTGCCCAGGTGTTCGTGTTCTCGCCCAACGGTCAGCTCTTCCAGCCGGCCGGGGTCACCTGGCAGGCCTGGCCGCGCTACAACACGCGCAAAGGACTGGGCGGCGACGCCGACACCAATGGCGAAGGCATGGCGGGCTACGGCTGCTATGGCCTCAATGTGGGCATCGGTAACATCGACGACGATGCCCAGCAGGAAGTGATCGTCACCTACGACAACCACGAGATCAACGCCTTCAAGGCCGATGGGACCTCGGTTCGCGCTTCGTCCTATTTCACCAATCGGTCGAGCCAGTACCTGAACCAGCCTCTCGATTGGGGCCAGTTCATTCGCTGGGCCGATCCCCAGGTGGAAGAGAATCACTACCACTTGCACACCGGCGACTGGCCCGACATCAACACCACCATGTGGCTGCAATGGACCGCCTCGCCACCTTCGGTGGCAGATCTCGACGGTGACGGCCAGAACGAGGTGATCGGGATCCCCAACGCCGAGATGAAGGAGCCGTATGAAACCCAAGGCTATGCCTTCACCGTCCTGCAGGGCGCACGGAACGGTGGCGCTCGCAGCGCCATGCGCCTGCCGGGATGGGAAACGTTGCCCATGAGCGCCAAGCCGGTGCCGCGCGCCGATGGCGATTGGTACCCTCCCAGCGGCGTGCCTGCCCCCGTGGTGGCCAACATCCTGGGCGACAACCACCCCGAGATCATTGCCACCATCAACGACGGCGCGATCTATGCGGTCGGCCCCGACGCCACGATCTTGTGGCACTACAACTACGCCAAGGGCGCGGCCAAGACCTTTGCCTCGGAGCCGGTGGTGGTGGACCTGAACCGCGACGGCGTGCCCGAGATCGTGTTTGGCACGTACGCGCTTTCAAACAATGCCGGGCGCTTGGTGATCCTGAGCAACACCGGCACGGAACTTTACGACATCCCGCTGCCGGGACAGGGCAGCGACGGCAATGGTATCGGCGTGCCCGCGGCGCCGTCAGTGGCGGATCTGGACGGCGACGGCACGCTGGAGATCGTGCTGCTGACCTTCGACCATGGTGTCGACGTGTTCAACGTGCCCGGCTCGGGAACCCAGTGCCTGCCCTGGCCGACGGGTCGCGGGAACCTGCTGCGCAACGGTCAGGGCCCGGCCTACGTGCCGTAACTAGTGCCGCCGGTCAGAGCCCTAGAGAGCCTCGTGGCCGCGCTCTCCGGTGCGGATGCGGATGGCGTCAGCCACGGAGCTGACGAAGATCTTGCCATCCCCGATCTCGCCCGTGCGCGCGGTGGCCAGAATCGCCTCGACGATGGCGTGCACCATGTCGTCGTCGGCGACAATCTGGATGCGAACCTTGGGGATGAAGTCCACCACGTAGGCCGAGCCACGGTACACTTCCTTCTTGCCTCCGGTGCGGCCGAAGCCCCTGACCTCCGACACGGTCATGCCCTGGGCGCCCACCTGGCGCAGCCGGTCCTTCAAATCGTCCAGCTTGAACGGCTTGATGATGGCTTCGATCTTCTTCATGAACGCGAGCATCCCCCCGATTAGGTTGCCGGTATGTTTCCGGCCGGTGAAATGTCGGTAACCGACCGGGCGTACGCGCCTCTGGGGTTGCGGACAACCTTTGTACGAGGGAGTGGGGTCACCGAGAATGAGGTCTGGGCGCCGTGATCGCCAACGGTGCTACGGCGTCGACTTGATTTGCACGTGGCTCATTCGGCGCCTGGCGGTGGCGAGGCTGCCGGCCTCCGGCGGGGGCGGGGTGAGGTTCACGTGCAGGCCGAGGGCTGCGCGGACCGCAAAGTGGTCCTCGCTGACCGAGAAGGCCAACAGGTCGTTGATTCGCTCGCGCACCGGCAGCGGGCTCTGCCCCGAGGGCTCGGCTGCGAGCACCCGCGCCGCCGCGCCCAGATCGCCACACAGGGCAAGCGCCGCGCGTCCGGCGGTAAGATCGGATGCAACGATCCAACCAAGTAGGTCCAGCTTGTCCCCACGCGCCTCCACGAACTTGCGCGCCACCACCTTCAGCTCGGCCCGCAAGGGCGGCGAAAGGAGAGGGTCGAGCAGCTTGGCCATCTTGTCGACCTCGTCCCCGTGCGGGCCATTGCCAATCGGGCTCCCGCCCAAAAGAAGCCCCGCGCGCACCGCGATCTCCAGCATCGCGGGCGTGCCCAGGCAAAAGCGGGGAAACCGCTCCCAGCGCATGAGCACCATCCGCTTGGCCAAGTCGAAGATGACCTCGCTATGCCGGGTCCACTGTTCAAAACCCGGGCCCACCACCAGGGCCGGGGTCAGGGTGTTCTTTTCCTTCAAGTTGACGATGGAAACTGTGCCCGGCGCATCCCTCTTCAGGAAGACATCGGGCAAGGTCGCCTCGATGGTGTTGGCCACGTAGCGCAAAACCGCGGCGAGCGGCCAGGCCGAGCCCGCAAGGTCCACGCGTGCGCCCCGGTCCACCCCGATGGCCTTGTGCGGGCTGGCACTAGACATGGCAATGGCGGGTGCCAGCAGGCCGAGCAGAGCGCCGATATAGGGATCCTCCGCCGGGTGCAGGATCTTGCGCCACAGCTCCTCGTTCATCTTCCCGGCTGCATTGGGAAGCTGGCTGGGCCGGTAGTTCTGGTAGAAACTGGCCAACGGCGCATCGGCATGGCCGAGATAGACGAGGGCCGCGGCTACGCACCACATCCGGTCGTGGGCACCGGTCTGGTAGAAAAGCGGAGCCAGCGCCTGATACGAGGCGACACGGTCGGGCTTCCGGTTGATCAGCATCTGGTGCTGCGCGATGGTCTTGCCCACCGCCGAGGGACCGGCCTGCTGGTACATCTGCGCGAGTTGCTCCTGGCGTGCGAAATTGTCCGGGTCGAGCTTGGCGGCAACCTCCAGTGCCAGGATCGCGCTTTCGCGGTTCTTCAGGTGCTTGACCGCCACTGAGGCGAGCGCGTCCCACAGGCGCAGCTTGGTCTCGACCGGCGCCCCAGCGGGCAGGCGCCGCAACTGCCGGCGATAGGCGCGCGCCAGGTCCTTCCAGTGCCGGCCGTCGCTCAGCAGGCGCTCGATGGCATCGAACGCACGCATGAACATCGGATCGTCCTCGAGCACCTGGGTGAACACCTCAACCGCCTTGGTGTGATCCTTGATCTCGTCGCGATAGATAGCGGCCAGGGTGTAGCGGCCCCGCGCGCGAATCGTCGGCTCGGCCTCCAACTCGGACACCTTCTCCAGTGTCTCGACCGCCTTGCTCCATTGCTTGTTGAGGCTGTAGTAGTCGAGCATCTTGTACAGGGTCGGTCGCCGCTCTGGCTGCACAGCCAGCGCCTTGCTGTAACAGGACACCGCCGTGGTCGAATCATCCAGCTTGTCGCGCAGGATGTCGCCCAGCTCGTCCCAGAGTCGCGCCCGCTCCTCTTCGTCGCTGACCAGGGCGAGCTGCTTGCGTCGCAGATCGACCACCTCGCGCCACTCCTGGCGGGCGGTCCGAAGCGCGATGAGCGCGTCCAGGTGGCTACGCTCATGCGGCTCCAGAGCCGCCGCTTCCTCGCGAAAGCGGAGGATCCCATCGTTCTCGCCGGTTCGCTCGGCACAAGTGGCCAGGCGGACGCAGACGGCCGCCCGTTCCGGGGGCGCAAGACTCGTCAGACCCAGGGTGTAGACCCACTGGTAGGCCGCGCGCGCTTCGGCCCACGCCTCGCGCTCGAAGTGCAAGTCGGCCGATGCCCGCGCCAGCGGCAGCGAATTCGGCGACAGCTTGGCGGCGGCCTCGAAGTTAGCCATCGCCTTGTCCAGCTTTCCCAATTGCTTCGCGCAACGGGCAACCCGTGCGTGCAAGTCGGCGCGGGCCTCGTCGTCATCGGCCGGGGCCCGGCGCAACAGCATGTCGAGCACCGGCTCGAGCGGCAACCATTCCTGGCGCGCTTCGCGCAGCTTGGCCAGACGTTCGGCCGCGCTCACTTGTTCCGGATCGGCAGACAGGGCACGGTCGAGAAGATCCAGGCCCGCATCCGGGTCGTCGAGATGGTCGAGGGCGAGGATGCCCGCCTGGGCCAGCAGTCGCCCTTTCTCCATCGGGTTCTTGGTCTTCTCCGCGCCTTCCAGCGCGAACTTGGCCGCGCGCTCGAACTCGCCCTTGTGGCGGCACAGCACGGCCAGCGCCGACAGGGCCACGGCATTGTCGGGGTCACTGTCGAGCGCCCGCAAGTACAGCGCCTCGGCGGCAGCCGGATCCTCGGCCGCAAAACCCTGCGCCACCACCAGCGCACTCTCCACGTCCTTCAGCTTGTCGAGCAGTAGGCTGGCTCGCTCCATGCGCAGCCCGCGCGCCAGCTCGGCGTCGGCCTTGCGTTGCGCGCGCATCTCGAGCAGGTCGCACAGCAGTGTCCACCGTTCGGTCTTGCGATACAGTTCCTCCAGCTTGGCCAGGGCCTCGCCGTTGGCCGGATCGCGGGCGGTCAACGCCTCCAGCATCTCGATGAGCGGCTTCCACTGCTCGGTCGAGCGGTAAAGCTCTTCCAGCTTGCTGAAGCTGGCCCCGTCGGTGGGGTTGCGCGCCAGTGCCTTGCGCAGCAGGTCCGTCAGGGCCTTGGTCTGCTCGGTCTTGCGATACACCTCCTCCAGCTTGGCCAGCGCCGCCGGATCGGCCGGATTGCGCGCCAGCTCCTTTTCCAGCAGCGACGTCAGGAGCGCCCACTGTTCGGTCTTGCGCAGCAGCTCTTCGAGCTTGGCAAAGGCTGAGTTGTTGCTGGGATCGCGCGCCAGCATCTTTTCGTAGAGCGCGCGCAGTGGCTCCCAGCGCTCGGCCTGGCGGTACAGGTTCTCCAGCTCGGCCAGCGCCTCGGGGTTCTGTGGATCCCGGTTGAGCACCTTCTGGAAGGCGGCAATGGCCTCGTCGACCCGGGCGGTGTCCCGGGCGCACACGCGCGCCACGCCCAGCGCGATCTGGGTCGAATCCGCGGCGTCAGCCCCCTCGTGTTCGAGCTGGGCGACCTCCCTGGCAAAGTCATCCCACTGGCCGGTTTTTTCAGCCAGGCGCTTGGCGTCCGCGAGCAGATCGGCATCGCGTGCTTGCAAGCGCAGCGCCGTCATCATCACGGGATAGGCACGATCAGTGGCGCCCATATCGTGTTCCAGCAACAGAGCCACCTCGCGCAGAGCCGTCGCCTGGGCAGCCGGCTCGTGGATGACCTCGGCGCGGCTGATCATGATGCTGACCATCCGCTCCCAGTCCTTGCGTTCGCCCAGATGGGCCAGGGCTCGCTCCAGCCCATCATGCGCCTCTCGATCCCCGGGATCGGCCACGAAAAGCTCCAGCCAGGCTTCTGCCTCGTCGTCACTCGGCTTGCGGCCGGGCTGGGCACAGATCTCGGCCAGGACCGCGAGCGTCTCCTCCAGTGTGGCGTCTAGCGAAACCGGGACCAAGCCCAACTCGGCGCGCACCAGACGCTCGCCGCTTTCCGAGAGCGGCGGTGTCAGCAGGAAGTGCGGCACCCGCGTCTCGGTCGCGCCCAGCACCCGCTGGCAGAGGAGGTTCAGGTCTGGATCGTCAGGCCGATAGCCCACGAAGACGAATGACCACTTGTGATACAGGCTGGCGAGGAAGGCGGCGGCGCCGGTGGCACCGATCTTCACCGGGATTTCGGCCGGCGCCAGGCAGAGCGAGGCGGGCACGTCGGTGCGACCGAAAATCTGCAGGAGAAAGCGGCCGTGGCCGCGTTCCAGCGCGCTGGCGTTGGCGGCAAACGCGGTCCGGCTCACCACCTCGGCGTCGTCGGCCAGCGCGGTGGCCCAGAGGGAATCGAACGTGGTCGCGATCAGGCCGCGCCAGGGCGCATGGGCCACCGTCTTGATGACATCGGGCACCTGCACGCCTCTGCCGCAGGCGTCCGCCAACACATTGCCCAGAGTCCTCTCGGTAAGAAGCTCGCGCACCAGCGCCAGGGCCGAGGTCATGCGGCCTTTGTCCAGAAGATCGGCGAGCGCGGCGTTGTCCTCCGCGGCTTCCACTCGTTCGAGGAGGCGCTGGCCAAGCGCGGCCCAGCCGGGCAGGTCGGCCAGCTCGGAACAGCCGGCGCCAGCCACCAGGATGGCCTGTCGATTCCTCAGGCGCTCCACCAGCGCGTCAGGCAATGCGTGCATGAGATCTCCCTATGTTTTCCGCTCGGGCGTCCGGTGCCGAACAAAATCTACATCCGGGGTCACGCCACGTCGAAGGTGCTGCGATTTCTAGCACAAAATCGGTGTGACATCCCGCTGGCGGCGTCACGGCCTGCGAGGCACGCTGTACTGGCCCATCGCATGACGAGAAAACCGGGCCCAGAGGGGACGACACGCGGCGCACGGGCGCGGTATTCTATGGATCATGAGAGCCTCGATGCTCGCGTGCGCTCTGCTTGTTGCTTCGTCTTGCGGCGGCTCCCAGAGCCACGCTTCCCTCGACGGTGCGGTCGAGCCGCCGGCGCCGTCCGCGGATTCGGGCCACGACAACTTCACCGCAGCGCCGGACAGGGATGGTGGCGTGCGGGCTGTTGCCGATGCGCCGGGCGGCCCGGCGGACACGGCCAAGGTGGCCACCGCCAGCCGCTTCCCCGACACCACCGCGACCATCGCCGTCCTTTCCGACCAGCTTCCCAACATGACGGCGCAGCAGCAGCAGTTTGCGGCCGCCCATTACGTGGGCAGTCAGAAGCTGGTGCTGGGGACCACCCGCGCCTTGCGCGCGCTCAATCCCAACTTCGTGGTGCTGCACTACCACCTGGCCATGTGGCAGTCGGCGCCCTCGGTCAGCTTCATCACCGACGGGCTGCACTGGTCGAACGACTACCCGGACGTGACCACGCACGAAAGCTGGTTCTGGCATAACGCCAGCGGCGGCCGCGTGGCCAGTAGCTCCGACGGCAAGCTGCTGATGAACGTCTCGGATTCCGGCTTTGCCGCGTATTGGGCCGATTCCATCGCGCAGCAGACCGCGGCCGGCGAATACGACGGCGTGTTCCTGGATTCGGCCTCGCCCGCTCTGCTGCAGGGCGAGTGCTCGCGCGACGACAGCCGACTGGCCGGCACCGCGGCCCGCGATCAGGTCTTCAGCGAGTTGGGTGGCCAGACCTGGATCGCAGCCTGGGACACCTGGATTGCGGGCCTGGACAGCTCGCTGGCAGCCAAGGGTATTCCCCTGATCCCCAACACCAGCGCGTTCACCACAACCTGGGACAACAGCGACTACACGCGCACGGCTGGCATCTTCTCCGAGGGCTTCGCTGATCCGGGCTTCTCTGCCGCCGACTGGAAGGCGTCGACCAACCAGCTCATGGCCATCGCCGGTGCCGGCAAGATCGTCATCGAGCAGAACTACCTGACCAGCACCAGCGACATGCAGCGGCGGCTGTACTACCTGGCCAACTACCTGCTGGTGAAAGGAACCCGCACCTACCTGTTCTACTTCGCCGCCGGCACACTGGAATGGTACCCCGAGTGGGAGATCGATCTGGGCGCGCCTGTGGCCGCGCCAAGCAACGTGGACGCGCTGGCTTGGCAAGGCGTCTACCGTCGCGACTTTGCCAAGGGCAGCGTGCTGGTCAACCCGACAACGTCGGCCGTATCGGTCACGCTGGCCGCACCCATGCAGCGGATCGACCCGCAAGGCGGCGGCGCGGTGCCTGCCGACGGCACGCCGACAGGCACCGTGGCATCCACGCCGGTGCCGTCGCTTTCACTGGCGCCCGGCTCGGGCGCGATCCTGCTCAAGTAGCCTTTTCGTGCCGAGTTCAACCGCACCACTACCACGGAGGACAGCATGCGTTCAGTAGTCACGGCCCAAGCACGAGCCAGTTGCCTCGCTCTCTTCGCGGCGACGTTTTGCCTGGTGGGCCTGGCAGCCGGGTGCGACAGCGGCACGGGCAGCGCGGGCAACACGACGGCGACCGGAACAGCCACTCCCACGGCCACCGCGACCGCCACATCGACCACGGGCGATACGGCCAGCGTTTCCGGCACAGCCACGGCCACAGTCACCACCACCGCGACGGTGACGATGCCTGTGACGACCACCGGCACAGCTACCGGAACCGGCGCGCCCCGCGACGCAGGTGTGGACGCGCCTGCTGGAGGTTCAGGCGGCAACCAGGACGCCGCGGCGGCAGGCACCGGCGGCATCGCCGGCAACACTGGAGGCACCGGCGGCACCGCCGGGAACACCGGGGGCACCGGCGGCACACCGGTCGACGGCGGGCCGACGCCGACGGGGACCGACGCGGCAAGCGTTGATCCGTGCGCCGGCCAGACCTGCTCCGGTCACGGAAAGTGCTCGACCGCGAACGGCAACGCCGCATGCGTGTGCGACTCTGGCTATCATTCGAGCGCTCTCGTGTGCGTTTCCGACGCCGGGCTGTTTGGCCTGGCCATCCCGACCGACCATCCGCGTTTGGTCTTCAATACGAAAAACTTGGCTACCGCGAAGACCTGGTACGCCGGCCATCCCCTCAGCCCCAAGGATCCGACCGCGTTTGCCATGAAGGGTCTGCTCGCGAACGACTCCACGTCGTGCGCTACCGCGGTGGCGTCCGCCAAGGCGGACAGCGCGGCGATGTCGGTCTCGGGCACAGCGTGCGACAACTGCCGCTGGAACGGTGAGCAGGACCTTCTGGTTTACGACTGGTGCTACAACATGATGACTGCAACCGATCGAACAGGTTTCGAGGCAAGCTTCGACAGCTGGATCGAGCATTGGCGCACGCAATCCTGGGGTGGGGTGCCTATGCACGAGAACAACTACTACTGGGGATACCTACGAAACGAATTCGAGTGGGGCGTCCTCAGCAGTGAGCGAAAACCGAGTCTGGCAACGGCTGAGCTCGATGACGTGTTCAATGTTCGCCTGAAGAACGACTTCTATCCTGCGGCTGGCGTCGTCGGTGGAGTGGGACAGGAAGGCGCGCAATACGGTCCGTACGTCATGGGCTATGCCTCGGTTCCCTTGCTGACTGCCGACCAGATGGGCCGTGCGGTCTTCGAGGAGAGCCCTTACTACCTCGGCGCAGTCTACGCCTATATCTTCGAAACCACACCCAACGGCGGAATTTTCTCCTGGAATGACGATGACGGCTACGCCCCGGGCACGCCATCGCCGTTCATCGCCGACTACATGGTCGTTGCCGCCAATCATTGGAATGCCGCTGCGGTGGGAGGCTATGCACGTCAGTGGCTGGCCAGCTTCAGCGTCGAACCCAGCGCGCACTTCAAAGCAGTGGACGACGGAGTGGCGAAGCCGATAGCTTTCAGCGGGCTGCCGCTCGACTATTTCGCTGCCGGTCCGCGCTACCTGTTTGGGAGAAGCAGCTGGTCAGCGACGCCGTCGACCGCGTACATGTTGCTCCTGGGCGACGAGGACGGCGTTGGCCACAATCACGTCGACTACGGAAGCTTCCAGATCTGGCGTGGCGGTCAGTGGTTGTCTCGCGAGAGTGTGGGATACGGCTATTCGGATTTGAACGTGGTTGGGCTCGGCGGCAACGGTTCAAGCGACGTCCGGCTTGCCGTCGCCCACAACACGGTGGCTGCCGGCACGGCGCTTCCGACGGAGAAAGGTTCACCGAATATCACGCGACTCGAAAGTCAGCCGGGCTACAGTTTTGCAAGCGTCGACCTCAGCCCGGCCTTTGCCAGCGGTCAAGTTCAGCGCGATATCGTATTCGTTCGCTCGCTCGAGACGATGGTCATCTTCGATCGCGGCGCCACCGTCTTCCTCGCCCACTGCGAGACCGTGCCGACGACCAACGGAAAGACCGCCACTTGCACCAATGGAAATCAAGCGTTGGTGGTGAACGCGCTCCTCGGAACGCCGTCGTTCGCGGTCCTCACCGAAGGGAGCCAATCTGGACAGCAACGGATCGAGATCACCACCTCGGGTGGCACGATGTTGACCGTGCTTCAGGCGAAGGACGCCTCGGCCTCTGCGCTGACGCCCACCGTGGTCGACAACGGAACCTCGTACACCGTCACGCTTGCTCCCTCGACCTCCCTTCAATTCGTCAAAGGAGCCACCTCAACAGGGGGCTCGATCACGATAGGCGGCATCACGAGCAACTTCCGCAGCAACGTCCAGCCGATGAGCATCACTGCGTCGGGGCCAGCGTGGAATTGAGGCACTAGACGCCTACTCCAGCCGCTTGGGGATCGCTTGGCCTCCGTTTCCATCCCATCGCATGGTGGACTCTCGCCGCGCCGGCCAGGGGAAGTGTCGATCCGGTTGTAGCCACGGCCCTGGGTGGCGTCATTCCACGCGTACCGCGTAGTTTCGCACCTCGGTCTTTCCCGATCCAGCGGCCACCTCGTTGCCGAGCTCCAGACAGGCAACGTAGACGTTGCTGTCCAGCAGACGGTTTTGCAGCAAGTAGTCGATAATCGCGCCGATGTCGAGAGGGCCATGCAGGATGGGTTTGTCGGCCAGCAGGGAAATGATGGTCCAGGTGTTGGAATTGGCGCCCGAGGCATCGCCGTGGTTTCTGGAAAAAAAGATGCGGAATTGATTGCCACCAATGGTCGCCGTGGCAACCAGACTTCCCGCCGGGCCCAGTCGGTTCTCGGCCAGCCAGATCATCACCTCGTGGGCTATCCCCCGCTTTTCCACCACCGGGGAGGTGACGGTCCAGAACTCG
>Ga0302322_100004864_pt1 | contig 11732 bp, 13 predicted proteins | sample Fen_T0_2_FD_203757 | JGI IMG/M metagenome (GOLD analysis project Ga0302322, IMG submission 203757) | Peat permafrost microbial communities from Stordalen Mire near Abisko, Sweden - Fen_T0_2 | ecosystem: Environmental > Terrestrial > Soil > Wetlands > Permafrost | place: Sweden: Abisko... | reverse complement strand
TGACCGACGCCCAGGGGCGCAAGGTCGACTTCCGGAACACGATCGTGATCATGACGTCGAACATCGGCGCGGCCCAGATCTCGAAGAACCAGTCGCTCGGCTTCACGCTCGGCGACGAGACGGGGCTCACCTACGACGACATGAAGGGTCGCGTCATGGGCGAGCTGAAGAAGGTCTTCCGCCCCGAGCTGCTCAACCGCATCGACGAGATCATCGTCTTCCACAAGCTCGAGAAGAGTGAGATCCTGCAGATCGTCGACCTGATGATGAAGCGGCTGCGCGACCAGATGACGATCCACGGGGCCACGATCGAGCTCACCGACGACGCGCGCGAGCTCCTCGTCGAGCAGGGTTACGACCCGGCGATGGGCGCCCGCCCGCTGCGGCGGTCGATCCAGCGCCTGATCGAGGATCCGCTCGCGGACTTCGTGCTCGGCCGCGACCTGTCCGAGGGCGCGACGATCCTGATCGACCGCAGGCACGAGCTGACCGGGCTCGAGGGCGAGTCGCTCGTCGAGATCACGGTGATCGAAGGCGAGGTCAAGCCGGAGCCCGTCACGGTGCCACCGGACGACGCGCCCGAGCTCGCCGCCGAGCCACCGGCCGAGAACGACCTGAACTAGGCGCTGGGGAGAGGCGTTTCGGCCCCTCCCCGGAGTTCCTCCCGGACGATGCCCATGCAGATCCGCCACGCCAACCCGTCCGACTACGGACGCGTCATCCAGCACGTCAATGCGTGGTGGGGTGGCCGCGAGATGGCCCCGATGCTGCCGAAGCTCTTCTTCCTGCACTTCGAGGGCACGAGCTTCGTGGCGGAGGACGACGAGGGCAAGCTGTGCGGCTTCCTGATCGGCTTCCTTTCCCAGACCGACGACGACGAGGCGTACATCCACTTCGTCGGCGTCTCACCGGACCATCGCGGCTCCGGGATCGGCCGGGAGCTCTACGAGAGGTTCTTCGAGGTCGTCGCGGCCCAGGGCCGCTCGCTCGTTCGCTGCGTCACGTCCCCCACCAACGAGGGCTCCGTCGCGTTCCACGAGTCGCTCGGGTTCACGGCAGAGAGCGTCGTCACGGACTACGACGGCCCCGGCGAGGACCGCGTCCTGTTCGTCAAGCGCCTGGGCTGAGCGCCCCACGACACGGCGGGGCTAGTCGTACAACGGCTCGAGTGCCGGTCGCCGCGCATGGTCGAAGACAACGCGTGACTCCACGTGCCCGACCTCGGGGCGCACGGTCAGGCGATCGAGGACGAAGTCCCGGAGCGCATCGGTGTCGCCGACGCCGACGTGCAGCAGAAAGTCGTCGGCGCCCGTGACGTGGAAGAGCTCGATCACCTCAGGCATCGCGAAGGCCGCGCGGCGAAAGGAGTCGACGTAGGCGCGGGAGTGGGGGCGGACCCGTACCGCCACGATCGCCTCGAGGCCGCGACCGAGCGCGTCGTGGTCGACATCGGCGTGGAACCCGCGGAGAACGCCGCGGGCGCGCAGCGCGCGGACGCGCTCGAGGCAGGTCGAGGGGGCGAGGCCGGCCCGCTGCGCGAGGTCCTTGTTCGAGATCCGCGCATCCTTCTGCAGGGCTGCGACCAGAGCCCGGTCAGTTCGATCGAGGCGCTCTTTCGGCATCGATTCCGAAGATAGTTCGTAGAAGATTTCATGTCAACGAACGAATGGCGATCATTGGGCCGTGGATATGAACACCATTGCCGTCCATGCCGGCCGTCACGACCTCGCCGCGCTCGGCGTGCACGCGCCTCCGATCGACCTCTCGAGCACCTATCCGCTGCCCGATCTCGACGAGGCCGTCGAGGCTTTCGACGCGCTCGCAGCCGGGGAGGCAACCGCCGGCAGCCCCGTCTACGCGCGTCTCTGCAACCCGACGGTGCGCCGGTTCGAGCAGGGCCTCGCCGAGCTCGAGGGCACCACGGACTGCGTCGCCTTCGCCTCGGGCATGGCGGCCCTGACGGCGTGCCTGCTGGCAGCGTGCGGCGAGCGCCACCACATCGTCGCGTTGCGGCCGCTCTATGGCGGGACGGACCATCTTCTCGCCTGCGGCCTGCTCGGGATCGAGGTCGGCTGGGCCGAGCCGGATGTCGTTGCGGCTGCGATCCGGCCGGACACGGGGCTCGTCCTGCTCGAGACCCCGCAGAACCCGACGCTCCGTCAGGTCGACATCGCCGCCGTCGTCGCGGCTGCGGGCGGCGTGCCCGTGCTCGTCGACAACACCTTCGCGACTCCGATCCTCCAGAACCCTGTCTGCCACGGCGCCGCCCTGACACTGCACAGCGCGACGAAGTTCCTCGGCGGCCACGGCGACGTGATCGCCGGCGCGGTCGCCTGTGACGAGAGCTGGGCAGCCCGGTTGCGACAGGTGCGGATCCTGACCGGAGGGTTATTGCATCCGCTCGCCGCCTTCCTGCTGCACCGGAGCCTGCCGACGCTTCCGTTCCGGGTGCGCGAGGCGCAGGAGAACGCGCGGGCGCTGGCTCTCCTCCTGCCCGGCCACCCGGCGGTCGAGCGGGTGCTCTACCCCGACGCCGACGGCACGCAGCTGCGCGGGCCCGGCGCGATCCTCGCCTTCGAGGTCGTCGGCGGCCGCGAGGCCGCGGCGACCGTGATGGGGTCGGTGCGGCTCATCACCCCCGCCGTCAGCCTGGGCTCGACCGATTCGCTCATCCAGCATCCGGCCGGCCTCACCCATCGACTCGTCGACCCGGTCGCCAGGCAGGCTGCAGGTGTCACGGACGGCCTGCTGCGGCTCAGCGTGGGGCTCGAGGACGTCAACGATCTGTGGTGCGACCTCTCGGCAGCGCTCGATCGCGTGCCGTTGGCGGCGCTCGCCACCGCCGCGCGCTGACATCTCCAGCCCGGGCGTCCTTTGTTGCCGGAACAGGCGACATGACGTCCGGTGGCTCGCGTACCATCGGAGCATGGCAAAGGTGATCGTTCAGCATGTCTGCTCCGAGTGCGGCACGACGACGGGCCGGTGGCTCGGCAAGTGCCCGGGCTGCGGCGCGTTCGGGTCTCTCGTCGAGGAGCTCTCGGGCCAGGCGACGCCCGCGCAAAAGCGGGGCGGTGTCGCCCGGGCTCCGGCTCGGCTTGCCGATGTCCGCTCGGAGGAGGCGGCGAGGATCCCCACCGGGGTGCCGGAGCTCGACCGCGTGCTCGGTGGAGGGATCGTGCCGGCCTCGCTCGTGCTCGTCGGGGGCGAGCCGGGCGTGGGCAAGTCGACTCTCCTGCTGGCGGCGCTCGGCAACGTCTCACGCGCGGGCCGCCGCGCCCTGCTCGTCACCGGGGAGGAGTCCGTGGCGCAGGTCAAGCTCCGGGCCGACCGGCTCGGCGGCGCGGAGCAGGTCGAGATCGTGGCCGAGACCGAGCTCGAGTCCGTCTGCGCCACACTCGAGCAGGAGCGTCCTGCCGTGTGCGTGATCGACTCGGTGCAGACGCTCTACTCGGCCGAGCTCGGGTCGGCGCCCGGCTCCGTGGCCCAGGTGCGCGAGGCGGCGGGACGCCTGCTGCGTGTCTCCAAGGAGCAGGGCGTTGCCACGATCCTCGTCGGGCACGTGACGAAGGACGGGTCGGTGGCCGGGCCGCGCGTGCTGGAGCATCTCGTCGACTGCGTGCTCCAGTTCGAAGGTGACCGCTACCACGCCCATCGCATCCTGCGGGCAGTGAAGAACCGGTTCGGCTCGACCAACGAGCTCGGCGTCTTCGAGATGACCGGCGGGGGGCTCGTCGGCGTGCCCGATCCGTCGGAGCTGTTCGGCCGGACGCACAGCGGCGAGGTCGGCGCGGCCGTCGCCTGCGCGCTCGAGGGAACGCGCCCGATCCTGCTCGAGATCCAGGCGCTCGTCTCGCGTACCGACCTGGCGATGCCGCGCCGGGTCGCCACCGGCGTCGATCCCAAGCGCCTCGCGATGATCGTCGCCGTGCTCTCCCGCCACGCGGGGCTCGCCCTCGGTGCCGCCGATGTGTTCGTCAACGTCGCCGGGGGCGTGCGGATCGACGAGCCGGGAGCCGATCTCGCGGTAGCTCTTGCGATCGCGTCCGCGGCCCGCGGTGTGCCCGTCCGGGATGGGGTGGCAGTGTTCGGCGAGATCGGGCTCACCGGCCGCCTGCGGCCCGCCGCGCAGGCCGAGCGCAGGCTCGAGGAGTGCGCGAAGCTCGGCCTCACCTCGGTGATCGCGCCGGACGGCACGTCGAGCCGCGGCGGCCCCCGGGTCACGCGGGCCGAGACGCTTCGCCAGGCGATCGCTGCGGGTCTCGAGGCCGCCGTCGCAGAGGTTGCCTAGCGCGCAGCCAGGGCCGACTGCCAACCTCTTGGCCGGCCGGCGACGCCGACGGCACGGCGATGGCTTGCCGACGGCAGAGCGACTGCCAGGCGACAGTGTGGGGCGCCGAGAGCGCGGGAGCGGCGGGTGCCGGCCGACCGGCTTGCCCTTGCCAGACGTGTCCGAATTCGGCTCGATCGCACCGCGAATCTCAGCTAGAATGACGTTCCCTCGCCGGCAGCCTCTCAGCGCCGGCGGTTTTCGTGAAATGGGCGGATAACGGGAGGGTTGGCTTGTTCGACGTCGGCGACAATGTGGTGTATCCACACCACGGGGCAGGCACGGTCGTGAGCAAGGAATCGCGCATCGTCCTCGGGCAGGAGCGCGAGTACCTGACCATCAAGATCCTGCACAACGACATGACCGTCAACGTGCCCACGGAGAATGCCGAGAAGGTCGGCCTCCGCTGGGTGATCGGGCTCGACGCGGTGGAGGTCGTCGTCAAGGCGCTCTCCGGCGAGTCGACCGAGATGCCGAAGAACTGGAACCGGCGCTTCAAGCACAACCGGGACAAGATGAAGACCGGCGACATTCTCGAGCTCGCCGAGGTCGTGCGCAATCTGGCGCTCCGCGATCACGAGAAGGGCCTCTCGACGGGCGAGAAGCAGATGTACGTCAAGGCGAAGAAGATCCTCGCCTCCGAGTTCATGTACGCGAAGGACATGACCGAGGACGAGGCCGCAGCCTGGCTCGACGAGGTGCTCGCGAATCCCGCCGGCGGCAAGCGCAAGGTCAAGCCGAAGGCCAAGGTCGCTACCGCAAGCGCGTGAGGCGGAAGCGCCGCCTCGGCACGCTCCGTGGGTAGGTCTTGACGGACGGCGGCGCCGTGAGCGGTGAGGGAGGCGACAGTACGACCTGGGCGATCCTCGTTGCGGGGGGCTCGGGTGAGCGGCTCGGTGCAGACCGGCCGAAGGCGTTCGTCGCGCTCGGCGGTCGCGTGCTGCTCGCCGAGAGCCTCGAGCGGCTCGACGCGAGCGACTGGATCGACGCCGTCGTCGTCGCCGTCCCGGCCGACTGGGAGGAGGCGGCGATCGTGCTGGCCGAGGAGCTCGTCGCCTCGAAGGTGGCCGCGGTCGTCACCGGCGGCGCCACGCGCGGCGAGTCCGTTCGCGCTGCCCTGGCGGAGATCCCCGACGAGGCGCTCGTCGTGATCGTGCACGACGCGGCCCGGCCGCTCCTCGAGGATTCGATGATCGAGCGGGTGCTCGCACCGCTGGCCGAGGGCTACGACGGCGCCGTGCCGGGGCTGCCTCTCGCCGATACGGTCAAGCGGGTCGCGCGAGGCCTTGTCGCGGAGACGGTCGACCGCTCCGAGCTCGTGACGGTGCAAACGCCGCAGGCGTTCACTGCCGCCGCCCTCCGTGGCGCGTATCGCGGCGACGAGCTGCTCGCGGCCACGGACTGTGCTTCGCTCGTCGAGGCCCGTGGGGGCCGGATCCGAGTGGTCGACGGCGACCCCCGGCTGCTGAAGGTGACGACCACCGCCGATCTCGCCCTCGTCGAGTCGTGGCTCGGGAGAACCTCGTAGCTCTGCGGGCGGTCTTCTTCGACGTCGGCGAGACCCTCGTCGACGAGGAGCGCTGGTGGCATGCCCTCGCGGAGAGAGCAGGCCTGCAGCCTCACGTCGTCTGGGCTGCGCTCGGGGTCACGATCGAGCGTGGCGAGGAGCACAACGAGCTCTGGGGCCATCTCGGCATCGAGCGGCCGAGTGACTGGTGGCACGAGCTTCCCTACGATCTCGACGACCTCTATCCCGATGCCGTCGCGTGTCTCGAAGCCGTCCGCGGACTCGGGCTCCTCGTCGGGATCGTCGGGAACCAGACGGCCGCGCTCGAGCACTGGGCCCGCACGGCGGCGCTGCCGGCCGATGTGATCTCCTCTTCCGCCAGCCTGGGCGTCCGCAAGCCCGACCCCGGATTCTTCCGGAAGGTCGTCGAGCTCGCCGGCTGCCTGCCGGGCGAGCTCGCCTACGTCGGCGATCGGGTCGACAACGACGTCATCCCGGCGGCGACGGCAGGGTTGGTCGCGATCCATGTCCGCCGTGGGCCCTGGGGCAGGCTCCAGCGTACGCCGGCGGAGGCCTCCTTCGGCCTCGACGACCTCGCCTCGCTCCCGGAGGCGCTAGCCTCGCTCCTGTGAGCAAGCTCCGGATCGGGCTCGGCGTCGACGCACATGCGTTCGAGGCGGGCGTCCCGCTCGTCCTCGCGGGTGTCGCGATCGACCATCCGCGTGGTCTCGCGGGTCATTCCGACGGCGATGTCCTCGCCCACGCGCTCACCGATGCGCTGCTCGGCGCCGCAGGGCTCGCCGACATCGGGGCGCTGTTCCCGTCCGACGACGAGCGCTACCGTGGAGCAGACTCGCTCGAGCTGCTCGCCGAGGCGTACCGGCAGGTCACCGCGGCCGGCTACGCCCTGGTGAACGCCGACTGCGTCCTGATCGGCCAGGAGCCGCGGATCGCGGCGTTCCGGGAGGAGATGGGTGCGCGGCTTGCGCTCGCCCTCGGAGTGGAAGCCGGCAGGGTGGGAGTGCGGGCGACGACGACCGACTTTCTCGGATTCACGGGGCGCGGCGAGGGCCTTGCCGCGGAGGCCGTGGCGCTGCTCGAGTCGACCAACCCGTGAGCCACCGCTTCTACACCTACGACGAGCGCCCCGAGCTCCGCTCGCACTGCGGCTTTCTCCGAGAGGCGTGGCCCCCCTTCATGCTCGAGTCACCGGTCTCGGGCGACCGCTGGCATCTCCTCTACGAGGCCTTTGGTGGCTTCCAGTTCTGGCTCGTCGACGAGGCGAGCGACGAGATCCTCGCCGAGGGCAACTCGCTGCCGGTGCGGCTCGATCTCGCCGATCTTCCCGATCGAGGCTGGGAGTACGTCATCGAGCACGCGACGGACAGTGCGGAGGAGCCGACGCTCGTCTCGGCGATCCAGGTGCTGATCGACCGCAAGCGCCATGGCGGCGGCCTCAGCGCGGTCATGCTCGGCGAGATGCGCCGGATCGCGAAGGCGGCAGGATTCGGCGATCTCGTCGCACCCGTCCGCCCGACGCTGAAGAGCCTCTACCCGCTGACACCCATGGAGGCATACGTCCGCTGGACGACACCCGACGGGCTCCCCTTCGACCCGTGGCTTCGCGTTCACGCCCGCGCCGGCGCGAGCATCGAGAAGATCTGCCCGGAGTCGATGATCATCCCCGGCACGGTCGCCGACTGGGAGGAGTGGACGGGGATGCGGTTCCCGGAGAGCGGGACCTACGTCGTCTCCGGGGCGCTCGAGCCGATAGCGATCGATCTAGCAGCCGACCGTGGGGTCTACGTCGAGCCGAACATCTGGATGCACCACCCGCTCGACTGAGCGTCACCGTGTAGCTCGTCGCCGATACACATGGCCGCCTGCAGGCGGGTCCTCGACTCCGCCACCGCGGCGGTGTGCGAGAGATGGCACACAGGCGGCACCAGGCCGTGACGGAGTGACGGGTACCGTTCCAGAGGGGCCCCGGATGCCCCCTGGGGGCCGTTGGGGAGGCGCGGGGGACTCGTTGCAGCGCGAGCACAGCCCTGCGCATCGAGCGCGCGTCCCCGTCGGCGCGACGGCCGGCTAGGCAGCAGGCAGCGTGAAGCTGACCCGAGCGCCACCTCCGGGGCGGTTCTCCGCCCAGATCCGGCCGCCGTGCGCCTCGACGAGGCCACGCGCGATCGCGAGACCGAGACCGGCGCCCCGTTGTGAGCGCGCCCGGTCGCTGCGCCAGAAGCGGTCGAACATCCTGCGCTCCGCCTCCTCGTCGAGCCCCTCGCCCGTGTCCTCGACCGTCACCCGAACGGCACCGGCGTCGGGCTCCACGCGCACCGCGACGGCGCCGTCGGAAGGCGTGTGCCGGAGAGCGTTCGTCAGCAAGTTGAGCAGCACTCGCTCGACCTTGTCGGGCGCGAACCGTGCCACTGCGCCCGGGTCGACGTTGGCGCCGAGTGAGATGCGACGCTGTGCTGCCTCGGCCCTGACACCGCGCAGGCACGACGAGACGACGCCGTCGAGATCCGACGCCGACAGCTCGAGCGCGAGCGCGCCGGCGTCGATGCGGGCGAGCTCGAACAGGTCGTCGACGAGGAGGGTCAGCCCGCGGACCTGGTCGCCGAGCGCAGGGAGGTAGTCGGCGGGCTCGGCGAGGCCGTCCTCCAGCGCCTCGAGCATCGCCTGCATGTTCGCGAGTGGCGTCCGGAGATCGTGGCTCGCCCAGGCCACGAGCTCGCGGCGCGCGTCGAAGAGCCGTTCGAGGTTCGCCGCCATCTCGTTGAACGACTCCGCCATGTCCGCGACCTCGGCCGGGCCCGATTCGGGGGCCCGTACGGTCAGGTCGCCGTGCGAGAGCGCGATAGACGCATCGCGGACGCGATCGATCGAGCCGGCGATCGACTGCGCCAGGAAGAGCCCGCCGATCATCGCCACCGTCGCGGCCGCTACCGACACGGCGAGGATCTTGACGTCGTCCCCCATGTGGAACATCACCCAGCCCGACAGCAGCACGGCCGCGAGCGGCAAGCACACGGCGAGAGCGGCGAGACCGATGAGCTGCAGGCGCACTGTCGGCAGGGATCGGAGCACGAAGGCGAGCACCAGCCCGACACCGAGCGTGATGAGCGAGACCGCGACTGCTCCCCAGATCATCGGCTCACGGCACCAGTCGGTAGCCGACGCCCCACACGGTCTGCAGGTGGAGCGGCTTGGAGGGCTCCGTCTCGATCTTCTCCCGGAGGCGCCGGACGTGGACGGTCACCGTGCCCGTGTCGAGAGCGGCCTCGTAGCCCCACACGCGGCTCATCAGCTGGTCGCGCCCGAACACCCGCCTGGGGTTGCCGGCGAGAAATGTGAGGAGGTCGAACTCCTTCGCGGTCAGGCGCAGCTCGTGCCCCGCCTTGCGCACCTCCCTCGTCCGGGTGTCGATCTCGATGTCACCGAACGCGAAGCGCTCCCGCTCGTCTTCTGCCGGGGCTGACCGGCGCAACACCGTCCGCACCCGTGCGGCGAGCTCCCGCGGTGAGAAGGGCTTCGTCACGTAGTCGTCGGCCCCGAGCTCGAGCCCGACGATACGGTCGGCCTCTTCCCCACGTGCCGTGAGCAGGATCACGGGCAGCTCCGAGCGCGCGCGAATCCAGCGGCAGAGCTCGAGGCCGTCGATCCCCGGCAGCATCACGTCGAGCACGACGAGGTCGGGCGTCCGTTGCTCGAGCAACGCCCGGGCCTGGTCGCCGTCGTCCGCCTCGAGGATCTTGTGCCCGTCGCGCTCGAGATAGCGGACGACGACCTCGCGGACGATTGGCTCGTCGTCGACTACGAGAACGGTTGCCACGGTGCCCATTGTGGCGGCAGCGTCTTACAGCGAGATGAACTTCGATAGCGCCCGGCTACGGAAGGCTGACGCTGCCGTCCGCGAGGAGAACGACGAGGCCGTCCCGCGCAAGCGCGTCCACGGCATCGAGATCGAGATCGTCGCGTGAGGCCGGCGCCGCTGCGACGAGCCGCAGCGTCTCCGCGCGCCGCTGGCGGAAAGAGCCCTCGAAACGGCCCTGCTTCCGGGCCGGCTCGTCACGCGTGCCCCGCGACGGACAGCTGCTCGCGAGCGGGCACGCCTCGCAGCGTGGGATCCGGGCGAGGCAGACGGTGGCGCCGAGGTCCATCAGCGCCTGCGCGGCGGCCCCGGCGAAGACGTGGCCGGTTCGTCGCTCGACGCGCTCGACGTTGACATCGCGGGGCAGGACGCCCTCGCCGAAGGCGAAGTTGCGCACCGCAGCAGCCGTGTAGGGGCCGACGCCCGGAAGCCGGGTCAGGTCGTCGGGCCAGCCATCGCTCGCGATGGCCTGTGCGGCTCGGTGCAGAGCGAGCGCGCGGCGGTTGTAGCCGAGCCCTTGCCAGGCCCGGATCACCTCGGCGGTGGGAGCTTCCGCGAGTGCCGTGGCCGTCGGCCAGCGCTCGAGCCAGCCGAGATACCGCGGGATCACACGGTCGACCTGCGTTTGCTGCAGCATCACCTCGGAGACGAGGATGGCGTACGGGTCGGTCGTGTGCCTCCAGGGGAGGTCACGCCCTGAACGGCTGTACCAGGCCAGCAGCAGCTCTTCCATCCCGGCAAGCGTAGGCGACGCTCACGCTGACAGCCCGAGCGCCGCCGCCGCTTCGTTCCCGGCCCCGGGATCGTGCCCGTGCGCGACTGAGGCGCGAGAGGTGGCGGGAATAGCTCCGAGGAAGTGCTCGTTGATAGTAAGTAAGCTGGACAAAAACTAGACAGGAGGAGAGATGAGGAAGCTTCTGGCAGTAGTGGCGGCGACCGCTGTGGCACTTGCGGCGGTCGGGGGGACGGCATCCGCCCGTTCCCAGGCGGGAGGCACGGTCGTCGACGTGGCAGCGTCGAACAAGAGCTTCTCGACCCTGGTGACGCTCGTGAAGGCGGCCGGCCTCGCCGGCGCGCTCTCGAGCCCGAACGCGCAGCTGACCGTGTTCGCACCCACGAACGCCGCCTTCAAGAGCCTCGAGACGGCTGTCCCCGGGGTGACCAAGGCCCTGACCGACCCGATGAACAAGGGCCTGCTCGTGCAGGTGCTCAAGTACCACGTGCTCGGGTCCAAGGTGATGGCGGCCGACGCCATCGCGGCAGCCAAGAAGAAGGCCAAGGTGCCGACGCTGCTCGGCAAGAATGCGAACGGCAAGATCGCGCTCTCGCTCAAGGGCGGCCAGCTCGCCCTGTCCGACTCCGCTGGCCTGAACACCGCGATCGTCACCAAGACCGATATCGCAGCCTCCAACGGCGTCGTCCACGTCATCAACAAGGTGATCGTCCCCAAGAGCGTCGCGACCGCGCTCAAGAAGGCCGGCCTGATCAAGTAGCACGCCCCGCACCGAGCCGAGCCTCCCGGTCTGCGCCGCCGCAGCTGCGGCGCTCCTCCAGGAACAGAGGCGAGACGACAGTGGGGCCCGGCCCTAAGCCGGGCCTCACTGCGTCCGCCGGGCCGGACTGGGGGGCGCCAGGCGTCGTTGTCGAACCGGAGGACGGTCGGTGATCGTTCGCTCGATATCGCGGAGCCGATAGCGGATAGCCTCAGGGCTGTGCTCCACGGCCCGATCCTCTGCGATCGGGGAGACCGCAACGACAGTCAGGAGGACCGATGGATCGCGATCGGCTGCGCGACGTCCAGGAGCCACTGAAGGAGCGCTACCGGCAGGAACCGGACGCGGCGCTCGTGACGCTCGAGGCGAGCGGCACGCTCGGAGAGGGACTTACGTGCACCGTCGCGACCGGCCGGGCCCTGGCCGAGGCGGGCCTGCACCCGGCGACCGGCGGCGACGGCCTGAGCCTCTGCTCGGGCGACATGCTCCTCGAGGCCCTGGTGGCGTGCGCGGGAGTCACATTGTGTGCGG
>Ga0302322_100004863_pt1 | contig 11732 bp, 12 predicted proteins | sample Fen_T0_2_FD_203757 | JGI IMG/M metagenome (GOLD analysis project Ga0302322, IMG submission 203757) | Peat permafrost microbial communities from Stordalen Mire near Abisko, Sweden - Fen_T0_2 | ecosystem: Environmental > Terrestrial > Soil > Wetlands > Permafrost | place: Sweden: Abisko... | reverse complement strand
ATCAGATTCATTCGTTCCATTACTTCATTGCAAAAGTTGATATCTTTTTTGCCGGGATTAAATGTAAAATGTGGATAACGTCCCATCATCACTACTTCTTCAACCATTAACGGAAAACTTAGTTCGGGTTGCTGGCTCATAACAGCCCGCTGCTTTGCAAGCACTTCTTTTTTAAGCGTTGTAATTTTTTCTTCGCCATAAAAAACCGAGCCTTTATATTTGGTTATTTCGCCACTGAAAATTTTTAAAAAGGTTGATTTACCTGAACCGTTTGGTCCCAGTATCATATTAAATTCACCAGGAAGAAATTGAGTACTGATGCCATTGAGGATTGATTTCTTTCCAATGCTGTAAAGTATGTGTTCTGTTTTAAGCATTGTAACCTCCTTTTTCATTTACAACATTAAAACGTTTCAGCAGTAAAATAAATATGGGCGCACCAACCAGTGAAGTGATGATGCCGATAGGGACTTCGGCAGGTGCCAGTACCAGCCTGGCACACATATCAGCAAGTACCAGCAACAGTGCACCCAGGATCATAGAAGCAGGCAAGAGTTTTTTATTATCGCTACCTATGAGCAAACGTAATACATGAGGTACAATTAAACCCATAAAACTGATGACACCTACAAATGCTGTAGCCACAGAAACCATGGCTGTATTCAGGATCATGATCCGCATTTTAAGTTTATCAGCATCTACTCCCAAATAACCGGCTTCTTCTTCACCAAGCAATAATGTGTTTAATTGTTTGGAATAACGCAGCGCAAAAATAAAAATGATGGTTGCAACCGTACCAACAATAAAAACCTGCTGCCAGGAAGCACCAGAAAAAGTTCCCAGATTCCAGAATGTAATGCTTCTTGCCTGTGGGTCACGTGCTATATAACTCATAAAGCCGGTGCCGCTTAAGCAAACAGCATTTACAGCAATACCAATTAACAGTAAGGACATGATTGAAACCCGTTTTGCATTTTTTGCCAACGCATAAACAATATAGGTTGCTAATAAAGAACATGCGAATGCAACAACAGGCACCAGCAAGGGCCCCATAAAACTTTTAAAAGCGGGGCTGAAATTTGGAGCCATTACAAAAACAATGGATGCGCCCAATGCTGCACCGGCACTGGTTCCTGTAAGTCCCGGCTCTACAATGGGATTGCGGAATAAGCCCTGCATCAATACACCACTTACAGCTAAGATGGCACCAGTGATGGCACACAATAAAACCCTGGGTAATCGTAACTGAATAAAAACTCCTTCGTAAATGTTTGCCGGATCTTTACCCTGAAAAAAATGTTTTAGGGAAGAAAACATTTCTGAAGGTAATATAGATACGGCGCCAAATGCAATAGCCAAAAGCAATACTGCAATCAGCAATACAATTAAAACCGGGAAGAAAAATTTATTTTTTCTCAGCACTTACAGTTGGATGAAGCAGGTTAATTAATTTAATTACATTTTCACCTGTACGGGGCCCAAAATAGACTATATCATGTTCTTCAAAACGCACAATGCGTTTGTTTTTGCCGGCATTGGTTAAAGATACGCCAGGTACACTGCTGATGAATTTATCCATACTGCCCATACGGTCGTAACCAAAATCTGTAGCAATAATAATATCCGGATTTGCCAGGGCAACTGCTTCAGCACTCATTTCACGGGCGCCTTTGCCGTTGTAAAGTGCAGGTGTACATCCGGCCAGGCGAATCATTTTGTCGCCCACACCATTTCTGCCACTCATTACAAAATAGTTATTGTTGCGCAGGCCAAAATGAATGATCATGATCCGCAGTGAATCTTTTATATTCAATGCTTTTAACGTATCGGCAGCTTTTGCAATGCCTGCGTTCATGGATGTAATAATTGAGTCAGCCTTTTTTTCTTCTCCAAAAAATTTACCCAGTTCTTTCAACAATAACCTGGCGCTGTCAATGGTATTGGCACCGCCGAAGGCTTTAATATTCAAACCAGCTTTGGTTATTTGTGGCAATACCGTTTCGGGCCCAATATCGTTGCTATGTATCACCAGGTCAGGTGTCATGGCAATAATGCTCTCGGGACTTAATGCACGGTGGTAACCCACTGTCTTTAATAATTTTGCACTGTCGGGATAAGTGCTGCTCAGATCAACAGCAACAATATTATGGCCTTTGCCCAATGCAAAAACATATTCTGTTAATTGTTTTGATAAGCAAACAATACGCATGTCTTTAGTGCCATCAATCTCTTTGTTGCCAAAGCGGCCGCAGGAAACGGTAAGCAGCGATAATGCTGCAACGATAATCATATTTTTTTTCATGTCTGTTGTCTTTAAAATAGAAAGAGGCAGTTTTTAAAAACTGCCTCTTTTAAAAATAATTAGAAAATGTATTTAAGGTTTAAGCCTCCAAAATAGTTGGCTTTAGGAGCTCCAACCATATAAGCATCCGGAAGCTGATTGGCAAAAACCATTATTGGGTATTTTGTATTGGTAATATTATTTACTGCAAAATAAGCATCCATATCAAAATGGGTAGCAAATGTGTGCCTGAAACCAATTTTGGCATTCAGCAAACTATAGCTGCTTGCATGATAGGGCAGGTTAACTGTTCCGAAAGTTGCTAAACCTGTTGAAGTAATCGGCATTTTATCTTTATAAAACCAGGCCATGTTTGCATAAAGGCCGGGCTTGGTGGTAACGTCTACTCCTAAATTTGTAACAATCTTGGCCACGCCGGCAACAGGTTGCCCGCTGTAACTTGTTGCAGAATCTTTATTGGAAACAATGGTATGAAAAACAAAGTCTTTATACTTAAAATCTGAATAGGCCAGGTTGAAAAAAGGTGTAACAGCACTTACAAATCCTTTGTCTGATTTGATAACAGTATATTTTATCAAAGCTTCAATGCCTTTATCATCCTGCTTGCCGCCATTTACCGTATAAGTAAACAAAGTGGTATTGTTTGCCGGGTTAGGAACTGCCACTGCTGTCATTTTATTAGAAAATATCGCATCAAAAAATGCAACCTGGTAAGTTAATCGGCTTTTCAGCAATTCACCCTTTGTGCCTATTTCAAATTGGTTACCTATTTCAGGTTTCAGATCCCTGTTTAGATCACCATTATAGGTATTTGCAGCAGTAGAACCTGCAACTGCCGGTATAAAGATAAGAGAACTTGTTGGAGCCCTGTATCCCTTGCTATATGAGAAATAAGCTGAAAATTGTTTGCTGAAAACTTTATTGATCGCAAAGTGCGGTGAAACCAGCCCCTTGTATGCGGTATCAAAATTTCTCAACTTGTTGGGAATGTTTAATGAATAAAACCTGTCTTCTAATTTTAGCTTCATGGAGCTTACTCCAACACCCGCAGTAACTGAAATGTCCATCGGCAAGGCAACTGTCCATTCAGTAAACAAAGAAGTATTTGATGTAGTTGTATAAATATCAGAAGTAATTCCACTTTGGTTAACCGGAGCTGGTGTAGCAGGATAAACGCCTATTACAAAATAAGGGTCGCCAAGTTGCCAGGCACTTGCATGAGCAGATCCCTGGGGGTCTATCATACCATAACCAATGGTGGATGCATTCTGACGTTGGGTTTCTACACCGGTAATACCACTAAGACTGATATTGTTTTTAAAAGAGAATTTGGTATTTAGTGTGGAGCGCAGACCAAAGTTGGTAGCCGCTTTATCAGTCCATCCGGCAGCAGAGCTGGCATTGCTGTTAAAGCCGGTGCCAAATACTGTAGTGGTGTTGCTGATGTTGCTGTTGAAATTATAAGTGTGGCCAACACCGGCTCTCATGGTGTAAACATTGCTATGCCCGTTTCTTTTGATATACTCAATGTTGCCGACAAAATTTACGGTATCATATTGCCCTATAGTTAATTCTCCGCTTCTTTCATCATAGCTGTTACTGTAACCACCATACAATGTTACTGTTTCTTTTGAATTGGGTTGAAATTCCCCTGCAACGTTCACAAAATCTTTTTTAGAAGCGTTGTGTACGGTAAAGCCATCTGATTTCTGATGGCCATAATTAATTAAAAGTGATGCATGGTCTCCACCCATTTGAAAATGTGTTGTATAACGTTGCAAACCATAATTACCAACAAGTATATCCTGGCCGATGGAAGTCTTTCCTTTCTCCGGTTTGATCGTATTCAGGTTTACCACGCCGGCAATAGCCAGGCCATATAATGTTCCTGACGGGCCCTTTGTAACTTCCACATTACCTATAGAGCCATAGTCAATATCATCCAGAACTGTTATGCCCTCTGCGTCTGTTACAGGAATACCATTAAGGTAAACCTTAGAACCCTGTGTATCAAAATTGCTGCTTACCCCGGCTTTACCTCTTGTGCCATTTCCGTAGCCACGTATATTAAATTGCTGACCTGATGATACGGCACGTCTTTGCATAGATACGCCTGGCACATTACTGTTAATTGCATCATCGAGGAAGAGTCCGCTTCCTCTTTTTAATTCAGTTGTACCTAATTTGGAGATAGAAGCCGGTTGATATAAAAGGGCTTTATTTTGGGTTGATGTAGCTGTGATTTCCACTTCATCCAGGTTAGAAGCTTTTGGCGTAAGGCTTATTTTAATATCGTCGTTACAATTCTTAATATTGTATTTAACAGTTTCGTATCCAATAAAAGAAATGGTTATTGTAGATGATTTACTGCAATCAACGGTAAACATACCATCTTTATCTGTAGAGGCTGTACTACCGTTGAATGAAATATTTGCCCCTAAAAGAGGGCTGTTGGTACTGGCGTCAACTACTTTTCCTTTAACTGTTTTTTGTGCAAATAATGCAGATGAAAATAACGTGAGTATAATTATAATGAAGTGTTTCATTTTTTAATGATTAGATGTAAATAATGCAGGCTGATTCAACCCGGGTTGAAAGTATAGGATTGAAAACATTGCCTGTTCTTAAAATAGCTTAGTAAGATCAGCAATATTTGGGAGGGGGAGCAACCGCCGGATAAACCATGCTGGAGACACTTTCAACATAAACCGGAAAAAGCCTGGAAATGATGCGCCAGATATTTTGAATTGAAAACGAAGTAAACTCTTTATAATTGGGAAGGAAGGAAAATTTAAGTGATAACTGATGCAGGGGACTGCCGGAATCATTTTTTTGTTGCTCCGTATCCTTGATATGCTTTACAATACTCTCTTCCTTTTCGTCAAAAAAACCGGTGAGCAGCATGTTTTTACCGGATTTTTTAACTGATTTAACATCAAATAAATTACCGTCTATCAATATTTCTTTTCCTTCTTCAATCCAGGAAATATTTTCAGCTGAAACGATAACTGTTTGCGATAATTCAGTTTCAAATCTTTGTTCACGTTGAAACTGTAAAACTTTTTGCTTTATAAATAAGCCCACCGATAAAATTAACGGCAATGCCACCAAAAGCAGCAGTCCAAAAGCAGCGGGTTGTTTTCTTACAGTTAGCATGTTCTAAAAAAGAAAACAAAGTTAGGCATTATTTTTTTCTAACTAAACTGTCTGCCGGATAATGTGCCTTAATGCTGTCTCTTACAGATGTAACCCAGTTTGCAAGTGTTAACTTTTGCGCATCATCCAGTTTGGCGTATTTGTGTATCCATAAATAAGATTCAAGGGGCATTTCATCTTCTTTAACCTGCTTATTTACTTCATCCAGTTTTCTGTATTGTCTTCCAATGCGGTAAGAGGCAAATTCCGAAAAATTGAGCTCTTTTTTTCCATCCTGAATATGATTGTTTAACCACCAGGCCACTGGCTGTATTTGCGAATACCATGGGTATACTGTATTGTTGCTGTGGCAATCATAACAGCTGCTTTTAAGAATGGCCTGCACATTTTCAGGCACAGGATAAGCTTTGGTAATATCGTTGGCGCTGATTCCGCTTGATTTATTTTTTGCAGGGCGAATGAATTGTATCACTATAAAAGCCAGTAATAATATCTGGAAAGTTCTTTTTAAAATTTTCTTAAGCATAAAATGGTTTTAGTTGATTAAAATATTTCCGGTCATTTCCTTTGGAACAGGTAGATTCATCAGTGTTAAAATTGTAGGTGCGATGTCGCCCAGCTTGCCAGGTTTAATATTCCCTTTCCAATTATTGTCTATTAAAAAAAGCGGAACCAGGTTTAAGGTATGCGCTGTATTGGGTGTGCCGTCTTCATTAATGGCATAATCTGCATTGCCATGATCGGCGGTTAAAAACACGGTGTAATTATTTTGCAGTGCTGCAGTAACTACTTTTTCAACACATTGATCAACGGTTTCTACTGCTTTAATAATGGCGCCCCAAACGCCTGTATGCCCTACCATATCTGCATTTGCAAAGTTCAGGCAAATAAAATCGGCGGATTTGTTATTGATCTCATGCACAATTTTTTCTGTTACTTCCACAGCGCTCATTTCCGGTTGCAGATCGTAGGTGGCAACTTTTGGAGATGGCACCATGATCCTTTTTTCTCCTTCAAATGGCACTTCTCTTCCACCACTGAAAAAGAAACTTACATGCGGATATTTTTCTGTTTCTGCAATGCGTATCTGCGTTTTGTTATTTTGCTGCAGAATTTCGCCCAAAGTATTTTTCAAATCATCATTTTCAAAAACAACGTGTACGTTTTTAAATTTGTGATCGTACTGCGTCATAGTGGTATAATGCAGATCCAGTTTTTTCATATCAAACTCCGGCATATCGGTTTGCGTAAGTACTTCTGTTATTTCCCTGCAACGGTCTGTTCTAAAGTTGAAACAAATAACAGCATCAGCATTTTCTATCTTTGTATTTGATAAGTTTTGGTTAATGATCGGCTTAATAAATTCATCGGTAACTCCATCTTCGTACGATTGTTTAACCGCAGCAAGCACATCAGTTGTTTGGATGCCAATACCGTTCACCAAGCCATCATAGGCCAGTTTTACTCTTTCCCAGCGCTTATCGCGGTCCATAGCGTAATAGCGGCCGGTTATGGTTGCAATATTGCCTGCTGTGGAATCAAGATGATTTTGCAGGTCTGTTAAAAATCCCAACCCGCTTTTGGGGTCGGTATCGCGGCCATCTGTAAATGCATGTATCAGCACGTTGGTCAGCCCTTCAGCTTTACAAAGACCGGTTATTGCTTTAACATGATTTAAGTGTGAGTGCACACCACCATCACTTACAAGGCCAATCAGGTGCAGGGGTTTATTGTTGTCACGGGCGTATCTTATCGAATTAAGCAGCGACTCGTTTTTTGCAAAGTCACCGGTCTTAATAGCAACATTTATGCGCTGCAATTCCTGGTAAACGATGCGGCCGGCACCCAGGTTCAGATGCCCTACTTCGCTGTTTCCCATCTGGCCTTCGGGCAATCCTACATCTTCGCCACAGGTTACCAGCGTTGTATGGGGGTATTTTGCATATAATGAACTTACAAAAGGGGTTTTGGCATGCTGAATGGCATCGCTTTTTTCAACTTTGCCCAATCCCCAGCCATCCATAATAATGAGTATAACTTTTTTATCTTCCATCCGTTAAAACTAAAATATTTGCAGCTAACTTTAGCTGATTATTGTCATTTGGGTATAAATTCAGTTAAATCGGGGTAATTTTAATGAGTCTTGGCACGTTTTTAGTGAATTTACAGTCGTTTAAATATTCATACCATGAAAAGGATTTTTACTTTATTAACCATAGGGGCGCTCTTAAGTTCGTTTGCTTTTTTTTCAAGTATTGATGAAGTGATTGCATCCATGAAAGCTGGTAATGCAACTGATATTGCCCGTTTTTTTGACAACACAGTAGAGATAAATACACCAGACAAATCAAGCAGTTACAGCAAAAGCCAGGCTGAGCTGGTATTGAAAGATTTCTTCAGTACAAACACCGTAAAAACTTTTACGCTGGATCATAAAGGAGAAAATGCCGGATCGCAATATTGCATAGGAACATTGATTACAAAAAATGCAGTATACCGAACAACAGTCTTTATGAAACTAAAAGGCGATAAGCAACTGTTACAGACAATCACATTCGAGCATAAATAGCCCCTTCTGAAAATATAAGCAACAGGCCCCGGAAATTCCGGGGTCTTGTTTTTGAGTTCTTCCTTAGCTTTGTTGTTATGGATCATAATCAACAACTGGAACTGCTTATAAAAAGCGCCCTTGCCGAAGATATTGGCGATGGCGATCATTCAACCATTTCATCTATTGATGCAGGAGCACAAGGCAAAGCCATTTTAAAAATCAAAGAGGATGGCATATTGGCTGGTATGGAAGTAGCCGAAAAAATTTTTCGGCATATGCAGGCAGATATTGTTTTTACTGCATTTAAAAAAGATGGCGATTTTATGAAGTATGGTGAAATTGCCTTTGAAGTAAAAGCGCTGGTAAATACCATCTTGCAATGCGAAAGGCTGGTCTTAAACACAATGCAGCGCATGAGCGGCATTGCAACATTAACCAGGCAATACACAGAAAAACTGCTGCCTTACAAAACAAAATTGCTGGATACCAGAAAGACCACACCCAACTTTCGCTTACTGGAAAAAGAAGCAGTAAAGATCGGCGGTGGCGTTAATCACCGTTTTGGTTTGTATGATATGATCATGCTGAAAGACAATCATATTGATTATTGTGGTGGTATTGAAAAGTCGATTGAGAAAGCGTATAATTATGTGCAGACAAAAAAGCCGGGCTTAAAGATAGAAGTAGAAACCCGGAATATTGAAGATGTAAAAAAAGTAATGGCTGTGGGAAAAGTTGACCGTATTATGCTTGACAATTTTACGCCTGAACAAATTACAGAGGCACTAAAAATCATTAATGGCAAATACGAAACTGAAGCCAGTGGTGGTATTAATCTGAATAATATTGAATCCTATGCTGCAACAGGTGTTGATTACATCAGCAGCGGCGCTGTGATACACCAGGCCCGAAGCCTTGACCTGAGTTTGAAGGCTGTTATCATCTAAACTAAAGATCATGTCGAAGAAAAAGATACAATCATTGGGCGGTTTGGTTTACTCAACCGACCCCAATTTTAAACTGCGTGAAGATGATGGCGGAGAGCAGGAGACCATGGAACCATCTCAACAAAAATTAAAAATACGCCTGGATACCAAACACCGGGCCGGCAAGGCTGTTACACTGGTCGAAGGTTTTATTGGCACAACAGCCGACATGGACGACCTTGGCAAAAAACTGAAATCGTTTTGCGGTACCGGCGGTTCGGTTAAAGATGGCGAAATAATTGTGCAGGGCGATAACCGGGACAAGGTTTTGCAATGGTTACTGAAGAATGGGTATAAATCCTCCAAAAGAATTTAATCTTACTATCTTTCCTCAATACTCAGCGCCCCACTCGGACATTTTTTTACCTGGTCAATAATTTGTTGTGTTTCTGCCTGGCTCAGGTCAATCCAGGGTTTGCGACGGGGGTTAAATACATCTGCAAGCCCCCTGGCACATATTCCGGAGTGAATACATATTTCTGGTTTCCATACAACTGTTATTTCATGGTTGCTGTAGTGATGTGTTGTTATTGGCATATTGTGTAATTTAACATTAAAGGGAGTTGTAATTTACAACAAAAGCGTTTTTTATACCTACTTTTACATCAAACTCAAGGCATGATCTCAAAAATATCTGAGGGTATTACCATTAGTGTGGAAACATACTACCAGCCTGAATACAGTAATCCTGTAAACAGTGAGTTTATGTTTGCCTACCGTATTACCATCGAAAATAATAATGCATTTCCTGTAAAGCTTTTAAGCCGGCACTGGCATATCTACGATAGCAATGGTAGCTTACGTGAGGTTGAGGGTGAAGGAGTTGTGGGTGTGCAACCGCAGATCAATCCCGGAGAATCCTATCAATACATCAGCGGCTGCAACCTGCGCTCCGAAATAGGTAAGATGCATGGCACTTACCAGATGGAAAATGTGAATAATAAAAAGAGCTTTAATGTAGACATTCCTTCTTTTGATATGTGTGCCCCCTTTAAACTGAACTGATTTTAACCTTTTTGGTGCTGTATTTTGGCGTATCTTCGAGCGTTCGAAAACCAGTAAATCAGAGGTGATTTAAATTTACCTCAACAAATTATTAATAACGATTGTTATCAAAACTAATACTCTGATAAAACCGTAAATATCCAGCATGGCAAAAATTACATTTTCAAACAGCAACAACGATTTTTATCAAAGCTTAAAATCTTCTGTTGAAGAATACTTTTCGAAAAATAATATTAAGAAAACCGGCGATTGGCGTCTTTTTTCAAAAACCATCATTCTCGTTAGTTCTGCTGCTGTGATGTATGGATTATTGATGCTGGCTTCTTTAACTAACTGGCAGGCGTTATTGTGTTGCGTTGTGTTGGGAGTTTCCCTGGCTTCAATAGGATTTAGTGTAATGCATGATGCCAACCACGGCAGTTATTCTACCAGGCCAAAACTCAACGATTTTCTGGGACTGAGCTTGAATGCCATGGGTGCCAGTTCCTATTTCTGGAAACAAAAGCACAACATCATTCACCACACCTATACCAATGTTGATGGCATTGATGATGATATTGCAAAAAGCCCCATCATCCGTCATTGCGAAACCCAAAAATGGGTGCCGGCGCACAAAATTCAGTATCTGTACCTGTTGCCTGTTTACTCGCTATCAACCATTTTCTGGATATTCATCATGGATTTTACAAAATATTTTTCACGAAAAATTTTTACTACCGATGCCTGGAAAATGTCAACTAAAAACCACATGATATTCTGGGCAACCAAAGCTTCGTACTTAACTTTTTATATTATACTACCCATTATGGTTTGGGGCTTTGTTCCCTGGCTGATTGGTTTTTTTGTTTTGAATGCAGTAATGGGGTTGATATTATCACTGGTATTTCAACTGGCACATGTGGTTGAAAATACAGAATTTGAGCATGTTGGTTTAGATGCAACCAAACAGGTTGAAACGGCCTGGGCTGAGTTCCAGATGAGGACCACAGCCAATTTTGCCATGGGTAATAAAGTAATTTCCTGGTTTGTGGGAGGATTAAATTACCAGATCGAACATCATCTTTTTCCACGTATAAGCCATGTGCATTACCCCGCTATCAGTAAAATTGTGATGGAAAAAGCGAAAGAGTTTAACCTGCCTTATAATAAATATGATACCATGACGGAAGCCGTTGCTTCACACTTCAGGGTAATGAAACAACTGGGAAAAAAGCCGGAGCAGGTGATGCAGCAGGTGCAGGCTGCCTGATGAATTAAGGTTTGTATTTAGCCTGCTGAAAAATGATTTCAGCATCAGTGGCCATCAATTCAGTCAATTTCGTTTTTGGATTTTTGCTCATGAATTTTTTTACAATTTGCCAGCCGGCAAAGCTGCCGATATTGCCCGGCGATGCTTCTCCCAACTCCTGCGTTTTAGGTCCTTCGCCAATATAATTTTTAATGATGTTGTTATCGATGGTTTGTAGAAAATTATTTTGTACAAACAAATCCCAAACAGCCGCTTCATGCTCATATACTGCTTTCAATTGTTCATTTGTGTAACCGATCAATTTATATTCTTCTGTTTTGGGTAACAGTTTGCTGAGTATGTATAATCGTTTTCCTTTTTCCACCATTTGCTGCACCAGCGGCCGGTCATCCATTTTTTCAGGGTACAGATCATTAACTACATTCTTCATACAGTTTATGGCAATATAATCTGGTTCAAAACGGTTGCTTATGTATTCGGGAT
>Ga0302322_100004862_pt1 | contig 11732 bp, 7 predicted proteins | sample Fen_T0_2_FD_203757 | JGI IMG/M metagenome (GOLD analysis project Ga0302322, IMG submission 203757) | Peat permafrost microbial communities from Stordalen Mire near Abisko, Sweden - Fen_T0_2 | ecosystem: Environmental > Terrestrial > Soil > Wetlands > Permafrost | place: Sweden: Abisko... | reverse complement strand
TGCTCGGCCCGGCGTTACTCGTGCCCGCCGAGGTCGCGCAGCAGAGCACCGGCGGCGGCGCGCCGCGCCTCGCGGGCACCGGCGACGGCCCCGCGCAGTTCGCCGGCGGTCGGGTCGCGATCGTCACCGACGAACCCGCTTGGGAACTGGCGTTGCTCGCGGCACTCGACCAGCGCGGCTGCACCACCGTCACCATCTCCGCCGATCAGGCCGAACGCCTCCGCGACGTCGACGGTCGGGTCGACGCGGTGATCGTGGCCCGTGGGTCCCGTCGTTCGAGCGACGACGCCGACGTATCGAACTGGGCCACCGTGCTCGCCGATCACGCGGGCCTGCCGGGCGCGCTCGCCGCCGACGCCGCGTGGGTGCGCGCCGTCACGGACCTCGCGGGCGCGAGCGGTGAGCCGACCCGCGTCGTCACCCTCGTGGACGCGACGACCTCCGGCGGCCGCACGCGCGCGCAGGTCGCCGCGCAGTTGTCACGCGCCGCGCGCGGTGCCACCGCCGACCTCGTCGATGCCTTTGCCATCGGCGTGGAACACGCGGGCCGCGAGGCCATCGGCCACGCGGCCGAACTCGCCGCGTACCTGGCCGGCGCCCCCGACGTGCGCACGCTCTCCGGCGCGGAGCTCGTCGTGGCGCGCGACTGGCTCGGCCTGCGCAGTCATCCGCACCCGGCGTGGAGCGCGTCGTTCGCCGGCCCCGACGTCCCCGACTGGATCGACGATCTGCTCGACGAGCAGTTCGGCGCGACTCCACGACCGCTGGATTGACCGACCGCGCTCAGCGCGCGGTCCAGCCCCCGTCGACCACGATCGTCTGACCGGTCACGTAGCGACCGGCGCGGCTCACCAACCACAGCACCGCGCCGACCACGTCGTCGACCGTGCCGTCGACCGGCAGCGGCGTGTTGCGCCGCAACCACTCGAGCCCGCGCTCGCCGTCGTACATGTCGGCGGTGATCTCGCTGCGGAAGAAGCCCGGGGCCACCGTGTTCACGCGGATCGAGTGGCGCGCCCACTGCACCGCGAGCTCGGTGGTGAGCCCCGAGAGTCCCGCCTTGCTCGCCGCGTACGCCGCCTGCGGGATGCCCGGGATGCCCACCTGCCCGCTGATCGACGAGACGTGGACGATGGCCCCGCCACCGTGGTCCCGCAGGTGTGGGAACACCGCCTGCGACAGCCGCAGCGGCGCCACGAGATTGATCGCGAGGGTGCGCTCGATCGCGTCGAGCGCTTCCTCCTCGGCGGGAACGACCGCCTCGATCGTGCCCGCCGCGTTCACGAGGATCGAGGGGGCACCGAGTTGCTCGACCACCGCGGGCACCACGCGGTCGACCTGCGCGGCATCGGCCAGGTCGCACTCCACCGCGACCCCACCGATCTCCGCGGCGAGTTCGTCGAGTCGCTCGCGACGGCGCGCCACCACCGCGACCTTCGCGCCGGCGGCCGCGAGTTCGCGAGCGACCCCCGCACCCAGCCCGGACGACGCGCCGGTGACGATCGCGATCTGGTCGGTCACGAGAAATCGGTCCACGACCTTGAATGTACAGTTGCCGGGCCGCTGGCCGAGGGGGACGACGTGGCGATGGACTTCGACCTGGGCGCCGACGTGGATGCGCTGCGCAACGAACTCCGGGCGCTGGTCGATCAGCACGTCCCCGACGACTTCCTCGGCGCCTTCACCCACGACCCCGCCGACCTCGCGACGGCGCAGGCGTTCTGTCGGACCCTCGCCGCCGATGGTCAGCTCTGCCCGGCCTGGCCGACCGAGTACGGCGGCCGCGACGCGTCGGCCTGGGAGCAGACCGCCGTGCGCGAGGAGATGTGGGCGGCGCACGAACCCCGCGGCGCCCAGTACATGGGGGTCAACTGGGTCGGGCCCACGATCATGCGCCACGGCACGCCCGAGCAGAGGGCCCAGCACCTGCCCCCGATCGCGCACGGCGAGGTGATCTGGTGCCAGGGCTTCAGCGAACCCGATGCCGGCTCCGACCTCGCGTCGTTGCAGACCCGCGCGACGCGTGACGGGCAGGAGTGGGTGATCACCGGCCAGAAGATCTGGACCTCCTACGCCACCATGGCGCAGTGGTGCTTCCTGCTCGCGCGCACCTCGCGGGAGGAACGCCGCCAGCAGGGCCTCACCGTGTTCCTCGTCCCGATGAGCGATCCGGCGATCGAGGTACGCCCGATCGCGTCGATGCTCGGCCCCCACCACCTCAACGAGGTGTTCTTCGACGAGTTGCGCGTCGGCGACGACGCGGTGCTGGGCCCGGTGGGCGGCGGCTGGCAGGTCGTCCAGGAGGTGCTCGCGTTCGAGCGGGTCGGCATCGCCCGTTACGCGCGTTGCGAACGCCTCCTGCAGTGGGCGCCGGTCGCCCTCGGCGATGCGTGGGAGCGACTCCCGGAAGCGCTGCGCACCCGGTGGACCCGGATGCTCGTGCACTGCCGACGCGCGCGACTGCTCGCCTACCGCGTCGTGGCCCAGCAGGACGCCGGCGCGGTGCGGCCCGGTGACGCGGCCGCCTACCGCATCGCGGTGACCACCCTCGACCAGGAGAGTGCCGACCTCCTCGTCGAGATCGCCACCGACACGCCGCCCGGAGACGAAGGCGAGCGCTTCCGCCGCGCGGTCGGCGACCACTGGACCTATTCCCGGGCGGCCACCGTCTCGTCGGGCGCGATCGAGATCCAGCGCGTCTTGCTCGCGCGCGCACTGCTGGCGGATCGGACGACGGCATGAACCGCGAACTGTCACCCGAAGCCACGGAACTCGGTGGGCACGCGCGGCGTGCGCTCACCGGTACCGCGTCGGATGCCGCGGCCTGCGAAGCGGCGCTCGGCGCACTCGGCGCGTGGGAGCTCGACGTCCACGCCGGAGCCGACGAACTCGAGGCCGCAGCTGCCATCTGCCACGCGGCCGGCTGGTGCGCGACGCCGTATCCGGTGGCCGAGCGTCTCGCCCCGCTGGGCGACCACGTCGACGGCGCGATCACGATCGTCCTCCCCTGCTGGACCCTGCTCGGGATGCTCGATCGCGCGGTCGATCTGGCCTGCCGACACGTCCGGCAGCGTGAGCAGTTCGGTCGGCCGCTCGCGGATCTCCAGGGCGTGCAGTTCATGCTCACCGAAGCCGAGGTCGAGCGCGCGGGCGTCGACGAGCTCGCCCGCTACGCGCTCTGGAGCATCGAGACTGCACGTCCCGAGATGCTCGAGGACGCGCTCGCGCTCCGGGTCGCGGCCATCGACGCCGCCCGCGTCGTGTTCCGCGTCGCGCACCAGGTGCACGGCGCGTCGGGGTTCTGCGACGACACGGAGTTGTCGTGGTTGTCACGCCGCAGCGAGCCGCTCCGCCGCGAGCCCCTCGGCGGGGCGGCAACCCTCGCCTCGCTCACTGCGCGCACCGACCGACGCGGGATCACCGGCTTGTTCACCGGCGAGACGGCGCGGCGTTCGTAGCGGCTACTACGTCTTCTCCGTCGTCTTCTCCGGCTTCCCGTCGCGCAGGCGGGTCGCGGCAATCGCCACGAGTTCGTCGTCGCGGATCTTCGTGTCGCTCCCGGTGCTCGGCAGCTCACCGGGCTCGAACAGCAGCACGTGCCGGGGGACCTTGTACGCGGCGACGCGCGCGCGCAGGAACGCCTGCAGCTCCGCCCCGGTCGGTTCGGCGTTCGCGGCCCGCTCCGCGCACAGCACCACGATCTCGCCCATCCGCTCGTCGGGGAGGCCGATCACCTTCGTGCGGCGCACGTCGGGGCACGCCCGCAACGCGAACTCGAGTTCGGCCGGCGACACGTTGGCCCCGCCCGTCTTGATCATCTCGGTACGGCGGCCGGTCCAGTGCACCTCACCACCGTCGTCGACGTAGCCCATGTCGCCGGTGTGGAGAAAGCCGTCGGCATCGAGCGACTCGGCTCGCGTCTTCCCGAGGTAGTGGTCGAGCAGCGTCACGCCCCCGAGCGCGAGCTCACCATCGACGTTCGCGCCGAGGGACACGCCGGTGTCGGGATCGACCACCCGCAGGCGCGCGCCCGGCATCAGTCGCCCGGTGCTCGCCTTCATCTCGGCCTGCGTCGCGCTCGAGAGATGGGTGACCACGATCGCGCAGGTCTCCGACATGCCGTACCCGATCGGCATCGTCCACGTGGGGTCACCCTGCACCGACGGGTGCCGGGTGAACACCGACTTGCCGTACACCTCGCGCAGCGACGACAGGTCGGTGGCCTCCCAGTCAGGATGCTCGGCGAGCGCGGCGGCCTGATGGGGCAACGTGTACGGCTCCGTCACGCGCTCCCGCTCGAGCAACCGCAGCGCCTCGCCCGGCTCGAACACCTCCTGCAGCACGAAGCAGCCACCCCCCGCCAGCGTCGGGCCCAGCGCGCTGGTGAGGCCGGCGGTCCAGAACAACGGCAGCGGCGCCCACACCCGTGATGTGGTGGTGCGGCGGAACACCTCGGCGATCGCCCAGCACTGAAAGGTGGGCGCGCGGTGGCGGTGCACCATGCCCTTCGGCTCGGCCGTGGTGCCCGAGCTGAAGAGGATGAGCGCAGGGTCGTCGGGCGCAGCCTCGACCATTGCGACGGGGTCGACCGGCGCGGCCCACTCCTCGCCGTCGACGGTCGCCGACCACCGCAGACCGCGACACGTCTCCGCACCGACCACTGCGGCGACCTCGTCACCGAGCGAGCGGTCGAGCAGTCGCGACTGGGTGAGCACGCCGACCACCGCCGACCGCCGGATCAGGTCGACCAGCTCACCGGCGGTGGAGAACGTCGACAAGGGCACCACCACGCCGCCCGCCAACGCGACCCCGAAGATCGCCGCCACCATCTCCGGGCGGTTGCCGAGCACCAGGCCGACGCGGTCGCCCCGGCCCAACCCGTACGCGGCAAGGCGTGCCGCGACCGCTCGCGCCTCCCGCTCGAGGTCGACATAGGTCCACCGCACCGTGCGGCCGTCTCGCAATGGATCGTCGAACACGAGCGCTTCGCGCTCTCCGTACGCAGCACACACCTCGATGAGGAATCCGCCGAGCGTCATCACGTGCGCGTCCGTGATGGACGTCGCCGGCGGTCCCTCCCACGTGGTCACGGGCGCGACGTTAGAGTCGCGATCCGTAGTGGTCCACCCGGGGGGAAACGATGACCGACACTGCGAGTGGTGACCAGGCCGAACCGCAGGCCGAAGCGCAGGCCGAAGCCCAGGACGGCCTCGACACCTCGGACCTCGACCAGTACATGGGTGTGCCGATCGAGCCCGGCGAGTTGAAGGACCCGGTCGCGCTCAACGACATCCGCCGCTGGGTGCAGGCGATGCACTACCCGAACCCGCTGCACTACGACGAGCGGTGGGCCGCGGAGAGCCACTTCGGCGAGATCGTCGCCCCGCAGTCGTTCACCGTCGCCACCGACACGAGTCACGGGTGCTCACCCGCGCAGGTCGGACGCATCCCCGACAGCCACCTGATCTTCGGTGGTGACGACTGGTGGTTCTTCGGCCCGCGCATCTTCGCCGGTGACCACTTCGTGTGTCACCGCATGCCCTACGACTACCGCGTCACACAGACGAGTTTCGCCGGGCCCACCTGCTTCCAGCGCGGCGACACGCTCTACATCAACCAGCGCGGGGAGCGCGTCGCCCTGCAGCGGTCGACGTCGATCCGCTACAAGGTGCGCCAGGCCAAGGAGAAGAAGCTCTTCTCCGAGCCGCAGGAACCGGAGTGGACCGACGAGCAGCTGGCCGAACTCGACGAGCAGAAGCAACGCTTCATCGACCAGATCCAGCAGCTGCGCCACGATACGCGCCTGTGGGAGTCGGTGGTGGTGGGTGACGAGCTCGCCGGCAACGTGCTCGGACCCCACAGCCTCGCGAGTTTCGCCACCGAGTGGCGCGCCTACCCGATGACGGTGTGGGGCGCGACCGCGAAGGGGCCCACCACGGTACGGGCCGAGGCGCTCGGCTACACGAAGGAGATGGCGGGCTTCGAGGGCGACCGCCGCATGGAGCGCACCAACCCCGAGCTCACCGACGGTGCGTACTACGGGCCGTCGCGCGGGCACCTGCAGCCGCGGTGGGCGCAACACGTCGGCATGCCGCGCGGCTACGGCTACGGCGCGTCGATGGGCGCGTGGATCATCGATTTCGTCGCGGGCTGGGCCGGCGAGCGGGGCCTGGTCACGCATTCGAGCGCGCAGTACCGCAACCCGGCGTTCACGGGTGACGCGACGTTCCTCAGCGGCCAGGTGATCGACAAGACCGTGCACCGCCGGCGCAGCCACCGCGTCACCGTGGCCGTGGAGCTGCGCAACCAGGACGACGCGGTCATGGCGAAGGCCGAGGTCGAGGTCGAGCTCCCGAGCGAAGCCGAACGCGCCTGAGATGACACGTCCCGACACGAGGGTGGTTCGGGCCGACACGAGGGTGGTTCGGGCCGACACGAGGGTGGTGCGGGTCGCCGACTGTCTCACCGCCGCGCTCGAGCGCGATCGTGAGCACGAGGCGTTGGTGACGCGCGGCGGCCGTTGGACCTACGCGCAGCTCGACGATCTGGGGGCACGCGCCGCGCAGGTGTGGCTCGACCTCGGCGTGCGGGCCGGCGACCGCGTCGCGGTGAGCCTGCCCAACGAGGTCGACATCATCGCCGCGTTCCACGGCGCGATGCGCGTGGGGGCGGTGTGGGTGGGCGTCAACCAGGCACTGGCCGCGCCCGAGCAGGCCTACCTGCGCGAAGACTCCGGCGCGTCGTGCTTCCTGGCCGACGGAGCCGTCGCCGGTGCGACCGCCACGATCAGCCTCGACGAGTGGCGGTCACGTGTCGACGCGGCGACGCCCGCGCGCGACCTTCCCGAGGTCGACCCCGACGCGCCCGCGGCTCTCGCCTACACGAGCGGCACCACCGGGCGGCCGAAGGGCGCGATCCACTCACAGCGCAACCTGCTGTTGCCGGCCGCGGTCGTCAGCGCGACGCGCAACTACGGCACGGATCTCCGCAAGGGCGACAACATGCCGTGCACGATCCTCAACCTCATGGTGCTCACCACTTTGCTCGCCGCCGCGGCCGGCGGCACCACCGTGTTGATGGACCAGTCCTATGCGCAGGGCGTGGCCGAGTGGATCGAACGCGAGCAGGTGACCGTCTGGAACGGCTCGCCCGCGCTGTTGCACAGCCTGACCCACGCCGACGACGTCGCGCCCGCCGCGCTGCGCAGCCTGCGCGAGGTGTGGTCGGGCGGCGCCGCGCTGCCCGAGGTGCTGCGCCGACACTTCGCCGAACGGTTCGGGGTGCCGGTGGTGGGCACCTACGGGCTCACCGAGGCGCCCACGATCGTCAGCATCGACCCGGTCGACGGCAGCTTTGTGCCGGGCGCGAGTGGGCGCGTCCTGCCCCATCTCGATCTCCAGGTCGGCGCACAGGGCGAGTTGTGTCTCGCGGCCGCGAGCTCCGGCCCGTTTGCCGGGGCCTATTGCCCGCCCCTCGGCTACTGGCAGCGCCCTGAAGCGAGCGCGGAGCTGTGCGCGGGCGGCGTGCTGCACACCGGCGACATCGGGTTCGTCGATGACGACGGTTGGCTGCACGTCCTCGACCGGCTGAACCTGGTGATCGTGCGCGGCGGGGCCAACGTGTACCCGGCCGAGGTGGAACGAGTGCTGCTGGCGATCGACGGCGTTGCCGGCTGCGCAGTGCTCGGGCTCGCCGACGAGCGGCTCGGCGAACGCGTCGTCGCCGCGGTGGAGTTCGACGCCGGCGCGTCGATCACCGACGAGGAACTCGCGGAACACTGCGGACGCGAGCTCGCAAAGTACAAGGTGCCCGAACGGTTCGTGGTGTTCGCGGCGTTGCCCCGCAACGCGATGGGCAAGGTCGACCGCGCCGCGCTGCGCGCGCAGTTCCCCGAGGAAGGTGCACCACGGTGACCGAGTTCGCCTGTGTTCCGGGACCGGCTGCCGGCGCCGCCTGGTCCGGTTCGGGAACCGCCGTGTTCCCCGACCACGAGCCCACCGTGCCCGCACTGCTGCGCGACGCGCGCGCCCACCACCCACAGAACGTCGCGGTGGTCACCCCGCACGAGCGCCTCACGTACGCGGAACTCGACCAGCAGTCGGCCGCGCTCGCCGCGCTGCTCGTACGTCGCGGTGCGGGCAAGGGGACCCGCGTCGGGATCCTCTTCCCCAACGACGCCCGCTGGGTCGTCACGTGGGCGGCGGTCACGCGCATCGGTGCCGTCGCCACGCCGGTGAACACCTTCTCCAAGACCCCCGAACTCGCGACGATGTTGCGCCACGCCGACGTGCAACTCCTCGTGACCTGTCGCGCCTTCGAGCCCCACGACTACGCAGCGCGCCTCGTGGAGATCGCGCCCGACCTGACCACGTCCGCGGCGCCCGAGCCGTTGATGCTGCCGTCGCTGCCGCAGCTCCGCCACGTCCTGATGTGGGAGGAGTGCGCCGATCTCCCGTGGGCCGAGGCGATCACCTCCGTGCCGCCCGCGCCCGAACCGCTCGCCACCGTGGTGCGGGCGATGGAGGACGACGTCGTTCCCGCGGACCCGATGCTCATCACGTACACGTCGGGATCGACAGGCGAGCCGAAGGGCGTCGTACACGCGCACGGCTCGCTCCTGCGCCACGCGTGCAATCTCGCGGCACTGGCCGGGCTCGGCCCCGACGACCGGATCTGGACGCCCATGCCGCTGTGCTGGGTCGGCGGGTTCGCGTTCACGCTGCTGCGCACCCTGGTGGTCGGCGCGGCCTTCGTCACCCAGGAGCGCATGGACCCCGGCATCGCGCTCGACCTCCTCGGGCGCGAGCGGGTCACCTGCGTGAGCGCCTGGCCCGCCACCGGCGCGGTGCTCCTCGCGCACCCCGACTACGCGCGCACCGATCTCTCCGCATTGCGCCTCGGCACGCTGTACGAGGCCCGACCGCCCGAGCACCGTCCGGCCGATCCCGGCCTGGCGGTCACCTCACTGGGCATGTCGGAGACGATCGGCCCGCACACCTTCTGGACCGCCGAGGAGGACCGCACCGGCGCGCCCGAGGAGTTCCGCGGCACGTTCGGGCACGAGGTGCCCGGCGTCGCGCATCGCATCGTCGACACGGATGGCAACGACGTCGCCGAGGGGACCGAGGGCGAGGTGCTGTTGCGCGGCTACTCGCTCATGCTCGGGCTGTACCGGCGGGAGCGCCACGAGGTGTTCGACGCCGACGGCTGGTACCACACCGGCGACCGCGGCTACTTCGACCGCGGCTGGTTCTTCTTCACCGGGCGCAGCACGGATCTCATCAAGACCAGTGGCGCCAACGTCGCGCCGGCTGAAGTCGAGCGCGCGCTGATGGAGCTCGACGGGGTGCGCTCCGCCTTCGTGTTCGGGGTCGCGCACGAGCAACGCGGCCAGGATGTCGTGGCCCTCGTCGTGCCCGACGACAGCGCGGCGCCAACGACACCCGACGTACTGCGCACCCAGCTGCGCGACTGCTTGTCGTCGTACAAGGTCCCCCGCGCGGTCTTCTTCATCCGCGCCGAGGACGTGCCGTACATGACCAGCCAGAAACCCGATCGGCGGATCCTCGCCGCCCTCGCCGACGAGCTGTCCCGCCCGGGACGCTGAGGCGCGCACCTCCGGCGCGAACGCCTATTCCGGCGCGGGCTGCGCGCCGCGCACGAGGCGACCCGGCAACTCCTCGGTGGCCTCGCCCCCGGCGTACACCTCGACGCCGCGCACGAAGGTGTGCACGTAACCGTCGGCCGACTGCATCACCCGTTTCCCGCCGGCAGGCAGGTCGGCGACGATACGCGGACGGTGCACGGCGAGGTTGTCGAAGTCGATCACGTTGAGATCGCCCCGGTGTCCGGGCACGAGCAGGCCCCGATCGAGCAGACCGACCGTCTCCGCAGTGGCGCGCGTCTGGCGCGACACCAGCCACGCGACATCGAGTCGATCCCCGCGGAGGCGGTCGCGACCCCAGTGCGCGAGCAACGTGGTCGGAAAGCTCGCGTCGCTGATGATCGAGACGTGGGCGCCACCGTCGCCCAGACCGGGCACTGCGTACGGATGCGTGAGCATCTTCTCGACCTCGTCGAGGTTGCCGTCCCAGTAGTTGATCACCGGGTAGTAGGCGGGACCGTCGAGCAGCACGTCGTAGAGCACGTCGGCTGCGGTGCGTTGTTCACGCGCGGCGCGCGCGGCCACCGACTGATCGGCACTGGGTTCGTAGTCGGGGATCTCCGCCAGCGGAAACACGCGGTCGAGCGGGAAGCGGATACCGCCCGCCTTCTCGGTCTCCTCAAGAATCCGGCGCTTCACGTCGGCGTTGCGGAGTGCCGCGAAGTCGTCCTCCTCGGCCACGGCGCCGAACGTCGGCGACGCCGCCCACGGGTTCGCCGAGCCGTCGATCGCGATGGTCACACCGATGGCCCGGCTCGCGACCACGCCGACCATCTGCATGCCCTGCTCGTTCGCCTCGGAGATGGCCTCGAGCCGGTGCAGGTGACCGTCGCCCGGCGCGAACTGTCCGACCGACAGTACGAGCGGCCGCCCCGACGCGAGCATCATCTCGTGGAACGTGGTGAGTTCGTCGTCGAAGTCGTCCATGTCGGCGACGACCTGCAACATGCCCTTGCCGGTCGCGCCCACTGCTTCCGCGATACCGACGAGTTCTTCGCGCGCCGCGTCGAGCGAGGCGGTGAACTCGCCCGTGCTGGTCTTGTGGTTCTTCGTGCGCGACGTGCTGAAGCCCAGCGCGCCCGCTTCGATCGCCGCCGCCGCGAGTTCGCCCATCGCTTCGATCTCGGCGGCGGTGGCGCGCTCGCGATCGGCGCCGCGCTGCCCCATGACCCACAGTCGGATCGGGACGTGACACGCCTGCGTCGCGAAGTCGAGGTCGTGGGGCATCTGCTCGAGCGCGTCGAGGTATTCGTCGAAGGTCTCCCACGTCCACGGCAGCCCCTCGCTGAGCACCGTGCCCGGGATGTCCTCGACGCCCTCCATCAACTCGATGAGCGCGCCGTGATCGGCCGGGTGACACGGCGCGAACCCGACGCCGCAGTTGCCCATCACCACGGTCGTCACACCGTGGGCGGACGAGGGCTGGAAGCGAGAGTCCCAAGTGGCCTGGCCGTCGTAGTGAGTGTGGATGTCGACGAAGCCGGGCGTGACCAGTGCACCATCGGCGTCGATCTCCCGCGCCCCGCGTCCGACGCGCCCGACCTCCACGACGATGCCGTCGTCGATCGCGACGTCGGCGGTGAAGGTGGGTTCGCCGGTGCCGTCGGCCACGGTGCCGGCACGGATCACGAGGTCATGGGGCATACCGAGGACGGTACCGCGCGCGGTCAGGCCGCCGCCGCGAGGCTCAACGCACCGGCAACATTCGCGTCGCTCCCGAGCCGCTGCGCCGCAACGGCGTCACCGCTCAGATGGGCCCGGAGGAAGTCGGCGGCCAGCGCGCCGACGTCCGGTTCCTCCGGATCGGTCGTGAACGGACCGAGATGCGAACCGCCGTCGACCGTGACGAGCATCTTCGATCCGGTCGCGTCGTCGAAGAGCTGCTCGCTGCTCGCGAGCGGGTTCACCTCGTCGTCGGTGCCGTGGACCGCGAGCAGAGGCGGCGACTGGGTCGTGAACCACGAGCCGTCGTAGCGCGCTTCGGCGCCCGACAGGATCACGGCCGCCCCGATCCGCGGATCGGCAACCGTCGAGTTGTAGGCCACGGCGGCGGCCGTGACACCCCCAT